>Ga0308176_10000653_pt1 | contig 21814 bp, 20 predicted proteins | sample PhyCR2_3_FD_203890 | JGI IMG/M metagenome (GOLD analysis project Ga0308176, IMG submission 203890) | Soil microbial communities from UC Gill Tract Community Farm, Albany, California, United States - DLSLS.C.R2 | ecosystem: Environmental > Terrestrial > Soil > Agricultural land | place: USA... | reverse complement strand
CTTCTACGCCTTTGACTACCAGGGCATCACGGTCCCGGCGACGACCAATGACGTCGGCCTGGTCATCCTCGACCAGCCGTACCAACTGGACACGTACGGGTCCCTCGCGGCTCCCGGCACGGTGGAGCAGCACGGCACCGGTCCGAATGCTCGGGTGACCGTTTCGGGCACGCTGATCGCCAACCGGGCTGGCGGTGTCCGCGCCGCCGGCCGTCGGATCAGCCGCCTGCCGCTGCGCCAGCCGGTGTCGAACAACGCGGAGAAGCTTTGTCCCGGCGGCCTACTCGTCGACGGCGCTGGGAGCGGAAGCGCTGAGCCGGGTCGGCCGGCGGCGGGCAGCGCCAGGGCTCCCGTGCTTCCGGACAAGAGCGTGGCCCGACCCACCGGCCGCCGACGCCGTCACCAGATGGCCGCTGCCGCATCAGGAGCCTATGACGGAAACACGTCGAGTCTCGTTCGACGGCAGCGGACCGTTCGTGCACACGCTCGTCGCATCCCTTGAAGGTGAAGGGGTTGCAGTGGTGGTGCGACGCGAAGGGCGGTACGTCGGGGAGCACGGGGAACCGCGGCGAATGGGGGACGCGGTCAAGGCGACCCTGGTCGTGACCGGATCAATCGACGCCATCAAGGCCGGCGTCTCGACCTTCCGGGATCGGTTCGCGAGTCGCGCGGTCGTGACGATCGACGACGAGCCGACCCTACCGGACCACGGTCGGCGCCGAGCCTAAACCCGCCCGCAGCGGGGCTCCCGGTAGGCAGGAGTGGCCAACCGCTTCCCATGCCCGCGGACGCAGACCTTCCACGCGGACCGCCAAGATGGCTTAACGAGTCTTCCGCTCGAGGTCTCCCTTCCGGGCGGTCTGTTGCATCCGCGGGGCCAGCGTCGTGGTATGTGGAGGAGTTGCTGGCCGAGCGGGGCATCGGCGTCGACCACGTGACCGTGTACCGGTCGGTGCAGCGGTTCACCCCGCTGTTCGCCGACGCCGCCTGCCCGCTCCGGCACGCCACCGGCGACCGGTGGTTCGTCGATGAGACCTACGTCAAGGTCGCCGGCCGGTGGCGGTACATGTACCGGGCCCTCGACCAGTACGGCCAGGTCATCGACGTGCTGCTGTCCGAGCAGCGGGACACCGCCGCCGCCCGCCGATTCTTCAACCGGGCCCTTCGGCACGGCCCGGCGCCAGTCGAGGTGACCGGTCGGGCCGCTCCATACCTATGGGGATCGACGACCTCGTCCCGGCCGCAGCGCACGTCACCGAGCAGTACGGCAACAACCCGATCGAAAACGATCATGCTCGGTTGAAGGCGTGGCTGCGGCCGATGCGCGGGCTGAAACAGTTCCGTTCGGCCGCCGGATCGCCGCCAGCCGCGCGTTCGTACAGAACCTCCGCCGCGGCCACTACGAACTCGGCACCGACACCCCGCCACAGCAGCGCCTGGCGGCAGCATTCACCGAGCTCGCGCAGGTGATCTGACAAGCGACACTTCCGGACCGACACCTGTCCCCGCACGCTGGCCCGGCTGAGGATCGGCTCGGCGGCGGCCCGAGCCACCGGACGGCCCGGGTAACCAGATGGAGAACCTGACGGAAAAGTCGGCGGGATACCTCTTCGGCCGGGATGCTGCAGTATTTACTTTGCTCGCGGCTGTTTGGTGTTCTGTTGAGTGGAAGAGAGAGTTCCTTTAGCTGCGACGGCTCCTGAAGAGTGATCGAATTCGCTTGAGCATAGCCGGCCCCGGTATTTCCGGTCGGGTATCGGACCTAATATGCGCGTGCAACTCCGACGAGGGAGGTCACATGCGCAGACTGGTCCGGCGCAGCGGCGCGCTCGGCATCGCGGCGGTCACCGCCGCAGGACTCATCGCCTTCGGCGCCCAGCGGACGCTCGCGGAGGTCCCGGCGGCCGCAGCGGCCCCGGCGAGCTCCTCCGTGACGGCGGCCCCGAGCTGCCGGCTCGGCAACGGGGTCCAGCACGTCATCGACATCACTTTCGACAACGTGCACTTCTTCCGGGACAACCCGAACGTGCCGTCCGACCTCGAGCAGATGCCGGCGCTCTACCACTTCCTCAAGAGCCAGGGCGTCGTGCTGTCCAACATGCACACGCCGTTGATCGCGCATACCGCCGAGGACAGCCTGGCCATCTACTCGGGCCTGTACGGCGACCGGCACGGCCAGCCGGTGAGCAACTCGTACAAGACCTTCAGGCCCGACGGGACGACGGAGCCCGATACGTCCTTCACCTACTGGGACTCGCCCGTCATCAACAACACGACCAAGATGCCATCCACAGTGGACCACGCGCCGTCGATGGTCTACTCGCCGACGGCGCCGGCCGCGAACGGCGCGCCGGGCCAGACCGCACCCGAGCCCTGGGTGGCGTTCAACAAGGCCGGCTGCTCGGTCGGCGCCTTCTCCACCGCCAACATGGTGCTGGAGAACACCGGCGACATCCCGACGGTCTTCGGCGGCACCCCCGACCTCGGCACGTACGCCAACCCGACAAGTGCGTTCATCGGCGAGGCCGTCCATTGTGGACTCGGCGACACGGCCTGCACCGGCCCGGCCGGCGCCGTGCGGGACACCCCGCCGGCGGCGAACAAGCCCGGCTCGGCCACGTACGAGGGGTTGTTCGGGCACAAGAACATCCAGCCGCTGCTGGCGGCGCGGGCGCACGCGCCGGATCCGTACCGGGTGGCGGACGGCGCGGGCAACCTCGTCGATCTCGACAACCGGGAGATCGCCGACTTCCGCGGCAACGTCGGCTTCCCCGGCTTCAGCCCGACCGCGTCGCAGAGCCTGGCCGAGATCGCGGCGATGCAGGAGGCCGGCGTTCCGGTCACGTACGGCTACATCGCCGACATCCACGAGCGCAAGGACTGGAGCTTCGACTGCACGACCAAGGACGCGACCGCGTTCGGGAACGCGCTCGGCCCCGGTGACGCCTGCTACACCGAGAACGCCCAGCGGTACGACCAGGCGTTCGCGAAGTTCCTCGACCGGCTGGCCAAGGACGGCATCACGCCCCGCAACACCGTGTTCGTCATCGGCGCCGAGGAGAACGACCACCTGGCCGGCGCGAACGTCGGACGGGCCGAGGCCCCGGGCGACCCAGCGAACTGCGACGGCGTGACGACGCCGTGCCGGTACGCGAGCGGCCAGATCGGCGAGCTGCAGGCGAACCTGCCGCAGCTACTCGCCGGCGAGACCGGCGACAACACCGCGTTCGACGTCGAGCCGCAGGGCGCGTCCCTGTACGTGCACGGCCAGCCCGGGCCGGCCGACCCGCAGGTGCGCGGGCTCGAGCGCAACCTGTCCCGGATCACCGGCAACAACCCGTACAGCGGCAACCCGAACGAGCGGATCGTCAACTACCAGGCCGGCGCGACCGAGCAGCGCATCCTGCACCTGGAGACCGCCGACCCGCTGCGGACACCGACGATCACGGTGTTCCCCAAGCCGGACTACTTCTTCGACGCCGCCGCGCCGGCCTGTGCAGGCAGCACGAACCCGGCGGCCGACTGCATCAGGGTCAACCCGGCGTTCGCCTGGAACCACGGCTACTACAGCCCGGACATCGACATCACCTGGTCGTCGTTCGTCGGCCGTGGCGTGGCAGCGCGCGGAGTGGACGGTCCGCAGCCGGCTGACAGCCCGTCGGTGCGGGCACCGAACAGCGGCGGGCTCGTCCCCGCCTTCAGCACGAAGGGCACGTGGGTCGACGAGACGGACGTCCGACCGACGATCCTGCACCTGGCCGGGCTGGTGGACGACTACGTGATGGACGGCCGAGTGGTCAGCGAGATCACCCGCTCCGACGGTCGGCTGCGGCAGACTGCCGAGCTCGGGGCCTGCTACAAGCAGCTCAACGCGAGCGTCGGACGGTTCGGCACGGACACGCTCTTGGCCTCCACAGCCGCGCTGGCCAGCGGGTCCACCGGCAACGACGGCAGGTTCACCGCGACCGACGCGGCGTTGTCGGCGCTGGGGGCCAGCCGTGACCGCACCGCAACCGCCATCAAGAACGACCTCGACCGGATCGAGTTCCACGGCGGACGCCTCGACCACCGCACCGCCGGAACGGAGTTGGCCTCGTGCCGGAGCCTGCTCGCGCAGGCGTCCGGGCTCGCCGGATCCGCCGGCTAGCCGGACCCGCGGCTCGGGCCGGGCCCGCTCCGGCCCGGCCTGAGCCGCCCGGCGCCGCCAGACCCGACCCCTTAACCCCGTCGCAGGTCCCGCACCGAGGCGCCCAACGGCGTCCGGTCGCTGATGCCGCGCAGCATGACCGGCATCAGGTCGCGGGGATCCAGGACCCTGCACGCCGTGATCATCACGGCCCGGATCTGGGACCCTGCCATCGCCACCCACGGCACCTCGAGGCGACGAGGTTGTAGGCGGACAACGCGCTGATGAATGACCCTCAGCGCGGCGGAGGCGAAGGCCGTTCTCCGGCGAGCATGCGCCGGTAACCCGGGACCATTGGTCCTAGTAGGACCCGGCCCGACCGGGGTTCCATGGTTCTGACGGCCGGGTCGCACACTGCACCGGTCGAGGAGGTCATCGCCGTGAGCAGCTCCGTCCCGCCGCCCTCCGACCACCAGCCTCCGAGGCCGCTGCTCGGCCTGCGCCGCAAGCCCGGCCGGCTGGCACTCGCCGTCTTCCGGATGCCGCTCCGAGCCTACCGCCACGACGCCGGATGGCTCCTCGGCCACACCTTCCTCCTGCTAGTCCACACCGGACGCAAGACGGGGCAGCCGCACTCGATGGTCGCGATGGTGTTGCGATACAACCGGGGTACCCACGAGGCGGTCATCTGCTCCGGGTGGGGACCGGACGCCGACTGGGTTCGCAACCTCCGCGCCGGCCCCGCGGTCCGCGTGCAGTTGGGACGCGAGTCGCACAGGCCGGAGCATCGGTTCCTCTCCGAGGACGAGAGCTTCGAGGCGGTCGTTCAGTTCCGCCGCGAGCACCCGTGGCGGATGCGGCTGATCAGTACTCTCCTCGGCTGGGGAGACCTCCGCGACGACGACACGGCCCGTGAGTTCACCCGCACCCACCCGTTCGTGGCTCTCCAACCGGCCGCCGTCCGCACGACCTGAGCGGCTCCGACGTCGTTCCGCGATTGGCTCTTCGGGAGCGGGCGGGTAGTCGAGGTCGCGGGCTCTTTCGCCTGGCGCGCGGCATTATCGCGTCAGCGGGGCCGGCTTTGACAGAACCGTCGTTGTTGGCCCCCCGGTGGGGCACGGCGTGTGTCATCTCGCTGGCCGAGGTACCTGGTGACTTCCGGCACTTCCCGGACGTGTCTGGCGGCGGAGGCTGACATTAAGGAAGAAGGCGATTCCGCATGACCACGACCGCTTCATCTCGGCCAACACCAACGCCTCCGTCACCGCGCCGACGCGTGCGACTTGCGCTGCTCGCGTTGGGGATCGCAGCCCTCGCGTTAGCGATCGCACTTGCCGCGACGGTGGCACTGCTGTCTTCCAGGGACGACAACTCCGACGCCACGGAGGGCTCGGCAGGCAGTACGAAGGGTTCGGGGGTGAGCGTCAGCCAGACGCGGACCGTCCCCACCTTCACCGCCGTCGATCTCGCCGGCACCAACGAGATGACCGTCCAAGTGGGGCAACCGCAACACGTCGTCGTACGAGCGGACGACAACCTGCTCGACAAGGTCGTGACCGAGGTCCGCGCCGGCGTCCTCGTTGTTTCCGACCGCGGCAGCTTCACCGGCCGCAGCCCAATGTCGGTTGTCGTGACCGTGCCGTCTCTACGCTCAGCGACGCTGTCCGGGACCGGCCAGCTGATCGTGACCGACGTCGCGGCCGGCACCTTCACCGCCCGGCTGCCCGGCACCGGCAACCTGGTCGCCGCAGGGCGCGCCGACCGCGTCGACGCCTCCATATCCGGCGACGGTTCGATGACGCTGGAATCGCTTCTCACAACGGATGCGACGGTCACCGTCCGCGGGACCGGCAGCGTCATGATTCACGTCACTGGATCACTCCATGCCACCGTTTCGGGCACCGGGTCGGTTGCCTACACCGGCCACCCGAAGAGCGTCAGCCGGACCATCACGGGCGTCGGATCCGTTTCCGGGAACTAGACGTATCGGCACACATCCAGCCGGCCAGGGGACGGGGCGGGTCGGGTCATCGACTCCCCCACCTTGTCCGTCCATGGAGCACCGAGTGCCGGTTGCGGTGGCCGTCGCCGGTCTCCAGGCGCAGCATCCGGACGCCGTTGCGGCTGGTTCCTCTGCTGGAGTTCTGGCGTCGGTTCTGGGATCGCCAGGTGCGGGTCCGGCGGACCCACGCCTCGGAGCGCTACCTCGTCGAGGACGGCCGGCCGTTGAGGTCACGATCCGGGGCCTCCCGCAAGTCCTGAAGGTCAGCGCGCCGGTGGAAGTCGAGCCTCCTGCACGCTGACCCGCCGCTCACGCTCGGGCGGTGGCAGCGCTGAGCCGGCGGTCCGGTCGGGCCGCCGACTCGTCGCGCGTCTACTCGGTGACCACCGCCCGCAGCACGTCGAGCTTGGCGGCTCGCCGGCTGGGTAGGATGGCGGCTGCCACGCCTGCCACCGCGGCCAGGACCACCACGACCGCCAGGCTGGCGTACGGGATGCGGAAGACGCTGATCCCCTCGTCGGAGAGCGCGGTCACCAGAGCCCAGCCGAAGAACAGGCCGATCAGCAGCCCGAGGACCGTGCCTTGCAGCGCGATGATGACCGACTCCCAGCGGATCGTCGAGCGCAGCTGCGACCGGGTCATGCCGACGGCCCGCAGCAGCCCGAGCTCACGGGTCCGCTCGACGATGGACAGGGCGAGCGTGTTCGCGATGCCGAGTAGAGCGATGAGGATCGCCAGTCCGAGCAGTGCGTAGACCAGCGTGAGGAGCTGGTCGAACGGTTTGGTCTGCTCGGCCTTGAACTCGGCCCGGTCCAGGACCTTGACGCCCGGGTAGGCCTGCGCGACCTGCTTCACCGCGGCCAGCGCGGTCTCCGAGCTGGTGCCCGCCGCACGCGCGACTAGCACCTTGCTATCCAGCCGGCTGGTGAAGTTCGCCTCGTAGGCCGCGTTGCCGAGCAGGTAATCGCCGGCCTGGCGGTTCTCGCCGTAGACCAGAGCGAGCCGCAGGGTGCGGGGGCCGGTGTCCTTGAAGACAGCCGGCACCGGGTCGCCTATGTGCAGACCCTTGTTGGTGGCGACGTCTTTGTACAGGCCGATGGCATCGCGGCCGAGGTCGGCGGGGGATCCCGAGATCGGGCCCACCTTCATCAGCTCGACCGCTGCCCGCGGATCCGTGGCCTGCACCAGCACCGGACTGCCGGCAACCTGGGCCACGCCTTGGCGAAGGCCGGCCGCCGAGGCAACCTCCGGCAGCCCGTCGATGCGCTTGGCCAGACCGGGATCGACTCCGCCGGTGAATCCACCGCCGGAGTCGACCACGATGTCGCCGGTGAACGCCCGGTCCACCGCCGCGTCCATGGACGCGTTGGTCGAGGACACGAAGATCGTGATCAGGCCGACGACGCCCACGCCGATCATCAGCGCCGACGCGCTGGCGGCCGTACGCTTGGGATTCCGCATGGCGTTCTCCCGGGCCAGAGCCCCGGTGATGCCCCGCAACCGGGGCAGCGGCGCACCCAACACCCGGCTCAGCGGCAGCGAGATCGTCCGGCCAAGGATCGACACGCCGAAGAAGACCAGCAGGGCACCCGCACCGACGATCGGGATCGGCTGTTCGACGTCCCGGAAGAGCCCGACCAGCAGCGCGGCCAGGCCGAGTCCGAGGACTGCGGCGCCCACGTACACCCGCTGCTTCGACCCGTAGCCGGTGCTGCCCGCGACACCTTCCTGCATGGCGGCCACCGGCGCGACCTTCGCCGCCTTCCGCGCCGGCGACAGCGCGGCCAGCAGGGTGATCCCCACCCCGACGGCGAAGGAGATGACCACGGTGGTCGGCGTGAACACCACGCTGCCCGTCGGGATGTCCAGCCCGATGACCGCGAGCAGCCCCTTGAGACCGAACGCGACGGCGACGCCGGCGGCGATGCCCAGCAGCGAGGCCAGGATCCCGACGGCGAGCGCCTCGAGCAGGACCGCCCCGAGGACCTGCCGCCGGCTGGCCCCGAGCGCGCGCAGCAGCCCGCTCTCCCGGGTGCGCTGCGCCACCGTGATCGAGAACGTGTTGAAGATCATGAAGCTTCCGACCAGCAGCGCGATCACGGCGAAGATCAGCAGGAACGTGTCGAAGTACCGGAAGGCATTCGCCACCTCGTTCTGTGTCTCCGCGGTGATCGCGGCGCCGGTGAGCGCCTCCGTCCCGGGCGGAAGCACCGAGGACAGCCGGCGCACGAGCTCGGCTTGGGAGACCCCGGGAGCAGCGAGCACGGAGACCGAGTCGTACTTGCCCGGCTCCCCGACGAGCCGCTGCGCCGCCGCCGGCGTGAAGGCGACTATCGAGGCTCCCCCAGGGCTGTCCGCCGTGCCGTAACGGGCGATGCCGGCGATCCGGACCCGCTGCGGCGGCCCGGTCAGCAGGACCGTCGCCGTGTCGCCCACGGTCAGGCCACCGTCCCGGGCGCTCCCCCGGTCGACGACGACCTCGTCCTCGACCCTCGGCGCCGCCCCGGAGACGAGGGTGAAGGTGTTGAGCGACTGGTTCTCGGTCCAGCTCATGCCGAACGTCGGCGCGCCGATGGCCGGGTTGCCGAGCGCCTTGCCGTCCTTGCCGACGAGGCGGGCGTAACCGGTGACGTCGCCCTCCGCGGTCGCCACGCCGTCGACTCCACGCACCGTGTCGACCAGCGCGGCGTCGATCCGGCCGCGTTGCACCCCGGCTCCCGGCGGCCCCTCGAAGGCCGCCTTCGCCCGGACCACGGCGTCGGTGCCCTGATAGACGTCGGCGAACAGGTTGTCGTAGGTCGACCGGATCGTGTCCGTCAGCACGAGCGTACCGGCCATGAACGCGACACCCAGCATGACCGCCAAGGCGGTCGCGACGAACCGGAACTTGTGCCCCAGCAGGCCTTTCCATGAGGTGCGGAACATGGCGGGTCACTCCCCGAACCGCTTCAGGCGCTCCAGGACGAGGTCGGCGGTAGGGTTCGCCATCTCGTCCACGACGCGTCCGTCAGCGAGGAACACGATCCGGTCCGAGTAGCTGGCCGCGGTCGGGTCGTGGGTGACCATGACGATCGTCTGCCCCATGTCGTCCACGGCCCGCCGCATGAAGGTCAGCACCTCGGCGCCGGCCCGGGAGTCGAGGTTGCCGGTCGGCTCGTCGCCGAAGATGATCGCCGGCCGGGTGGCCAGCGCCCTCGCCACGGCGACGCGCTGCTGCTGGCCGCCGGACAGCTCCGCCGGCCGGTGCCGGAGGCGATCGCTCAGCCCCATCGTGGTAACGACGCTCCGGATCCACTGCTCGTCGCCCTTCCGGCCGGCGAGCCGCAGGGGCAGCGTGACGTTATCGATGGCGCTCAGCGTCGGGATGAGGTTGTACGCCTGGAACACGAAGCCGATGCGGTCCCGGCGCAGGACGGTGAGATCGTGGTCGCTCAGCGTGCTGAGGTCGGCATCGCCGATGAACGCTCGCCCAGAGGTCAGCGAGTCGAGTCCCGCGATGCAGTGCAGCAGCGTCGACTTCCCCGACCCCGAAGGGCCCATGATGGCCGTGAACCTGCCCATGGTGAAGTCGACCGTGACGTCGTCCAATGCGCGGACCTCAGCCTGTCCCCGGCCGTAGACCTTCGTCGCCCCCACCGTCCGAGCGGCCACCGAGGGTTGCGCCAGGGTGCTGGCGGCTGTCGTCAGAGTGGACATGGAGAACCCTCCTCTCCCTACGACTCCCTCCAGCCTGGAGCGGCGCGGTCGGTCTGCCCAGGGACGTAAGACCCGACGCTGGACCGAGCTCATGACCCAGCACCCGACAACCGGGCCGGCACCTACACCGTGGAGATACTTCGAGGCGCACCCCGAGGAGAGTCAGGTCATGGCCGACCGCGACGACGGCGTCCAGGGGCGTCCAGGGCGGCTTGTCGCCGGAGGTACCCAACGACCGATGAGCCTTCATCCCCGCAGGCCGGCCAATGCTGGCAACTATTCGGCTCGGCCCGATCTGCGCCGCCCAAGCCATCGTCAGCTACTCCCACCCCGGCCGAGTCCGCAACGACGCCGCCTTCGCCTCCCTCGCCGGCGTCTGCCGCCCCATCCCCGCCAGCAGCGGACGCACCATCCGCCACCGTCTCAGCCGCGGCGGCGACCGCGCCCTCAATCGGGCCATCCACACCATCGCCGTCAACCGGATGCGGACCTGCCCCCGCACCCGCGCCTACGCCGCCCGCCGCCGCGCTGAAGGCAAGACACCCCGCGAAATCCGCCGCGCCCTCAAGCGCTACATCGCCCGCGAGCTCTACCGGCACCTCACCGCCGCCATGACCCTTGACAACACATAGAAGCGTCAACCGATGGACGATCGTCAGGCGTCAACTGACTAAGGACACGGAGGTCGCGGTCTGTCCGGCACGTCACCCGTCTCCCGCTACCAGGCTGTCACCCGTGTCCTGGAGCGGGTTTCCCGTCCATCGCACAGAGGATCGCGTCGAACAGGCGCTGGGTGGCCGCGTGCCGCGCTTCGGACTCGACGTCTGAGGGGATGAGGAGCACGCCGGTGCGCTCGCCCCCGTAATCTGCGACGGCGACGCTGGTGTAGCCGGGAACGCCGCCCGTGTGGTACCAGACCCGATTCCCGCAGGGTCCGACCCTCTGCTGGATGCCGAGGCCGTCGCGAACGCCCGGCATGGTGGTGGGGATTGTTGCTTTCATCTGCTGGAGCTGCGGAGGCGGTACGAGGCGGGCTGACAGCACCGCGGCGTAGACCGTGGCCAGCTCGGGAGCCGTGCTGATCATACCGCCGGCGGTCCACGTCCAGTTCAGGTCGAGGCCGGTGGTGTCGACGAGCCCGTCCACGACGGGTCCCACGGCGTAGTAGGTGGGAGCGGAGTACCCGTGTGCGTACGGCGTCCCTCGGAACCCTGGTCCGGAGCCGAGGTAGGTGTGGCCCAGGCCGAGCGGCTCAGAGATGCGCTCCTGGACGAGTTGCCGGACGGAGCGGTGAGTGACCTTCTGCAGGATCAGGCCCAGGGCGATGTAGTTGGTGTCGCTGTAGGCCCACGCCGTGCCGGGTGCGAACAGCGGCTTCCGTCGGGCGCCCATTGCCAGCAGTTGCGCCGGCGTCCGAAGACGTGGTGCGCGGCCCTGCCGCAAGTCGTTCAGCACGGGGTCGTTGGTGTAGTCGGGCAAGCCGCTGGAATGGTTCAGCAACATGCGAACGGTGACGGCCGAGCCGTTGGGCACCTGGCCGGGCAGCCAGCGGTCCACCGAGTCGTCCAGAGCCAGACGTCCTTCGGCGACCAGCTGGAGGACCAGTGCGGCCATGAACGTCTTCGTGGTGCTGCCCACCCGGAACTCATCGCCCGGCTCCAGATCCCGACGCGGCTTGAGGTCGGCGAGCCCGACGGCGAACTGCACGACCCGGTGGCCGTCGTCGACGCGTACGACGGCGCCGGTCGCGCCCTGATCGAGTAGTTGGCCGGCGCGAGCCCGAAGCTCAGCGGACAGATCAACAGACGGCGACCCTGGAGCCGCAGAGGGTCCGGCTGGGCTGCTGTCGGTACACGCCGCGGTCACCCGGAGCAGAGCCGCCAGCGCGAGGCCCAGTCCCGCCACGCGTCGCCTGCCGCGTCGCACCCTCATCGGACGACCGTCACCACAAGTCGTGGCCCGTCGTGCAGACCATGGGCCACTTCGGTGGTCAAGGTCGAGCCTTCCCGCCTTTAGAGCCAAAGCTCACCAGGCCCTTCTAGCTATCACCCGAGCGGGAGGGCCACATCGGGTTGGCGTGGCTGCTGACGGCACCTCTCAGCCGAGGATCGCCTCCGGGTACCGGATCAGCCCGCGCTGGATCTGTCCCATGGTGTCAACCGCTTCAGTACAGGCCTGTCGCTTCCCCGAGTCAAGCCGTTGGCAGCGGCACACCGGCGGACGCCGCAGCCGGGTCACCCTCCAAGATGTCGGCGCCACCGATCGAGTAGTTCCACCCCGGCCAGCAAGTGACGGGTCAGCCCTCTGTCCGTCAGCGCGCCTTCCCGCGACGCTCATCTCGCGGTCCGGAAAGTGCCGCGGCGTCGGCACCCGCAGCGAACCAGCGTGGCTAGCTCACCGGGACGTGGGCCCGCGCCTTCGCCGGGGTGGCCATGCCGAGCAGCGATACCCCGATGCCGTAGATGACGAAGCTTCCGGTCGGAGCGAGCTCGATCAGGCAGCCGGTCGACGCGTCCTTGGGGAGAAGCTTCGCGAGCTTCTTCGGGACCGACTCGCGGTCGACCGATCCGGCCGGGTGCACGGTCGCGGCCGCGTGGAACGAGACGGTCGCCGGTGGGATCGGTGCGATCAGCGTGAGCAGGCCGCCGCGGCGGATCGGGACGGTGACGGCGACCTCGTCCCCGGTCGCGATGTGCCTGGCCTTCCAGCTGTCTGGGGCGACGACCAGGTACAGGCGGTGGTTGACCGCGGCGCACAGCACGCCGCTGGAGCGTGGCTTGCCGGCGGGCGTGACGTAGCTGACGACGGCGAACGACGACTTCTCCAGCTCCTGCCACACCCGGTCCGGCGTCAACGTCGGGCCGGCCGGGGCCGGTCTGGCTGGCTTGTTGGCGGCCATGGGCATCGGACTCACCTCCGGGGCGCAACTGCCCCGCCAGTCAGCGTCCGCGCTCGCGCACCCCCGTGCTAGAGGCGAACGCCCTTAGGTCACCGGGGTAGCGACGTTCGGCACTGGCCGGCGACGCGGGACGTGACGAGGCTGGTATCCGGAGCGCTCAGGGGAGGTCCGATGACCACGGTTCCCGCGCCTGCGCGGACGGTGGGCCGCGAGTGGGAGTCCCTCGTCCCGGGCCCGTTCCCGATCAGGTCCTCGCCCCGGCCATGGTCTCGACGCTGCCGCAGCCGGCCCAGCGGCTGCTGCTGCACGCGACCGAGCCCGGTGTGCCGTTGTGGCGGTCGGCCCAACTGCAGATGCGCGGCGAGATCCGGCTCGGCCGGTGGCGGCGGTTCACCGCCAGGCAGGTCCTCACGCCCGCCGTCGGGCTCGTGTGGGCGGCAACCGCGAGGTTCTTCGGGCTGCCGGTGTCCGGGTACGACCGGTACAGCCCCGGCACGGGCGAGATGCGGTGGCGGCTGGCCCGTGTCATACCGGTCCTCACCGCGACCGGTCCGGACGTCACCCGCAGCGCTGCCGGCCGGCTCGCCGCCGGAGCCATGTTCGTCCCGGCCACCTTCGACCTCGCCCCTGGGCGGACGGCGCGGCGCCTGAGGTGGCTCGCCGCACCTGGCGGGCGGGCGACAACGAGGACGCGGTGGACCTGCACGTCGCCGCTGACGGCACCCTGCGTCAGGTGACCATGCAGCGGTGGAAGCAGGCCGGGACGGCGCCCGCGCAGCGACGCCCGTTCGGCGTCACCATGCTGGCCGAGGGGCGCTTCGCCGGCGTCGCCATGGCCAGATCGCTTCTCACCGCCGATCAAGTACAGGGCAGCGGAACAAGGACCTCCGTCGCATTGGAACGGGGCGAAGGCCCGCTGGTCTCCGCGGTGGTGCTTCGACCTCGCAGTCCCTCGTTGCCTCGGCGGAGACTCCGGCGCACGATGCCCTGGTGGCAAAGGCCCGGATGTTCCTGTCGGTCGCCGTGTTGGCTGGCGCGGTCGGTGTGGCGGCGGCCGTCGCGGTCGCGGTCCATGCCCGCCACGCCGAGCGCAACTGGGACCCGGAGCAGCGGCGGACATGACACTCAACCCGGCCCGAGCCGGGGTCGGCGCATCCGGCAGGTCCTGCGAGCCATAGCCCGGAGGAACGGCAGCGGCGGCAGCGTGAGCACCAGCCGGGCCTCCTGCCCGAGTGAGCTGTCCTCGTCCAGGAAGCGCAGGACGAGGTCGGCCGGGTTCCGGTCGAAGAGCCGAAGAAAGGTGGACTCCAGGCGGTCGGGCTCGGCCGCCAGGACGTCGAGGAGCACCGCATCGAGGTAGGCGTGGCGCCGGCGGGTGATCTGCGGCGCGAAGGGATGCCCCCGGTCGGCCAGAGAGCGAGCGATGGCGGCGCTGTCCCGCTGGATGCGGCCGTATGCGTAGCCGGTGCTTGCCTTGAGCATGCCCCCGCGTATCCCGATCGGGACGATGTGCCCGGCGGCCGGCCGGGGCCGCGACAGCCGCAGCGGGAGCCGTGCCCCTTCCCGGCGGACCACCTGGTAGGGGGCCGCCCGGACGACGTCGTTCAGGTATGTCCGCAGCGCCTGGTCACCGCTCGCCGCCGGCCGGGTCGCGAAGCGGGTGTGCTCGACCAGCGCCTGGCGCGGCCCGGACGGCATGACATAGACGAAGCAGACCCCGCCGTCCTGCGCAGTGCGGAAGTCCATGAGGACCGGCACCCGAGGGTCGAACCGGTCCGCCGAGGTCGTGACCTCCTGCCCGGTGAAGGTCAACCACGCGGCCGCGCTCGCCGCCGGACCTTCGGTCACGCTGTCGAACGCCCACCGGGTTTCCACCGCGCGGCCATCGACGGTCACGACGGCGCCGCCGGGCAGGTCGTCGACGGCGTCGACGTGGCCGCGCTGCACGCGGAACCCGGGTGCCCGCTCGACCAGCGCCGAGGCCGCCCTGCGCAGGCCCGTCCCGGACACCACGCGGTAGCGGTAGCGGTCCAGCCGGGCCTCGACGACCCGCCGGTGCCCGTGGAGGCGGAGGCGGTCGAAGCAGCGGTCCACCGCTGCGTCGAGCAGGCCACCGCCAGTCGACCAGAACGCCCAGGCGCGCCCGTCGAGCGGGCGGCTCCCGTCGTCGACGACCAGGACCTGGCGGTTCCGCCATTCCCCGGCGGCCAGGTGCGCGGCCAGCGAGAGCCCGCTCGCCCCGCCGCCGGCGATCACCGCGTCCCACATGCCCTGCCGCCGGGGCCTCAGCCGGCCGGGGAACGCGCGGGTGCGCGGGGGACGAGGGAGACCGGCGGGCACGGACGCGCCAGCGGGCCGAGGACCGCGGCCGGAGGTGACCCGAGCACGGCCGACGCCGCCGCCATCCCCCCGGTCAACGCGCCGACCAGCCCATGCATGCTCCGGGTGCTCGCGCCGGCGAGGAACAGCCCGGGGACCGCGGTGACCGGCCCGGGGCGGTGCAGCATCTGCTCCGGGGTGACCGCGATGCCGTACGGCGTCCCACCCGTGCAGCGCATCAGGCGCTCGTCGGTCACCGGCGTCGACACGTCCTCGTAGACGACGTCCCCGGCGATGCCGGGGATCGCGCGGTCGGCGGCCCGCAGGAGCCGGTCGCGCAGCTCGCGCTTGCGGGCGGCGTATCGGGCGGTGGGTGCGCAACCCTGCCGGACGCCCCAAAAGTCGGGGCTGGCCGGGGCCACGGTGATCAGCTGCACCGTGCTCTGCCCCGGCCGGCACAGCCTCCGGTTGCCGGGGTCCGCCAGGCTGCTCAGTCCGAGATGGACGACGGTGTCCGCCGATGCCCGCCCGGCCCGCAGCGCCGCATACATCTCCTCGCCCCGATCGCCGGAAATGACGATCGGGTTGGTGGCAGGGACGCCCTCCGCGGCGAGGTCCCGGTCGAGGACGAGGTGCACCACCGCGAGCGGGAGCGCCATCTCGAACCCGCGCACCCGGCGCAGCAGCCGGGCGGGCACCGCCTCCGGCGGGAGCAAGTCCAGGAAGGTGTGCTTGAGGTCTCCCGCGGCCACGACGACCGGGGCGAGGATCACCGTCTCGGGTCCGGACGCCGCCTCGGAGTCGGCCGGACGAGTCCGCACGCCGCGAACCCTGCCGTGCTCGACGATGATTCCGGTCACCTCGGTGCACAGCAGCACCCGCCCATCGTGGGCGAGCACGAGCTCAGCCAGCGCCTCGCTGATTCGCCTCGATCCACCGCGGGGATACGCCACACCATCCGTGAGGTAGTCCACCACCACGGCCGCGTAGCCGAGCAGCGGCAGCCGGGAGGGCGGCAGCGCGAAGACGCCGTCCGCCCACGACAGCACGGTCCGCAGCCGCGGCGAGACGCGCAGGGAATCCAGGTAACCGCCGAGGGTCATGCGCGCGTACCGAAGCAGCTGCCACACCGGCCGCGGCATCCCGAGTAGGTCCCGCAGGTGCCGGTCGTCGCCGAGGGCCCGCATGTCCCCGGCCAGAGCGACGATCGTGGCAAGGAACTCGCGTACGGCCGCTGCCTCACCGGGGAACGCCGCGCAGAGTCGGTCGCCGACAACCTCGATCCCGAGGGGCAGCCGGATGTTCCCGTCTGGGAACTCAAGGGTGAACAGGGCGTCCGGGTTGAAGCGGGTGACGTCGACCCCGATGCCCAGGGGCGCCAGCAGCGCGCGCAGGGGGCTCGGCGTGACGTAGTGCAAGCCGATGTCGAACTCGTAGCCGCCGCGGCTGAAGGCGGACTGATGCCCGCCCGGTGTGTCCCGCGCCTCCACCACGACGACTCGCCGCCCTGCCGCCGCCAGGTACGCCGCCGCGGCCAGGCCGCCGGGCCCGGAGCCGACGACAACGACGTCCGCATCCCGGCCGGCGATCATGACCGGCTCCTCCCAAGCTCGCCGAGGATGCGTCGCCGCCGACTACGCGACACCGCGTGCTCCACCACCGCCATGGCAACTCGACCCTCGTAGATGACCCAGCTCCTGACCCGAGCATCCGGCGCGGACAGCCACGGGTTCCAGGGCCGTACGTCCCGACCCGCGGTGAGCCGGCGCGTGTCGGGCAGCCTTTAGCTGCGGGCGACACCGAGCGCCCGGTCCAGGAATGCGATGACCCGGGTGGTCCACTCGGCCGGAGCCGTTGCCAGTGCCTGGGTGTGGGACGCATCCAGGACGGTCCAGGTTTGGACGCGGTCGGGCGCGGCGGTGCGCAGGTAGGCGACGGCCTCGGGCTCGTCGATGGCCTCGCCGCCGGCGATCAGCAGGAACGGCGTCTGCGGCGCGCTGGCGATCGCCCAGTGCAGTGTGCGCGGCTGTGGTGCGGAGCTCACCACGGCGGCGACGCCGTAGGTGAGCCGGTCCAGACCGCGTTGGATTGCGCCGGTGATACCGCCGGGCAGGTAGCCGGCCTTGTCCGCGGCGGTGCGGTGGCTGGCGCCCTCGGCCACGACGGCGCGGATCGCGGGCGTCGCGGCCGCCGCGCCGATTGCTTCCTCGCCACCCATCGACAACCCAAGCACGCCGATGCGGCCAGGGTCGACTCCCGGCTGGTGTTGCAGGAACGTGACGGGGGCGCTGATGTCGCGATCGCCGTACCAGCCGGCGTCCATGACCTGTCCACCGCTGTGGCCCTGGCCGCGCGGGTCGACCATCAGCACGCCGTAGCCGTGCCTGGCGAGGACCGCGGCCTGGTCGAGGGTTCCGGTCCGGGTGGATCCCGCGCCCGGCACGGCGACGACGGCGGCGTGGTTGATCGACGGCACGTACCAGGCGGATAGCCGGACGCCGTCGCTGGTGCCGAAGGTGACTTCGCTGTAGCTGAGACCCCGCGCAGCCGGCGTCACCGAACCGAGGCCGGTGCCGGGCCCGAGGGCAAGCATCGTCCCTTCCGCGACGGGCCAGATGACCAGCAGCGCGACCAGCGTGACCGGCAGCAGCCACAGCCGCTGCCACCGGTGCAGCGCCCGCCACCCGACCACACCGGCGAACGCGAGCAGCGCGACCCCAAGGACAAGCAGAGCGAGCCCGAGGACGGTGGTGGAGGTCAGCCCGGCCTTCGTCAGGTGGCGGATGCCGATGCCGGCGCCGACGGCCGTGGCGACGACGCCGACCACAGCCGCGATTCCTGCCGACAGTATGGGGTGCTGGAGCCGGCGCGGTCCCCAGCCGACGGGCAGCGGCCGGCGGGCCACGGGCGGCGGAGCGGCGGTCGACATCGGTGCTCCTCGATCTGGATGTGTTCAGCCTCGACGCGCGCTGCCCCGCTCAGCCGGCGGAGGTGACGCCGGCGGGTTCGGGTGCCGGTGATGGCCCCGCCGGCACGTGGCCGGGGTCCTCGCCGCCGGTGTCGAGCCGGAACGGCGGGTACTCGTCGCGCATCAGCGCTACGTAGGCCAGCACCCGGTAGCACCAGCGGTTGAACCCCATCAGCAGGTCGAAGACCTCCCGTGGGTACGTGCCGGTCGCGGCGAGCATGACGGCAGCGACGAGGGCGAGCAGACCGATGACGTTGCCGAAGTGCAAGCCGGACCCGCCGGCGAGAACCGCGACGATGAGCAGTTGCGGCAGCGCGAGCAGCCACCACTTCACCAGGACGAGCCCACGGCTGAGCCGCTGCGGGTAGTCGACGTCGAAATCGGCTGGGTAGGCCGGGTCGGGCCGCAGGCTGAACGGCGGGTAGCGGTCGGTGCCGAACGCGCTCATCGAGTAGAACGCGACCCGCCAGGTCCAGCGCATCACGCCGACGTTGAACTCGAACAACGAGCGCGGGTATCGGCCGGTGATGAGGATGCCGACACCCGCGATGAACGTCGTGACCGTGACTGCGAGCCACAGGAACGCCAGCACGACGATGTGCGGCAGGACGAGCAGCCACTTGATCAGCCACAGCCATCGGGATGTCGCCGGGTCGAGCCGGCCGTCGAGCCGAGCCGGGTAGGGACGGGTTTCCACTGGGGACACCTCCATCACGGCCGGGCGGCTCGCCTCGGTCGCACCTTCGACCCTGCGCCTGCGCAGGCGCACCCACCAGAGGCGTGAGTCCTTACTGCCGCTGAATCCGGCCGGCCGGACCCGGCTGCTGACGTTGGTCCCCACGGGTCGATGACCATCGTCCCTCGCGTGGGTCTCGGCGGGCAGGGGCTGAATGGATATGCAGCGTATTGAGAGGTGGCGAGCGAGGTGTTCACAGCCGTAGTCTTGGCGGTTTTCCTCATCCCAATCAGCTGTATGGTGTCAGACGAGATAAGGGCTGAGCTGCGGGAGTTTCTCGACCGATGGAGGGCTCATCACGCGTAGAACAGCCTCCCCCGAACCGCCTGGCCAGCCTTTCGCTCTCAATGGCTTCGCCGGACACCTCCACCTCCTCGCCGCGCCGGCCACGGCAGCCCGCCTCCACGGCGCATCCCGCCGACCCGGCCGGGGCGAAGCCCCTACAGGTCCGCCCCGAGGGACGAAAGTCCCTGCCGGCTCGACTCCTTCGGCCGTAGTGCGGCGCGGCCGGACGGGGTGTGCTGGGTGTGGCGTGCTCGATCGCAAGCGCATCGGGAGGTCGGCGATGAGTATCGACACCAGGCAAGGCATGCCGCCGGCGGGAGAGGCACCTCCGCGCCGGCGACGGGTGATGGCGTGGGTGGTGGCGGCGGTGGTGCTGCTTGCCGCGGTAGGCGCGGGCGTGGCCCTGCTGGTCGTCGACCGGGGTGGCGGTGGGCAGGGCGGCAGCTCGCCGGCCCCGTCCGCCGCGCCGTCCGCCGTCCCGTCGACGCAGCCGTCTCCGCCGTCACCGAGCGCGTCGGGGCCGGTCGGCGTGCCGGCGTTCGCGTTCCAGCCGCTGTGGCCATTCGGCAGCGCGGCGGCCGCGGCGGTCTGGCAGCAGGAGTACCGGACCGGCGGGCACCAGCCCTGGCACCTCGACCCGGCCGCGACCGCGCTGGCGTTCACCCGCGGCTACCTCGGCTACACCGAGCTCGACCGCACCACCAGCCGGGTCGTGGTCGGCTCCCAGGCGTGGATCGGCGTCGGAGCGGAGCTGCCGAACGGCACCAACAGCACGGCCGCAGTCGTGCATCTCGCCCGGATCGGGAGCGGCCGGGACGCCCCCTGGGAGGTCGCCGGCACCCGCGACAGCACGCTGAGCCTGACCACCCCGGCCTACGGGTCGCGGGTGTCGTCGCCGGTCACCGTGGGCGGTCGGATCACCGGAGTGGACGAGAGCCTGCTCGTGCAGGTGCGGTCGCTGACCGGCGGCCTGGTCGGCCGCTCGGCTCCGATCCCCGCCGGCGGCAATGGCACACCCTGGTCGGTGCCGGTCAGCTTCACCGCGCCGGCCGGAACCGTGCTCACCATCTCGGTCTCCACCGGCGGCCACGTCGCGGCCGTGGAACGCTTCGCCGTGACCGGGGTGCGGGTGGTCGGCGGGTCGGCGCCGGTGCTGGCCGACGGCCGGTACGCGGTGCGCCTCACCGGCGTCGACCCGGTCGCCCGCCGGATCACCGTCGACGTCGTCGAGATCTTCTTCGGCGCCGACGCGGTCCGGGCGGCGCGGGAGGACCACGCCGCGGAGGTCCCGCCGCCGAACGACGTGTGGATCCGCAACACGAACCCACAACTGCGGACCCTGCCAGTCGCCCAGGACGCTCCGATCACGGTCAACGTGCACGGCGCGGCCGAGTCCGGCAGCGCGACCCGGAACATCCCCTGGACGCTGGACCAGCTCAGCGCGGCCAGCCACCCCGCGCACGGCGTGTTCTGGGTGACCGTCCACAACGGACAGGCCGTCCGGATCACCGAGCAGTACCTACCCTGACCGACCGGATTACGCTCGTGCCGCCCCGCGCCCCGACCGGGCCGCACGGCACCGAAGCAGAGCGACACGGCGCAGACAGGGGGTGCTCAGGCCCCTGCCGGCGCGGCCACGGCAGGGCGACGGTGCCGGGCCGCGGACTCGGGAAGGCGGGTCGCCTCGATCGGATCCGGCCGGATCAGCCGGTTTGGCCCCCGCCTCGCAGGTCGGCAGCCACGCCGGTCGCCCACGAGCGGACGCGTGCCGGGTCGCGCCAGTCCCCGGCCGACTTCTTCGCCATCGCGCTGGCGGGGAAGCCCTTCGCATCCGGCAGCAAGCGGCCACCGAAGGTGATGTGGCCTCGTGCACCGATCCGGTCCATAGCCTGCCGCACCTGCGGGACCGGTGGGATCTCGGTGGTGCTGGCTGAATCGTCCAGCGGGCCGCTGCTGAACAGCCACACCGGTCGGCCGCTCAACACGTCGGCGTACCGCTTGACGAATCGGCGCGCGTGCCGGTGCCACCTGCCGGTGTACAGGGCTCCGCCGATGATGACCGCGTCGTAATCGCTCACATGAATCCGGTGGTCGGCCGGGCGGACGTCGGTCTGGATGCCGGCTTCGGTCAGCGTGTCACCGATCCACTCCGCGATTCCGAACGTACCGGCCCGCTTCGTGCCATACACCACGAGCGCGCGCATCGTGATCACCTCCCTGAGCGGGCCCGCGGCCTGTTCCCGGCCGCGGATCCGGTCCTCGTCATTGCCTATGGAGCGCGGGGTGGGACCTTGGACCCTGGCCCGCGTGCGGCAGCTTTGAGACAGTTGGGGTGTGGACCGCCGTAGGGCAACGGAGCCGCAGCGTCCACCAAGGAGGGCCCGCCATGCGCATTCTCCACCCCACCTTCCAAGTGCTGTGCCTCGTTGCCGGCGCCGTGCGCTGGGCCGCCGTCCCACGGGCCGCGGGCTCCGGCGCCGGCAGAAGCGGCATACGTTGACCTGCCGGTTAGGACGGACCTAGCGTGCGTCCATGAGGGCCATGATCGTCAAGGAGTTCCGCGAGCTGGTCCGAGATCGGCGCACGCTCGCGATGTTGATCGTGATGCCACTGCTGCTGCTGATCATCTTCGGCTATGCGGCGAACTTCTATGTCACGAGCGTGAAGGCCGCCGTCGTCGGTCCACAGGCGACACAGGTCGCGTCCCAGCTGCCACCGTACTTCGATGTCACGACGGCCGAGCCGGACGGCTCGCGTGCCGACGCCGAGTCGTTGCTGCACGA
>Ga0308176_10000652_pt1 | contig 21828 bp, 28 predicted proteins | sample PhyCR2_3_FD_203890 | JGI IMG/M metagenome (GOLD analysis project Ga0308176, IMG submission 203890) | Soil microbial communities from UC Gill Tract Community Farm, Albany, California, United States - DLSLS.C.R2 | ecosystem: Environmental > Terrestrial > Soil > Agricultural land | place: USA... | reverse complement strand
CCCCGACTCCTCCCTACGAGACGAGGTTGAGGACTTCTTTCTCGATCTTCAGGCGTTGTTTTGCGGACAGGCGGCCATTTTTGCTGACGGTTGGCCGAATCGTGTCGCCGTTGCGGTAGCGGTCGAGCACCCGGGGGTCGATGTAGGAGGCGCGGCAGACGGCGGGGGTGTTGCCGAGCGCTTCGGAGACCTCTTTGACGGCGCGGGCGATGCAGCGCTTCGCCGCCGCTTCGGAGCGCGGCTTCTTCTCGCCGGCCAGGGCGACAGCTGCCAGGACGGTGCCGTGCCAGGTACGGAAGTTCTTGGCCGAGAATTCGTCGCCGATTTTGGCGTGGATGTACTCGTTGATGTCGTCGGAGCGGACGTCGACCCATTCGCCGCCCGCCCGGTAGGCGAGCAGGTCATCGGGGCCGCCGCGGCGCCGGTACATCGTCTCCAGCGCGCGGCGGGCGGCGGCGTCGCGGATCGACTGCACCCGGCGCTGGCCGCTCTTGGCGGGGAAGTCGAAGACCACCTCGGCCTTGCCGATCGTCACGTGCTCGCGGCGCACGGTGGCGAGGCCGAAGCTCTCGTTTTCCTCCGCGTAGACCTCGCTGCCAACCCGGAAGAAGCCGAGGTCGAGGAGCCGGATCGCGCAGGCCAGGGCCCGCTCGCGCGGCATCCCCTGGCGGCGGAGGTCGGCGGTGACGGCGCGCCGCAGCCTCGGCAGCTTGCGGGCGAAGTCGCGCACCAGCTCGTACTTGCGTTCGGCCTGCCGCCGCTGCCAGCGCTCGTGGTAGAGGTACTGCTTGCGGCCGGCTTCGTCGTAGCCGGTGGCCTGGATGTGGCCGAAGGGGTCGGGGCAGACCCAGACCTCTTTCCAGGCCGGGGGGATGGCGAGCGCCCGGATCCGCTCCAGCGTCTCCTCGTCGGCGATCGTCTCGCCGGAGCCGTCGACGAAGGAGAAGCCGCGGCCGCGCCGCACCCGCTTGATCCCGGGACCGGCGCAGTCGGCGCGGCGGAGCCGCCCGCGGCGGGTGGCGGTTGCGGCGGGGCTCATTGGACAGCGCCTGCCGGCGCGAAAGCCACGGCGCCCACCTATCCGCTCCTCTGCAGTGCCGTCGCGACCCCTTCGAGGTCGGCGACAAAGGCAGCGAACTCGGCCTCGCGCGCCTCGAGCTCCCGAACCCGAAGGATCGCCGAGGGATGGATCGTCACCGAAGCCACCGGCGCCAAGGGCGAATCTATTTGCCTACCTCGATCTTTGAGAACCTTGAATTTTGAGCCGAACAAAGATCGAGTTGCCGTAGCACCCATTGCCAGCAGGGCCTGCGGCTTCACGGCCTCGATCTCGGCTTCGAGCCAGGGCCTGCAGGCCTCCACCTCGCCGGCGCGAGGCGTCTGGTGGAGGCGCCGTTTGCCGCGGGGTTCCCATTTGAAGTGCTTGACGGCGTTGGTGACGTAGGCCGTCGACCGGTCGATCCCCGCCTCCTTCAGCGCCCGGTCCAGCAGCCGCCCCGCCGGTCCCACGAACGGCTCCCCCTCCACGTCCTCCTTGTTGCCGGGCTGCTCCCCGACCAACATCAGCTCCGCGCTCTTCCGCCCCTCCCCGAACACAGCCTGAGTCGCGTCCTTGTAAAGCTCACAGCCCCGGCACCCCTGAACAGCCTTCTCGAGCGCCGTCAAGGAGCGGGAAGAGGGCAAAAACTCAGCAGCACTCGACATAGCGGCCAGCTACCCAAGCCCCAAGGGGGGAGAAACCGAGGCTCGCCAGCCCTTACCTCAACGGGTGCCCGCCGAGACCGCAAAAAAGCGTCGTGGAGACGTATTTCTGCGGTCTCGACGAGAGGAGGCGCGCGAGCCTGGGTGGGACGGCTGGATCAGTCAGGTGGCGCGGGATCAGCATGGGGTGGTCTCGCGCCGTCAGTTGCTCGGAACCGGCATGGGGAGGGACGCAATTCAGCACCGGATCGCCAGTGGGCGGCTTCATCCAGTCTTCGCGGCGGCTTATGCGGTCGGCCACACGGACATCTCACGGGAGGGACGGTGGATGGCCGCCGTGCTCGCTTCGGGGCCTGCCGCCGTCTTGAGTCACTACTCGGCGGCAGCGCTCTGGCGACTCCGACCCACCTCGCGAACGACGATCGATATCACCTGCGCGCACAAGAGCCGTTCCTGGAATGGGATCAGCCGGCACCACAAAGCGCTGCCGGCTGATGAGGTGACGTCGCAGGAAGGGATTCCGGTCACCAGCGCCGCGCGCACCATCCTCGACCTGGCAGCCACCGAGCCGCTCGACGTCGTCAAGGCGCTGCTGCGCGAGATGGAATACCGCGAGCTCTGGGACCGCCTTTCCCTCTGGGACCTGGTCGATCGCTATCCCGGCCGCAGAGGCATCCGCAAAGTCAGAGCCGCCCTGGAAAACATCAAGGACGAACCATCGGGCGAGCGCAAGAGCCGCTTGGAGGAACGTTTCGCCCCCTTCCTGCGCAAGCACCACCTGCCCCTGCCGCGCTTCAACCACCCGATCACGGTCGGTCCGAAGACCTTCCAGGTCGACTGCTATTGGCCGCAGCTACGCCAGATCGTCGAGCTGGACGGCTGGCAGGGCCACAAGGGCCGCGTCGCCTTCAGAGACGACCGGACCCGCGATCGCATCCTCCACGTCCACGGCTTCTCGGTGGACCACATCACCTGGAACCAACTCGACGACGAACCGGAGGCGATCGCCTCTGATCTTCGGGTGCTACTGAGCCGCTAGGAGACGCCGTTCTCGGTCTCGATCCGGAAGGCCGAGCGGAGGGGGTGGACCGACTTGAAGAAGGTCGCCGTCTGGTTCGCCACCCGCCACGGGTAGGGCAGCGTCCCGCCGGGGGCGGCGAGGAACCTGGTGAAGAGAACCGAGGCGCGGCGACAGGTGATCGCCGATTTCGCCGGGATGTAGACGAGGTAGTCGCCCTTGGCGAAGAAGAGGGGGCCGACGTCGGAGCCGGCGTTGACCGTGAAGGTGCCCGGGCAGAGCTTGCCGATCGCAGGGTTGTTGCCACCGCCACCGCCGCCGCTGGTCAGCCGCACCGAGAAGGAGAGGCTGCCGCCGGTGAAGGTCGCCTTGCCGCTTCCTTCGGCCTTCAGGCGCCACGGTTTCGGCAGGTTGCCGTCCCAGTCGCTGAGGAAGCGGGCGAAGAGCCTCGAGGAAGCCGCGCAGCTGAGCCCGTCGGAGACCGTCACTTCGTAGCTCCCCGCCGGCAGCACCGCGGCGCCGATGCGGTCGTCATGCAGGACCCGGAAAGCCGGGCACCCCGCGGCGGCGGCGGTGCCGCCTCCGAGTGACAAGATCGCCAGGACCGCGACGAGGCCCGCCGCCAAGGCGACGGAGAGGCGGCGGCGAGAGGCGCGGACGGGGCTCACGGCGGCGAAACCTATCAGCGCCGACGCGTAGCATGCGGGCCACCGATGCCAGAACCCGTCAAGCGCAACCAGCGCTACATGCCTGGTCTGGACGGGCTCCGAGCGATCGCCGTCCTCTCCGTAATCCTCTTCCACCTCGGCTTCGACTGGGCCCCCGGCGGCATGCTCGGCGTCGGCGTCTTCTTCACCCTCAGCGGCTACCTGATCAGCGACATCCTCCTGGCGCAGCTGAACGCCCGCGGCCGGATCAAGCTCACCGCCTTCTGGCTCGCCCGCGCCCGCCGCCTGCTGCCGGCGCTCTTCCTGATGCTGGCGATCGTCGTCGCCTGGGTGACGATCTTCGGCCCCGCGCAACCGGACGAGTTCCGCAAGGGCGTCGTCTCGGCGATCTTCTACGTCAACAACTGGCAGCAGATCTTTGCCGAAGCCTCCTACTTCGCCCGCTTCGAAGCCGAAGGCCCGCTCGACCACCTCTGGTCGCTCTCGGTCGAGGAGCAGTTCTACATCCTCTGGCCGTTCCTGCTGCTGATCGGCGTCAAGCTGGTCCACGAGCGCCCGCTGCCCTCCGGTGTGCGGCCTCGCCTGGCGCTGCTGACGATCGCCGGCGCGATCGCCTCCTCGGTCCTGATGGCGGTCCTTTACAAGCCCAGCTTCGACCCCTCGCGCCTCTACTTCGGCACCGACACCCGCGCCGCCGCCCTGCTCTTCGGCGCCGCCCTGGCGATGGTCTGGCCGAGCCGCAAACTGAGCCGCCGGATCGCGCCGCAGGCTCGCAACACGCTCGACGCGATGGGCGTCGCCGGCCTCCTGATCATCGCCCTGATGATCTGGCGGGTCGGCGAACTCTCGCCCTTCCTCTACCGCGGCGGCTTCGTGATCCTCTCGCTGGCGACGGTGATGGCGCTTATGCCGCTAACCCACCCGGCCTGCCGCCTCGGCGCCTGGCTCGGGGTGCGGCCGCTGCGCTGGGTCGGCGTCCGTTCCTACGGGATCTACCTCTGGCAGACCCCGATCATCGTCCTCACGACTCCGCAGGGGATCCACGACGACAGCCTCGTCCGCGCCCTCCTTCAGGTGGCGGCCATCTTCGTCATCGCCGCCCTCTCCTGGCGCTTCGTCGAGGAGCCGATCCGCCACGGCGCGATCGGCCGCTTCTTCGCCCGCCGCCGCGCCGTCGGCTGGAAATGGGAGACCTTCGCGCCGGGGATGCGGGTCGCGATCGTCGGCCTCGGCATCGTCCTCGTGGTCGCCACCGCCGGCATGGCCGGCCTCAACTCGAGCTCGGCCGAAGGCAACGACGTCCGCGTCGAGCAGGCGCGGGCCGAGGGGACGACGAAGCCGCCGCCGCTGACCAAGTCGCAGGCCGAAGACTCGACGAAATCGTCCTGCAAAGCCGTCGTTCACATCGGCGACTCGACTTCCGAGGGCCTTGATGACCCCGAATACCTGCCGATCGAATCGCAGCGGATCCCCGCCCGCTACGCCGAAGTCGGGGCCAAAGAAACCCACATGGAGGTGCAGGGGGCGACCTCGATCGAAGAGCGCTTCGAAGGCAACCCCAACGCCCAGGAAGTCGCCGCCGCCTGGAAGGCGGAAGGCTTCAAAGGCTGCTGGGTACTCGCCCTCGGGACCAACGAGGCGGCCAACGTCGCCGCCGGCTCGACGATCAGCGAGCGCGAACGGATCGAAAAAATGATGGCGATCATCGGCGACGAACCGGTCCTTTGGGTCAACGTCCGTTCGCTGGTCGAAGCGGGCGACCCCTACTCGAAGGAAAACATGGAGAAGTGGGACGAAGAACTGGTCAGCGCCTGCGCCGGCTATCCGAACATGCGCATCTACGACTGGGCCTCCGACGTCAAAGACGACTGGTTCATCGAAGACGGCATCCACTTCACCTCGCCCGGCTACGCCGCCCGCGCACAGCTGATCGCCAACGCCCTCGCCCACGCCTTCCCGGAAAAAGGCGAAACCGAAGGCGGCTCCAAGAACTGCGTCGTCAGTTAGCCGTCGTCCTCAGCTCGCCAGGCCGACGATCTCCACCGGCTCCGGTGCGCCGGTCGGCTCGAAGCCCATGATCCGGCCGTAGAAATAGAGCTCGGCTTCGAGGCAGCGGATGTTCGTCTCCGCCTTGCGGAAGCCGTGCTGCTCGCCCTCGAACGGGAGGTAGGCGAAGGGGACGCCGTTGCGCTCCAGCGCCGCCGCCATCGTCTCCGCCTGGTTCGGCGGCACGACCTTGTCCTCGAGGCCCTGGAAGAGGATCACCGGCACCTGCAGCTGCTCGACGTGGTTGATCGGCGAGCGCTCGCGGTAGAGCTCCGCCTGCTCCGGATAGGGACCGATCAGCAGGTCGAGATAGCGGGACTCGAACTTGTGGGTATCGCCGGCGAGCGCCTCGGCGTCGGCGACGCCGAAGTAGCTGGCGCCGGCGGCGAAGCCGTCGTGGAAGGTGAGCGCGCAGAGGGTGGCGTAACCGCCGGCCGAACCGCCCCGGATCGCCAGTCGCTCGCGGTCGGCGAGCCCCTGGTCGGCGAGGTAGAGCGCCGCGCCCAGGCAGTCCTCGTTGTCGACGACGCCCCACGTCCCTCGCAGCTTGTTGCGGTACTCGCGCCCGTAGCCGCTGGAGCCGCGGTAGTTGACGTCGACGACGCCGATCCCGCGGCTGGTCCAGTAGAGGAACTCGCGGTCCAGGGCGGGGGTGGCGTGGGAGGTCGGCCCCCCGTGGCTCTCGACGATCAGCGGCGGCAGTTCCCCCGCCGGCGCCTCGAACTCCGGGTTCGCAGGCGGGTAGTAGAAGCCGTAGGCAACCTCGCCCTCGCCGGTCGGGAACTCGACCGGCCGTGGGTGCGAAACGTAAGCCGGGTCGACCGGCTCGTCGCTGGACGCGCGCACCACCTCGGTCTCCTTGCGCCCTGCGTCGTAGACGACGACGGCGGTCTCGTTCTCGGGGCTGGCGGCTGCAAAGACGATCTGTTCGCCCCGCGCCGCGAGCGCCGGGAAGCCGAAGGAGGTGAAGGGCAGCCCGAGGTCCGCCGGTTCCCAGCCCTCGGGCCGCAGCAGGAAGAGGCGTTCTTCGGCGGCCTCGGTGCGCACGCAGGCGATCGCGCCGCTCTCGAGGAAGGCGAAGGTGGCGCCGCCGAAGAGCCACTGCGGGTGGGCGAGGTCCGCCTTCTCCTCGGTCAGCTGGATCAGCGAGCCGTCCTCGCCGCTGAGCTGGCCGCCGGGGTCGCGGGCGCGGTAGAGGTTCCAGTAGCCGTCACGGTCGGAGACGAAGTGCAGGCGCCCGTCGCGGTCCCACTCGGGCTGGAAGACCGAGCGCTCGCTGCCGCCGGCGATCAGCCGCTCCTCGCCGGTGTCGCCGAGCGGCGCGATCCAGAGCTCGGTCCCGTCCCAGGGCATGTTCGGGTGGTCCCAGCAGGTCCAGGCGAGCCAGGCGCCGTCGGGGCTGACCCGCGGGAACGAGTAGAAGTCGCGGCCGCCCGCCAGCACCTGCGGCTCGGCCGAGCCGTCGAGCGGCAGCGAGACGATCTCGTTGAGCGGTTCGGGCTCGGCGTCGCGTTCGCGTACGCAGACGACGGCGTCGCCGTCGGGCGTCGGCCGTATGTCGGCGTAACGGAGCGCGCCGGGCTCGGGCGGCTCGGGCGAGATCGCCACCGGCTCCTCGCCCAGCCGCTGCCGGTAGAGCCGTTGGTCCTCGAAGGCGACGAAGACGACCGTGTCGGACGCGACCAGGCACCAGGCGCCGCCGCCGTACTCGTGCACCCGCGTCCGCACGTTGACGCCCTCGGCCGTCACCCGTTCGGGCTCGCCGCCCTCGGGCCGCCGCATCAAGCAGACGCGACCGCCCTCCTCCGGGCGGCCCTCGGCCCACCAGACGGCGCCGTCCTCGGCGATCGCCGGAAAGGCCAGTCGCCGCCCGGCCCGGGCCACGGTCGCCGCCTCGATCGGCGAGGCCCAGGAGCCGTAGGGAGAGACAGTCGCCATCGGGGGAAGATATTCGAGGCGCGGCGGCGCCTCAGACAGCGCTGCCGATCGCGATCCCGAGGCCGTAGGTGAGGGCGGCGGCGGCGAGGCCCACCAGCACCTGTCGAGCGCCCGAGAAGAGCACGCTGCGGCCGGTCATCAAGGTGATCAGGGCGCCGATTCCGAACAGCGCCCCGGCGGAGAGGACAGCGCTGAGGACGATCGCAGTGGTTCCGCCGAAGAAGAGGAAGGGGAGGATCGGGATGGTCGCGCCGATCGCGAAGAGGACGAAGGAGGTGGCGGCGGCTCCCCCGGCGGAGCCGCCGAGCTCTTCGGGGTCGATGCCGAGCTCCTCGCGCGCCAAGGTGTCCAGCGCCTTCGCCGGCGACGACATCAGCCGTTCTGCCAGCTCGCCCGCCTCCTCGGCTGAGAGTCCCTTCGCCTGGTAGATCAGGGCCAGCTCCTCGCGCTCCTCTTCGGGCACCGCCTCGAGCTCTTCTCGCTCGATCCCGATCTGCCGGCTGAAGAGCTCGCGGGCGTTCATCACCGAGATCCACTCGCCCATTGCCATCGAGCCCGCGCCGGCGACCAGCCCGGCCAGCCCGGTGATCAGGATTTCCGTGTTTCCCAGCTGAGCTCCGGCGACCCCCATTACGAGGCTGAAGTTGGAGAGCAGCCCGTCGTTGGCCCCGAGCACCGCCGCCCGCAGCGAGTTGCCGCTGGCGGCCCGGTGCCGACCCTCGAGCCGCGCCACCGCGGAGCCCGCCAAGCCGCTTCCGTCGCCCGCGATCTCGCGCAGGAGTCGGGCGTGGGAGCGCTCCTCCGTCGGCAGCGGCGTTCCGGCCGCCTCTAGCTGGCTGTCGTAGGAGCCTGCATCGGCCTGCTCCATCGCGTCGATCGTCGGCAGCACGAACTCGGGGCCGAACCGGCCGGCGAGCCAGGCGAGCAGCCGCGTCCGCCAGCCGGGCCGCCCCGTTGGGACCTCCTCGCCGGCGCTGCGCAGTCGCTCACGCCAGAGATCCGCGTGGTGCTCCTCTACCTCGGCCAGCCGCCCGTAGACCTCGGCCAGCCGCTCGTCCTCCTCGATCGCGGCGATCCGACGGTAGAGCTCGGCGCTGTCGACCTCATCCTGGAGGTTGGCCCGCCAGCGCTCCGCGTCGCCATTCGGCATGGGGCCATCCTGGCATGACCCGGGGCCCGTTTCTACTCCGTCGTCACCTCGCGCAGGCGGTGGCTGTCGACGTCGTAGACGAAGCCGCGCACCACGTCACGGTGGGGTAGGAAAGGCGAGGTGCGGACCCGGCGGATCGACTGCCTCACGTCCTCGTCGACGTCCTTGAACGCCTCGATCGCGAAGGCGGGGGCGATCCCGGTCGTCTCCTGCAGCTCCATCCGGAAGCCGTCCTCGGTGATCTTCTGCATGCCGCAGTCGTCGTGGTGGATCAGCATCACCTCACGGGTACCCAGTCGCCGCTGCGATAGCGCCAGCGAGCGGATCACGTCGTCGGTGATGATGCCGCCGGCGTTGCGCAGCACGTGCGCCTCGCCTTGACCGAGGCCGAGGGCGGCGAAGACGTCGAGCCGCGAGTCCATGCAGGTGACGATCGCCAGGTGGCGCTGCGGTTCGACGTCGAGGTGCCGCTCGGCGAGGCCGGCGGCGAACTCCTTGTTGTTCTCGAGAAGCGAATCGATCGTGTCCATGGCGCGGCAGCCTAACCAGCCGCCTGTTCCTTTTCGTCGCCAGGCAAGGAAAAGGAACAGGCGAGCGTTTTCGCACTCATTCGCCGGGTAGCCGCCAGGCGTAGGCTCAAGACCAGTTGCCAGACGACCACGAGGGAGAGACAGAGATGGAGTCGAGTACCCCCGACAAGGGAATCTTCAGCGGCGATGCTTCCGGCACCCGGGAAGAAATCGTCGCCCTGCTGACCAAGGCCTACTGGATGGAGATCGAGACGGTGATGAGCTACCTCGCCGCTTCGACCAACCTCGACGGCGTCCGCGCCCAGGAGATCCGCGAGTCCCTGGCCGAAGACATCGAAGAGGAGCTCGGCCACGCGCGCCAGTTCGCCAACCGGATCAAGGAGCTCTACGGCGTCGTCCCCGGGTCCGAAGCCTTCAGCGCCGAACAGAGCTTCCTGCAGCCGCCCGAGCATCAGGTCGACGTCGTCCACGTGATCCGCGGTGTGATCAAAGCCGAGACCGGGGCGATCGAGCACTACACGCACCTGGTCGAGGTCACCGACGGGGTCGACCCGGTCACCCAGGACATGGTGATCGCGATCCTCCGCGACGAGCAAGGCCACCGCCGCCTCTTCGAGGGCTTCCTGCGCGAGTACGAGTTCGAGGGGAAGGCTTAAGCCGACGCGCCCGAGCCGCCGGCCGAAGCGATGCGCTACCTCCACCTCTGCGCCCACGAGCAGTTCCCGCCCGAGCAGCTGTTGCGGCAGGCGGTCGCCGCCGAGGACGCCGGCTTCGCCGGGATCGGCTGCAGCGATCACCTGCAGCCATGGTGGGAACCGGGGGAGGCGGGGCACGCCTGGGTCTGGCTCGGGGCCGCCGCGCAGGCGACCGAGCGGGTCGGCTTCGGTACCGCGGTGACGCCGCCAGGCCCCCGCTACCACCCGGTCCTGATCGCCCAGGCCTGGGCGACGATGGAGCTGATGTTTCCCGGCCGCCCCTACCTCGGGGTCGGCTCGGGGGAGGCGCTGAACGAGGTGCCGCTGGGGGCCGACTGGCCTTCGCCGGGGGAAAAGGTCGAGCGGATGGAGGAGGCGTTGGAGATGATCCGCGCCCTCTGGGACGGCAAACGACTGAGTGGCGCCGGCAAGCACTTCTCGACCGACCGCGCCTACATCCATTCGCGGCCGGAGAACCGCCGCCCCCCGATCTACGTCTCCGCCTTCGGCCCCAAGGCGGCGAAGGTCGCGGGGCGCCGGGGCGACGGCCTCTGGACCCTCGCCGACCCCGAATCGGTGCCGGAGATCGTCGACGCCTACAAAGGCGCCGCCGAGGACGCCGGCCGCGAGCCCGGTGAGATCGTCCTCCAGGCCGCCTTCTCCTGGGCCGAGAACGACGACGCCGCGCTCGAGGGCTGCCGGGTCTGGAAGGGCTCGCAGCCGAAAGAGTTCTACCGCGACGAGTGGCACGACCCGCAGGCGATGTACGAGGAGGGCGAGCGTCAGGTCTCCGACGAGGAATTGAAGGAAGACCTGATCGTCGCCGCCGACCCCGAGGTCCACGTCGAACGGATCCGCGAGGTCGAGGAGATGGGGGCGACGATGGTCGCCCTGATGAACAACTCCGGCGCCGACCCGCTGGCGGCGATCGAGACCTATAAGAGCAAGGTCCTGCCGCGCCTCCAGGGCTCCGGCTGACGTGGCCCGTCACTTAGGCTGCCGACGATGACCACCGCCAACGACGTCGAGATCCGTCCCGCCACCGAAGCTGACGTCCAACTGCTCTACGACCTGATCCTCGAGCTCGCCTCCTACGAGAAACTCGGCGACTCCGTCGCCGGGACGGTGGAGACGCTGCGCCGGTCGCTGTTCGAGCGGAAGGTCGCCGAGGCGCTGCTGCTGGAGACGGCCGACGGCGAAGCGGTCGGCTACGCGATCTTCTTCACCAACTTCTCGACCTTCGAGTGCCGGCCGGGGATCTGGCTCGAGGACGTCTACGTGCGGCCCGAGCACCGGCGCGGCGGCATCGGGTTGGCGGTGATGGAGCACCTGGCGCGGATCGCCGAGGAGCGCGATTACGCCCGTCTCGAATGGTGCGCGCTGGAGTGGAACGAGCCGGCGCTCGACTTTTACGCCGGGCTCGGCGCCCGCCGTCTCGATGACTGGCGGATGCTGCGCCTCGATGAGGACGGCATCAAGCGGCTGGCCGGGCGCGCCTGAGCAGCAGCTCGCGCTCGCGCTCGTTCGTAGTCATCCCGGCGGCTCGTTCAAACTCGGAGGCCGCCTCCTCGGTTCGGCCGGCTTTCTCCAGCAGGTCGCCGCGGACGCTTGGCAGTAGGTGATAGTTCGCCAGCTCTCTCTCGTCCTTGATCTGGTCGAGCAGTTCGAGGCCTGCCTGGGGGCCGAACGCCATTCCCAGGGCTACCGCTCGGTTGAGCTCGACGATCGGGGAGGGCTGGATCTGGGAGAGGGCGTCGTAGAGGGCGGCGATCCGCACCCAGTCGGTCTCCTCGGCGCGCAGCGCTGCGGCGTGGCAGGCGGCGATCGCCGCCTGCAGCCCATAGGGGCCGAGAGGGCCGGGCAGCTCTTCGGCCCGCTCGAGTGCTCGGCGGCCACGGACGATCAGCAGCGGGTCCCAGCGGGCGCGGTCCTGGTCGAGTAGCAGCACCGGTTCGCCACCGGGGCCGCGGCGGGCACCGAGCCGCGAGGCCTGGATCTCCATCAGCGCGACCAGCCCGTGCACCTCCGGCTCGGCCGGCGCCAGCCCGGCGAGGATCCGCCCCAGCCGCAGCGCTTCCTCGCAGAGGTCGCGGCGCATCCAGTCCTCGCCCGAGCTCGCCGCGTAGCCCTCGTTGAAGACGAGGTAGATCACTTCCAGCACCGAGCCGAGGCGCTCGTCGAGCTCCGCGCCTCGCGGCACCTCGAAGGGGACCTTTGCGTCGCGCAGCGTCCGCTTCGCCCGTACCAGCCGCTGCGCCACCGTCGCCTCGGAGCTGAGGAAGGCGCGGGCGATCTCGCCGGTCGTCAGGCCGCCGAGCAGCCGCAGCGTCAGCGCCACCCGCGCCTCGCGCGAGATCAGCGGGTGGCAGCAGGTGAAGATCAGCGCCAGCAGGTCGTCGCCGATCTCATCGTCGGCGGCGGCGTCGAAGTCGGAGCGTTCGATCGCGAAGAGGGCGCCGGTGTCATGGGCGATCTCCTCGCGCTTGCGCTCGTAGGTCTTCTCGCGCCGCATCCGGTCGATCGCCCGGTTCTTCGCCGTCGCCATCAGCCAGGCGCCCGGGTTGTCGGGCACACCGGTCTCGGGCCACTTCTCGATCGCCACGACCAGCGCGTCCTGGGCCAGATCCTCGGCCGTGCCGACGTCGCCGGTCATCCGCGCCAGGCCCGCGATCAGGCGGGCGGACTCGATCCGCCAGACCGCCTCGATCGCGCGCGTGGCCTCGGTCATCGTCGCCTCAGGGCCCCTCGTAGGCGTCCTGGACATCCTGCGGGAAGTCCTCCATCTCGAAGATCTGCCGCACTTCGACGCGGCAGGCCTCGCCGGGGACGCGGTTCGCCCACTCGACGGCCTCCTCCTTCGAGCGCGCCTGGATCAACCAGTAGCCGCCGACGACCTCCTTCGTCTCCGTGAAGGGCCCGTCGGTGACCGTCGCCTTGCCCTCGCCGTCGAAGCTGACGCTGACGCCCTCGCCGGGCGGCCGCAGCCCGTCCAGCGACAGCAGCATCCCCGCCTTCTGCAGCTCCTCGTTGTAGCGGCCCATCTCCGCGACCGCCTCGGGGGTCGGGTTCCAATCCTCGTCCTCGATCTGCGGGTACATGAACATCATGAAGCGCATCGCTTCCTCCTTCGTCGCGAGCGGCTGATCCGCCCTTTTACCTCAACGACGAACGGGATCCGAAGAAATCGACAGGCGGGCTACTCGTCGCGCGGGGTGATGCGGAAGACCGAGACGACCTCTGCCTGATGGGCCTCGGGGTGGGCGACGTAGGCGCTGGGACCGCCACCGAACCAGCCGGAGGCTTCGTTGTCGCCGACGAAGATGCCGGGATGGCGCTTGCCGTCTGCGTCCTGGACCCAGACTTTGTCGCCCTCCCTGAAGCCGTGCTCGATCACGTCGTCGCTCATCGGTCGCAGTCTAGTTGCCGGGACAAGGACCGAGGCGCCGCAGCTTGCGGCGGTAGGTCTGCATCGAGGAGTGGCGCCAGTCGCCGTGCGTTTGCCGGCGCAGGCTGGGGATGCGCTCGCGGTGGTAGGGGGAGCTGAGGCTCTCGGCGTGGCCGATCACGTTGCGGACCTTGATCCCGAAGCGGCACCGCAACCACCGGGTCAGCCGCAGGGAGGCACGGAGCTGGCGGCGATCCCCAAGGACGTCACCGTCGCCGTAGCCGACGTGCTCGATCCCGATCGCCGTCCAGTTGAGGCCGACGGTGTGGCGGCAGCGGGTGCGGAGATTGACGAGGCGGAAGACGCGGCCGGAGTCGCCGACGACGAAGTGGGAGCAGACGTTGGGCAGCTCGTGCAGCTCGGGGTCGGGATGGTCGGCGGCGAAGGTGTTGCGGACGGCGGCGGCGCTGCCGCTCTGCGCCATGTGCTCGACGATCACGTGCGGGTGTCGCAGGCGCCAGGTGCGTTCGCCGTAGTGGCGCTCCGAGTAGGCGGCCATCTCCTGCTTGCGCTTCTGCCCGAAGGGGATCGGCCAGACCTTGATCGGCGGCGGCGTCGGGGCCGGATGCAGCAGCGCCGCGCCGAGGAGAAGCAGTGCCAAGCGCATCGCTCCAGTTTCGCTGAAAGCGCGATGGGTAGCTCAAGCGGGTCCCCACCCCCTGAGAACCAAGCACCGAGGAGGCGCAAACCGCAATGGCGGATATGAACGAGCGAGACGCCAAGCTGGTCCAGTATCTGAGCGAGGCCTACGGCAAGGAGCGCGAACTGGAGACTGCCCTGCAGGCTCACATCGCGATGACCGCCAAAGGCCCGTACAAAAAACGGCTGCAGCAGCATCTGAAAGAGACGAAATCCCACGCCAAACAGGTCGAGCGCCGGATCAAGCAGCTCGGCGGCGGCGGCCAGACGCTGCAGACCGCGGTCGGCAAACTGACCGCCGCGGCGAAGGGCCCGCTGCACATGATCCGCGGCGACAGCGAGGCCGAGAAAATGCTCAAGAACGCCAAGACCGAGTATTTCAACGAGCACGAGGAGATCGCCACCTACCTGGCGATCGAGACGCTGGCGGAGAAGGTCCGCGATTCCGAGACGGCGAAACTGGCGCGCTCGATCCGCCGCGAGGAGGAACGGATGGCCGGTTTCCTCCAGAGCCAGATCAAGTCCCTGACCGGCGCCGTCGCCCGCGCCGACATTCCCTCGGCCCTGCGCAAGCCGGCCCCTTCGAAAGCCAAAAAACCGGCGCGGAAAAAAGCGGCGGCCAAACCGGCGAGCAGGAAAACGGGCGGGACCAAAAAAGCCGCCAAAAAATCCGGCGGCCGCAAAAAATCATCGGCGAGGAAAACCGCCGGCGCCAAACGCTAGGCGCCGACCGTCAGCTCCCGCGGCGCCTCGGCACCGTCCGAGGTCGCCCGGGGGCGGATGGCGAGGACGACGAGGTCGTCGCGCAGCTGGCCGGCGCTTCGCCCGACGGCGTCGGCGCGCAGCCGCTCCGTCACCTCGTCGAGCTCGAGGCCGATCAGCGCCTGGGTCATCTCGGCGAAGGACTCCGGCCCCTGATGGGCGACGACCGGCCCCGCCTCCAACCAGCCGTCGGTGCAGAGGGCGAGGGTGTCGCCGGCGCCCAGCGTCTTCTCGTGCCGCTCGACGTTTGCCTCGCGCCAGGCCCCGAGGACCGAGCCGCCGCCGAGTAGCTCCGGTCCCACATCGCTGGCCAGCACCGCGGGCGGGTGCCCGGCCGAGGCGAGGACGATCTTCCAGCCGCCTTCGTCGCGCCGCAGCCGCGCCAGCATCGCGGTCGCGAAGTCGTTCAGGCTCTCACCGGTGAGGAGGAGGTCATTGACCCGCCGCAGCACCTCGTCGGGCTCAGCGATCTCGCGGACCAGGCCGCGTACCGAGTGGCGGACGGCGACCGAGACTCCGGCGGCCGTGCTGCCCTTGCCGGCGACATCGCCGACCAGGATCCAGCAGCCGTCGTCGGTCGGCATTACGTCGTAGAGGTCGCCGCCGACTTCGATCCCCTCGCCGGCGGCCTCGAAGACGACCGAGATCCCGAGCCCCTCGACAGGGGCCGGCCGCGGTGGCCGCAGGCCACGCTGCAGGTTTTTAGCGACGCGGTCGCGCTCTTGGTAGAGCCGCGCGTTGTCGAGCGCCAGCCCCGCCCGCTCGCCGAGCTCGGCGAGGAATTCGAGGTCGCCCTGGTCGTAGCGCATGTCGCCGTGGGCGTGGAGGAAGGAGACGGCGCCGATCGTGCGCCCGCGGGCGACAAGTGGCACGACGGCCGCCGAGTTGTAGCCGGCGTCCTGCATCAGCTGCAGATGGTCGGCGCTCTGGGAGACCTTGTCGACCACCTCCGGCGCCTTCAGGTCGCGCCAGACCATCGGCTGGTTCAGCCGCAGGACCTGCGCCACCGGATGCTCGCCGGCAGGGTCGAGGGGCTTCTCCCGCCGGATCGCTTCCAGGCGCGCCGCCATCTCCGGGTTGGCGCCGGCGACGACGCTGTCGCCGAGCCAGCCGTCGGGGCGGCGGAAGTCGATCAGGCAGAGCTCCGCCAGCTCCGGCACCGCGGTGGAGACGATCGTCCGCGCCGTCTCGGTCGGATCGAGGGAGCTGTCGAGGAGGCGGCTGGCGGCGACGAGGAACTCCTGGGCGCGCCGCCGGCGTACCTCGGCGGTGATGTCGCGGGCGACGACCGAGGCGCCGATCAGGCCGCGCAGCGGGCTGCGGATCGGCGAGACGGTGAGCGAGACGGAGATCCGGGTGCCGTCCTTGCGGATCCGCTCGGTCTCGTAGGTCTCGAGCCGTTCCCCCCGCTTCACCCGGTCGAGGATCACTTTCTCCTCGTCTTTGTGGTCGGGGGGGACGAGGAAGGAGATGTGGCGGCCGATCGCCTCCTCGGCGCTGTAGCCGTAGAGCCGCGACGCCGCCGGGTTCCAGGTCGTGACCAGCCCATCCAGATCCTTGCTGAGGACGGCGTCGTGGGTGCCGCGGACGACCTCGGCGAGGTGCTGGCGGTAGCGCTCGGCTTCGGCGCTCTTCGCCTCCGCGCGGCGGCGGGCGATGAAGGTGCCGAGCTGGTCGGCGAAGCCGGTGAGTAGCGCCATCAGCTCTTCGGACTGGGCTTCGAAGGAGGTGGTGTGAAACTCGGCCACCGCCAGCACGTCCTCCGTGGAGCCGATCGGGACCGGGATCGCCAGCGCCGCTTCCAGCCCCAACTCCGCCGAGGTTTCGAAGCGGGGGGTGGGGGTGGGGTACTCGCTGTAGCGGGGCGCAAGGGCGATCTGGCCGCTTTCCCAGGCGTCGCCGGGTAGCCCGGTCCCGCGCCAGAACTCGAGTTCGCGGCTGCGCCGCCAGAGCGGCCGGGCGTCGAGCTCGGGCGCGCTCCAGCCGCTGACCAGTCGCAGGGGCTCCTTCTCGTCGATCACTTCCCACATCGCCCCGGCCTCCCAGCGCAGCAGGCCGGCGACGATCTCGAGGAAACGCGGCGCAACCTGGTCGAGCGACTCGCCCTCGATGAGGCGCGCCGCCAGCTCGCGCTGGCTCTTCAGGTAACGCCGCAGCTCTAGTTCCTGCGGCTCTCTCATCCGCTTCAAAGCTACCCTTTTGCGGGCCTGCTATTCCCGTACCCGATTGAGAAAACGGCCGGTTTACCGCCTTATCCCAGGGGTAGTTGAGCCGGGGACGGGTTTATACGGATAGGAGAGAACAGACTTATGTTTCGGTGCGATAACTGCGGCAGCGGCTACTCGGCGCAGGCGGCCTCATCCTGGACGGCCTGCCCCCGCTGCCTCGCCAAAGAGAAGGTCCAGGTCCCCCTCACTTTCGAGCTCGGTTGGCAACGGCCCCAGCCTCCGGTCGTCGATCGTTTGGCACCCGAAGCGGGGGGTAGCCGGGAGGTGACCCAGACCACCTGAGAGAGAACGAGGGGGCCGCAATGTCCGATCGCCTGCAGGGAAAGAAAATCGCCTTCCTGACTGCCAACGAGGGGGTTGAGCAGGTCGAGCTGGAGGAGCCGCTGCGGGCGGTCCGCGAGGCAGGAGCAGAAGCCGTTCTGCTGGCCCCGGAAGCCGGCGAGGTCCAGGCCTTCAACCACCTCGACAAGGCCGACACCTTCGACGTCGACCGGCCTGTCGGTGAGGCCGATGCCGGCGACTACGACGGCCTTGTCCTCCCCGGCGGTGTTGCCAATCCCGACCAGCTGCGGACGAAACCCGAGGCGCTTGAGTTTGTGCGCGGGTTTTTCGCCGCCGGCAAACCGGTCGGTGCCATCTGTCACGCCCCCTGGACGCTGATCAACGCCGGCGTCGCCGAGGGGCGGACGCTGACCTCCTGGCCGAGCCTCGAGACCGACCTCCGCAACGCCGGCGCCAGCTGGGTCGACGAGGAAGTCCACGTCGATCAGGGCCTGGTGACGAGCCGCAAACCCGACGACCTCGAAGCCTTCAACGCGAAGATCGTCGAGGAGTTCGCCGAGGGCGTCCACGAGGGCCAGCGGGATAAAGCGAACATCGGCTGGAGGAGGTAAGAGCGATGCCACCACGCGGGGTCAAAAAAGGCAGCAAACGCGACCGCCAGTACAAACACATCAAAAAGAGCGAGAAGGAAGCGGGCCGTTCGACCAAACGGGCCGAGGAGATCGCCGCCCGCACCGTCAACAAGGAAAAGTCTCAGTCGGGCAAATCGAAGTCCTGAGACTTCAGGTTCGAGCCGCTTCCTCGAGGAGCGGCTCGAAGTCGAGGTCGGCGATCGATTCGACGACCTGGGTGGCGCCGGCCTCGCGCAGCTCTTCCTCGGAGAATCCGCCGGTCAGAACCGCCAGGGTAGGGATGCCCGCCGCCTTCGCCGCCTTCACGTCCCAGACCGAGTCTCCGACCATTACCGCCGGGTTGTCGTCGCCCGCCTTCTCGACCGCTGCGTGGACGAGGTCGGGGTCGGGCTTGGTGTTCTCGACGTCGGCCGAGGTGGTCCAGTCGTCGACGAGGTCGCGGGCGTCGAGCAGATCGAGATAGTGGTCGACCTCCTCCTGCTTGGCGGAGCTGGCAAGGATCACCCTCGCGCCCTTGTCGCGCAGCCGCTCGAGCAGCTCTCGTGCTCCCTCCATCGGCTCGACTTCGCCGATCAGCTCGCCGTATGCCTTGGTCTCGGCGTTGCGGATCGCGTCACCCTGCTCTGCCTCTGCCTCGGCGCCGATCAGCGCCTCGAGGATCTGGTCTCCGCCCATGCCGATGTGGCGGTGGACCTTCCACATCTGAACCTGGTGACCATGGGCGTGGAGAGCGCGGTGCCAGGCGAGCGCATGGTGATAGTTAGTGTCGACGAGGGTGCCGTCGACATCGAGAATCGCGTTGAGTGACACGCGCATCGGGTACCCCCGGCGGCCGAGCGGGTAAACGGCCGGTGGAATGAAGGAAGTACGAGTCGGTTGTTCAGGCTGGGTCTACGCCTCCTGGCGCGAGGGGATCTACGACGGGGTGCCGCAGGCGCGCTGGCTCGAGCGCTACGCCGAGGTCTTCGACACGGTCGAGGTCAACGCCACCTTCTACCGGCTGATCAAGCGCTCGACCGTCGAAGGCTGGGTGGAGCGGACCCCGCCCGGCTTCCTCTTCGCCGTCAAGGGCAGCCGCTACCTCACCCACATCCGCCGACTGCGCGAGATCGAGCAGGGGCTGGAGCGCTTCTGGGAGCCGCTGGAGCCGCTGTGCGAGAGCGGCAAGCTGGGGCCGGTGCTCTGGCAGCTGCCTGGGAACTTTCACCGCGACGACGCCGTCCTCGCCGCCGCCCTCGAACAGCTGCCGCGGCCGGCACGCCACTGCTTCGAGTTCCGCCACCCGAGCTGGTTCGAGCCGGCGGTGATGCGGTTGCTGGAGAGTCACGGCGCCTCGCTGGTGATCCCCCACGATGGTCGCCGCCCACTGCCGCAGGCGCGTCCGGTGGGCGAGGTCGCCTACCTGCGTCTCCATCACGGCGCTCGCGGCCGCAACGGCAACTACTCGGCGAGCGAGCTCGACGAATGGCGGCGGCGGATCGCCGCCTGGCGGGCGCGGCGCGAGGTCTTCGCCTATCTCAACAACGACTGGGAGGAATTCGCCCCGCCCAACGCGATCGACCTGCGGCGCGGGCTCTCGGGCGCCGCGGTGGGTGTAGACGCCTGACCTCCGGGTAATGGGCGGGCATGTCAGCGATCAAGAACACTCTCGCTCGTAAGGCGGTCAAGGCGACCGCGAAGCACACCGCCCGCGGCACCGCTTCGAAGCTGAAGCGCGACCCGCTCCGCGCCGCGACCCTCCTGGGCCTCGGTGGCGCTGTCGGTGCCGTTGCCGGCTGGATCGCCGGCCGTTCCGCGACCGAGACCGCCGCGGTCGGCGCCGGCTCCTAAAAGCGCTGATTCGGCAAAGCGCCGGCCCGGCTTCAACCGGACCGGCGGATGATGGCTCGGCATCCCTCAGGACGAGAGGCGCGAGCGCAGCATGTCCTTGCCTTGCTCGGCGCCCTTGCGGCTCGTCTCCTGCGCGCGGCGGAAGAAGTCGGCGAGGTCGGAGTCTCCGTCCCGCTCGGCGTCTTCGACGTAGGTCTCGAGCCGAAGCACATTGCTGAGGCACTGCTCGACGAACCAGATGACGTTGTAGTCCTTGTCCTTGGTGCCGGTGACGTTGCCGGCCTCTTGCGTGCCCATTTCCACTCCTTAGCGGTCGCTTGCTCTCTTGCTCTGCGACTACCCTGCGGGCGGGTAGGGGAAAACGGTCACCCGCGTTTCGTGCCTGGCGCGCAGGGGTAACCGCCGAACATGTACTTGATCCTGCTTGTTCTCATTGTCCTGTTGGCGCTGATCGCCGTCGCCTGGTCGCCGATCTTCGCGCTGATCTTCTTCGTCATCGCCTTCGTCGGCTTCCTCGGCTATGTCGGGATGAGCCGACGCGCGGATGAGAAACTGGCCCCACCAGAGCAACCGGGGCGCCAGCCCCAGCACGAGGCCCACGGCGGCGACACCGGCATGTGGGGAGAGAGGAAGGCGTAATGGGAGAGAACGAGCGCGACCCGATTGCCGACGAAGAGGCCGACGCCGCCGGCGCGGAAGCGGCGCGGATCGGCGGGCCGGCACCCGACGACGGCGTCGACGATCCGGCCCAGCGACCGCTGGTCGAGGGCGGCGAGGGTGAGGCCGAGGGCTTCGAGCTCGCCGAGGAGGAGCTGGTCGACAACGCCGAGCATGGGGACCAGAAACGCTTCCCGGACCGCGACGCCCCGCCGCCGGAGGAGCAGGGCGGCGCCGTCTATGGCGAAGCCGATCAAGAGATCCCCGACGACGAGTAAGGAGGGCCCTATGTCGAGGCGAGTGATCGCGATCCTCACCGACAACCTGCACGGGTCCGAGCCCGTGGAGCAGATCCTCGCCAACGCCGACCAAGAGGGGGTCGAGCTGCGAGTCGTCGTCCCCGCCACCGAGGCCAACGCCCTCCACCACACGATGGGCGACGTCGACGGCCCCAGAAAAGAAGCCGAGGAGCGGCTCGAGCGGGCGCTGAAGACGCTGCGCGGGAACGGGATCGAGGTCAGCGGCGAGGTCGGTGACCCCGATCCGGTGCAGGCGGCCCAGGACGCGCTGCTGAAAGCCCCCGCCGACGAGGTCCTGATCTTCGAGCACTGCGACGAGCAGTCGAAGTGGTACGAGGAGGGGCTGCTGGAGAAGGCGCAGGAAGGGATCGAGCCGCCGCTGCGCGTGGTGGTGGTCGAGACCGGCGACGACCAGCATCCCGACCACGTCGTCAAGGTCGAGAAGACGGGACAGGGCACGATCAACCCGGTCGCCGACCAGGAAGTCGCGGGAGGCGTCTACATACCGGGCATGACCCGCTCCGACCTCGCCGGCATGATCGCCGGGATCGTCGGCACGATCATCGTCGCCATCCTCGCCGCGGCGGTCGCCTCCGGCAACGGCCACGAGACCGGCTGGGAAGCGGTGGCGATCCTGATCGCGATCGGCGTCGCCCTCGCCAACCTCGCTCACGTGGTCGGCCTCGGGATCTTCGAGAGCATCCGCTACCGAGGCGGCTTCGCAAAATTCTTCCGCGGCCTAGCCCTGGTGATCACCCCGGCCGCGATCCTGATCAACCTAGCGATCCTGATCTTCGCCGACTGACCACCTCACCGCCCGAACCGAAAGTCACACTCACGCGCGATCAGCGCGCGAGTGTTGACCCAATCAGCGCACCAAATATGACCCCGCACCCGCCAGTCTCAGGGGGTGCCAACCGAGTCCGCGAAAAGTCATCTTGAGGATGCCTTTTCGCGGACTCGCGATGACGACCGCTGGCTGGCAGAACTCGCCGAGCGGCAGCATGGGGTGGTCAGCCGTGGGCAGATGGAAGAGGCTGGATTCGGTCGAGGCGCGATAGCGGCACGGCTCCGGTCCGGGCGCCTCCATCGGCTCCACGCCGGCATCTATCTCGTCGGCCACCGGCTGATCCAGCGAGAGGGACGGTGGATGGCGGCCGTGCTCGCGTCTGGCCCCGAAGCCGTCCTCAGCCGATCACCGTCGGCGAGAAGACCTTCCAGGTCGACTGCTACTGGCCGCGCCTACGCCAGGTAGTCGAGCTCGACGGCTGGCAGGGCCACAAGGGCCGCATGGTCTTCAGAGAGGAC
>Ga0308176_10000650_pt1 | contig 21845 bp, 19 predicted proteins | sample PhyCR2_3_FD_203890 | JGI IMG/M metagenome (GOLD analysis project Ga0308176, IMG submission 203890) | Soil microbial communities from UC Gill Tract Community Farm, Albany, California, United States - DLSLS.C.R2 | ecosystem: Environmental > Terrestrial > Soil > Agricultural land | place: USA... | reverse complement strand
CTCCGCGGTCTTCATCGACCAGCTCAAGCGCGGCCGCAAGACCGCCACCATCCGGCTCGGCGACAAGAGCAACAAGTACGAGCGCGGCCAGGTCGTCTGGATCACGGTCGGCTTCCGCCACAGCCCCCGGGAGAAGATCTTCACCGCGGTCATCGACGACGTCGAGGTGAAGCCCCTCTCGCAGCTGACCCGCCGCGACATCGAGCACGACAACCCGGAGTTCCGTCGCCTCGAGGAGACGACCCGCTTCCTCGAACAGATCTACAGCCGGCCGATCTCCGAGGACGACCTCGTCACGGTGATCCGCTTTTCTCAGATCGTCGAGCCTCCGCGCGCCCACCTGGGCAACGGCGAGACGCCGCACCGAAACTGAACGCGATGCGGGCGGCCGTCCGTATCTAGATCGACCGCCGTGGCCGAGTACGCCTTCCTCACGACCTGGCTGCTCGAAGCCCCGCGGGAGCGGGTCTGGGAGGCGATCCACGATCAGGCCGCCTGGCCCAGTTGGTGGCGCGGCGTGGAGGAGGCGAGCGAGCTGCGGGCAGGGGACGGCGACGGCCTCGGCAGCGTCTCGAGCATGGTCTGGCGCAGCCTCCTGCCCTACCGCGTCCGCTTCCAGGTGACGACGACGCGGATCGAGCATCCGGCGCTGATGGAGGGTCGGGCCGTGGGTGAGCTGGAGGGGGTGGGGCGCTGGCGCCTCTACGAGCAGGACGGGGTGACGGCAGTCCTCTACGAGTGGAACGTGCGGACGACCAAGCGCTGGATGAACCTGGCGGCGCCGCTGCTGCGGCCGGCCTTCGAGTGGAACCACGACTGGGTGATGCGCCGCGGCGGGGAGGGAATTGCGCTGCTGCTCGGCTGCCGACTCTTGGCGATGGACTGAGGCTTCGCTATCTTTCTCGTGCTGGCACTCGCCCCCTAAGAGTGCCAAAGAGCCGCTAAGGCCGAATTTGGCTTTGGAACGGCGTTTTAGCGACTTTCCAATCACCAACCGATCGATACGGAGGTTCACGGATGAAGCTGAAGCCCCTCGGGGACCGGCTGATCGTCAAGCCGATCGAGGAGGAGGAGACGACCGCGAGCGGCATCGTCCTCCCCGATACGGCGAAAGAGAAGCCGCAGAAGGGCAAGGTCGTCGCCGTCGGCGACGGCGCGATCAACGAGGACGGCAGCCGCCGGGCGCTGGACGTCTCGGAGGGCGACGAGGTCCTCTACTCCAAATACGGCGGCACCGAGGTCACCGTGGAGGGGGACGACCTCCTCGTGCTTCGCGAGTCGGACGTCCTCGCCAAGGTCGGCTGATCTCCCAACGGACTTACGCAATCAAGGAGGACTGAAAGCAAATGGCTCACAAGGAGCTGAAGTACGCAGAGGAGGCGAGGGGCGCCCTGCAGGCCGGCGTCGACTCCGTCGCCAACGCCGTCAAGGTGACCCTCGGCCCGAAAGGCCGCTACGTCGTGCTCGACAAAAAATTCGGCGCGCCGACGATCACCAACGACGGCGTCACGATCGCCCGTGAGGTCGAGGTCGAGGACGTCTTCGAGAACCAGGGCGCCCAGCTCGTCCGCGAGGTCGCCACGGCGACCAACGACGTCGCCGGCGACGGCACCACCACCGCCACCCTGCTGGCGCAGATCATCGTCCGCCAGGGGCTGAAGAACGTGGCCGCCGGCGCCAACCCGCTGGCCCTGCGCCGCGGCATCGAGAAGGCCGTCGACGCGGTCGTCGAGACCCTGCGGGAGAAGCAGAGCAAAGAGGTCGCGGGCAAGGACCAGATCGCTCGCGTGGCGGCGATCTCGGCCGCCGACGACGAGATCGGCAACGTCATCGCCGACGCGATCGAGAAAGTCGGCAAAGACGGCGTGGTGAACGTCGAGGAGGGCCAGACCTTCGGCATGGAGCTGGAGTTCACCGAGGGGATGCAGTTCGACAAGGGCTACATCTCCCCGTACATGGTCACCGATCAGGACCGCATGGAGGCGGTGCTGAAAGATCCCTACATCCTCATCGCCAACCAGAAAATCGGCTCCGTGCGGGACATCCTGCCGGTGCTCGAGCAGGTGATGCAGGGCGGCAAACCGCTGCTGATCGTGGCCGAGGACGTCGAGGGCGAGTGCCTCGCGACCCTGGTCGTGAACAAGCTCCGCGGCACCTTCACCGGCGTCGCGGTCAAAGCACCCGGCTTCGGCGACCGCCGCAAGCGGATGCTCGAGGACATCGCGATCCTCAGCGGCGGCGAGGTGATCACCGAGGAGATGGGCCTGAAACTGGAGAACACCCAGCTCACCCAGCTCGGCCAGGCTCGCACCGTGGTCGTCTCCAAGGACACCACCACGATCATCGACGGCGCCGGTGACGCCGACGACATCAAAGGCCGGATCAAGCAGATCAAACAGGAGATCGAGAACACTGACTCCGACTTCGATCGCGAGAAGCTCCAGGAGCGGCTGGCCAAGCTCGCCGGAGGCGTTGCCGTAGTCAAGGTCGGCGCCGCCACCGAGACCGAGATGAAGGAGAAAAAGCACCGCGTCGAGGACGCGCTGCAGGCGACCCGCGCCGCGCTCGAGGAGGGCGTCGTGCCGGGTGGCGGCGTTGCCCTGCTGAACGCCCAGGCCAGCCTGGACCCGGAGAAGCTCGCCGAGGATCCCGACGAGATCACCGGTGCCCGCATCATCCATCGCTCGCTGGAGGAGCCGGTGCGCCAGATCGCCGAGAACTCCGGCTTGGAGGGCTCGGTCGTCGTCAACAAGGTCCGTGACCTCAAGGACGGCGAAGGCCTCAACGCCGCCAACGGCGAGTACGGCGACCTGATCAAGGCCGGCGTCATCGACCCGACGATGGTCACCCGCTCGGCGCTGCAGAACGCGGCCTCGATCGCCAAGAACATCCTCGTGACCGAGGCGATCATCGCCGAGCCGCCGGAGGAAAACGGCGCCGGCGGCGGCATGCCGGGCGGCATGCCGGACATGGGCGGGATGATGTAGCGACCCGCGACCTGGCTCGGCGTCCCCGCGCCCGCGTCTGGCGGGCCCGGGGCGGCGCCGGGCGGCGTCCTCAGGAGCCCGGATAGCGCTGCTATCCGGGCTCCTTGCGTTCTTGCCCTGATTGGTCCGGCGCTCGCCAGTCGCACACCCCGGTCTTCCGAGACAGGTCCGCGGGTCGCGCGAGCTAAGGAGCGGAGCCGCCGAAGCAGGTCCGCGGGTCGCGGGTTCCCCCGTGGCAGTCCTTTTCGTCCCTATGGGACGGAAAGGACTGCCACGCTCCTATCGCTCGCCGGTCCGGGGGGCCATGGGCGAAGTCGCTGTCGAAATCGGGCTCGGCCGTTCGTCTAAATAGAAACCCCGCGAAAGGAGAGCGATGAAATACCTCATGCTGATCTACCAGGGCTCGACGCCTCTGCCTGGAACCCCCGAGTGGGACGCCCTGTCCGAGGAGGAGAAGGGCCGCGTCTACAAGGGCTATCAGGAGCTCAACCAGACCGAGGGCCTCACCCCCGGCGAGCAGATGCAGCCCCCCGACATGGCGACCACCGTCCGCGTCGAAGGGCACCAGGTCCTGACGACCGATGGCCCCTTCCCGGAGACCAAGGAGGCCGTCGGCGGCTACTGCTTCCTCGAGGCGGACGATCTCGACGCCGCGATCGCGCTGGCGGCGAAGATCCCCGCCGCGAGCATGGGCGGCGCCGTCGAGGTTCGCCCGATGGTCTCGACCGACCGGTCCTAGGGGCCATCGACCTCGAGCGGGACAACTGGGGGCGGGTTCTCGCCTCGATGTACGGCTTCCTCGGCGACCTGGATCTCGCCGAGGAAGCTACGCAGGACGCCTTCCTCGTGGCAGCTGAGCGCTGGCCCGACGACGGCATGCCGAGGAACCCGTTCAACTGGCTGGTGACGACCGCTCGCCGGCGGGCGATCGACCGGTACCGCCGCGACCGTGTGCTGAGCGAAAAGGTCCGACTCATGGAGATCCCCGAGGCGACGGAGGACCAGTTGGAACCGGACGCATTCCCCGACGAGCGCCTCGAGCTGCTTTTCACCTGTTGCCACCCGGCGCTTTCGATGGAGGCCCAGGTGGCATTGACGCTGCGGACGCTCGGCGGCCTGACCACCGCCGACGTCGCCCGCGCATTTCTCGTGCCGGAGCCGACGATGGCACAGCGCATCGTCCGAGCCAAGAAGAAGGTCCGCGAGGCCCGCATCCCGTTTCGCGTGCCGCCCGACCACCTCCTGCCCGAGCGGGTGGCCGCCGTCCTTGCGGTGATCTACCTCATCTTCAACCAAGGCTACGGAGGCAACGACCAGCTCTCCGACGACGCGCTGCGGCTCGGTGTCGCGTTGAGCGAGCTGATGCCCGACGAGCCTGAGGTCCACGGCCTGCGGGCGCTGATGCTGCTCCACGAGGCGCGGCGGAGCTCCCGCTTCCGGGAGGGGGAGATCGTCCTCCTCGCCGACCAGGACCCCTCGCTGTGGGACGCCGACCAGATCGCCGCCGGCCGCGACGCCCTCGACCGCGCCTTGGCGCTGCACGGCGGCGGGCCCTACGTGATCCAGGCGTCGATCGCCTCCCTGCATGCCGATTCCCCGCGCGACTGGCCGCAGATCGCGGCGCTCTACGCGGAGCTCTCGAAGCTGACCGGGTCTCCCGTCGTCGAGCTGAACCGCGCGGTCGCCGTTGCCGAAGCCTCGGGGCCGCGAGCCGGCCTGGCGGTGCTGGACGAGATCCAGCTCGACGGCTACCTCTACCTGCACTCCACCCGGGCCGAGCTGCAACGCCGGCTGGGACGGATCGACGAGGCCCGAGCTTCATACCAGCGCGCTCTGGAGCTCGCGAGCGAGGAGGCGGAGCGGAGCCTGCTGATCCGGCGCGTCGATGAGCTTGATTAGGAGAACAACCCGGAGGAGGTTCGAGTGCTCGGTCGCAAGGACTACACGAAGAAGGAGCTGGAAGACGGAAAGGCGCGGATCAGCGCTCAGCTGAAAAGTCACCGCGCGCTTGCCAAATCGGTGTCGACAGCCGGCGACGACGGTGCCGAAAAGGCGCTGGCAAGGTTCGACCGGTTTTTCTTCAACAACCTGCTGCTCAGCCTCGACCGCCTTTATGTTCACCGTTTGCGGGTAAGCACCGGGAAGGACGGGAACCCCTTGAACGAGGTTGAGCTGATAGTCGAGTCGCTCTTGAACAACGACGGCGTCTTCCGCACCAACAAAGTCATCAAGTACGACCCCGAGCAGAGCGTGGTCGGGCTCCGCGCGGGCGACAGGATCGAGCTCGACGAAAAGCAGTTCGACCGGCTTTCGAAGGCCTTTTTCGACGATCTAGAGCGGAAGTTCTCGTAGGCCCTCCGATGCTCGACGGAATCGCCCGCTTCGCCGCTCGAAGCCCGCGACGGGCCGGGCTGCTGGCCGTCCTGGCTTTCGTCGTCGTCGCGGTGATCGGCAGCGGCGCACCTGGATCCTTCGGCGCCTCGCGCGCCTTCGACGACCCCGGGTCCGAGTCCACGCGCGCCCGGGACGCGCTCGAGGCGGCCTCCGGCGAAAGCGCCGAGCCAAACGTGATCGCGCTGGTCGCCGCGCCCCCGGGAAGCGCCGAGGTGAAGCGGGTGGGGGAGCAGCTGCGTCGGGATCCGGGGATTGCCAGGATCACGGTGCCGCCCCCGAGGGGACCTTCGCCTCTCGTCTCCGGCGACGGCAGGCAGGTTGTGATTCCCGCCACTGTGAAGGCAAGCGCCTCGACCGACGACACGGCCGAACGGCTCCTGGAGACGGTGGGGAGCGAGCCGGGCGTGACACTGGGCGGGAACGCGGTCGCAGGCGTGCAGGTCGGCGAACAGGCGACCAGCGACCTCGCCACCGCCGAGCTCCTGGCCTTTCCCCTGCTGGCCCTCCTGATGTTCCTGTTCTTCCGGGGCATCGCGGCGCTGTTGCCGCTGGCGGTCGGAGCCACCACGGTGTTCGGAGCCTTCACCGTGCTCCGCGCCGTCAACGAGCTGATGGCGATCTCGCCCTTCGCGCTGAACCTGGTGATCGGCCTGGGGTTGGGGCTCGCGATCGACTACAGCCTGCTCTGGGTTTCCCGGTACCGCGAGGAGATGGGAGCAGAAGCGACGCCCTCACAGGCGCTTCAGCGGACGCTCCACAGCTCTGGCCACACGGTCCTCTTCAGCGGCGTCACGGTCGCCGCGGCGCTCGCCTGCCTGGTCTTGTTCCCCCAGCGCTTCCTGATCTCGATGGGGATCGGTGGCGCCTTGGTCGCGCTGATCGCCGCCGCGGCCTCCTTTCTGATCTTGCCCCCGTCGCTGATGCTTCTCGCCCGCCGCTTGGGGAAGGTCCGCCCGAAGCCCGTGGAGGAAGGTCGCTGGTTCCGCTTGTGCCAATGGGTGATGCGGCGGCCCCTGCTCGTCGCTCTCGCCACGGCGGCGCTGATGCTCACCCTGGCGACGCCGGTCCTCCATCTCCACTGGACCGGGGTCGACGCGACGTCGCTGCCGAGCGGGCAAAGCGCCCGCACCGTCTTCGAGGAGATGGAGGCGGAATTCCCCGACGCCGGCACCAGCCCGGTACTGGTGGCGGCGAGCGCGGCGGCCGATGCCAAACAGGAGGTGGGGAGCTATGCCGCCGAGCTGCGGGGCCTCGAAGGGGTCGCCGCGGTGGCGAGCCCTCGCTACCTCGGCGCTGACACCTGGGAGATCGAGGTCAGCGCTCCAGCCGCGCCGAGCTCCCGCGCCGGACAGGCATTGGTCGAAGGCGTCCGCGCCGCCCCGGCGCCGTTCCCGACCGACGTCGGCGGGGCGGGGGCCGAGCTCCTGGACTCCCAGCAAGCGGTTGCGGATGCCCTGCCGATAGCGCTCGCCGTCCTGCTCGTCCTGACTCTTGCCGCACTCTGGCTGATGACCGGCTCCGTGGTCCTGCCGGTGAAGGCGCTGCTGATGAACTTCCTGACCCTTGCCGCCGCGACCGGCATCGTCGTCTTCGTCTTCCAGGACGGCCACCTCGCCGGCCTTCTGGGCACCGACCGGCAGAGTGGCATCGAGCAGACCGACTACCTGGTCCTCGCCGCAATCGTCTTCGGCCTCTCCACCGACTACGGCGTCTTCCTGTTGGGCCGGATCAAGGAGGAACGAGACCGCGGCGCCTCGAACCCCGCGGCGGTCGCCACGGGCCTTCAGCGAACCGGCGGCGTCGTCAGCGCGGCGGCGATCTTGCTCGCGGTGGCGATCGGGGCCTTCGTCACTTCCGGAATGGTGTTCCTGAAGGAGCTTGGCCTCGGGGCCGGGTGCGCGGTGCTGCTTGACGCCTTCGTCGTCCGCGCCCTGCTGGTGCCTTCCCTGATGGCCCTGCTCGGTGAGCTCAACTGGTGGCAGCCACGGCCGCTCCATTGGCTCCACGACCGGCTTGGCGTTGCGCGTAAAGCTCCGGTCTAGCGTCTCTTGGGCTTCGGTGGGAGCGGGGGGAAGAGGCCGGCGTTGTATTCGGCCGTGTTGAGGAAGTTGGCGCGGCGCAGCTTCTTGCGTAGCGTGTTGGTCGTGCGTGGGTAGAGGCGGAGGTCGTACGAGTTCCCGGCCCCGAAGCCGTCGTAGTAGACGAGCATGTGGACGCGGGGGTGGCGGACGGTCCAGGCGATCAGCTGCTTGACGAAACGGGGTTCGTCTTCGCCGCCCATCGCCCACTCGGTGACGGCGACCGGCTTGCGGCGCCAGAAGCGCCCGAGGTAGAAGCGGTTGAGGTCCTTCCAGACGGGATATTCGGAGTAGAAATCGGTCCCGACCCAGTCGATCCAGCGACCGCCGGGCCAGTAGTTGCCGGGGAAGTTTCCCTTGACGCGGGGGGAGCCACCCGGGAGCGGACTCCAGACGATCGAGACCGGCGCCGCGGGCAGGCTCGTCGGCGGCGGTCCCTTGGTCCGGTTGACCGGCGGCAGACCGATGCTCGCCAAGGTTGCGTTGATCGCTTCCAGCGTCTGGCCGCCACGCACGATCAGGGAGATGCGGCGGAAGGCCTGCTTGTACCAGCCCGCCGTGTGTTCGCCGCCTTTCTGGGAGCCGTCGCAGTTAACGGCCGACCAGACGTTGAGGCAGCGGTTCGGCTCGCCGAGCGGGCGGATGTAGGCCGGCAGCCCGTGGCCGGCGAAGAAGGCGTTGAGCTGCAGCAGGTAGTCGTCGCCGCCGCCCAGTGCGATCTGCTCCGGCGTGATCAGCTCACCAAGGGTCTGGTCGTCGGCGGCGGAGATGTGGAGGATCGGCCGCGTGCCCGTTTCGCGCCAGCGTTCGTAGGCCGCGTTGAGGCTGTTCCCCCAGGGATGGAAGGTCTCCAACAGCGCCGGGTGCTTGCCGGTCAGCCCTTCGAATTCGAAGAATTCCGCGCTGCTGCCGCGGTCGCTGACGCCGAGGTAGACGTCCGGCTTGGGCGGGATCAGCGCCCAGCCGGCCGCGCCGGCCGGCATCGCCAGCGCCGCCAGCAAGGCGACCAGCGGCGCCAGCCTGGCCAGGAGCCGCCTAGCCGTCTTGCAGCACATCGCCCATCCTTCGCGGCGCGACTCCCAGTGCCTGCGCGTCGGCCGTCCCCCGCTCGCTCAGCATCGGGACCTCCATCAGCTCGGCCTCCTCCCAGGTGGCGAAAACGGCCTCTCCAACCAGCGTCCGCAGCGCCAGCAGGCTCGAGCGCACCAGCGGCAGCGGCATGTGGACCAGAGGCCGGGGCCGGCCCGCGATCCGGCTGACCAGGTCGGCCATCTCGTCGTAGCTGAGGGTCTCCGGCCCGGCCAGCTCGTAACGCGGGCGCGCCTCGCGGTCCAGCGCGGCGACGACGCAGCGGGCGACGTCCTCGGCCCAGATCGGCTGGAACCTCGCCGTCCCCTCACCCGAGACAGGCAGCACCGGAAGGAAGGAGAAGCGGCGCAGGAGAGTGATCCAGGGGTCGCTGAGGTCGTAGACGATGGAGGGAGCGAAGACCGTGGTCTGCAACGGGGAGGAGGCCACGGCTTGCTCGGCCAGCCACTTCGCCCTGAAGAAGCGCGTCCGCTGCGCAGGGCCGGCGTCGAGCGCGCTGAAGAAGTGGAAGCGCTCGACGCCGCTGCGCTCGGCCGCCCGCAGCAGCCGCACCGTCGCCAGCCCGTTCAGCTCCTCGATTCGTTTCGGCGGCTGGTCCCGGATCGTCGCCGCCAGGTGGATCACCGTCTCGACCCCCCGCAGCGCCTGGCGCACCAGGTAGGGGTCCGACATCTCGCCCAGGTCGCCGAGCGCGATCTGCACGTCGACCCGGCGCTCGCCCAGCCGTCGCGGCTCACGGACCAGGCAGCGGACGTCCTCTCCCCGCTCGAGCAGCAGCGGCAGCAGCCGCGACCCGATGCTTCCGGTCGCCCCCGTCAACAGCAGCATCGCCGCATCATCCCTAAAATGAGGGCTCGCGCTTGGCCGGGGCCCCCGGCGGGCACCCCGGAATCCGACCTAGGAGAACCTTCTTCATGACCTACGTCATCGCCGAGCCGTGCATTGGGCAGAAGGACAACTCGTGCGTCGAGGTCTGTCCCGTCGATTGCATCCACCCGACGCCTGACGAGGCCGATTACGACAACGTCGAGCAGCTCTACATCGACCCCGACGAGTGCATCGACTGCGACGCCTGCGTCGAGGCCTGCCCGGTGGACGCTTGCTTTGCCGAGGATCAGCTGCCGGCGGAGTGGGCGAAGTACGCGGAGATCAACGCGAGTTACTTCAAGAATCAAGCTGCGTAGTCGGGCGACCGGACCGGCAGGGGTTCCACTTAACTTTTTCGACATCGGCTGCGGCTGTCCGCGGGCCGCGCTGGCGAAAAAGTACAAGACGTTCCACCCCTGCCGGTCCGGTCGCCCATAAGCGTTCTCCAGCTTCAGTAAATCGGCGGTACCGGCTGTCGCGGCAGCTTCCGGGCTTCCTCCTCGGGGCTAATAGCCGACCGGGTGGCGGGCTTTGAAGGGGCCGCCGGCGGCGGCGGCGAGGGTTTGGTGCCAGCGGGGGCCGGTTCCGTGAGGGTTGCCGGCGGTGTCCCAGCGCAGGCCGGCGATCACGGCGTAGGCATGGCCCGCGTTGGCGTAGACGGTGATCCACTTGCCCGGGCCGGCGGCGCCCCAGCGCTCCATCGGCCCGGAGGGCAGCGGGCTGGAGAGGAAGCCGCCGCCGTGGAGGGCGAAGCTGACGGCGCCGGAGCAGTCATAGCCGCGGTCCCACCAGCGCCCGTGGCCGCCGCCCCAGACGTAGGGCTTGCTGCGGATCTTGTTCGCGGCCGAGATCACCTTCCGCACCGCCGGAGGCGCGTTCAAGGGCGCGATCGCGCGCCCGCGCACCAGCATCGCCGTCCCGGCCGGGGCGCCGGGGTCGACGGGAGCGACTGCTGAAGCGTCGCGCGGGGTGAGGCCGCCGGGCGGAGCGGCCGCGGCCGGCGCCGCCGGCACCGCCGCCACCAGGAGCGCCAGGAAGATGCAGAGGGCGGGCGTTTTTCGGGCCGCCCCAGGGACCAGCGTCATGTACTCCTCCTTCGTCGGCCGGCGGGGTTAGCTGACGGGCTGGCGCTGAAGGAGCCTGCGCCCCCACCCTCGGGTGGGCTCGCCCCGGGAACTCGGTTCCCCCGCTCCCCGGCCTCGTTAGCCGGGGATTAGGCAATTGTGTGCGGACCTTAACCCAAGGTTCCGCGGAAAGTTTCTCTCCCCCGCGAAAAAAATCGGCGCGCCGGACTGCGCCACCGGGACTTCGCCGCCAGCCGCCCCTACTGGACGACCGGGAGCGGCGTGCCGCTCACCGGCGGCGCGGCGGCCGGGCCGGGGACCGCCTGCAGGACCGGGAGCTCCACCGGGCTGGCGGCGACGATGCCACGGGCGGCCTGGTGGATCGCCTGCGAGGCGGGCGCGTCCGGCTCGGCGATGACCAGCGGCGAGCCGTTGTCGGCGTGCTCGCGAAGCGGCTCGGAGAGCGGAACCTTGCCCAACAGCGGCACGTCGAGCTCGTCGGCCAGGAGCTGACCGCCACCCTCGCCGAAGATCGTGAACCGCTCGCCGTCGGGAGTGGTGAAGCCGGACATGTTCTCGATCACGCCGAGGAGCTCGAGGTCGAATTTGAGCGCCATCTCGGCGCCGCGGCGCGCCACCGACTGGGCCGCCGGCTGCGGCGTGGTCACGATCAGGAACTTCGCCTGTGGCAGCAGCTGCGCCAGCGTCATCGAGACGTCGCCGGTCCCCGGCGGCAGGTCGAGCAGCAGGTACTCGAGCTCGTCCCAGGCGACGTCCTCGAGGAACTGCTGGATCGCCTTGTGCAGCATCGGCCCGCGCCAGACGACCGCGGAGTTCTCCTCGACGAAGAATCCGATCGACATCACCTTGACGCCGCTGGGGGAGTCGAGCGGCAGGATCTTGCGCTCCGCGTTGACTTCGGGCTTGCGGTTGACGCCGAGCATGCGGGGGATCGAGTAGCCGTAGACGTCGCAGTCGAGCGCTCCGGAGGGATGCCCTTCGGCCGACAGCGCCGCCGCCAGGTTCGCGGTCATCGTCGACTTGCCGACGCCGCCCTTGCCGGAGGAGACGCAGATCACGTTCTTGACCTGGGCCAGGGCCCCCTCGGGCAGCTTGCCGCGGCCGAGGCTCTTCTGAAGCTGGCCTTTCTCTTCGTCCGAGAGGACGTCGAAGCCGACCGCGACCTCGGTCACCCCCTCCAGCTCGGACACCTGCTTGGCGACCGCCTGTTCGAAATGGGAGCGGATCGGGCAGCCGGCGGTGGTCAGCGAGACGACGACCTCGACGCGGCCGTTGTCGCGCACCTCGATCGAGCGCACCATTCCCAGCTCGACGATCGAGCGCCGCAGCTCGGGGTCGATGACCGGCCGCAGCTGCTCGGTGATCTGGTCCTTGGTCGGAAGTGCCACGGGCCCATTCTCGCAAAGGCCGGGCTTGGGCAGGCCCTCCGCCCGTGGCTCGTGCGCGCCCGGGGGAGAGTCTCCCGCTCCCTCTCCTTGGTCTCCGGCACCCAATCGAGCGAGGAGGAGGAGCGGATGTCGGGCACGAAGCGGGGGATCGCACGGGTCGTGGCGATCGGGACCGCGCTGGCGACGGCGGTGCTGCTGCTGGCGGCGGGCGAGGCGCGCGCGGGCAAGTACGAGGTTGCCCAGTGCGGCTGGTACGTAGGAGCCGACGCGACGTGGGCCGACACCACCGGCGGGGCCAAGTTCAGGCCCGACGCCTTCTGTCCGGTCAGCGGCGACCCGTTCGACGGCGCCCACGTCAAGAGCCTCACCCGCGACGGCCAGGGGACCGTGTCCGGCACCCGGTATGCGCGCTGGCGCTGGCAGGCGCCCGGCGGCACCGGGATCACCCAGGTTCGCGGCACCTGGTGGCACGCCCTCCACGATGGGATGTCGCAGCGGATCGGCGCCGCCGACTGGGGCGGGGGCTTCACGCCGATCGCCTCGGCCGGGGCAACCGACACGGCCCTGCGCGAGTTCTCGGCCGGGTTCTCACCGGCGGTGCCGGCAATCGAGGACCGGCTGCTCTGCGCCAAGGCGGAAAGCAACTGGTGCTCTTTGGAAGCCCCGTCCTGGTCGGCGGTCCGGGCGCTCACCTTCACCATCGAGGACAACTATCCGCCCTCGGCCGGGATCGCAGGGGAAGGGGCCGGTGGTGGCTGGCACCGCGGCACCCAGCCGCTGGTCGCCTCCGGCTTCGACGTCGGCTCCGGACTTCGCTACGCCGAAACCACCCTCGACGGGAGCCGCATCGCGCTGACCGAGTACCCGTGCGCGAAGGCGCTGATCGGCGGCGAGTGGCGTGCGACCAGGATGCTTCCCTGCTCGCTGGGCATCTCCACGACGCAGTGGCTGGGCACCAACTCCTTCAGCGACGGGCCGCACGCGCTCCACAGCTGCGAGATCGATTTCGCAGGTGGCGTCGGCTGCGTCGCCCCCCGCACCATCTACATCGACAACAACGCGCCCGCCCATCCGCGCTCCCCGCGGGTAGCCGGCGCGGATGGCTGGCGGCGGGTCGACGACTTCGCCGTCGGCTGGGAAAATCCCAGCCAGGGCCCGGCGAGCCCGATCGCCGGAGCGAGGTGGGAGGTCACCGGCCCGGGCGGCTACGACGGCCACCTCCAGTACGCCGCCGGGCTGAACCGCCAGTCGATCGGCCACGTCGAGGTGCCGGCGGCGGGGATCTACTCGCTGCGCCTGTGGCTCCGCGACGAAGCGGGCAACGAGGATCCCGGAACGGCCGTGACCCTCCCTTTGCGGTTCGACGACGTCCCACCCAAGGCCGCCTTTCCGGTTGACCCGCCCCAAGACGAGCTCCGAGCCGACGTCTCCGACGCCCACTCCGGGCCAGCATCCGGCCAGCTCTTCTACCGGCGCCTCGACGTCGATCGCTGGACCGAGCTGCCGACCCGGCTGAGGGCGACCGGTCCCGGGGCCGCGCAGCTGGTCGCGCCGATGCCCGAGCTCGGTTACGGCACCTACGTCTTCCGTGCCGAGGTCGCCGACGGTGCCGGCAACACCGTCTCTACCACCCTGCGGGCCGACGGCACCCAGATGGCCGTCCACAAGGCGCCGCCACCCTACGTGCCCCAGCTCGTAGCGCCGCAGGTGAAGGCTCCCGAGGCGAACGCGCCGCGAGCGAAGACGCATCTCTTCGCGCACCTGCGAGGCGGCACGGCAAGGCGCGACTCGCTCACCGTGCCCTACGGAGCCGCCGCAGCCCTCCGCGGTCGCCTCACCGACGCCGAGGGGGCCGGGCTCGGGGGCAGGCGCCTGGTCGTGGTCTCGCGCCCCTCCCGCGGCGCCCTCGTCCACGCCTCCTCCGCCGCGACGGTGACCGGCCCGCACGGGCGCTTCAAGCTGCGGCTGGCGCCGGGCACCTCCCGCCGGATCACCGTCGCCTTCCGTGGTGGCGCCGGGCTGCTGCCCGCCCGGCGCCCGGCGCTGCAGCTGCGGGTGCGGTCCGGGATCTCCCTGCGGGCGGCGCCGCTGGCTCTGCGGACCGGGCAGGCGGTGCGGCTCAGCGGCCGCGTCTCGAGTCGCGGCGCCCCGATCCCCCGCCGCGGCAAGCTGGTGGCGATCCAGTACCTGGAGGACGCGACGAACCGCTGGCGCCCCGTGCTCGTCACCCGCTCCGACCACGACGGCCGCTTCCACGCGCGCTATCGGTTCCGCTACGTCAGCGGCCGGGCCACGATCCGGTTGCGCGCGACGGCGCTCGCCGAGGAGCGCTGGCCCTATGCGCCGGGCTCCTCGCCGCCGGTCACCGTCCGCGTCAGCGGCTGAGCCGCGACCGGTAGGGTTTTCCGCATGTCACAGGCCACGCTTCACACCAGCGCCGGGGCGATCGTGCTCGAGCTCCACGACGAGGACGCGCCGAAGACCGTCGAGAACTTCCGCAAGCTCTCGGCGGACGGTTTCTACGACCAGCTCGTCTTCCACCGGGTGATCCCCGACTTCATGATCCAGGGCGGCTGCCCGGAGGGGAGCGGCCGCGGCGGGCCCGGCTACACCTTCGAGGACGAGATCAACAACCACAAGGTCGTGCGCGGCGCGCTGGCGATGGCAAACGCCGGGCCCGATACCAACGGATCGCAGTTCTTCATCGTCACCACCGGTGCCGCGCCCTGGCTGGACGGCAAGCACACCGTCTTCGGCGAGGTGATCGACGGGATGGACGTGGTCGACGCGATCGAGTCGACTCCGACCGACGGCGCCGACAAGCCGCTCGAGGCGCAGACGATCGAACGGGTCGAGCTCTCCGAGGACTAGGCGGTCCCGCTAGCGCGGGGCCCAGGCCAGCTCGCCGAAGGTCTCCGGGTACTGGATCCGCGCGAGCACCCTCACAATTGGAGACCGTTCCAGGGAGACCGCAACGACTTCCTCATAGGGCCCGTGGGAGGAACGCGAGCGGGTGAAGGCGATCCACTGGCCGTTGGGAGAAAACACCGGATTCCCGGATCGACCGTCGTGGGTGATCCGCTGCCGGTAGCTCCCGTTGGTCTCGGCGACGTAGACGTCGTTGCGGCGGACGAAGGCAACTCGGCCGCCGTCGGCGGAGAGGCTGGGGTTGGCGCCCGCGCCGAGCTTCAAGTTCGACCAGAGGGCCTTCCCGCCCTTGGCGTTCCGCACTGAGAAAGCCCCTTCGGCGCCGGCGATGAACCAGCGACCATCGTCGGAGACCGCGGTGTATTCCCAGCGAAAGAGGCGTCGCAGATCGGATCCGTCCGGCTCGGCGACGTAGGTCCCGGTGGTGGCGGAGCCGGGGGTCCCGGCCGAGTCGAAGACGAGCTCGCCGTTGCTCAGGAAGGTCGGGTTGCTCGGCTGCAGGCCGGGCATCGGAAAGGGCAGCTGCGGGAACGCTCCGGCTTCGCCGGCGGCCGGCGGAGGAATTTTCTCGCCGGTCGTGGCGTCCGTGAGTTCGATGAATCCGGGACCTCCGTAGGCAACCGTCGTCCCGTCGCAGGAAAAAGAGGGGTCGGCGAAGCTGGTTTCGACCGGCGGGGCCGGGAACAGCGGGCGCAGGGTCCCGTTTCCCGGGCCGAGCAGAGCTACATAGGAGTGAGACGATTCTTCGATCGTCACGGCGATCTTCCCGTTGATGCCGGGGCACGTATCCGCAGACGCAGCCGCGGGGATCGCTGCGAAGACGATCAGCAGCGCCAGAAGGCTCAGCCGCTGGAGACTGGATCGCATGGAGCAGGTCCTCCTTTCTTGCAGTTGTCCGCCGAACGGTCGAAGCGGAGGGGGTGGGATTCGAACCCACGAGACCCCTTACGAGGCCCAACGGCTTTCAAGGCCGCCGCATTCAACCGCTCTGCCACCCCTCCCAGGGGAGGCGCCAATGCTAAAGGCGCCCGGGCCGTCGCTCCAGCTAGAAACGGACATCGGTTCTCGGTCGGCCAGATGGACGCGCATTTCCTCCCCGATACCGGCAGCCGGAACCTCAGCTGTGAGATTTGCTCGTGCTGATTGGATTCAGGGATGAGGCGGCTGGTCGTCCTCGCGTCGGCGATGATCTTCTTCGACGTGGCCTTCTTCGCCGCGATCGCGCCGCTGCTGCCCGAGTACGTCAGCGAGCTGGGGCTGACCAAGGCCCAGGCCGGATTCCTCTCCGCTGCCTATGCGGCCGGAACGCTGATCGGCTCGCTTCCCGCCGGTTACCTCGCCAGCCGCGCCGGGCCGCGTCGCACCGTGATCAGCGGGCTGCTGATGCTCGGCTGCTCGAGCCTCGTCTTCGGGCTCGTCGACAGGATCGCCCTGCTCGACTCGGCCCGCTTCACGCAGGGGATCGCCGGGGCACTGATCTGGTCGGGGGCGCTGACCTGGCTGATCACCGCCGCGCCCGAGGAGCGGCGGGGCTCGATCATCGGCACCGCCCTCGGCACCGCGGTTGCCGGCGCCTTGCTGGGCCCCGCGATCGGGGCGCTTGCAGGTTCGATCGGCACCGCGGTCGTATTCGGTTCGGTGCTCGCGATCACCGCCTTCCTCTCCCTCCAAGCCCTGCGGCTGGACGAGCCGCAGGCGCCCGAGACGCAGAGCGCGCAGGAGGTCGTCGCGACGCTGACCAGCCGGCCGGTGATCGAGGCTGCCGTGTTCGTCGCCGTTCCGTCCGTCATGTTCGGCGCGATCGAGGTGCTGGTGCCGCTGCGGATCGACGCTCTGGGGGGCGGCCACGGCGTGATTGCGGCTGGCTTCGTCGCCGGAGCCGCGCTGGAGTCGCTCCTGGCGCCCGCGGCGGGGCGCCTCTCGGATCGGATCGGCCGCCGCATGCCTTTCGTCGCCGGCCTCTCGATCTGCGCGGCCGCGATGCTGGCCTTCGCGGCGGTGCAGTCGCTCGGCGCGGTCCTCGCCGCCCTGATCTTCACCTCGCTGGGAGCCGGCCTCTGCTTCGCCCCCGCTCTTACCCTGATCTCCGACGTGGCCGAGGAAAGCAGTCTCCACCAGGGCTTTGCCGCCGGGCTCTCGAACATGGCCTGGGCCTCGGGTCAGGTGGTCGGCGGCGTCGGCGGCGGCGTCCTCGCCAGCCGCGTCGGCAACGTTCCTCCCAGCATTGCGATTGCGGCCCTGCTGGGCTTCACCGTCCTCTACGCGTTCCGGGCGATGGCGCCGCCGCCCGCCGCCAGCGCGGCGAGGGCTGGATGAGAAGCGCGAGGGGGAAGAGGTCAGCGGGTGGGTGGACCAACTGGGCCGGCGACCAGAGCTGCCGGCCGGTCGAGATCGTCAGCCCCCGCAGCCGCCAGGAGCTGGCCGAGGCGATCGCCTCGGCCGCAGCCCGAGGGCGCCGGGTGCGGGTGGCAGGCAGCGGGCACTCATTCACCGAGGCGGCTTTGACGGACGGGACGATGGTGCGGGTCGAGGCGCTGCGGGGGGTGATCGACGCCGACCCAGGCTCGGGTCTGGTCAAGGTCGCCGGCGGCACCGTGTTGAACGACCTCAGCGAGGAGCTATCGCGCCTGGGGCTGGCGATGGAGAACCTCGGCGACATCGACCGCCAGACCATCGCTGGCGCGATCTCGACCGCGACCCACGGCACCGGCGCCAGGCTGCGCAACATCCCGGCGCAGGTCGAGGGGCTGGAGCTGGTCCTCGCCGACGGCAGCGTGCGCCAGCTGAGCGCGACGACCGACCCGGACCTGCTGCGGGCGGCACGGGTCGGGGTGGGGGCACTCGGCGCGATCGCGGCGGTGACGCTGCGCTGCGTTCCGGCGTTCACGCTGCTGCGCGTCGACTCGCCGCACCCGCGGGAGGAGGTCCTGGCGAGCTTCCAGGAGCGGGCCGCCGAGCACGACCACTTCGAGCTCTTCACCTTCCCCTACAGCGACCTGGCTTTGGTGCTGGAGCGCGACCGGACTGACCGGCCGCCGCGGCCCCGCTCGCCCCTCGCGGCCTACCTCAACGACGTCGTCCTCGAGAACATGGCGCTGGAGGCTCTCTCGGCCGCCGGCAAAGCGCTGCCGCGCGCGATCCCGGCCCTCTCGCGGCTGGCCGCGCGGCTGGCCAGCGGCAGCCGCCGCGTCGACCGCAGCGACCTCGTCTTCGCCAACGAGCGACGCGTGCGCTTCACCGAGATGGAGTACGCCCTGCCGCGCGAGCACGCCCCGGAGGCCGCGCGGCGCGTCGTCGAGTGGGTGCGCGCCAACCGCTATCCCGTCTTCTTCCCGATCGAGATGCGGGTATCGGCGGGCGACGATGCCTCGCTCAGCCCCGCCCACGGGCGCGAGACGGCCTACGTCGCCGTGCACCAGTACCGCGGGATGGAGTGGCGCCCCTACTTCGAGGCGGTCGAGGCGATCATGGACTCCTACGGTGGCCGCCCGCACTGGGGCAAGCGGCACTTCCAGACCGCTGCGACCCTCGCGCCGCGCTACCCCGCGTGGGAGGAGTTCCAGCGCGCTCGCGATGTACTCGACCCTGGCCGCACCTTCACCAACTCCTACGTCGAGCGCGTGCTCGGGCCCTGAGTGGGGCTAGAGGAAGGTCCGGCCTTCGCCGCGATAGGTGGGCACGACGTCGACCACCTCCTCGCCCTGGAGGAGGTGGAGGGCGTCGAAGCGCTCGCAGAGCTCGCCGGCCTTGGCGTGGCGCAGGTAGACGCGGTCGCCGATCTCCAGGCGGGCCGCGGCCTCGCCCAGCAGCGGCGTTTGCACCTCGCCGGCCCCCTCCTCGCGATCCAGCTCCAGCCCGGCGGGCAGCCAGGGCACCGGCAGCCGCACCGCATCGCCCGACCCGGAGGCGAGGTAGCCGCCGCCGAGCGCGGTCGCAGCCGCCGGCGAGGGCTTGCGGACCACCGGCAGGGCGAAGCCGGCGGCGGGGGTGAGGGCGAACCGGCTGTAGTGGTCGAAGAGGGCGGGGGCATAGAAGCCGGAGCCGGCGCTGACCTCGGTCACCACCACCTCGGCGGCGGTCAGCTCGAGGCTGCCGGTGCCGCCGCCGTTCACCACCTGCAGCTCGACGAACTCGCTCAGCGCCGTGACGATCTCCGCCCGCCGCTCGGCCAGCTCGGCCGCGGAGCGACGCTGCATGAAGCGGATCGCCGCAGCCCGCCGCCGCGGTCCCGGCGGCCGGTCGCCGACCCCCGCGATCTGGCCCTCGTAGGCCATCAGCGCGTCCAGTTCGAGCTGGGGGCGGCGCTCGATCTCGCGCGCCAGCGCCACTGCCTGCTCCACCGTGTGGACCGGCGAGCGCTTCGGCCCCACCTTCACCCGCCCGCCGAGCCACCACCAGCTGGCGTCGATCTCGATGCAGACCCGCACCGGAGGGGCCCCCTTGCCGAGGACCGACTGGATCATCTCCAGGTGCTCGACGCAGTCGACCATCACGATCGGCGCGCCCTCCGGGTGGGCCGCCGAGCGCAGCGCCAGCTCCTCGAGCCGGGCCAGGTCGGCGGTCGGGTAGGCGAGCAGTAGGTTCTCGAAGCCCTGCTCGGCGAGCCAGAGCGTCTCCGCGAGGGTGAAGGTCATCAGCCCCTGGAAGCGCGGGTCCCGCGCCAGGATCGCCTCCAGAAGGGCCCGGCAGCGCAGCGACTTCGAGGCGACGCGGATCGGCTTCGGCGCCGCCCGCGCCAGCATCGAGTCCGCGTTGGCCCACATCGCGTCGAGGTCGACGAAGGCGAACGGCGCCTCGACTTCCGCGAAGGCGCGCTCGAAGCGCTCGTGCGTCTGGCTCGGCGCGGCGGACACCGGTCGCAGCCTATCCCCGTCATGCCCGGTTACTTCCTACAATCGACCGAGCGCACGGAGAGGTGGCCGAGTGGCTGAAGGCACTCGCCTGCTAAGCGAGTAGGGGGCGCAAGCTCTCTCGAGGGTTCGAATCCCTCCCTCTCCGCTGCTGCTGTCTCCCTCTACAGTCCGTTTCTGCGATGGCTGCCGATAGCGCACTCCAACCGAGCTCCCACGTCGAGAGGCGAACGAAGATCATCGCCACCGTCGGGCCGGCGAGCTGGGAGCCCGCGGTGCTCCAGCAGCTGGTCGAGGCCGGTGCCGACGTTTTCCGCCTGAACTTCTCCCACGCCGGCCCCGAGCGGCAGGCGAAGACGATCGCCGCGATCCGGGCCGCGGCGGAGGAAGTCGGGCGGGAGGTCGCGATCCTCGGCGACCTGCCGGGCTCCAAGCTGCGGATCGGGGAGCTGCGGGACGACGTGGCCGAGCTGGAGACGGGGATGCACGTGACGCTGACCCGCCGCGAAGTCGAGGGGGACAGGGAGACGATCCCGGTGCCGTGGCCCGGGGTGGAGGGGTTGCGCGAGAACCAGCTCGTCTACCTGGCCGACGGCGCGATCCGGCTGCGGGTCGGCGACCCCGAGGACGGCGGCGTCGGCGCCGAGGTCGAGGTCGGCGGCACCCTCTCCTCGCACAAGGGGATGAACATCCCCGGCGACGCCCAGCTGCCGGCGGCGACGGCTGTGGATCTCGGCTGGGTGGATTTCGCCGTCAAGCACGGCGTCGACCTGCTCGCCGTCTCATTCGTCTCCTCGGCCGCCGACCTGGCGCCGGTACGGGAGCGGCTGGAGTCGCTCGGCTGCGACATCCCGATGATCGCCAAGATCGAGCGCCAGCGGGCGGCCGAGAACGTCGAGGAGATCGTCGAGGCGGCGAGCGGCGGGATCATGGTCGCCCGCGGCGACCTCGGGATCGAACTGCCGCTGGCCCAAGTGCCGATCGTCCAGAAGCGGTTGATCCGCGCGGCCGGCAGGCGCTCGAAGCCGGCGATCACCGCGACGCAGATGCTCGCTTCGATGGTGACCGCCCGCCGGCCCACCCGGGCCGAGGTGACCGACGTCGCCAACGCGATCTACGACGGCAGCGACGCGGTGATGCTCTCCGAGGAGACCGCGATCGGCCATCACCCGGTCGAGGCGGTGGGGGTGATGGACCAGATCGCCCGCGCCACCGAGCCCGATCTGCCCTACGCCGAGTGGCTCTTCCGGCGCACCGACCAGGCCAGCCAGGACGTCGCCGACTCGGTCGCCCAGAGCGCCGTCGGATCGGTCTACCGGCTCGACCTCAAGGCGATGGTGGTGCCGACGACCAGCGGCCGCACCGCCCGGCTCGTCTCCGCCCACCGGCCGAACGTGCCCGTCCTCGCGATCTCGCCGCGGATCGAGACCGTCCGCCGACTCAGCCTACTGTTCGGCATCACCGCCGTGCTCAGCGACCACGAGGCCGAGGTTCGCGGGCTGCTCGATTCCTGCGCCGAGCTGGCTGGGCGCTACGGGATCGCCCGCAGCGGCGAGCTGATCGCGATCACCGCCGGGCTGCCCGAGCAGGAGCTCGGCACCAACCTCTTCGAGGTGCACCGTGTCCCCTGAGGGAGGCGCCGCGGTGCGGCTGGAGCGCGAGCCGAGCGGTCTCGCGGCGCTGACGCTCGACAGCCCGCCCCTGAACCTGTTCGACCAGCGGATGATCGACGATCTGCAGGCGGTGGTCGGGGAGCTCGCCGCCACCCCGCCGCGGGCGCTGCTGGTGCGGGCCGAGGGCCGCGCGGTGTCCGGTGGAGTCGACGTTCACGTCTTCGAGGGGCTGACCCCCGAGCAGGGCAGCCGGCTGTGGGACGAGCTGCTGGGGATGATCGACGCGATCGAGGAGTTGCCGGCACCCGTCGTCTTCGCCGCCCACGCCCTCACCCTCACCGCCGCCTTCGAGCTGGCGCTCGCCTGCGACCTGATCGTCGCCTCGCCGCGGGCCAGCTTCGGGCTGGTCGAGAAAGTCGTGGGGCTGACGCCGTCGATGGGGGGGACGCAGCGGCTGGCCGAGCGAGCGGGCTCCGGTCGCGCCCGCCACTTCGTCATGTCCGGCGGGATCTTCGACGCCCGGGAGATGGAGCGCTGGGGAGTCGTCAACCTGATCTTCGAGGAGG
>Ga0308176_10000649_pt1 | contig 21851 bp, 19 predicted proteins | sample PhyCR2_3_FD_203890 | JGI IMG/M metagenome (GOLD analysis project Ga0308176, IMG submission 203890) | Soil microbial communities from UC Gill Tract Community Farm, Albany, California, United States - DLSLS.C.R2 | ecosystem: Environmental > Terrestrial > Soil > Agricultural land | place: USA... | reverse complement strand
TGCAAGAGGCCGAAGGGCACAAGGTATCGCTCGATCAGGTGATCCGCACCATGTATCAGACCGGTTTAGACATGCAGTCGCGTTACAAGGAAACCGCGCTCGCAGGCCTGGCGGTCAACGTGAAAGATTGTTAAGGGGACCGGCTTTATGTATGGAAAGGCGCAGGAGATTTTTGCAGCGAGGCTCGGCGAAATCGAGCGTGGAGGATTGTTCAAGCGCGAACGGACTATCGACAGCCCGCAACAGGCCGAGATATCCGTGGCAGGGGGCCAGCGCGTCCTGAACTTTTGCGCTAACAATTACCTCGGACTCGCAGATAACAAGCAGGTAATCCGCGCCGCGAGCGCAGCTTTGAACGAGTGGGGCTACGGGCTGGCGAGCGTCCGGTTTATCTGCGGAACACAATCGATCCACAAGCGCCTGGAAAGCCGGTTAAGCGAGTTTCTGGGGACCGAAGATACGATCCTCTATTCTTCGTGCTTCGATGCGAACGGGGGATTATTCGAGACGTTGCTCGATGCCGAAGACGCAGTGATCTCGGATGAACTCAATCACGCGAGTATCATCGACGGGATTCGGCTTTCGAAGGCATCGCGGTACCGCTACAAGCACGGCGACATGGCCGACCTTGAAGCGAAGCTGAAAGAGGCAAGCGGGTCGAGGACGCGACTGATCGCGACCGATGGGGTGTTCTCCATGGACGGGTACCTCGCGAAGCTGCCCGCGATATGTGACCTTGCCGAGCGGTATCACGCGCTCGTGATGGTGGACGACTCCCATGCGGTTGGGTTTATGGGGGCTTCGGGGAAAGGAACTCACGAGCACCTCGGGGTGATGGGCCGGGTCGACATCATAACCGGGACTCTGGGCAAGGCACTGGGCGGGGCGAGCGGCGGATATACCAGCGGCCGCAAGGAGATGATTGAGCTTCTTCGCCAGAGGTCGAGGCCTTACTTGTTCTCGAACAGCCTGGCTCCTCCCATCGCCGCCGCTTCTCTCGCTGTGCTGGATCTGATCGGCAATCTCACGGAGCTCCGTGAACGCCTGTTCAGCAACACGAAACTCTTCCGGGACCTCATGACCGGTTACGGGTTTGAGATCCTGCCCGGCGAACATCCCATCGTTCCTGTCATGCTGGGGGACGCTGCTGTCGCGACCCGAATGGCAGACTCACTCCTCAACAAAGGCGTGTACGTGATCGGGTTCTCCTATCCGGTTGTTCCGCAGGGCAAGGCGCGGATCCGTGTCCAGATCTCGGCAGCTCACACCCGGGACGAAATAGAGTTCGCCGCCGAGCAGTTTGCTGCGTCTAAACGAGAGTTGGGCCTTTAAGGTATGAACGTTCGATGGGCGCCGTTTACTCTGCTTGCAGTAGCAGCTTTCGCGGGGCCACCGTGGAAGGGGAAAGATGCAAACCCGAACAAGTGGACTCCTGCTCAGATCGAGTTAGTACTTTCTAATTCGCCCTGGAGCCAGACGGCAAATGCCGCCTTCCCCGAAGCGAGAGACGATGGACCGATCAACGCGTATGCTCTTCCCGGAGCTCAGCAAGCTGGCTTACCCGGCAATCCGAAGACCGCGGCGACCGATGGTCGGTGGGACGGAGGCGTTGGGAAGAATACGGGCCGCGGGCAAGTTCCTACGCTACCCGTACTCGTGCGTTGGGACAGCGCCGCTCCCGTACGCCAAGCACTCTCACTGTCAGGTGAACATACTTCGGAAGAGAACGGCCGTGATTACGTGATTACCGTCCTCGGACTGGTCTCGGCCGGCAAAGACCAGCCCCTCGAAGGCCTCATGGCGAATTCGAGTCTGCGCACGCCCGGGAAGGCTCCCATCAGCCCAGAAGACGCCAAAGTGGACACCAAGACGGGCGCTATCCACCTGTACTTCCCTCGCTCTTCGCCAATTACGGCGAGCGACAAAGAAGTCACGTTCGCAACCCGTTTCGGCTCGCTCTCGGTAGTTAGAAAATTTCGCGTAGCTGAAATGGTCTATCACGGACGTTTAGAACTGTGAACGCTGAAGGGCGTCCCGAATAGTTGCTTAACGCCGAGGCAGCTATTACCATAGTCCGGACGAACCAAAATTGCCTTCGGTGCATCCAACAGTTTGGAGGATTATCCATGAACAGACATAAGCAGCTCATCCATGACCGCTACGAGGCCCTGATGTTCGCTAAATCGCCCGAGGCGGGAAGGAAAGCGGCTCGTGAACTCGTGCAGATAGTCCTGGGCGACGACGCTCTCTCCATGCCGCTTGAAGATGCGCTTCGGGAGTGTTGTCGCAAGCTGAGACCTTCCAAAGATCCGCGCGAACAAGCACGCTTCGAAGCCGAGTTCGTTGAGATGGGTCTGTGGCCCGACGGTTCGCAGCGCATTGCAGCATAACGACACCAGCGGATCGATAGAAGAACTTGCTAACTGCTCTCGAGGTAATCTCTCAGTATTTAAACCAGGCCATCTCGGCGGAGAGAGGCTTTGAATCTCAGTTCCGAAGCTGCGCTAAGGACGGCGACGATGCGGATGTACAGACCTTCTTCGTCCGTTGTGCAGATCGCGCGTCGGCGAATGTGGAAATACTTGCGACCAGACTCTCAGCGCTAAACGCAACGGAGCACGGCGGCACTCATTTCCTTGCGGATCTCCTGGCAATGGCTCCGAAGCTGGGCCAGACCGGGCACACTGCCGAAGAGCGTATCGCTCAGAATCTGATGCAGGGATTCGCTCTCGCGAAGAGCGGCTGCGCTATGTATCTCGCACTTCAATCCGCAGCCCGGGCCGCCAGGGATGGGCAAACGCAAGAACTGGCCGGCCGGTTGGGTTCAGAAGCGGAGGCGGCTGCCGAGCAGTTCTGGCACTTCCTGCCCTCGCGGTCGAAGATCGCCTACAACGTATGCACCGCAGGTGAGATCGATCCCGCTGTTGAAACGCGGGCTCCTGACGACCGTGTGACTGAAACATTGTCGTGAGTTTTCCCCTATGCCCCGGCGGCGCAAAGTTTACAGCAAGACTAAGTCCGTCAAGGCAATAGCTCGCGAACGGATCGGCTCTCCTCCACCCGCGCGGCCCATGGTAGACAAAGCCCACCGCCCGAAACCGAAGGGCAAGAATCTCATTCTGCGAGACGACTAGACGCCGGCATGAACATGCAGGTCGGGAGTGCCCCGTTGAGTAGGCCCCAACGCAAGGTGGAGATCGTCGAGGTCGGGCCTCGAGACGGCCTCCAAAATGAGCACCGAATACTCCCAATCGGCGTAAAGGTCGAGCTAGTCGAGGCGCTCGCAGCCACGGGACTGAAGCGGATCGAGGTCGGTAGCTTCGTTTCTCCAAAGCAGGTGCCGCAAATGGCCGATTCCGCTGAAGTTTTTGCCAGGCTGCGCCGGGATCCGTCTGTTAGGTATTCTGCATTGGTCCCAAACCTTACCGGCTTCCAAGCGGCCGTGCAATCGGGAGTACGGGAGATCGCGGTCTTCGCTTCCGCCTCCGAAAGCTTTTCCGAAAAGAATATCCGGTGTTCAATTGCCGATAGCCTGGTCCGCTACCGCGATGTCGCCGTCGAGGCGTCCCGACACGGCATCCGGATGCGCGGTTACGTCTCTTGCGTTCTCGGCTGCCCATACGAGGGGTTCGTTCCGCCTGCCCGTGTCGCCTCGGTTGCCCAAAGCCTACTTGATATCGGATGCTTCGAAGTCTCTCTCGGCGATACGATCGGAGCCGGTACACCCGAATCCACACGCGCGTTGCTCGAACCCTTACTGGGATCCGTACCTTCGGCGCAAGTGGCCGTGCACTTCCACGACACAAGCGGCAGAGCTCTCGAAAACATCCAGGTTGCCCTCGAAGCGGGAATCCGGGTTATCGACGCGAGCATCGCGGGGCTAGGAGGGTGTCCTTTCGCCCCTGGTTCACCCGGCAACGTAGCGACTGAACGCGTTGTGGCGGCCTTGCACGCTCGAGGATTCGAAACCGGCGTGAACGAAAGGGAATTGGCCGCCGTCGCACGACGCGTTCCCGATATGCTGGGTAGCGCCGGATAGCTCCGGCGAGAAATGCCAGTGAGTAAAACACGCAGGAACTCAGACGAGGCTGTCGAACCGATCTTCGACGGAGCAACCGTCATGCTCGGCGGTTTCGGGCTGTGCGGCATTCCGGAAAACCTGATTGCGGCATTGGTGAGAAAGAGAGTCCGCGGGCTGCATACGATCAGCAACAACATGGGTGTTGACGGGTTCGGTATGGGCCTGATGCTCGAGGCCGGCATGATCGAATCACACGTTGGCAGTTACGTCGGCGAAAACAAGCTCCTCGAATCACTCGTGGTTGCGGACAAACTCAAGGTCACTCTTGTGCCTCAAGGTACGCTCGCCGAGCGTATACGCGCAGGTGGTGCTGGTATTCCGGCATTCTACACGCCAACCGGGGTCGGGACCGTTGTTGCGGAAGGGAAAGAGGTCCGCGAGTTTGATGGAAGGCAGTATCTGCTGGAGCGGGCTTTAAAGGCAGACTTTGCTCTCGTTAAAGCCTGGAAAGGTGATGAATCGGGAAACCTGGTCTATCGCAAGACGGCCCGCAACTTCAACCCGGTAATGGCAACGGCTGCGGCAGTGACGATCGCCGAAGTAGAGCAGCTTTTACGGACGGGTCAAATCGCGCCGGAGCAGATTGACACCCCCGGTATTTATGTCAAAGCGATTGTGCAAGGCGAAAATTACGAGCGGCGTATCGAGCGCCGGGTGGTACGGAAGCAGGCCTTATGAGCGATCGCGACTCATTGAAGCGGGACCGCATCGTGCGTCGTGTGGCCCAGGAGCTTCAGAACGGATTTTATGTGAATTTGGGCATCGGGCTTCCAACGTTAGTCGCAGACTGTGTGCCGCCCGGAATTGAGGTAATCCTGCAATCGGAAAACGGGATGCTCGGTGTCGGTCCGTATCCTGACGCCGGTAGGGAAGACCCGGACCTCATCAATGCCGGCAAAGAAACGGTAAGTGAACTCCCGGGCACCGCCTACTTCTCGAGTGCCGAATCGTTTGCGATGATCCGGGGCGGTCACATTGACCTGAGCGTATTGGGTGCGATGGAAGTGGACGAGGCCGGGAATTTGGCGAACTGGATGGTTCCGGGCAAGCTGGTGAAAGGCATGGGCGGCGCCATGGATCTGGTTGCCGGCGCGCGCCGGGTGATCGTCGCAATGGAACACACCACAAAGTCGGGAGAACCGAAAATCCTTCGCCACTGCCGGCTTCCGCTGACCGGACTGCGCGTGGTGCAGATGATTGTGACCGAACTGGCAGTCATTCGCGTGACACAAACGGGGCTCACTCTGGAAGAGATCGCCCCTGAGGTCTCAGCCGAATACGTACAGGCAGCTACTGAAGCCGCTCTTCAAATTTCGCCGGCGATCCAACAGATGACGATCTGATCGCCCCGACTTTCGCTTCCATTCGCGGAATTCCGACACTTCATATCCATCTGCTTCATTCTTTGGAGTTTGTGTGTCTATAGCGAGGAAACCAACAATCCAGAAGAAATGTCATCTTCCGAAAGAATACAAGTTAAAGAGGGGAATCCATTTCCTCGCGGCGCCTCATGGGACGGCCAAGGAACGAATTTCGCCCTGTTCTCCGCGCACGCAACTAAGGTTGAGGTGTGCCTGTTCGACCCCGATGAAAAGGAAGTTCAGCGGATCGAATTGCCCGAATATACGAACCAGATCTGGCACGGTTACCTGCCGGGCGTAACACCCGGCACGATTTACGGATATCGCGTACACGGGCCATATGAACCGGATGCCGGCCATCGCTTCAATCCCAATAAGCTCCTCCTCGATCCTTATGCCTGCGCGCACACAGGCCAACTGGTTTGGAACCCTGCCGTCTTCGGATACGTGCTCGAGTCTGAAGATGACCTTACGTTCGACGAACGCGACAGTGCGCCGTTCATGCCGAAGTGCACTGTCGTCGACCCGCTTTTTGACTGGAAAGGGAACCCGGGAAGAAACCCAATTCCCTGGGATGACACCGTTATCTACGAAACGCACGTTCGTGGATACACCCAACTGCATCCGAAAGTGCCGCCGCAATTGCGAGGCACTTACGCCGGCCTGGGAACAAAACCGGTCACCAGCTACCTCAAGACGCTCGGGGTAACCTCCGTCGAGCTGCTGCCCATCCATACCTTCATCAATGACAGTCTCCTGCTCGACAAGGGACTCAGTAATTACTGGGGCTACAACACCATTGGTTTTTTTGCCCCGGATCCGAGATATGCTGCCGCCAAGCACGATAGCTTGCGCGAGTTCAAGGAGATGGTTGCCAAACTTCATGCGGCTGGGCTTGAAGTGATTCTTGATGTTGTGTACAACCACACGGCCGAGGGAAATGAGCGCGGCCCTACGCTCTCCTTCAAGGGCATCGACAACGCGAGTTATTACCGGTTGCTTCCCGATCAGCCACGCTACTACATCAATGACACTGGGACTGGCAATACCCTGAACCTAAGCCATGCTCGCGTGATCCAGATGGTGACCGACAGCCTGCGGTATTGGGTGGAACAAACCCATGTGGACGGTTTCCGTTTCGATCTGGGAACCATCCTTGCGCGCGAACCGAACGGGTTTGATAATCAAAGCGGATTCCTGAAAGCTTGCAGCCAGGATCCGGTGCTCGGAACGGTCAAATTGATCGCAGAACCCTGGGATTGCGGACCTGGCGGGTATCAGGTGGGCGCTTTCCCGCCCGGATGGGCAGAGTGGAATGACAAGTTCCGGGATACTGTTCGCGACTTCTGGAAGGGCTCTGCGTCTGTGGCCGCGCTTGCCGAGCGCCTGTGCGCCTCCGGCCAGACGTTCAATCACCAAGGGCGACGACCATGGGCCTGCGTCAATTTCATCACTGCTCATGACGGCTTCACCTTAAACGACCTCGTCACGTACAACGAAAAACATAACGAGGCCAACGGCGAGGACAACATGGACGGAAGTTCGGATAACCGATCCTGGAACTGTGGCTTTGAAGGGCCAACCGATGATCCCGAGATCAACCGGCTGCGTGAACGGCAGATGCGCAACATGCTAACGACCCTGCTCTTCTCACAAGGCACGCCGATGCTCCTTGCCGGCGACGAATTCGGCCGCACGCAAGGAGGCAATAACAACGCCTACTGCCAGGACAACGAAGTCAGTTGGGTGAACTGGAAGCTCGAGGACAAAGGGAAGTCGCTCGTGAATTTCGTCCAGCGGCTGACGCAACTTCGGCATAAATACCCGATTCTGCGAAGAAACCGGTTTCTGACCGGCGAATACGTCGAAGAGCTTGGAGTAAAGGACGTTACCTGGATCCACCCTTCCGGAACAGAAATCTCTCAGGAGCAATGGACGGACGAACTGCGCTGCTTTGGGATGCTCCTGGACGGACGCGCTCAGATGAGCGGCATCCGCCAACGTGGGCACGAGGCGACGCTTCTTCTCGTGATCAACGTGCATCACGACGGCCTCGATTTTACGATGCCGGAGTCTCCAGGCAGTAACGAGTGGTCGCTGATGCTGGACACGAATGATCCTCAGTGCGAGGAACATTGCCGCACGGTGAGGGCCGGCAGCGTGTACCAGGCTCCGTCGCGCTCTCTTCAGGCTTATGTTCTGGCCACATCCGCTGATTCGCAATATAGTAATTGAGCGAGGTAATTGCCGAACCCGTGCCCCGTCTCATATGTGCGCGTTAGACGCGTAACAGAGGAGCAACGTTTAAAGCATGAAGAAAATTTTCTACTCGCTTCTTCTAAGCGGTGTCACAGTTCCATTGATTGCTGTGGGACTTCCTTTAACTCAATCCGGTTCGGGGTCGGGAAGTGGATCGGGTTCGGGCAGCGGATCGACTGCGGGGCAGTCGGGGGCTGGCGGTAGCGGACAATCGGGAAGCGGCGGAAGCGGCTCCGCCGGTCAGTCAGGTTCGGGAAGTGGCTCATCAGGAGCAGGTAGCAGCGGGACCATGGGCAATGGCAGCAGCACCGACAGCTCCGGAGCGGGCAGCTCCAGCGGAACCAAGAAGAAAGGGAAACGCAACAAAGGCGGTTCAAATAGTACCGGCAGCGGATCCACGGGAGCCGGTGGCACGACCGACCGCTAATTTCACGAAGTAAGTTGTATCTGTCCGACAAAGGGAGGCCTAGTGCCTCCTTTGTCGTTTTTGCCAGATCGAACCCGCCCAGATTCAAGGTAGTCTGAATACGAGTTCATGATCAATCGACGTCAATTGAGCCGAACGTTTGCACTCGGTGTAGCGGCGAGTCGAAGCCGTAAGTTCGCGAACGCTCAAGAGAATCCGGCAGGCAGTGCCTCGTGGATAAATGTGCTGCCTGGAATTTGGAAGGCGACGGTCGGCACACCTGAAGTTTTCACCCCGGTTCGGTCCCGCCTGATGCCTCCTGCCCAAGATAAGTTCTCGCAATTGCCGAATGTAGGCGCACCGCCGCTCTCCGCACTTGCAGGACGAGTCACCGAGCGGGGATGCGTTTTACAGATCTCTATGCCGCCTGGCGAACTCATCTACGGCTTCGGACTGCAATTACTTTCTTTTTCACAACGCGGTAAAAAGAAAACCATTCGGGTCAACGCGGATCCGAAGCTCGATACGGGCGACTCTCATGCGCCCGTGCCCTTTTTTGTGACCACACGAGGATACGGTCTTTTGGTCGACAGCGCGCGGCATGTGGATTTCTACTGTGGAGATGCGAGACCCAGGCCGACCCATTCGGTGAAGGCGACCTTAGGCGCGGTGAATACGCCGGACATGACGCGGAAGCTGGCGCTCCAGGATCCCGGCGAAATCACAATCGAGGTGCCGAGGGCGAAGGGAGTAGATGTCTATCTCTTTGCCGGACCCTCGATGAGAGAGGCCGTTCAACGCTATAACCTGTTCGCCGGTGGCGGATTGGTGCCGCCCGAATGGGGCCTTGGCTTCTGGTACCGGGCAGAGCAGCACGGAGACTCGGCCGCGATAACGAAGCTCGCAACTGAGTTTCGCGAACGGCAGATTCCGTGTGACGTGATCGGCCTCGAGCCGGGTTGGCAAACGCATGCGTACTCCTGCAGCTTCGCCTGGGATTCCACCCGGTTCCCCGATCCCAAGCAATTCGTGAGCAACCTCGCGGCCCAAGGTTTCCAGGTCAATCTCTGGGAACACGCCTTCACGCATCCTTCCTCGCCTCTCTTCGATTCGCTTCTTCCGTGTTCAGGCGATTACGGCGTATGGGGCGGCCTTGTACCTGATTTCGCCGGTGAAAAGGCCCGAAACGTCTTCGGGGATTATCACGGTCGCACGCTGGTCGACATTGGGATTTCAGGCTTCAAGCTGGATGAATGCGACAGCTCGGATTTCACGGGCGGATGGTCGTTTCCCGACTTCTCGCGGTTCCCATCGGGGGTCGATGGTGAACAGATGCACGCTGTCTTCGGGCTGCGCTATCAACAAGCAATTTGGCAGGAATATAAGAAGCGTAGCCGCGCCACTTACAGCCTGGTTCGATCGAGCGGCTCGTTGGCGACTCCGTACCCTTTTGTTCTCTACAGCGATCTGTACGAGCATCGCGATTTCGTTCGCGCCCTGGTGAATTCAGGATTTGCCGGGTTGCTCTGGTGTCCTGAAGTGAGGGACGCGAAAAATGCTGAAGATTTAGTGCGCCGGCTCGAGACCGTCGTGTTCTCGCCGCTGGCAATGGTGAATGCGTGGTACATCAAGAATCCACCCTGGAAGCAGATTGACCGGGTGAAGAACAATGCTGATCACTTAGAGAATGACTGGCAGACTCTCGAAACCCGTTGCCGTGAAATCATCGGCTGGCGAATGCAACTGGTTCCTTACCTGCTATCTGCCTTCGAGGCTTACGCGGCGAATGGGATGCCGCCGTTCCGCGCTTTGATCCTCGATCACCCAACGGATGCTGCCTTAGCGGAAGTAGACGACGAATACATGATTGGAGACCGCATGCTCGTGGCTCCGATGTTCGCCGGCGAAGCCGAAAGGAAGATTACACTCCCGGACGGGAAGTGGTGTGATTTCTGGACCGGGAAGCCTGTCGGTGAAAGAAAGTTCTCCCTTCCAGCGAAGACGGAACGAATTCCGGTGTTTGTCAGGAGCGGTTCCGTCCTGCCCCTTGCTCACGTCGGTCCGCACGCCGGCAGCCCCGAAAGCGCAAAGTTGACCGTCAAGGTCTACGGAGATGGATCGTTGAGCTGGCAGGGCGGGGGAGTCGCGGGGAGTGGCTTGGCTCTGAGCTGGGACGAGAAGTCTCGAAAGGGCAGTGTCCGCTACAACGACGAGGGTCGGAAGTACACCATTGCGGGGTGGGAGCAACTCGGAGAGCCCAATTAGCCCGACTCCGACCCGATGAATAGCATCAAATCTTTTGATTTGAACGCTGGCCTGATTACGTTTTAGAGTTTAGTATGGCGACAGCAATGGTTACTGATCCACCAACCTCACAGGTTCCGATCCTACACCGAATCAGCAATATCGTCAGCTCCGAGCTCTCGCTCGATGAAATGCTCGGAGAAATTGTAGGGCTCACGGTGCAAGTGACGGAGTGTGATGCTTGCCTTGTGTACCTCATCGAGCGCGAGACGAGCGAAATCGTCCTGCGCGCTTCGCAAGTTCCTCACCAGGTCGACCTCGGCAACATTCGATTGAAAGTTGGCGAAGGTATCACCGGATGGGTCGTAGAACACCATTCGGTGGTCGCATTGCCGGAAAATGCCGGGTCGGACCGGCGGTTCAAGAAGTTCCAGGCTCTTGTAGAAGACACGTACGAAGCGTTTCTTTCAGTACCTTTGCTCAGCCGGGGCGAGGTAATTGGCGTCATCAACGTTCACCACCGCGAACCACACTTCCACACGCCAAACGAAGTCTCTCTACTCACATTCATTGGCGAACAGATGGGCGGGGCGATTTCGAAGTCGGTGCTGGAAGAAGAGAACGCACGACTGCAGGAAGAAACGGCAGAAATGCGCCGTCAGCTCGAAACTCGCAAGATTGTGGAGCGCGCCAAAGGCATCCTGCAGCATCGCCACAGCCTCACGGAAGAAGAAGCCTACTTGAGGCTTAGGAACGAAAGCCGCCGGTTGCGACGTCCGATGCGCGAACTCGCAGAGGCGATCATTCTTTCTGAAGACCTTAGTCGCAAAAGCGAAAGCGTGTAATCCATTCGCAGGTAGGCCCTGCGCGCCATTTCTATACAATCGGATTTGATCCCGGAGTTCCAGCCGCTTTTCCGAAATCCTCATCTTCTGACCATCGCCGGGAATTTCTGGAAGCGGCATCTGGATGAAGTTCGCTTCCCTGCGGGCCGAAAAATCTATCGCATAACGGACCGGGTTTCGGTTCTTGCACTTGAACATCAACCGCAATCTGCTGCCAGAGCGCAGCTCGTTCTGCTGCACGGACTCGAAGGGTCGGCCGACTCCGGATACTTGCGGAGTTTTTCGCAGGCGGCTCTCGAATCGGGATTCGGCGTTCACCGTTTGAATCTGCGCACTTGCGGCGGTACGGAGACGCTTTCTGAGACGATGTACCACTCCGGCCTGACGAGCGACACGATAGCTGTTGCCGAGGATATCGCCCAGCGATTCAAGCAGCCCGTCTGCGTGCTCGGGTTTTCCCTCGGAGGCAACGTTGTTTTGAAGCTGGCAGGCGAGCTCGGCGACACGGATCTGGTTGCATGCGTATGTGCGGTTTCGCCGCCAATAGACCTCGCCCGGTGTGTCAAGGCGATCGACAAACGGGCGAACATTCTTTACGCTCGCCGCTTCCTGGACAGGTTGAAACAGCGGATCGTACGTAAAAGCGTCACTTCGCCCGAGCGCTATACGACACAGGGCCTTAGAAACGTGCGAAGCATCTGGGAGTTCGACGACCGCTATACCGCTCCGTTATTTGGCTTCGGAACGGCTGAGAATTACTACCGTACCCAGTCGGCACAGAACTTTCTCCGGGACGTCCGGATTCCTACCCTTATCGTCACTGCGAAAGACGATCCTCTGGTTCCGTTCGAGATCTTTAACAATCCTTCGCTAAAGGCAAATGGCGCGATTACTCTCGCCGCGACCGAGCACGGAGGTCATCTGGGCTTTCTAGCGAAGAAAGCGCCAAGGTTCTGGGTTGAGCAGTTCGTCTTGCAGTGGCTCGACCGTATCCTTCACAATCACACGAAACGGGGAACTCACCCCGATCTATTTGCGTTAGGCTAAACCACAGACGTGGCGAAAACCTTTGCGCAGCGAAATGCTTCGTTTATCGAGGCGGGGCGGATCGCCCTGCAGTCTCTCAGCAAGAACAAGCTGCGGAGCTTCCTTACACTTCTGGGGATCATTCTCGCCACAACGACCTTGATCTCCGTAACGGCGCTGATCCACGGAATGAATCTGTACATTTCCGAAAAGGTCTCGAACATGGGATCTGACGGATTTCGCGTCGCGCGCATGGTCTGGCTGGGCCAGGCCGATTTCAAGAAGATGCTTCTGATGTCGAAGCGCAACCCGATCATCCGGCGGGAAGAGTATCAATTCATCAAGGACAATGCCACCATGCTCCGAGCAATCGGTATCATGGCCAACACCTCAATCCGGGTCGGATTCCAGGGCCAGAACGTGGAGGGCGTCAGTCTTCAGGGCATAACGGCGAACGTGCCCTCCCTGAACAACGTTCAGATCGACACAGGTACCGGGATAACGGAAAATCAGGTTGCCCGCCATGCTTCTGTCGCGTTCATCGGGGCCGAAATAAAGAACAAGTTCTTCCCCAATCGCGACCCGATCGGCAAGTCGATTCAGATAAACGGTGTGCCGTTCGAGGTGGTCGGGGTCGCCAAGCAGTTGGGCAGCGTCTTCGGGCAGTCTCAGGACAATTTCGTGATGATCCCGATCGACACGTACTTCAAGATGTTTGGAACGCAGCGCGGGATGATGCTGGTCGCGAAGGCCATTGACCAGGAACACTTGCTCGAAGCGCAGGACGAAGTAACCATGCTGCTTCGTGCATTCCGGCATCTGCGCCCGGACCAGGAAGACAATTTCGGAATCATTTCGTCCGATTCCATCGCCAACCTGTGGCAAAGGTTGACGGCTGCCATAGCGGCAACTGCCGTTGGTATCGTTTCAGTGTTCATGGTCGTCGGCGGCATCGTGATCATGAACATCATGCTGGCCGCAGTCACGGAACGAACGCATGAGATCGGAATCAGGAAATCACTCGGCGCTCGAAGAGCCGACATCCTTAATCAGTTCCTGGTGGAGTCGGCAACCTTGTCTGCCACCGGTGGCGTGATCGGCGTACTCATTGCCTGGGTGGTAGCGGTCGTCGTACGAAATGCTGCTTCCATACCCATGGCGCTTCCACTCGCTTCCGTTGCAATCGGTGTCGGCCTGTCCGCGATAGTAGGCCTGTTCTTCGGCATCTATCCAGCCAGGCAGGCATCGAAGCTCGACCCGATCGAAGCGTTGAGGATGGAATAACGTTTGAACTCTCGAGCACTTTTTAACGCCTCATCTCTCGCGGTCCAAACCATCCGCGCCCATAAGACTCGCGCGTTCCTCACCGTGCTCGGAGTAGTGATGGGAACAGGCACCATCATCGGCGTCGGTTCCATCCTGACGGGTTTCGATTCCACGATCACTTCGGTGCTGAAAAGCTTCGGGCCGAACTCAATCATGATCACGAAATTGCCGCTCGGCATCAGCGGCGGGAATGCGTTAACCGGCGAAGAGCGGACGCGAAAAGAACTGACCTATGAGAACGTGATCGATATTCGCCAAAAATGCCAGGCGTGTGATCAGGTTTCGCCGATGCTGGTGATCCGCAACAGCCAGATCCTCACAGCCAAGTACAAGGCAAATGATCGTGCGGGTATCAATCTGATGGGGGTTGAGGAGGAATACGCCAATCAGGGTCAGGTCGACATGCGCAGCGGCCGCTTCTTCACGAATGAGGAGAACCGGCGTCGAGCTCCCGTCGCAGTGATCGGTGCAGACATTGCGAGCAGCCTATTCCCGAACATGGAAGGGGTGGGCAAAGTGATCGACGTAAACGGGCATGAGTTCGAAGTGATCGGCACGATGAACCGCCCTGCAGCCTCGTTTTTCGGCCAGGATGATGTACGCATCGTTCTCCCGTTTTTCACCTTCCACAAGAACTATCCGCAAAGCAAAGACGTGACGATCGTCGTCAACGCGAAGGAAGGCGAGATACCCAAAGCCATGGACGAGGCGCGGACCATCTTGCGCATCGACCGCCGCGTTCCATTCTCAAAACCCGATAACTTTGCCATGTCGACCGCGGATCAGATGGTGGCCGACTTCCGTCAGATTACTTCCATGGTCGCGATCGTTATGGTCGTGTTGAGCTCGATTGGCCTGCTGGTGGGGGGAATCGGCGTGATGAATATCATGCTCGTTTCAGTCACGGAGCGAACAAAAGAAATTGGCGTTCGGAAAGCAATCGGAGCCAAGAAGTCGGATATCGTGCTGCAGTTTCTGCTTGAAGCCGTCGCGCTGACCGCGCTCGGCGGCCTCGCCGGCATTATGTTTGGCTGGATCGTGGCAGTGCTGAGCCGCTTTATCTTTCCTTCGCTTCACACGCGCGTGCCGTTGTGGGCAGCGCTCCTGGGCATCATCGTCTCTTCCGGGACGGGCCTGTTTTTTGGTATCTGGCCAGCGAGTAAAGCAGCGAGGCTGGATCCGGTCGAGGCCTTGCGGTACGAGTAGCGCGCCCTCCGGACGCGCTATAGCATCGACTTCCCGCCCTCGCTGATGTAGTTCTTATTCCAGGCGGGGATTTCTACCTTCACGTCGCCTTTCACAACTGCCTGGCAACCAAGACGCGAACGCAACGTAAGGCCGGGAGCCATATCCAGCCTGTCGAGTTCGTCGTCTTCCGCCTCGCTTAAATTCTTTTCGCCTTCCAAAACAATCACGTGGCACGTTGTGCATGCGCAGCTTCCTCCGCATGCATGTTCAAGGTGGATATCGGAATTCAACGCAACGTCGAGCAAAGAGTTTCGCTTTCCGTGATCGCTGTAAGGCATCTTGCCGGATTCAAATTCTACGGTCTTATTTTCCGGCATGAAAGTCACTTTCGGCACACCTCATTGTAACGGCTCAGAGCATTGCGCCCGGACCTTCAAACAATAAGGAGAAATACCTCCTGCATACTGAGACTTAGTGTTCCAAAACATCGAAGAACGATTGATCGAGCAGGTCGAACGGAGCCTGGCGGCGAAATATGATCTCGCCGTTAAAGTCTCTCTGGAGCAACCGAAACAGAATTCGTTCGGTGAACTTGCGATTCCTATTGCCTTTCAGCTGGCGCGCCAATTGCGCAAGCCGCCCCGCCAGATCGCGGGCGAGATCGCCGAGGGTCTGGCCGACATCCCGGGTGTTGCATCCGTCGAGATTGCCGGCAACGGCTATATCAATATCCGGCTGGACCGAGGTGCATTTGGAGTCGCTGCTATCGCGGATACTCCCGAGCGCGGCGATGTTGCGAAGCGGGACAAGATTATCGTCGAGCACACGAACATCAATCCGAACAAGGCTGCCCACATCGGGCACCTCCGTAATGCCGTTCTCGGCGACACCTTCGTCCGCATGCTGCGCGATCAGAAACGCTGGGTGGAAGTGCAGAACTACATCGACAACACAGGTGTCCAGGTGGCGGACGTTGTTGTAGGATTCCACTTTCTGGAGCATAAGGCCGTCGGCGAAGTGCAACGCTTGGTGGCGGACCCCACCGTTCGCTTCGACTATCTCTGTTGGGACCTGTACGCCCGAACTTCCAGCTACTACAAGGAACATCCCGAGGCCCTCGAGTGGCGAGCCGAGACATTGCATGCCATCGAAGCCGGCTCGGGAGAACTGTCGGATGTGGGCCATCTTGTGGCCGATACGATTGTCCTTGCCCATCTGAAGACCATGAGCCGGCTGGGTATTCAGTACGACGTTCTGCCTCGGGAGAGCGAGATTCTACACCTGCAATTTTGGGCAACTGCATTCGAGCTTCTGAAGGAACGAAAGGCCATCTACTTCGAAACGGAAGGTAAGAACAAGAACTGCTGGGTGATGCCCTCATCCGCCTTCAGGACCGTCGAGAAAGCGGAGGAAGAGGAGGGGGCGGAATCGGAGGACGATAGCAAGGTGATCGTGCGCTCGAACGGCACGGTCACTTACGTGGGTAAGGACATGGCTTACCAGCTGTGGAAATTTGGACTTCTCGGCAAGGACTTCTTTTACCGGCCTTGGTCGACCTACCCCGATGGCCATCAGGTTTGGGTCACAACGGACCGTCCTGGTTCTGAGAACAGCGTCTCCTTTGGCGGCGGTTCGCGCGTATATAACGTGATCGACTCGCGTCAGTCCTATCTGCAGGACGTTGTCGTTGCAGGTCTGCGTGCGCTTGACTACAACCGGGAAGCAGATGCATCCGTCCATTTCTCGTACGAAATGGTTGCGCTGACGCCCCGCACGTGCCTGGAAATGGGGATCGCGCTCTCGGAAGAGGACCGGGCGCGGCCTTACGTCGAGGTCTCGGGACGGAAGGGCCTGGGGGTAAAAGCGGACGACCTGATTGACAAGCTCATAGAAACTGCTTTGGCGGAAGTGGCCGACCGGCATCCGGAGGCGGACCCTCAGGAGCAGCGTACGGTCGCGGAGCAGATCGCGGTCGGCGCGCTGCGTTACTTCATGCTGAAATTCACGCGGAATTCAGTCATCGCCTTCGACTTTCATGAAGCGCTCAGCTTCGAAGGTGAAACCGGCCCCTACGTACAATACGCCGCCTTGCGCGCCGCCAACATTCTCCGCAAATTCGTGGATCGCGGAGAAACGCTGCCGGATTTTGAGCGCACACTCTCGAAGGAGGTGCTGGCTCGGCAGCTGGCGAACGAGAGTTTATGGCAGTTGACGCTGTTGGCCTCGAAAGCCGAGAGCACCGTTGCGCGGGCAATTGTATCGGGTGAACCCGCGCATGTCGCGAAATACGCCTTTCAGTTGGCCCAGTCTTTTAATACGTTCTATCATGAGCAGCCGGTCATTACGGAAGAAGACACCGAACGCCGCGCTTTTCTGCTCTGGCTGACCCAGTATGTGCGCCGACAACTACTCAGAACCTTGCACGTGCTTGGGATTGAGCAGCCGTTATATATGTGAGGCGCTAGTCATCCTACACTAAGAGTGTAATGGCCAGTAAGAACAGTTTCGGAGCTGCAGGAACGCTGCGCGTCAACAACCGTGATTACCAGATCTTCCGGCTGAGCGCATTAGAGGGCAAGTCTGGGATCAAGATCTCCAGAATCCCGTATTCCATAAAGGTGCTGCTCGAGAATCTGCTTCGATTCGAGGATGATCGCACGGTCAAGGCCACCGATATCGAATACGTGGCTCATTGGGACTCGAAAACGTCGGCTCAGGAGATCCAGTTCCGTCCGGCGCGTATCCTCTTGCAGGATTTCACCGGGGTTCCTTGCGTCGTGGACCTCGCTGCTATGCGGGATGCTCTCAAGCGGCTGGGTGCGAACCCTGAACTGGCCAATCCACTCATCCCGGCCGATCTCGTGATCGACCACTCGGTTCAGGTTGATGAGTACGGCTCGGCGGGCGCCTTCGACGCCAATGCGCTGCTTGAGTTTTCCCGAAACCAGGAGCGCTATGCCTTCCTCCGCTGGGGACAGAAGGCTTTTAGCAACTTCCGTGTAGTGCCGCCCGATACCGGGATCGTTCACCAGGTCAATCTCGAGTACCTGGCCAGCGTAGTGTTCAGCGACTCGTCGAAAGGTGTCCTCCAGGCGTATCCGGACACCCTGATGGGTACGGATTCTCATACGACGATGATCAATGGGCTTGGCGTCGTGGGTTGGGGCGTGGGCGGAATCGAAGCAGAGGCCTGCATGTTGGGCCAACCCATCTCCATGCTGCTGCCCCAGGTAATTGGCTTCAAGTTAAGCGGCAAACTGCCCGCGGGCTCGACCGCTACGGACCTGGTCCTGACCGTTACCCAGATGCTGCGGAAAAAGGGCGTGGTCGGTAAGTTCGTCGAGTTCTACGGTCCCGGCGTCGCCGCGCTGCCTTTGGCCGATCGGGCGACTATCAGCAATATGGCTCCGGAATACGGAGCAACCATCGGGTTCTTCCCCATCGACGAGCAAACGCTCGAGTACCTGCGTATGACGAACCGCTCTCCCGAACAGGTAGCGCTCGTAGAGGCGTATACCAAAGAGCAGGGACTGTTTTTGACCCCGGATTCTCCGGATCCTGTTTACACCGATACGCTCTCGCTCGATCTTTCTAAGGTTGTTCCCTCGCTGGCCGGTCCACGCCGGCCGCAGGACCGGATCGAGCTTCACGAGGTGCGTTCCAACTTTTTGAACAGCCTGACCGAAGCTCAGAAATCGGCGGAAGTCAGCGTCAACAGTCATCACGAAAAGATCGAGGACGGAGCCGTCGTGATCGCAGCCATCACAAGCTGCACCAACACGTCGAATCCGTCTGTCATGGTGGCCGCCGGTCTCGTGGCGAAGAAGGCCGTCGAAAAGGGACTCACCGCAAAGCCGTGGGTGAAGACGTCACTTGCACCTGGTTCAAAAGTCGTATCGGATTATCTAAACGATGCCGGACTCACCAAGTACCTCGAAGCGCTCAACTTCCACTTGGTCGGTTACGGTTGCACGACATGTATCGGCAACAGCGGACCGCTGCCCGAGAATGTCGCTTCGGCTGTTCAGAAAGGGAAACTCAACGTTGCGGCGGTCCTGAGCGGAAACCGCAACTTTGAGGGTCGCGTGAACCCTCTCGTGCGGTCAAATTATCTCGCCTCGCCACCGCTGGTCGTTGCGTACGCGATCGCGGGCAGGGTGGATATCGATCTGACCAAGGACCCTCTTGGCAAAGACGAGAAGGGCAAGAAGGTCTATCTGAAAGACATCTGGCCGTCCCACGAAGAAGTGGATGCGGTTGTGAAGGCATCGGCGCGAACCGAATTCTTTGCGAAACAGTATTCTGAGGTCTTCCGGGGCGACACAAGCTGGAACACGCTCAAGGTGCCGACCGGCAGCATTTACGAGTGGAGTAAAGACTCCACCTACATCAAGCAGCCGCCCTACTTCGAAACTCTGGTGGATCCGCTCACATTCGTTCGTGATCTGAGCGGACTTCGCGCACTCGCGATCCTGGGCGATTCCGTCACGACGGATCACATCTCGCCGGCCGGTTCGATTGCGCTCGACAGTCCCGCGGCGCGATACCTGATCAGCCTGGGAGTAAAGCCGGCCGATTTCAACAGTTATGGAGCGCGGCGTGGGAACCACGAAGTGATGGTGCGCGGCACCTTCGCAAACATCCGGCTGAGAAATCAGATGGTGCCCGGCGTTGAAGGTGGCGTGACGCGCCATATGCCAGACGGCGGGCAGATGTCGATCTACGACGCCGCCATGAAATATAAGGCGGAGCAGATTCCCCTGGTAGTCATCGCCGGGAAAGAGTACGGCTCCGGTTCTTCCCGCGACTGGGCTGCCAAGGGCACTCTGCTTTTAGGTGTCCGGGCTGTAATCGCGGAAAGCTTCGAACGGATTCATCGCTCGAATCTGGTGCAGATGGGCGTTCTTCCGCTCCAGTTCGCCGAAGGCGAGACCCGGGAGACGCTGGGGCTGACCGGCGAAGAGATCTTTTCCATCCGGAACATTCCGGCCGCCATTGCTGGTGCGGGCATTGTTACCGTCCAGGCGGAGGCTCCCGATGGCACGAAAAAACAATTCGAAGCCAAGACTCGCATCGACACGCCCCAGGAAGCTGAGTACTACCGCAACGGTGGCATTCTGCCCTATGTTTTGAGACAGCTTATCGCCACGAGCGTTGCGGCCTGAGTAACACTGGCTCAACCTCGCTGAATACTCAGCCAATGAAATCGCGGACACCGCTGCTTGTGTCGGCCGGCATCATCCACCGGGACGGTCAAATCCTTGTCGGACAGCGCCGGCCCGCGGATCGCCATCCCCTGAAATGGGAGTTCCCAGGCGGCAAGGTAGAAGTTGGCGAGACGCCGCAGCAGGCTCTGGTCCGGGAACTTCGAGAGGAGTTGCAGATCGAAGCTACGGTCGGCAGCGAGTTGGCGCGATACGAGCACGAATATCCGAGCGGGAGCCGTGTTCACCTGTTGTTTTTTGCTATTCCGCGATATACGGGTCAAGTGATCGGCAAGGTGTTCGAACAGATCCAGTGGGTGGAGGTTCACAGGCTGCCTGCATTGGACTTCCTCGATGGCGACTTCGATTTCGTGCGTAGATTGGCGCGGGGCGATTTCCGCAGCGAATTGAAATAAGCAGGCTCAGTCGAGATCGAAAGGGCGCTTTGGAGCCGGTGCTGAAGGGTCTTCTTTGGCCTGACGGAGCAGCTCTTCGAATTTCTTCTCGCGAACCTGTTCGCTCACGCGTTGGGACGCAAAACTCTTCTCGAAGACATCGTTGCGGCGCGCTGCTTCACCCTTCAGTTGTTGAACCGCAATGGTCAGGTCCTCGATTAGCGGTTTTTTCTCCACCTCGCGATGATTGATGACCAATTGCGTCGCGCTGTCGATCTGAAGCGTAGCGTCACAACAGGGACACTTGATTTCGAAGATCTTACCCTGAGATTCAGCCATACCGGAATCGTAACGCAAGCTGCTGCTATCCTTCGATTTGCCGTAGCATGGATTCCTTATCGCAGTGGATCTCGCAATACGGCTACGCAGGACTCTTTGTTCTTCTCGTTCTCGGAATAGTGGGTTTGCCGGTGCCGGACGAAACGCTGCTTGTTTTTTCCGGTTATCTGATCTCGAAGGGCCGGTGGCACCCGCTGCTCGCGTTCGGGTCGGCTCTGGCAGGCTCCGTGTGCGGTATTTCCGCCAGTTATGTACTCGGTAGGACATTGGGACACGCTGCAGTCGAGCGGTATGGCAGGTTCATTCACCTGACCCCCGCAAAGATTGAACGGGTCCATCAGTGGTTCAGGCGATTCGGGAACTGGCTGTTAAGTGTCGGATATTTCATTCCGGGCGTTCGTCACTTCACCGCACTCGTTGCGGGGATGTCCGGGCTCGAGTTTCGGATCTTTGCGCGATTTGCGTATTTCGGGGCAGCGGTTTGGGTCACGTTTTTTCTTTCGCTTGGATACTGGTTTGGCGAGAACTGGCGCTCCATCATCGTCATGACGCACCGTTATACGCTTCCGGCCGTTCTGTGCTTGTGCGGTGCTGGAGCGATTCTCTGGTTGCTGCGGAGCAGGGTGAAACGGCGGCGGGAGCTTGCTGCGCCGCTGCGGGAACGATCCGAGCCCCGCGATTAAACTAATCTTCAGTGAGGTTTATGTCGACTTTCAGGGTGCTCTTGTCGTGCGTTCTGTATGCTGCTGTCGCTTGCGCGCAAACGCCTCAGAAAGCGACTTCGGAGACCGGCTTGGACCTCGAAGCAATAGACAAAGGCGCAGATCCGTGCCAGGACTTCTATCAATACGCTTGCGGAAACTGGCTGAAGACTCATCCGATTCCTGCGGACGAGAGCAGCTGGGGCACCTTCAACCTGCTGTTCGAACGCAACCAGGCTGCGCTGCGGGAGATTCTGGAGGATTCGGCAGCGCATCCGGAACGATCGCCCATTGACCAGAAAATTGGAGCGTTCTACCAGTCATGCACGGACGAAGGGACGATCGAGAATCGCGGAACGGCACCTCTGAAGCCGGAGTTGGACCGGATTGCCGCTCTTTCCGACAAGGCCCAGTTATCGGACGAAGTTGCGCGCCTGCACAAGCAGCAGGTATACGTGTTGTTCAGTTTTGGTCCC
>Ga0308176_10000645_pt1 | contig 21955 bp, 28 predicted proteins | sample PhyCR2_3_FD_203890 | JGI IMG/M metagenome (GOLD analysis project Ga0308176, IMG submission 203890) | Soil microbial communities from UC Gill Tract Community Farm, Albany, California, United States - DLSLS.C.R2 | ecosystem: Environmental > Terrestrial > Soil > Agricultural land | place: USA... | reverse complement strand
ACCAGGCCAGGCGACTGCTCAACGACCTCGACGCGTTCCGGGCCGGCACCGACCGGCAGAACGACGACGAGGAGATCGTCGCGCACGACTGGCTCTCGCGGATCTACGAGCCGATCACCCGCACCGTGCCGCGCGAGCTGGCCGCCAAGCTCGAGCCGGCCGAGCTGTTCCACGAGGTGCTCGAGCACCGGTGGTACCTCTCCGAGCGCGCGGGCCACGACATCCCGATCGGGGAGGCGATCAAGGACTACGTCGCAACGGTGCTTCCCGGGAAGCCGGACGAGGCGACGGTCGTCGGCGTGGACACCGTGGAGATGCCGGTCGTCGCGATGTTCGACGACTAGTCCGTCCGGTCGAGCTTGTTCCGGTTCGTCCCGGGCGAGCGGCTGAGCGTGGCTATGGTGACCGCCGACGGATCGCCAGCCGAGGGGAAGCCGATGACCTACAACCCGTACACCGACACCACCGCCTACCCGCCCAGCAGTGCACCGACCTCCTATGGCGCGCCGTCACCCGACGCCCAGCGGCAGTGGCCGTTCGCCGACTGGGGCTCGCGGGTCGCCGCCTCGCTCATCGACACCCTCGTGTCGCTGGTCGGCGGGATCCCCTACGTCGTGGGCGTGGTGATGTTCATCGCCGGGAGCCCCGACTCCTCCACCTACGAGACGCCCCAGGGGCCGAGCGCAGCGGACACTGACCCGACCCTCATGGTGGTGGGCGGACTGCTCGCGCTCGTCGGGCTGGTCGTGATGTTCGGGATCCAGGTCTGGAACCGCTGGATCAAGCAGGGCCGCACGGGCCAGAGCGTTGGCAAGAAGGTGATGAGCCTCTACCTCGTCGACCAGCGCACCGGCAACCCGATCGGTGCCGGCATGGCCTTCGTCCGAGACCTGGCGCACGTCCTCGACGGCATCTTCTACGTCGGCTACCTGTGGCCGCTGTGGGACCCGAAGAAGCAGACCTTCGCGGACAAGCTCGTCGGGACGGTCGTGGCCCACGCGCCGAAGTCCTGACGCAGCCGTCACCGGGCCGGCGCCGGTGCAACAACGAGGGGCTCCCGACCACAGTGGTCGGGAGCCCCTCGTGCGGTACGGAGTCAGATGCGCGGTGCGGACTGCGCCTCGTAGTACTGCGAGGACTCGGGGCGGTACAGCAGGTACAGGATGTAGGCGCCCAGAGCCAGCATGACGATGCCGAGGATCCTCGACAGGGCCGGCGTGGGCTGCAGGAACGAACCCAGGAAGTTGAGCACGCTGAAGGCGAAGAACACCGTCGCCACGATCCGGGCCCACTTGCGCCCCTTGCCGTTGGCCGAGGCCATCCACAGCCACAGCGCGACACCGATCAGGCCGGCGACGATCGCGCTGACCATCGCGAGCGTGACCGCGGCATCGAGCTTGTCGGCCGTCATCGTCTTGCCCGCGGTGCTCTTCTGCACCATGTCGCGGATCGCGTCCTTCTCCAGGAAGAAGACGATGATCCCCAGCAGGCTGAGGGCCGCGCCGACGTACATCAGCTTCACCGCCTGCGCGATGGAGGCCGGGCGCTCGACCGGGGCCGCGGCCGGCGCGGACTCGTAGCTCGGCATGCCCTGCATGCCCTGGAACTGGCCAGGTCCCTCTCCCTCACCGGGGGGTGGAGGCGGCGGCGTGGAGCCGTAGTCGGACATCATGGATCCCTTCGGGTGTCGTGGCGCCGCTTCCCCTCGGTTGCGGCCACATCACACGCTAGTCGATCCGGTTCAACGTACGCGTCAGCCCGCGCGGCGCCTGGCGACCTCGTAGAGCGCCACCCCGGTGGCGACACCCGCGTTGAGCGACTCCACCGCGGAGGACATCGGGATCGACACCACCTGGTCACAGGTCTCGCGCACCAGCCGCGACAGCCCCTTGCCCTCGGACCCGGTCACGACGACGATCGGCTCGGTCGCCAGCTCAAGCTCGGGGAGCAGGACGTCGCCGTCCATGTCGAGCCCGAGGACGAAGAACCCCGCCTTGCGGAACTCCTCCAGCGCGCGGACGAGGTTGGGGGCCATGGCGACTGGGACGCGGGCCGCCGCACCGGCAGAGGTCTTCCACGCGCTGGCGGTCATGCCGACGGAGCGGCGTTCGGGGACGACCACACCGTGCCCACCGAAGGCGGCGACCGAGCGGATGACTGCACCGAGGTTGCGGGGGTCGGTGATGCCGTCCAGCGCGACGACCAGGGGCGTGCCCGGCGCCTCGGGGTTCACCAGGTCGCTGGGGTGGGCGTAGGCGTACGGCGGTACTTGCAGGGCCAGTCCCTGGTGGACGGCTCCGTCGGTGAGCCGGTCCAGCTCGCCGCGTGGCGTCTCCAGGATCGGGATGCCGCGCGCGGTCGCCGTCTTGATCGCCTCACGGACGCGGTCGTCGGCGTCGATCCGGCCCGCGACGTACATGGTGCTCACCGGCACGTCGGCGCGCAGCGCCTCGACGACCGAGTTTCGCCCGGCCACGACCTCGCTCGACGCCCGCCCCTTGCGCGCCCCGCTGGGTCGGCGCACGCCGGCGCCGGACCGGTTGTCGGAACCCTTGGCCGCCACCTTGGCCACCTTGTGGGCCTTGTGCTGTGGCCGGTCGGCCGCCTTGGGCGTGGGCCCCTTGCCCTCGAGCCCGCGGCGCCGCTGGCCGCCGGAGCCGACCGTCGAGCCCTTCTTCGAGCCGCCCTTGCGGACGGCGCCGCGGCGCTGGGAGTTGCCTGCCATCGTGCCCTGCCTCTCAGCTCTCGCGGCGCAGCGACCACTTGGCGCCCGACGCGGTGTCCTCGATGACGATCCCGGCAGCTCCGAGCTGGTCACGGATCGTGTCCGCGGTGGCGAAGTCCCGGGCAGCACGAGCCGCCGCGCGTGCCTCGAGCTGGACCTGCACGAGGGCATCCAGCGCAGCCTGTGCGTCGCCCGCCCCGTTGTCAGTCCCGGCCTCCCAGTGCGGGTCGAGCGGGTTCACCCCCAACAGGTCGGTCATCGCCACCACCTGCGCGAAGGCGGTGGCCAGGGCCTCGTCGTCGCGGTCGTCGATGGCCGTGTTCCCGGCCCGCACGGTGTCGTGGACCACCGCGAGCGCGCCCGAGACGTTCAGGTCGTCGTCCATCGACGCGGCATACGAGTCGGGCACCCGGGCGAGGTCCGGGGTGGTGGACGTGCCCTCGGGCAGGGCCCGCAGGGCGCGACGCAGGAAGCCCTCGATCCGCTCCACAGCCGCATCCGCCTCGACGAGCGACCCCTCGTGGTACTCGATGGTGGAGCGGTAGTGGGCCGCGGTGAGGTAGTAGCGGATCGCGAGCGGGCGGGCGACCTTGGTCACCTCGGAGACGATGAGCGAGTTGCCGAGCGACTTGCTCATCTTCTCGCCGCCGACGGTGACCCAGGCGTTGTGCAGCCAGTAGTTGGCGAAGCCGAGTCCGGCCGCGTGCGACTGGGCCTGCTCGTTCTCGTGGTGGGGGAAGCGCAGGTCGACCCCGCCGCCGTGGATGTCGAACGCGTCGCCGAGGTACTTGCGTGCCATGGCCGAGCACTCGAGGTGCCACCCCGGTCGGCCCACCCCGAACGGCGTCGGCCACGAGGCCGACTCGGGCTCGGACGCCTTGCGGCCCTTCCAGAGCGCAAAGTCACGCGGGTCGCGCTTGCCGCGCGGGTCGGCGTCCTCGGCGGCCTCCATGTCCTCGATGCGTTGGTGGGTCAGCGAGCCGTACTCGGGGAAGGAGCGCACGTCGAAGTAGACGTCGCCGCTGCCGTCCGGTGCCGGGTAGGCGTGCCCCTTCTCCACGAGGGTCTCCATCAGCGTGACCATCTCGGGGATGTGGCCGGTGGCCCGTGGCTCGTAGGTCGGCGGCAGGATCCCGAGGCTGGCCAGCGCGGCGGAGGTCGCCACCTCGTTGCGGTAGGACAGCGCGAACCACGGCTCCCCCGCCTCGGCCGACTTCGCGAGGATCTTGTCGTCGATGTCGGTGACGTTCCGCACCAGGGTGACGTCGTACCCGTAACGGCCCTCGAGCCAGCGACGCAGCACATCGAAGGCGACGGCGAAGCGGACGTGCCCGATGTGCGGTGGCGCCTGGGTGGTGAGCCCGCAGATGTAGATGCCCACCGAGCCGGGAACCAGCGGGGTGAACTCGCGCAGCTCCTGGGCCGCGGTGTCGTACAGGCGAAGACTCACGCGCGCAAGGCTACCTGCGGCCGGGCGCCCGGACCGACACGGCCGTTCCGGCACACAGGCTTCGCACAGGTCGCTCCGGCAGGGTGCTGGCGTGGACACCGCGATCCGGCTCGTCGCCGACTACGCCCTGTATGCCGTGGCGCTGGGTGCTGTGCTCACCTGGCTGCGCGTGCCGCGCGTCGAGAAGGCTCCACTCGCCGTGGCGGCGGTGGTTGCAGTGCTGCTCGTGGCGGTCGGTGTCAAGGTCGCGGGGATGGTGTGGACGGACCCGAGGCCGTTCGTGGTGGACCACACCACCCCGCTGATCTCGCACCCCGCGGACAACGGCTTCCCGTCCGACCACACGGCCCTGGCCATGGCGGTCGCAGCCGTCGTGCTGCTCTGGCACCGCCGCGCCGGTGCGGCGCTGCTGGTCGTCGCGGTGCTGCTCGGCGCCGCGCGGGTCGCTGCGCACGTGCACCACTGGCCCGACATAGTCGCCGGCTTCGCGATCGGCCTCGTGTGCGGGGCCGTGGGCTGGCTCGTTGCCCGTTGGGCGGTGCCGTGGTTCTCCCGCGCGAGGGCGGCGCAGCGGCGTACCGTGTGAGCGCCACGACCTAGGGGGCCTGGGGGCGCTCTACGGCCTGGTGGGGCTGTTGAGCTCGGTCCTGCACTGGGCCGGCATCGGCCTGCTCGTCGCCGCGGTGCTCAACGGTCGCCGAGTGAGCCGACCGGGCGCTCAGCTGCCGGAGTAGACCAAGGCGGTCGCGATGGCGGCCACCCCCTCGCCGCGGCCGGTCAGCCCCAGCCCGTCGGTCGTGGTGCCACTCACCGACACCGGGCAGCCCGCGGCGAGCGACAACACGCGCTGGGCCTCCTCACGGCGCGCGCCGACCCTGGGCCGGACCCCGATGACCTGGACCGCGATGTTGGCCAGCTCGAAACCCGCGCCACGCACCACCCGAGCAGCCTCCTTGAGCAGGGCCACCCCGGACGCCCCCTCGAGCTCGGGACGGCCGGTGCCGAAGTGCTGGCCAAGGTCCCCCACCCCGGCCGCGGAGAAGAGGGCGTCGCACGCTGCGTGCGCGGCCACGTCGGCGTCGGAGTGGCCGTCGAGGCCCCGCTCACCCGGCCACAGCAGGCCGGCAACCCACAGCGGGCGCTCGGAGCCGTCCGCGGCGAAGGCGTGCACGTCCACGCCGACCCCCACCCGCGGCACACCGATCTTCGCCATGGCGCCATCCAACCACCCCGCCCTTCCCCCCTGTTGGTGTCAGAACTTCCGGAAAACCGGAAGATTCGGCACGGACCCGCGTACTAGCGTCGCGCCGCATGAGCGAGCCGCTGCCCGTCCCCGTCCTGACCGGCGACCGGGCCACCCTCCGGCCGCACCGCGCTGAGGACGTCGACGCCGTCTACGAGCGGTGCATCGACCCGATCACTCAGCGGTACACGACCATCCCACTCGAGTACACGCGCGAGATGGCAGCGGAGTACCTCACAGCCCTGCTGGAGCCCTCGCCCGAGCTGGCGTCGTGGGCGATCGAGGTCGACGGGCGCTATGCAGGGACCATCGACCTGCGCCGCCTGCCGGTCGACGCGGGGGCCGGCGACCTCGGGTTCGTCACCCACCCGGCCTTCCGTGGCCGGGGAGCCATGTCGGAGGCGGTGCGGCTCGTGGTCGACCACAGCTTCGGGCGCCTGGGCTGGCAGGCCGTGCAGTGGAAGGCGCACGTCGGCAACTGGGGCAGCCTGAAGTCGGTGTGGCGCAACGGGTTTCCGACACCGACGTTGGTGCCGGACCTCCTCGTCGAACGAGGTCGGCTGATCGACGGTTGGATCAGCACCCTGCACTCGGACATGCCGCGCGAGCCCGTGGCGCCGTGGGACGAGGTGTCTGCCGCCCTCACCCCGGCCGGGCCGGCCTGACGGTCAGGCGACGCGTGCTGCGGCGTGGGCGAAGCCGAGCCACGTGTGTCGGTTCCCCGCCCAGCACCAGCCGACCTTGGGAGCACCCTTGGAGTGCTTGGCGTCGCGGCCGGTGCCGCCGCCGATCCAGATCGCCGGGGTGCGCGCGTCGAGCCCTCGACCGGTGGCCTTCGGCTTCCGGGAGGCGATGGTCATGAAGCAGTGGTTGGGCTCGAGCCGCTCGGGCTGCTGCAGGAGCCAGCAGATGCCCTCGCTGGTGGTCAGTGGCGTGCGGCCCCGGCCGACGATCTCGGGCATCGCCTCGTCCGGTGACCAGCTGCGCAGGTCGTCACCGCGGTCGACGTCGCGCAGGAGGTAGAGCGGGCGGTCCGGGAGCTCGACACCCTCCACCGGGGCGAACTCGTCGAGGTCGGCCAGGTCGACCACCACGAAGCCGGGTCGGCCGCCCCGCGACAGCAGTGGGGTCAGCGCGCTCGCTGGGACGAGTGCCGGGTGGACCACGACCAGCCCGCCCTCAGCCGGCAGCCCGGCGGCATGCGCGCGGAACGCCAGCGGGGTGAGGCCGGCCAGGTCGGGCACCCCCAGCTCGACGAGACGATCGACCTGTTCGGACGTGGACGGCAGGACGGGCACGGGTCTCCTCAGGTGGGCGGCAGCCGGAGTGTGGTCAACGCCCCTGCGAGTGCGGGTGTTCCTCCGGGTCTGCGACGAGGTGCCGCTGGGCTGTGGCGAGGTCGTCGGCCGTGGTGATCTTGAACGCCATCGGGTCGCCCTCGACCACCCGCACGTGCCCACCGACGCGCTCGACGAGGGCAGCGTCATCGGTGGCGTGGCTGCCCGCGGCCGTCGTGTGGGCGTGCTCGAGCACCTCGCGCAGGAACGCCTGTGGCGTCTGGATGGCCCGCAGGGCGGCTCGGTCCGGGGTCGCCACGACCCGGCCCCTCGCGTCGACCTGCTTGACGGTGTCCGTTACCGGTAGGCCCGGAACGACGGCTGGGTGGCCGTTCCTCACCTCCCGCACGAGGCGCGAGAACAGGCTGGCGGGCGCGAGCGCCCGGGCCGCATCGTGCACCAGCACGATCCCGTCGTCGGCGCGCAGGGCCTTCAGGCCCGCCGCCACCGAGTCGGTGCGCTCCGCACCCCCGGCAACCACGTCGAGGTCGGCCCGACGCTCGGCCCGAGACGCGATGGCGCCCGCCTCCCGAAGGTGGGAGGCGGGCGCGACGACGACCACGTGACTGACCTCGGGCGCCGCGAAGGCGCGCTGCACCGCGTGCTCGAGCAACGGCATACCAGCAAGGTCCACAAAGGCCTTCGGCTGGGAGGCGCCGAGCCTGGTGCCCTGTCCCCCGGCTACGAGGACAACGGCAACACTCAGGAGGCGAGCACCTCGTCGAGGATGGCCTCGGCCTTGTCCTCGTTGGTCTTCTCGGCGAGCGCGAGCTCGGAGACGAGGATCTGCCGAGCCTTGGCGAGCATGCGCTTCTCACCGGCGGACAGGCCGCGGTCCTTGTCACGACGCCACAGGTCGCGGACGACCTCGGCCACCTTGATGACGTCGCCGGAGGCGAGCTTCTCGAGGTTGGCCTTGTAGCGGCGCGACCAGTTGGTCGGCTCCTCGGTGTGGGGGGCTCGCAGCACGGAGAAGACCTTGTCGAGTCCCTCCTGGCCGACGACGTCACGGACGCCGATGTCCTCGCAGTTGTCCGCCGGGACCTCGATCGTGAGGTCGCCCTGGGCCACCTTGAGCTTGAGGTAGATCTTCTCCTCGCCCTTGATCGTGCGGGTGTTGATTTCTTCGATCAGAGCAGCCCCGTGGTGGGGGTACACGACCGTCTCGCCGACCTTGAAAACCATGTGCTGTTTTCCCCTTTCGCGACCTCAAGGATAACACGACACGCCGACGTCGGGAAAGCCGAGTGGTCGGCGTTTGCGCTGGTCAGGGGCTCGGAAAGGCCTTGCGCGACAGTGAATTCGGTCTTGACAGAAAGGGCCGCTTCATGCAACGCGCGGAGATACACGGCGCGGTTGTCGAGGCAGCGCACTGCGGTTGCGGGCCGCCGCTAGGCTGTCCCCGTGATGCGCCGAACCCTGTTGGCCCCGAGCAACGGTGGCCGTTCCACGTCCCTGCGCCGCCTGCTGCCGGCGGCCGCGATCGGCGCCGCGCTGGCGCTCTCGGCCTGCCAGACGCAGTCGCCGATCCAGACCGACGTGACCTACGACCCCGCCGACGGTGTGCCCGTCGACCTGGGCGCGGTCCAGCTGCGAGACCTCGTCGTGATCAGCAACGCGAAGGGCCAGGCCGGCGTGCTGTCCGCGGCGGCGAGCAACTCCGGGTCCTCCTCGACGCGGATCGCCTTCGCCCTGGCCAGTGGTTCACCGGTCTATGCCGAGGTGCCGGCCGGTTCCCAGGAGCGACTCTCAGGGAGCACGCAGGTGCAGCTGCCGTCCGTGCCGGTCGCGCCCGGCGACGTCGTCAAGCTGACCGTCCAGTCGCCCGACGCACCGGCCGCCGTCGTCGACGTCCCGGTGCTTCCCGCCAAGGACCACTACGCCACGATGAGCCCGACCACGGCGCCGACAACCTCGACCTCGAGCCCCAGCTCCAGCACGTCCACGACCGCCAGCCCGACGACGAGCTCCACGTCCTGAGGCCACTCAGCTCGACTCGAACTTGTAGCCCAGCCCTCGCACCGTGACGATGTGCTTCGGCTGCGCCGGGTCCGGCTCGATCTTGGCGCGCAGCCGCTTGACGTGGACGTCGAGCGTCTTGGTGTCGCCGACGTAGTCGCTGCCCCACACCCGGTCGATCAGCTGTCCGCGGGTGAGCACGCGCCCGGTGTTGCGCAGCAACATCTCGAGCAGCTCGAACTCCTTGAGGGGCAGCTGGGTGGGCTGCCCACCGACGGTGACCACGTGCCGCTCGACGTCCATCCGCACCGGGCCCGCCTCGATGGTTGCCGGCACCAGCTCCTCGGGCTCCTGACCCCTGCGCAGCACGGCCTTGATCCGGGCCAGCAGCTCCCGCGACGAGTACGGCTTGGTGACGTAGTCGTCGGCGCCGATCTCCAGCCCCACGACCTTGTCGATCTCGCTGTCCTTGGCCGTGAGCATGATGACCGGCACGGCGGAGCGCTGGCGCAGCTGGCGGCACACCTCCGTGCCCGACAACCCCGGCAGCATGAGGTCGAGCAGGACCAGGTCGGCACCGCTGCGGTCGAAGTCGGCCAGCGCCTCCGGCCCGGTCTCGGCAACCTCGACCTCGTAACCCTCCTTGCGCAGCAGGTAGGACAGCGGGTCCGAGAACGACACCTCGTCCTCGACCACCAGGATGCGGGTCACGTGGCTACCTCCGGGCTCATGCTGGCTCTTCTCCTACAGGCGTGTCCTCGTATGCCGCGTGGCTCGGGGCGGCGGGCGCCTCACCGGCGCCTGCGTCACGGGTGTGGTCGACCGCGGCGGGGAGCCGGATGGTGAACGTCGACCCGCGGCCCGGCTCGCTCCAGACGGTGACCTCGCCGCCGTGGTTGGCCGCGACGTGCTTGACGATCGACAGGCCGAGCCCGGTGCCACCGGTGGCGCGCGACCGCGCGGCGTCCACGCGGTAGAAGCGTTCGAAGATGCGCTCCTGCTCCTCGGGGGCAATGCCGTGACCCTGGTCCGCGACGGTGACCTCGACGACGTCGTCCCTGAGCCGCGCGCCGACCGCCACCCTGGTGCCGGGCTCGGAGTAGGCAACGGCGTTGCCGATCAGGTTGCGCACGGCCGTGACCAGCAGGTCCTCGTCGCCGTACACCTTCAGGTCCGGCTCGCAGGAGTCCACCAGCTCGATCCGGCGCGCCTCTGCCCCCACCCGGGAGTGGTCGATCGCCTCACGGGTGGCGGCCGTGACGTCGACGAGCCGGGGCTGGTGCAGGGTGTCGGCCACCTGGAGCCGGGACAGCTCGACGATCTCCTTGACGAGCTCGGCGAGCCTGGCGCTCTCGACCTGCATGCGGCCCGCGAAGCGCTCGACCGCCTCGGGGTCCTCCTTGGCGTCGAGCACCGCCTCGGCCAGCAGGGCGAGCCCGCCGACGGGTGTCTTGAGCTCGTGGCTGATGTTGGCGACGAAGTCGCGGCGCACCTCCTCGACGCGCGCCGCCTTCGTGTTGTCCTCCACGAGCAGCAGGACGTGGCTGCCACCCAGGGGTGCGACCCGGGCCTGCATGATCGTGTGGCCCTGGCCCAGCGGACCCCTGGACAGCTCGAGCCGGGCCTCGCGGATCACCCCGTCCCGGCGCACCTGCCTGGCGAGGTGGCGCAGCTCGTCGTGGACGAGCTCTTCACCACGCACGAGGCCGTATGCCACGGCCGACGGGGAGTTGTTGACCACCTTGTCGGCCGTGTCCACCACGATGCCGCTGGAACGCAGGACGGCCAGCACGTCGCCGACACCGGCCGGCAGGGCCGGCGCGACAGCCGGCTCCGGCATCGCGGTCTGCTGGCGCTCGGAGTAGCGCACAGCGACGACCGCAAGGGCACCGGTGAGCAGCCCGGCAAACCCCGCCAGGACCGCCGCGCTGGTCGCGTCCATGCCTTAAAGATACGGGGCCGGAGATGGTGCTCCGGCCCACCGCAGGACGGTCCCGCACCGGCGTCGCCAACTGTTCACCTGAGTTCACCCACGCGTTCACGACCCCGTGGGAGCCTCGGCCGAACGCACCACCGGCACCTCCGTGCCCGTCACCAAGGGAACCTATGCGCAACGCCTTCCACGAGGACCTCGACACCATCTCCGACCAGCTCGTCGAGATGACCCGGCTCGCCGGCTCGGCCATGGCCCGGGCGACCACCGCACTGCTCGATGCCGACATCAGCCTCGCCGAGTCAGTCATCGCCGCCGACAAGCAGCTCGACGCCATGCGCGAGGAGCTCGACGCCCTGTCCGTCGACCTGCTCGCCCGCCAGCAGCCGGTTGCGACCGACCTGCGGATGGTCGTCACCTCGATGCGCATGAGCGCCGACCTCGAGCGGATGGGCGACCTCGCCCGGCACGTCGCGAAGGTGGCCCGGCTGCGCTACCCCGACTCCGCCGTCCCCGCGGACGTGCGCGCCACGATCCTGCAGATGGGCCAGGTGGCCGAGCGCATCGTCGCCAAGTGCGGCCAGGTCATCTCCGCCAAGGACGTCGAGGACGCCAAGACCCTCGAGCGCGACGACGACGCCATGGACGAGCTGCACCGTGAGCTGTTCGGTCACCTCATCGACGGCACCTGGAAGCACGGCACCGAGGCGGCCGTCGACATGACCCTCGTGGGTCGCTACTACGAGCGGTTCGCCGACCACGCCGTGAGCGTCGCGCACCGCGTCGTCTACCTGGTCACCGGCGAATGGGATGTCGCCGAGGACCACGAGGAGCAGGAGGACGCCCGAGAGGTGCGCTAGCGGCCCTGGTTGGCGACGGCCGCTGCGGCCTCCGCAGCGGCCTCGGGGTCGAGATACTCGCCCGGCTTCGTCGGCATGAAGTCGTCGCCGAGGGTGTAGACGAGCGGCTGCCCCGTCGGGATGTTGAGGGCGGCGATGTCCTCGTCGCTGATCTGGTCGAGGTGCTTGACCAGACCACGCAGGCTGTTGCCGTGGGCGACCACCAATACCGTCTCGCCGGCCCGCAGGTCGTCCTGCAGCGGGCCCTCCCAGTACGGCATGAACCGCTCGATCACGTCCTTGAGGCACTCAGTGCGGGGCACCTCGATGCCGGCGTAGCGCGGGTCGCCGCCCTGCGCGTACTCCGAGCCCGGCTCGATCGGCGGCGGTGGCGTGTCGAACGAGCGCCGCCAGAGCATGAACTGCTCGTCGCCGTACTTCTCCCGGGTGGCCGCCTTGTCGAGGCCCTGGAGTGCGCCGTAGTGCCGCTCGTTGAGCCGCCAGTCACGACGCACCGGGATCCAGTGCCGGTCGCACGTGTCGAGCGCGAGGTTCGCGGTGTTGATGGCCCGGCGCAGCACCGAGGTGTGCACCACGGTGGGCAGGAGTCCGTTGTCCCTCAACAGGTTCCCACCGTTCACTGCCTCGGCACGACCCTTGTCGTTGAGGTCGACGTCGACCCAGCCGGTGAACAGGTTCTTGGAGTTCCACTCCGACTCGCCGTGGCGCAGGAGGATCAGGGTGTGGGCCATGGGACCCACCCTAGTGAGCGTCGCCTCCGGCGGTCTCGGCTGGGCCCGGGTCGCCATCGCGTTGCAGGATCGCGCGGAACGCCTCCAGGTTGCGCAGCGACTCACCGCGTGAGACCCGCCAGTCCCACTCCTTGCGCATCGAGGAGATGAAGCCGATCACCAAGAGCTCGTTGAAGTGCGCGTCCGCGGCTTCCAGCAGGACCCCGAGGAGCTGGTCGAGGTATGCCGCGTCGACGGCCTTGGCGGGCACGCGTCCGGTGACGTAGACGTCACCCATGGCGTCCGTCGCGTAGGCGAGCCCGGGGAGCCGCAGGTTCTTGCGCAGGAGGTAGCGGTAGAAGTCGTCGTGGTTCTCGTCGGGCTTGCGGATGACGAACGCGGACACCGACAGGGCGTCCGCGCCGGCCACCAGCGAGGCCACCGTCTTGAGCTTCTTCTCGCCCGGCAGGGTGATGACCAGCTCACCCTCGCGGGCGCCCGGCTCCCACTCGACGCCCGCGTCCTCGAGGCAGGACCGGACCAGGTCGACCATGGCCGTCACGGCACCACCGCCGACGGAACCCCCGCGAGCGAGCCGTTCGGCGACGGCGAGTCGCCACCTCTGACCCGGGCCCGGCACGCCTCGACGTAGACCTCGTAGAGCCGCTCGGTCGTGCGGTCCCAGCCGAACAGCGCGGCGTGCGCGATGGCCTTGCGCGACAACACTTCTCGTCGCTCCGGATCCAGTAGCAGGGACTCGAGGGCGTCCGCCCACTTGGGGGCCTGGTGACCGTCCACCAGGACACCTGCCGCGCCCACGGCCGTGGGCAGGCCACCGACGTCCGCGGCCACGACCGGGGTGCCACACGCCTGCGCCTCGACCGCCACCAGGCCGAACGACTCCGAGTGCGACGGCACCGCGACCAGGTCCGCCGCGCGGTACCACTGGGCGAGCTCGGTGCGGGGAACCGGCTTGACGAAGCGGACCTGGGCGGCGATGCCCAGCTGCTGGGCCAGGTCGTCGAGCGCGTGCGGATGTGCCAGCCCCGACCCGGACGGTCCGCCGAGCACGACGACCACCAGCTCTCCCGTCCAGGACGGGTGGCGTGCGAGCAGCTCGGCGGCCGCCTTGACCAGCACCTCGGGACCCTTGAGCGGCTGGATCCGGCCGACGAACAACAGCACCTTCGCGTCGGCCGGCAGGCCGACGGCAGCACGCGCGGCACGCACGTCGCCGGGTGAGAAGAGGGTCAGGTCCACCCCGGGAGGCACCACGACCACCTTGTCGGGATCGGCGGCATACAGGTCCACGAGCTCGCTGCGCTCACCCAGGGTGTTGGCGATGAGGCGGTCCGCCGCCTCCACCACCTGCTCCTCCCCGATCTCTCGACCGGCCGGCTCGGGCTCGTCTCCCTCGGCAAGGTGCTGGTTCTTGACCTTCGCCATGGTGTGCATCGTGTGCACGAGCGGGACCTGCCAGCGGTCGGCCGCCAGCCAGCCCACCTGCCCGGACAACCAGTAGTGCGAGTGGACGAGGCTGTAGTGGTTCTCGGGCTGGTGGGCGCCGGTGCGCATGACGCCCGCCGTGAAGGCGCACAGCTGTCCGGGGAGGTCACCCTTGCCGAGCCCCTCGTACGGGCCCGCCATGATGTGCCGGACGAGGACGCCTGGCTCGAGCTCGACCACCGGCGGCTGGTCACCTGACGTGGCCCGGGTGAAGATCTCCACCGAGACCCCGCGTGAGGCCAGCTGGTGGGCGACCTCGACGACGTAGACGTTCATGCCACCCGCGTCACCGGTGCCGGGCTGCTCCAGCGGGGACGTGTGCACGCTGAACATCGCGACGCGGTCGATGCGGTCGCAGCAGGCCATGCCGTCGAGTCTGCCACGCCGCCGGCGCGCGGCTACTTCGTGGCCGTCGGCTCCGGTCGAGCTTGGGAGGAGATGCTGAGGAAGCCGGCGTCGGTCCAGATGTGCACGTCGGTGCGTCCGGGCTGGCGCAGGTCGACACCTCGCGCCACCGCCTGAGGCCCCGCCCCGACGCTGGTGCCCAGGACCGTGCTGTAGGCAGCGGCGCCGTCGAGCGCCCCGGTGTCGATCCACTCGGCGCTCTTGCGCAGGTTGACCGGGCTCAACGCGGGCCTGATGCCGACGGTGTCCGCCTTGTGGTCCAGGTGGAACACCAGGGCGTCGGCCCCCGGCACGGAGGCGCCGATGCGCACGACGGGGCCGCCCAGCTCGATCCGCAGCGTCAGCGGGAGGGAGTGCCCCTGGTCGTAGACCCGGCCGAGGTACGTGGCCCGTCCGGGCAGGAAGACCAAGCTGTCGATGGCCACGTTGTCGACGTGGTGCTCGACGTGCTCACGGGTCCGGCGGCCCGAGCCCTCCACCGAGCCGAGCACCGCCGACAGCGGCGACCCGCCGATGACGCTCTGGGCGAGCAGCTCGTCCCCGCGGTAGAGCCGAAGGCCGTCGGAGTACATCGAGACCGTGACGCCACCGCCGAGGGTGGCCACCCCCTTGGCGGCCGGCGCCACCGTGAGCAGTCCGGGCGGCACGTTGTCGAACCCCTCGTCGTGGCCCAGCCAGCCGGGCAACCGCGCGCTCAGGCCGAGCAGCGCGAGGGCCGCCAGCGAGACGACCAGGGCAAGCATGCTGCGGCTGATGTCTCGGCCCCGCCACGTCACGCCCTCAAGCCTAGGTGCGGTGCGCTCTACGCTGCCCTTCGTGGCACGTCAGCGACCGGTGGGGACGATCACCCGTGGCACCACCAACCCCAACCGGTTGCGCCGCGTCGACCGCTGGCTGGCGGGTCCTGAGGCCTGGCGACTTCGTCGCTCGGGTCGCGGGCCGGTGGTGGTCGACCTGGGCTACGGCGCGTCCCCGGTCACGGCCGTCGAGCTGCACGACCGACTGCAGCGGGTGCGCACGGACGTGCGGGTCGTCGGCGTCGAGATCGACCCCGAGCGGGTGGCCGCGGCCCGGCCCTTGGAGCGTCCCGGCCTGACCTTCCGGCTCGGCGGGTTCGAGGTTCCGCTCGAAGGCGCTGCGGAGCCGGTGCTGGTGCGCGCCTTCAACGTGCTGCGGCAGTACGACGAGTCGCAGGTGGCCGCGGTGTGGCGGCAGGTGCAGGGCCGGCTCGCGCCCGACGGCCTGCTCATCGACGGCACCTGCGACGAGCTGGGCCGGCGCAGTGCGTGGATTGCGGTGGACCGCTCGGGCCCGCTCTCGCTGACGCTTTCCTGGCGACTGCGTGGCCTCGAGGCGCCCTCCGACATCGCCGAGCGCCTGCCCAAGTCACTCATCCACCGCAACGTGCCCGGGGAGCCGGTGCACGACTGGCTCGTGGCACTCGACCTGGCCTGGGCCCGGGCAGCCCACCACGCGGCATACGGGATCCGGCAACGGTTCCTCGCGACCGCCGCAGCGGTCAGGGACGACGGCTGGCCGCTGCTCGACGGTCCGAGCCGGTGGCGGCTCGGCGAGGTGACCGTCGCCTGGGGCGCGGTGGCCCCAGCGGGTCAGCGGGCGTAGTCGTCCTCGATGCGGACGATGTCGGCCTCGTCGAAGTCGCCGTAGGCGATCTCCAGCAGGCGCCCGGGGCGGTCGCCCTTGTTGGCCATGCGGTGCAACGCGCCAGACGGCACCCACACCGACTCCCCCACCTCGGCGCTCCAGGTGCGCTCGCCCACCGTGACCTCGATCGGGAGGTCGAGGACCTGCCAGAACTCGCCACGGTGGGAGTGGGTCTGCAGCGAGAGCCGGTGCCCCGGCTGGACGGTGATGATCTTGACCGTCACGTGCTCGTTGGAGACGAACTGCTGGAAGTTCCCCCACGGCCGTTCGACGGTGAAGATGCCCTCGCGCGGGTCCCGGATGTCGTCGATGTCGCCGTCCACGTCTCGCCCGCTCACCACGGCCCGTAGGGCCCCATGCGCTGCTGCCCACCGCCGCCCCGCCTGCCCACCTGGCGCAGCGCCGGCCGCACGTCGGCGAGGTAGATGCCCGCACCCACGACGGCCAGCAGGCTGAAGAGGTTCAGCGGGTTGCGCAGCGAGACGAACCCGAGCAACACGGCAACGCCCAGCACCACCAACCAGAAGGTCTTGGTGCGCTTGGACGCCGCGACGTACGCGTCCTGGCGGTGCCGCGCGGCATCGACCAGCGCCCACACCTCCATGATGAACGCCGCCAGGCCCAGCAGCTGCAGGATGAGGCCCTGGGCGCCGTTGAGGTCGAACATGGGAACAGCCTACGGGTCAGGCGTCGAGCACGAGGGTGACTGGGCCGTCGTTCACCAGCGCCACCTGCATCATCGCCCCGAACCGGCCCGTGGACACCTCGACCCCACGTGCGCGCAGCGCCTCCACGACCGCCTCCACCAGCGGCTCGGCGACCGGCCCGGGCGCGGCGGCACCCCACGAGGGACGCCGTCCCTTGCGGGTGTCGGCGCAGAGGGTGAACTGGCTGACGACGAGCACCGGCGCGCCCTCGTCGAGGACCGAACGCTCGTCGCGCAGGATCCGCAGCTCGCTGATCTTGCGCGCGAGGGTCTCGACCTGGGCGGGGCCGTCGTCATGGGTCACCCCGACGAGGGCCAGCAGTCCGGGGCGGTCGATCTCCCCGACCACCGCTCCGTCCACCTGGACCGACGCGCTGGTGACGCGTTGGAGGACGGCCCGCATCCCGGTCCCTGCCAGCCTCAGAGGTTCACGGCGACGATGGCGCCGACGGGCTCGCCGTGTCCGAGCACGGGTGAGTCCTCCAGTCGCTCCAGCGCCGAGGACTCCACGCCGAGGCGGCGCAGCGCTGCGGCGAGGATCACCGGCTTGGCCCGCTGGTAGCCGTCCGCGACCTTGAGGGCGACACCGCGCCCGTCGGCCAGCCCCACGGCATACACCGCCTCCGCACCGTCCTTGGCGATCAGGCCCGGTGTCGCCTCGATGAGCGCCGTGACGTCGCGGCGGGTGCCGCCGAGGTAGGCGGGGTTGCCCCGGATCGCGTCGGCGATCTCGCGCTCCGCGGTGCCCTCCGGCGCCGAGGCGATCCGCCCGAAGGCGCGGGCCAGCCCCGCGAGCGTGACCGCCATGACGGGCGCGCCGCAGCCGTCCACGGCAGTGGCAGTGACCTTGTCACCGGTGAGCTCCTCGAGCGTCGCCAGGATGGCCTGCTGGAGGGGGTGGGCCGGGTCGCGGTAGGTGGTGGTGTCCCAGCCGTTGACCACGCAGGTGGCGAGCATGCCGGCGTGCTTGCCCGAGCAGTTCTGGGTGATGGGCAGCTTGGTGCCGTCGGCGCGGATCACCGCCTCACGGGCCAGCTCGTCCACGGGGTAGTCGGGGGTGTTCTGCAGGGCCCCCTCGGTCAGGCCGGCGTCGTGCAGCATCTCGCGCACGCCCTCGATGTGGAAGTCCTCGCCGCTGTGGCTGGCGCAGGCCAGGGCGAGGTGGTGTGGCGGCACCTTGAGGCCGGCGCGGACCATCGCGAGCGCCTGGAGGGGCTTGTTGGACGACCGCGGGAAGATCGGGTCGTCGACGGCGCCGAGGGCCAGCAGGTGGGCGCCGTCCGGGGCGGTCGCCACGACGGAGGCCCGGTGCGCGGACTCCACGAACCCGCCGCGCACGTAGTGTGCGAGGACCGGTGCGTCGTCGAGGGCGGGTGGTGTGGAGGTATGCCGCGTGCTCACCTCCGCGAGCCTAGCCACCCCCGGCACCCCAACTTTCTCGGGTCTGGGGACAAGGTTGCGCCTGACCCCGGTTCGCTTCAGGGGTCAGGCGCAACGTTCTCGAGTCAGGCCGGCTGCCGGGTGTCAGTCGCCGATCTTGGCGGCAGCGGTGGTGCCGGCCTTCTTGCCCGCCGCGGCGGTCTTGCGCGCGCCGGTGGTGGCGCGCTTGGTCGCCGACTTGCTGGCAGTCGCGGACTTGCGGGTCGTGGTGGCGGTGCGCTTCGCGGCCGTGCGAGTACGGGTGGCCGCCTCGGTCACGGTCGAGGTTGCCTCGGTGGCCTCGTCAACGACGGACTCGGCGATGGCGTCAGCGGCCACGACGGCCTCCTTGCGACCCGTGGTGATGGTCGCCTTGGCGGAGCGCTGGATGTCGGTGGCCGACTTGCGGACGGTGGTAACCGCGCCCTTGCCGAGCGCGAAGGTGGCCTCGGCCTGGGCGATCAGGTCGGTGGTGGCCTTCTGGGTGCGTACGCGCTTGACGAGCTTCTCGCCGCGAGAGGCGTAGGACTCGTACTGCTGTCGGGCCATGCCCGCGAGCTCGAGGCTGCGGTTGAGCGCCAGCGCAGGGAGCTCCTTGCCCTGGTCGAGGGCGTTCTGGAGCTTGGCCGGGTCGACGTCGACACGAGCGGAGGCGACCTTGACGCGGGCGTCGCGGACCTTCTCGACGGCCAGGTCGGTCAGGCCGACGGCGGCGAGCACAGGGGTGGTGTCGGTGACGGTCTTGCGGATGTCGGCAACGAGTGCCATCTCATTCTCCTTTGCGAGGGGTCTTGCGGTTCGCGGGCTTGCGGGTTGCGGTATTGCCGGTGCCGGTGCTGCCGGTGCCGCGCGACTTGGGCCCGGCGGCCTCGTCCCGGGCACCGACGAACGAGTCGTAGATGTCGAGGAGCGCGGTCTTCTGGCGGTCGGTGAGCCGGCGGTCGGCCCTGATCGCGGACCTGGTGTCGATCGTCTCTGCGCCGTGGTCGCGGCGCTCGTCGAGGATGCCGGCGTGGACGTAGAGCGACTCCGCCGAGACCTCGAGGCCCTTGGCCAGCTGTTGCAGGATCTCCGCACTGGGCTTCTTCAGCCCCCGCTCGATCTGCGACAGGTAGGGGTTGGACACCCCGGCGAGCTCGGCCAACTGGCGCAGCGACAGCTTGGCGGACCGACGCTGCTCGCGCAGGTAGTCGCCCAGGCTGTTGCCGCTCAGCGGACCCAGCGGGATTCGGCTCATGCCCCCAGTCTGCTTGCTGCAGTTAGCAGACTGCAAACCACAGGCAGCGTGTTCCCCCTCACACGAGGAAGTGCCCCCAGCCCGGGTGGATCACCTGCGGGGTTTGACGGCGAGGAGCCGGCGGGCGTCCGCGGTCGACATCGCCGGCCGCTGCATGACCTCGGCCAGCTGGGCGGCCCGCTCGACGAGCTGGCGGTTGTGCTCCACCGGCACCCCACGGGCGAACACGACGTTGTCCTCCATCCCCACGCGCAGGTGGCCGCCTGCCGCCAGGGCGGTCGCCGCGACCGGAAGGTGGGACCGCCCGATCCCGGTCGCCGACCACGACGTCACCTCCGGCGGCAGCATCGCGACTCCCGCCAGCAGCGCCGCGGGAGTTCCCGGCATTGCGCCCGGCACACCGGTGACGAAGTCGACGTGCACCTTCCCGCCGAACGGGAGCCCGTGCCTGTCGACCAGTCGCGACAGCGACGCCACGTGCCCCAGGTCGAACAGCTCGAACTCGGGCACCACCTCCCGCTCCTGGGCCTGGACATACAGGTCCGACATGAACCCCCACGGGTTGAGGAACACGTCCTCGCCGAAGTTGGTCGTGCCGCAGGTCAGCGAGCAGGAGTCGGGTTCGGCGTCCAGCACGGTGAGGCGCTGCCCGAGGGGGTCGTGGACCGAGCCGCCGGTCGAGAGCTGGATGACCAGGCTGGTCGCCTCACGCAGCGCCCGCACCGCGGCGGACAGGTAGCCGTGGTCGAGCGTCGGCCGGTGCTCGGAGTCACGGATGTGCAGGTGGATCATCGCCGCACCCGCTGCCTCGCACGACTTCGCCGTCTCCACGAGCTCCTCGAGGGTCGTGGGCAGCTGTGGGAAGTCGGACTTCGCCAGCTCAGCGCCGGTGGGGGCGACGGTGATGAGGGTGCCGGCAGCGGTGACGGCTGGGGTGGGCATGGGCGCCATCATGGCAGCCGCCCTCAGGGCGCGACCACGACCTCCTGGGCTGCCGCGACACCGTCGGCGAGCAGGGGTGCGTCGACCGGCACGTTCCGCTTCACCAGCGCGAGTGCGATCGGCCCGTCCTGATAATGCCGGGCCACGCTCGTGATGAAGCCGATCTGGCGGTCCGCGAGCGTCAGGCCCGCCCCCCGCTCCGGGATCGTGTGGCCCGAGCCGTCGAGGTGGAGGAACACCAGCCGACGCGGCGGCCGGCCGAGGTTGTGCACGCGCGCGATCGTCTCCTGCCCGCGGTAGCAGCCCTTGTGCAGGTGCACGGCGGTGCGCAGCCAGTCCACCTCGTGCGGGATGGTCCGGTGGTCGGTCTCGAATCCCAGCCGCGGCCGCCATGCGGCGATGCGCAGCGCCTCCGCGGCCCACGTGCCGGCGAGGTCGCGGTCGCCGACCGCGTCGGCCAGCGCGGCACGGGGGAGGATCACCTCGCGCCAGCGTCGGCCCTGGGCGGGGTGCTCGACCGGTCCGTATGCCGCGGTGTCACCGACGAGGTCGGGCCACGGGTCGCGCCAGGCCAGCGGTTCACCCGCGCGTGACTCCTGGTCGCTGGCCTCGCCGAGCACGGCCCACTGCCCGCTGACGTCGGCGACCTCGACGCGGAGCATGAACCGCATCGAGTCGAGCCAGGCCACCAGCGGCGCAGCGTCGCCGGGCTCGGTGGTGACCCAGGTGGTCTCGCCGTCGTCGACGACGTGCAGGTTGTGCTCGACGTGCCCCTTCGGGCTGAGCACGAGGGCCTCGCGCGACGTGCGTGTGGGCAGGTCGGCCAGCTTCTGGCTGGTGATCGAGTGCAGCCAGGAAAGGCGGTCCGGCCCGGTGACGGTGACCACTCCGCGGTGAGACAGGTCCACCACCGCGAGGCCTTCGGTGAGCAGCCGCTGCTCCCGCACCGGGTCGCCGTAGTGGGCTGCGACCCCGGCGTCCGGTCCCTCGCCCTCCACCGCGCCGGGACGTCCCCACAGCGGGGACGCGGCCGTGACTGGTGCGTGGGTCGAGGTCTCTACTGGTTCGCGCATCTGTTGCACACTCCGTGGACTGCCATGTGGGTGACATCAGCGACAAAGCCGGTGTCGGCCAGAACATTCCCCGCGAAGCCGTCAGCCAGCTCGCGGCGGCACTGCTCGACCCTGCCGCAAGCCCGGCACACGAGGTGGACATGGTCGGCGTGGTCGGCGAGGTGGTAGGCGGGGGCCCGGTGGTCCAAGTGGGTGTGGCCGACGATGCCGAGAGACTCGAGCGCCTCCAGCGCGCGGTAGACGGTGGAGGGCGCGAGTGCGCCACCACCGTCAACCCCCACGTGCTCGACCACCGCGTCTGGCGTGGCATGGCCCAGCGCCGTCACGGCGTCGAGGACGCGCTGGCGTTGCGGGGTCATCCGCCGCCCGTGAGCACGCAGCTGGTCGCCTACGTCCTGCATCCCTCCACTGTACGGTCCGAAGGGAGGCGGTCCGGACGGTCCGGCTTCGGGCGGTTCGGTCAGGACCACCCGCGGGGACTACCTACACTGTGCGGGTGCTGAACCAGTTTGATGTGAGCCCGGAGACCGATTCGGCGGCGGAGACCGCAGGTCGGCGGTCGCGGGGACCGCGACGAAGGTCGCGGCTGCGGCGCGCGCTCGTCATCACGCTTGCGCTCGTCGTGCTTCTCGTGGTGGGTGGGGCCGCGGCATACCTCTTGTTCCTCAACCACACGGTGAGCAGCAACGTGAAGCATGACGCCCTGCTGCCCACCCCGGGCGTCAATGGCGCCCCGAGCGCCCCGGCGCGCAAGGCGGCGGCTGGCGACGCCCAGAACTACCTCG
>Ga0308176_10000643_pt1 | contig 21961 bp, 12 predicted proteins | sample PhyCR2_3_FD_203890 | JGI IMG/M metagenome (GOLD analysis project Ga0308176, IMG submission 203890) | Soil microbial communities from UC Gill Tract Community Farm, Albany, California, United States - DLSLS.C.R2 | ecosystem: Environmental > Terrestrial > Soil > Agricultural land | place: USA... | reverse complement strand
ATCAGACTCAGTCTATCTCACCTTGATTTATATCAGGTTATTCAGATGCAGAAGGTTGTTTCAATGTTGGTCTTCAAAAGAATCCTAATGGGAAATTCTATGTACGACCCTCGTTCCAGATACATGTTCATTCGAAAGATAATTTATTATTAATGCAAATTAAAGCTTATTTTCAAAATATAGGTAATATTTATATTAGTGGTGAGAAGTCAAAATTCACGGTAAGATCTTTAGATGATATTTTAAAAATCATTACACACTTTGAGAATTACCCTTTAATAACTCAAAAAAAAGCGGATTTCATATTATTTAAGCAAATAATAGATAAAGTAGTTAAGGGGGAACATTTATCAGCTAAGGGGTTACAAGAAATTGTTAATATTCGTAGCTCGATAAATATGGGTATATCAGATTCCTTAAAGGCTATTTTCCCTAATACTATTCCTGTCATTAGACCCCTGATAAAAACTATTACTATCCCTCACCCTGAATGAATGGCAGGGTTTGTTTCAGGTGAGGGTTGCTTTTTAGTTCAAATGGCTAAATATGGTAAAGGTAAATTAGATGGGGTTTCATTAAGCTTTAAGGTATCTCAACACTTGAGAGATGAGTTACTGTTAAGGTCATTTATTTCTTTTTTTGAGTGTGGCCTATTCAATTACCACAGCGGAAAGAGTGAGTCAGGTTCAGGGGTATTTATTGTTAGAAAATTTGCGGATATCTCAGATAAGATACTTCCATTTTTTAAAAATCATGTGATAAGAGGTATTAAAAGAGAGGATTTTGAAGACTGAGCTAGAGTAGCCGAATTAATTAAATCTAAGGCTCATCTAACCGAAGACGGAGTAAAGAAGATCCGGGCGATAAAATCAGGTATGAATACACTAAGATAATTTTTATAACGACTGCTTAGGTAGAAAGCCATCTCTACTTCATGTAATTGGTAACTTTGTTATTTATAGCACTTAGCCGATATGTAATAGGTTGCCCGTAAAATTTGGCTCTTGTTAATAATGGCCAAATTTTAAAAAAACATTGGATAAATTGCAAGAAGATCAACACCCCCGATGTTTAGTTGATAATTTGCAGCGAAGTTTATCTTATTTTTATTATTAGAGAGATCTCTAAGGGTACTCTAATGGTATAAGATAAAAACGTTCAACGACTAATAGGTGAGTAAAACACACAATAATCCTATATAAGATCCAATCCTACTTACCAATTAATATGACATTATTGATAGTGAAGATCGTATCTGATCTCCAATAACCGTCAGCTATTTAAAACTAAGTAAGGAATAACATAGTCTGAACAATATAGTGATATATTGAAAAATTAATTATAGTTAAGGTTTCTTTAACTAATTAATTCTTAACACATTTGACCATATTGGTACAAGTTTTATTTAGTAATTAGATGAGTAGTATGACACTCTTTATTTTATTTGTATGTATAATTGCTTTACTTTTTTTATTTATTAATTTAGTATTTGCTCCTCATAATCCTAAAAATTGACTATGGAAATCAATAATAACTAGGGAAAAACTATCAAACCCCGGGGAAGCCTTAAAGCTTCTGATACCAAGCAATTATTGAAAAATAATTTGTGGATGAACTAATTACTCATGTATGGTAACAAGTCAGAAGATATACGAAAGTTCAATAGGTAATCACGGATCTAAGTCAGCAATATCTGATAATATTGCTGTAAAAGAGCAACGAGTAGACGGTAGTTGGTATGGTCTAAATAGCACAAGCTATCCATACTTAAGGTGTACTCTAGTGGGTTTCGAAAGAAACTATCGGGTCAAAATCCATTCTAACCCTATAAATTTCACAAGAAATTATTCTAAACTAGATTCTAAACTAAACCCTTGATTTATTACTGGATTTACAGACGGTGAAGGCTCATTTATATTAACTATAATAAAAGATAATAAATATAAATTAGGTTGACGTGCTGCTTGTAGATTTGTAATAAGTTTAAATAAAAAAGACTTAAAATTATTAAATAAGATTAAAGAATTTTTTGGAGTTGGTAATGTATTCCTCATGGGTAAAGGTTCTGCTCAGTATCGCGTTGAATCTTTAAAAGGTTTAGCCATTATAATTAATCATTTCGATAAATATTCTTTAATAACTAAAAAACAAGCAGATTATACTTTATTTAAATTAGCTTATGGTTTAATTAAAAATAAAAGTCATCTTACCGAAAAAGGATTCTTGGAACTTATAGCTTTAAAAGCTGTATTAAATAATGGTTTAAGTGATGATTTAAGCATTGCTTTTCCTGATACAGTTCCCGCTGTAAGACCTGAAATACCATTGCCTAAAATTCTAGATCCTTCATGATTAGCAGGATTTACGGATGCAGAAGGCTGTTTTAGTGTTATAATATTTAAATCCCCGACATCTAAACTCGGAGAAGCTGTTAAATTAAGTTTTATTTTAACTCAAAGTATTAGAGATGAATATTTAATTAAAAGCTTAATCGAATATTTAGGATGTGGTAATACAAGTCTAGATAGTAGAGGAACAATTGATTTTAAAGTTACTAATTTTTCTAGTATAAGAGATACTATTCTTCCATTTTTCAATGAATATCCTTTACAAGGTAATAAAAATTTAGATTTTTCAGATTTTAGTGAGGTGGTAACATTAATGGAAAATAAATCACATTTAATTAAAGAAGGGTTAGATAAAATTAAAATAATCCATAATAGAATGAATACGAATAGAAAACAATAGTTTAAGAATAAAATCTGAATGTTAATTTATAGGTATGAGAAATTTGATTAAAACGTATCAAGAAAAAGATTCGGCTTTCGAGTGTGGTTTTCATTCCTTTTTGCAGAGTAGATCTCCTTTTAATATATCCTTTTTTATTTATGCTTTGGTTTATTTATTACTAGACCTAGAAATTTTATTAGTATTCCCTTATGCAGTTAGTGAATATACTAACGGTGTTTATGGGTTAATGACCGTATTAATTTTTATTTTGATTATTACTATAGGATTTGTCTATGAGTTAGGGCGCGGGGCCTTGAAAATAGAAAGTAAACAAAATTCCAATTCTAATATTCCCAAATATACTTCAACGATCGCATTGATAGGTAAAAGAAATTTAAAAGATTCTTCTATTTCGTAAATTAAGGGACAGAAAAGATTTTTGTCTGGGTCCTAGCTTGCACTGTATACACACATAGATTCTTACTTTAACTATACTCCAGGGTTATATATTTATAAACTTATATCCTTTTATTATAGATGTTTTATTGTATACTTCTAGCTGCTGCGTAAGCTAAAGCTAAACATAGAAATATGCAACAGCGATAGCTGGCTACGCAGGGTAACAGATTATTCTGTACCTCTGCTTATATATATAGCTAGTTGGTCGGTGCCAGCATACGAAGTATGCAGCACCACCGTGAGGTTATTATTGGTATAATTAAATTTAAGTTCGATTCTTAATAACCTTAAAATTATTAACATTTCATTCAATCCTAGCTTTAGTATTCCTGGTTTTTACTTGTACGAAGTACGAAGCACGAAAGTGCTAGCCCCGCGGAAGAAAAAACAACTCGGTAGTCCCTTATCGCTTTTTATATAGAGGATGCGCTACGAAGTACTTCGTAGAAGTGCTACAAAAAAAATGGTAGGCTAGCAGGTGGCGCGTTGGTAAATCTTTGCCTACTAGATTATGCTTTGTGGATAATTATCCAACCAACATCAAGATAGATTATACAATACTAATCCCTATCTTAAAAGAGCCGTACGAAGTACATACATTAGGTTAATTTAAAAATATATAGTAGGTAAGTAAATTACCAAATTATTTTGCCCTGTCATCTAGATCCAAGGATATGACCCCGAAAATAGTGCTAAAAGACTTAGCTAACCGCGGAAGGAAAAAGTTTAAGCTAGTTTAATACTTCGTAAGACCCGGGTTAGAACACTTCTTTTATTAGAATCTACTTAAAGGATAAAATTAAACAATAAACCGAATTAGGGCTTAGTTACACTCCTTTTGCATAAATTGTGTATTATTAGTAAATATAAGGATTTTGAGTGTAAAACTTGTTTATGTTTTAGGGATAGAATTTAGGAGGGGTTTTTATAAATCAGTATAAAAGAGAGTACATGGCAGTTTTGATCTTTTATTAATCCCCCCCCTGCGCAAGCTAGGAGAGGGAGGGGGGGGTCAGTTTCCTACTCTTCGTTCTGGTTGGGTTTATGGGGGATACCCAAATTTAGGGTTTTCCTCTTTTATGCATACTTCGTCAGCACAGCACAATCTTCTAATTAAAACTATATCAAATTCTTTATATCTAATTAAAGCGTTATTTATGAATACAGGTTCATTTTATACTTGGTAATTTTCATATGAAAAGTAAGGCGTTATTTATGAGTAAAGCTAGCTTGCTATAGTACCCTAATGGCAGATTATGCCTTTGGTAAGAACTTTCCCCAGTACACTATTTATAAATAATAATAAATATATTATTTATATTTTCTTTAAACTAACAGATAGTAATTAATAGATTAATACTAAAGGAGGATTCTCAGAATGCTACTATTTAAGGCATAGCAACAGGAGATTAATTCCACTTTTATGCTGAGGTGGTAATGACAGTAAAATCATTATGGATCGTTTTTTTAATTGTTTTTTATAGCTTGCGCTAGCTTGCGTAGCACAAAAAATTATATCAAAAGTTAAGCGTGTAGACTCCTACGGTTTTTATTGTAAGATCAAAATATATATTTTGAATTAGTTCTAGCTTGCGCACCCCATGGATCAGCGATCCAGGCTTAAAAAGATTAGAGATAATTTGTCACAAATTTTAAATGAGTATAGCTGTTCATCTAATGTTCATTTGTTCATTCCGTTTACTTATCTTTTGGTGTAAGCGATAAAAGACTTTAATTTTCATTAATTAATAATTTTCATGAATTAAAAACCCATAACCTTAATCTCTACGAAGTACTGCGCGTACCCGATTTTCTTTTAGGATTACCTAGAGATTACTAGGCCTCCCTAGCTTGCGCAGGCCAAGTTTAGCGCCGCTGATTGACGTTCCACTATAAAAAAAAAGTAGCGGCTATAAAACTATCAAAGTTAGTTGCAAAGATCTTCGTATAACTAGATTAAGATAAATTAAATAATAAAAAAAACATGATAAGAATTATAACTCAGCATATTAAAAAGTTTTTTGTTTATTTTTCTATTTTTAATAAAAATATTCACACAGCTATAATTAAAATTGATTGTATGAAGGAAATACTTCTACATAGTCTTGGATTTAAGGTAAATCCGAGATTTGACTCATCCAGTGTTAGCCTGAACTTTAGCAGTTTCATTTGTAGATCTCTGAAGTTTTCCGGACCTGGAGTTGGTTTAAGTGTACACAGGTTTTATTCTACTTCCTTAAAAAAAGAATTTAGATTTACTGAATTTTTTAATTCGAAATTAGACAAACAAGTAGTAGATTATGTACCTCTTACTACCTATTCTAATGCGGATACTTTTAAATCTATTCTACTTAGTGATAATAAAGGTAAATCTGGTATTTATCGTTGAGTTAATAATAATAACAATAAAAGTTATGTAGGATCGGCTGTAGACTTAAAAGAAAGATTTATGAATTATTTTAATATTAATCATTTAATAGGTAATTCTAGTATGCTTATTAATAGAGCTTTAATTAAATACGGGTACACGGATCGTAGATCCGTGATTTTAGAATACTGTAAACCTGAAGACAGGTTTGAAAGAGAGAATTACTATTTAGGTTTATTTGAACCAGAGTATAACATTTTAAAAGCAGCTAACGTTATGCCAGATAGAACAGGAATAAAAGCGTCTGAGGAAAGTATATTAAAGAGAATAATTAACCACCCCAAAAGAATTGTAATCTCTGTTACAGATACTTTAACTAACACTGAAGTTATTTACGATTCTATTCGTAGAGCAGAGATAGCCCTAGGTACAACTAATCGTCAAATAGGGAGTCATCTTCTTAAAAAGGGTTCAGGGGCATTATTTAGAAAAAGATATATTATTGAAAAATTGGATTATCCTAGTGTTGTATCGCCTGATCTGGATAAAGTAATTGAAAGTTGACGTAGCGGTATTAAATTGGATGTAATAGATTTACAAACAAATACTACAACTAGTTATTCATCTATTCGTGAAGCGGCTAGAAACTTGGAAATGGCACATTCTACAATAAGAAAATATAGTAAAATGGATTCTCCTTATTTAGAGAGATACAAGTTTAAACTTTCTAAAATTAATATTCCTACAGGTAAAAGACAGTACTCCACTTCAATAGGAGTAGGGAGCAAAGGATGTGGGTTTCATTCTTTTCAACAATCTAGATCGCCTTTTAATATAGCATTTTTTATTTATGCGTTAATTTATTTGCTTTTAGACTTAGAAATTTTATTAATATTTCCTTATGCAGTGAGTGCCTATGCTAACAATATCTACGGATTAATCGTGGTGTTAATTTTTACTATCCTTGTAACTATAGGATTTGTTTTTGAGTTAGGACTATTTCATAGAGGCTAGCTTCGCAGAAGATAAAGAGTAAGCAAAATTTTAGAGAAGGGGAGATTACTTCCTCTTCTGGAAGTAATACTATAATATATCTTGCCGAAAGTAGAAGATCATATTCTACTTTAAGAAAAAATGAACAATTTTGAAGAAAAGTAAATTCTAGAGACCTTTCGGATCTAGATAATCCTTTTATTATAGTGAATAATTTTTTTAAAAAATATCCTACTAAAGATTTGGCTAAACCTCATATAAATTTAGATTTAATTCATTCAATATTAACTCGTCATATATTTAACTTTGAATTAACTTCCAAAACATTTAATTTTTTAAATGAAATCTCTCCCATCAGATTAGAATTACCGGCATCCAGCTCTAAATTAGCTGAATATGTTGGTAATTATTCTAGTAAAGGTGAATCTAAGAAAGGAGGAGTTTACGTTTTTACAAATAAATTAAATGGATTTTGTTATGTTGGTTCTTCTATTTCTTTATCTACTAGATTAAGTACAGGTTATTTAGGGCCTGTTTTAGGTAATAGAGTGGTGGATTTGGCAATAAAAGATACAGGGTTAGAAAACTTCTATTTAGATTTATATATAATTCCTCAGGATTTGTTAAATTTATTTATAAAAGAGGTTTCATCTAATGATAGTAACGTAGTTGAACTAGAGAAAAACAAATTAAAATTTTTGACCTTAGCGTTAGAACAAATGTTAATTTTAGAATTTAATCCTGAATATAATGTGTTAAAAGTTGCGGGTTCGGGTAGTGGATTCAAACGTAGCCCTGAGTCAATGTTACCTAGCTTAGTGAAAAATTCTAAAGCTACTTATGTATATGATAATAAAGCTGATCAGCTTGTTTATGCTGCCAACAGCCGTTCAGAGTTATCGAGAGAAATAGGATTGAGCTTAGGGACACTTAGTCGTATTTTAAAAGAGGAAAGTTTGTACTTGAATCGTTTCATTCTTTCTTCTAAACTCTTAAATGAGAATGATTCCTTAGCAGAAATTATGAATCCAGAGGAATTCTTTAAACTTGTAAGTGAAGCAAGAGAAGATTGAAAAAAAGCCCTTAAAGATCATATGAATAATATTAGAAAAGCTGCACAGGATAAATTATCTAAAAAGGTTGAATTGACTAATACTAAAACAGGACTTGTATTAATATTGAATTCTCTTAATGAAACAGCTAGACATATACAAACTTTAGGCCCTGAATATAGTAAGGTTAAAGCTGGGGCTCTTATAAGTAATATTAAAAAGGGTTCTCTATATAAAGGTGTTTTTAAAGTTAATTACTTCGAAGGCTAATGTAAAAAAAATTTTGGTTTTTTTTTATCGCACCAATTTACAATTTAGCGGTACTTTAAATGAATACTTTAGTTTATTTGTTATTAGCCTTTTTTTTTTTTATCGAAGGGACTACGCAGTGTTTTTTTTTTGGTGGCCACCGGCCACCGGCCACCGGCCACCGGCCACCGGCCACCGGCGGGGAATAGGTTTGGTCTATGAGTTGGGACTATTTCATAGAGGCTAGCTTCGCAGAAGATAGAGAGTAAACAAAATTTCAACTGCATGCATAACTTCGTTAGCCAGCACTAAAATTATCAAATATACTTCGACGATCATCCTTGCGGAGCCTCTGCATCAATAGGTAAAAGATAGTACTCATCCCTTGCTTGCGTAAGCTACAGCTACCCCTAAGCTAATCGTTGGAAGATAGGACAATACCCCGCCCCTTCACTACATTCGAAGGGGCGGGGGTCCCGGAGTTTAGAAGTTATATAATTTAGTAAGTGAAGTGAAGTTAAATACTTTTTTATTTTTTTACTGCTTCCGCGGAGCTATGCTATGTAAAGATATATTTAAAATTAACTGGGTTAGTCATCCTCATCCTGTAAAAGGACTATCGAGGGACTTTAATATTATTTAATCGTTTGATTATCTGTGCCTTTGTTGAGTACTTTATGAGGATCACTATATTTAGCGCTTCCTCAAAGGGTGCGTTAATCGGAATGTAAAGCTAATTTTCGTCGCTCCGATATCCTCTGCGGAGCTAGCGCAATGATATTATTTATTTTATTTGCCTTTTTTATTTTCAATTTAAATTTTTTTTTATGACTTATTTTTTTACAATGTTATTATACCTATTAATTGAAGTTGTTTTGGTATTAGTTCCAGCCTTAGTTGGTATTGCTTTAGTTTATTTGTTATTAGATTTAGAAATATTGTTAACTTTCCCTTTTGCGGTTAGTGAGTATGTAAATAATATTTATGGTTTAATAATAACATTAGGGTTTATAATTATTATTACTATAGGTTTTGTATTTGAACTCGGAAAGGGAGCTTTAAAAATACCTTCAAAACAATATACATTTACAATAAAAACTCAACCTTTAATTCATATATCATATATAAAGGCTAAATCTGCCAAAATTACTAAGCCTAATCCTTTTATAGCATCTGCTGCTGCTGCTATTTCGCAGCAGCCACTACAAAGTAGTATGTTTCCTTTTACTTTATCTATAAAAAATTTTAGAAAATACCTCAGTTTCACTAACATAATTATAGGATTAATTAGTTTAACTGTAATAGGTTTAGTGAAAATACTACATATTCCTACCCACATATTAGATATCTTTAACATAGAAAGTGGGGAATTCTTAGAATATGTTATTGCGGGGTTTTTTGGTTTAGTTTCAAGATTAACTTTAAAAGGTATGGTTGAAGGGATCCCCGTAGATAATTATGCAACTATGGGCGGTGAAAATTCTACACAGGGAGGTAATTCTTCATTAGGTTCAAAAAGGGGTGACGTTAGCGGAACTAATACCTTAAATTACGATTTACCGGAAAAGGATAAACAAGGAGGCAGTAATTCATCAGGTGGGAATAAACTATTAGAAAGTGAAAGTTCACCAGAAGGCGCTAGCAATACACAAACACAAAGTGGAGGCGATAGTTCACCAGGAGTAGATACACAAAAACAGGGGGCAGGTCAAAGTCCCTCGACATATTCTCCAGTTGCCCAATCTATAGCTGAACGTTATACAAAACTATACGACAATATGGTTAAGGGTTTAATGGAAGATGTTAAAAAATTAACTCTTGAGATGGAAAAGGCTAAAGATGATCCACAAAAATTAGATGATCTGGGTAGTAGACGTGATCAGAGTCTTGAGCAGATACAGATGGTAACTCAAGCTTCAGCAGAAGAGATGAAAAAATACATCCCTCGAGATACTAGTAGTACTGCAACTAAAAGAGATTTATATACACTTGATAAAGAAGAAGGAGAACCTTCAAAGAAAAAATAAATTGATTAAACAACAAAAAAAAATACATGACATTCAAATTACTTAATTCTTTATTTTAAAAAAATTAATATTGTATTGAAAAAAAATTTACCCCAAATTGTATATTTTATATAATAATTGCCAAATATCTTTTTATAGCTAAAGTAGCTGTAGCTTGCGCAAGAAAAAAAATAAATATTTTTAGGATTTCATAAATTACTAATTTATCTTGTCTGAAATATGCCTTTATATTTAGGTTTTAAAAAATATAGAGAGAGATCGTCTGCATTTAAGCCTAATCTACCAACATGTTCTGAAGGATATCTCTATGTATGATGGGGTTCTAGACTTATTTGTTATGTACTTAATGTGAATATGGGTTTTATGTTCTATACCATTCCTTCTAGTTTTTATTTAAGGTATATAGTGTTATATTTTCTTATATAATGTATTATCAGCTATATATTGTACACCGGCCCTCTCAATTCTATTCTAATTAATACTAAAAGTAGTGTGGATTTGTATAAAAATGCAAGACTTTCGAAGATTAATATCTATGTTAAGAGATGTTAATCAAATGCGTACTGCGTAGGGCTCATCTAAATTTATTAAAAATTTGGTATGTAAATAGTGAACTGAACGCGGAGATTTATTATTAAATAATAATGTAAATGAATTTTGACTATAAAACTTAAGACAAAGTTTTCGAATAATTTTGATATATTATGAAGTATATCAAACAATCCATTTAAGATTATTGCGAAGTCGTACTATTACAGGCATGAATGCACCAGTTCTTTAAGGTTTTATGAATAGACAAGATAAAATAACTAATTTTGGTTCATTTTAAGCTTTTTTGCTTTTATTAGAAAATTTTTCGATCTTTAGATTCTAGTATATAATATATTATATATGAGGTGGTTAGCGGGAGGGAATCGAGGTGTACAGTATAATGCAAAAGAAAGTGCACTGGTTATTTTTATATTCTATATACCATGAAAGGAAACTATAAGATATAGGTATTAATTCTTCTTCAACAATATAGAAAATTATGATGTCATATTTTTATGCTTTCTTTTTTAAATCAATTTATTTTAGGGTTTGATGCTCCAAGTCCTTGAGGTATATATTTTCAAGATAGTGCTACTCCTCTTCCTAAATGATCTGGGAAATCATTAATGGGGATTAAACTGCCAAACTCCGGAAAAGCCTTAGAACTTCAAGTACCAAGCTATAATTGAAAAATTATAAGTGGATGAATTAATCACTCATGTATGGTAACAAGCTTGAAGGCTTCTGAAAAGAACGTGGGTAATCGCGGATCTAAGTCAGTAATATGTGAAAGTATTGCTGTAAAAGAGCAACGAGTAAACGGTAGTTGATGTGGTATTAATTTACCACATTTAAGATATACTCTAATGGGTTTCGAAAGAAATTATCTAAACAAAATCCTAACTACTCAATTAGTTAATAAAAGAAGTTATTCTACATCGCTCACTAACGAAGGTAGAGCTAACAATAATCATGATTTAATAATAGATCCTAATTTCTTAACAGGGTTTGCAGATGCAGAAGGTTCATTTGTTTTAAGTATTACCAAAAGTAATAATGTTAAATCAGGTTGAGTAATAAAACCAAGATTTCAAATACATTTACATAAAAAAGATTTATTTATCTTGGAGGCTATTCAAAATTTTCTTGGTGTTGGGAAAACATATGTTACAAATGCAGGTTCAGGAGAATACAGAGTATTCTCTATCAAAGAGTTAAAAGTAGTTTTAGATCACTTTGATAAATTTCCTCTTATTTCACAAAAATATGGGGATTACTTTTTATTTAAACAAGCTTACCAATTACTAATTAATCGAGAACATTTAACACCTGAAGGTTTACGTAAAATTATATCAATTAAAGCATCTATAAACAATGGTTTATCTGAACCATTGAAAGAAGCTTTTCCTGATGTTACATTTGCTATAAGACCTACAAAAGAAAATATTTCTATTTGTAATCCTCAATGACTAGCAGGGTTTGCTAGCGGAGAAGGATCATTAGGAGTTAAGGTTAGAAATCCTGATGGTAACTCTAAAGCTTTTATCGAATTGATCTTTCAAATCAATCAACATGTTCGAGATAAACAACTAATAGCTTACATAGCGGAATATTTAGAATGTGGAAAAGTATATAAACACTCTGAAAATGCAGTAGTGTATAGAGTATCTAAAAGATCTGACTTAACTGAAATAATTATCCCTTTTTTTATTAAATATCCTATATTAGGGATAAAAGCTTTAGACTTTAAAGACTTCTGCACTATATCAGAATTAATTAAAAATAAAGCTCATTATAATAAAGAAGGATTAGACCAAATTATTCATATTAAAGCTAATATGAATACAGGTAGAGTTTAACACTAGCCCGTTATATGTTAGCTCTACGTATGAGGTTGTCTATTATTAAAGAATAATAATTTAACTAATTGAATGTTGAATTTGAATTTTTTTGCAGATGGAAGGATTAGTAGAATTACATGGTTTTCGTGTATAAGAACCAAACTCCGGGGACACCTTAAAGTTCTAATAACTAAGCTTAATAAGGAAACTTATCAAGTGGCCCAGCTAATCACTGTGGGTATAGTAATATCATTAGAAATAGAATAATATTTTATGAAAATAGGCAATCGCGGATCTAAATCATTAGTATAAAGCTAGTGTAAAAGAGCAACGAGTAGACGGTTCTTCGATAATAATATCTATTATCGTAAGGTGTACTCTTGTCGCCAGGAAACTGGTTTTTGAGTGAAAATTTTAACTTTTTATTCTAATTATAGCTTTAACTAAAGCCATAATATTAAATATTCATAAAAACGTGGAGCTCTCAATATAGATTTATTGATCTCGATTTAATATAATAATCTAATGTAATATTTAGATATTTAATACTATTAAATAAATATATGGAAAACCCCAATAAGAGTAAAAAATCAAAGTTGAATCCTCAGTATGTTACAGGTTTTTCAGATGGTGAAGCATGTTTCCATTTAGCTATAGGTAAAAACCCTAAATATAAAATAGGTTATTATGTAAACCCTGGATTTTCTATAGCTTTGCATAAAAAAGATGAAGATTTATTAAGAAATATACAGAATTTTTTTGGAGGAATAGGTAATTTAAAAGTAAAATCTAATATTGTACAATATAGAATTTTTTCTTTAAAGGATTTAGATATTATACTAAATCATTTTGATAACTATCCACTAATTACAAAAAAACATGTAGATTATATTTTATTTAAAGAAACAATAAACCTTATAAAAAATAAAGAACATTTAACTATAGAAGGATTTAATAAAATTATAGCCTTAAGATCTTCTATGAATCTAGGTTTACCTGAAAATTTAAAAGAAGCATTCCCTGATATACAACCAAGAAAGATAATATCTAAAGATTTACCATCTTTACTAAATCCTTATTGAGTAGCAGGGTTTACAGAAGCTGAAGGTTGTTTTTGAATAAAAACTTTAAAAGATTCAAATAAAGAACAAGTAAGATCAATAATTGGTTTTCAAATTACTCAACATAAAAGAGATCTACCTTTACTAGAAAAATTGATAAGTTTTTTTGAGTGTGGTAGATTAGAACAATCTGGTTCAGCTTTTAATCTAGTTGTTACTAAATTATCTTTTATTAATGATAATATAATTCCTTTTTTTAATACTTATCCTATTTTAGGATCTAAATCTAAAGATTTTAAGGATTGATGTAGAGCAGTTGAGTTAAAAAACAACAAGGCTCATTTAACATCTAATGGTTTTAAAGAAATTTTAGAGATAAAATCTAATATTAATTCTTCTAGAAATTAAATTATCTACTGTATTTATACATCTTTATAAACCTGTAAAGTGAGTGAAAAGTAACTCAAAATTAAAGTTAATGTATTCAACCCTTGGGGTTGAATATATACGGATAATATAATGTACTACTTGGTAATAATACTGTTTGGTGTAGGTTGAATTTTATTATCTATAGTAAAAAATTACATTAGTACAAAATCACCTATCTCACATAAATATTTAAATCACGGTATAATAAGTGTGCCTGCTCAAAAGTGTTCTAATTTTAGTAAATATAATCAGTTTTTAAATTCTTGCCAATTTGATGTATATAATTCTTGAAAAGTACGTGTTTATTCTACCTCTAGTCTAAAAGATAAAGATGAATCTAGTGATGATCAATTTATTCCAGCTGCAATCTATGAAGATGCCTCTTCTATGCAAAAGGCAATCTTAAAAGATAATGCAGGTAAAGCTGGTATTTATATGTTAACCAATAAACTCACTGGAGATATCTACGTAGGACAATCTATTGACTTACGTAAAAGATTTCTTAACTATTTTAACTTAAGTTATTTAAATAGACGTAATGAACTCATAATTTGTAGAGCTATAATAAAATATGGCTATTCAAAATTTTCGGTAACTATTTTAGAGTATTGTGATAAATGTGACTTAGATATCCGAGAGCAACATTATTTTGATACTCTTAACCCTAAATACAATATCCAGAAAATAGCTGGTGGTAGCTCTAAAGGTTTAATATTATCTGAGGAAACCAAAAATAAGATCAGTAAAGCTTTAAAAGGAATTTATGTGGGGGAAAAAGCTTACTGATATGGGCGTACTATGAGCGATGCAACCAAAGAAATTATGAGTTCAAACCGAAAGGGGGAGCTTAATCCTTTATACGGTAAATCTCATAGTGAAGAGACTAAAGAGCTAATGAGACAAAAAGCGTTAGGTAGAAAACACTCCGAAGAGACTAAATTATTAATGAGTTCGAAGCGTGGAAATCCTGTGAATATTTACGAAAAATGTTCATCAGAAGGGTATAAATTAATAGGTAGTTTTGTTTCCGCGAGAAGAGCTGGTAAATTTTTAGGTATTAGCGGTAGTACTATTTTAAGACATATGAAATCGGGTATGGTCTTTAAAGATAGATATAAATTTTCATCCAAATAATGATGAATAGCTTTAGAATAACTATGAGTATAATTTCACTGAATGCTGGAAACTCCTAAAGCCTTTGATACTAATAATCATATAAAAGAAAATATTAAAAGATTATGAGTGAAAACTCAAAGGATGTTACAATGGGTAATCATGCAGGAAACCAAAATAATATTTCTTTATATTATGAGTAGGTAATCCTCAGAGACTAAACGTGAAACTACGAGTTATGTAGTTTTACTGGTATTATGTATCCAGGAAAATCTTAACTGGTAGATTATATAGTCCAATTTTATATGAAAGTATAAAAAAAAATTGACACTCATAGAATTGATATGAACTATTACTCCTGCAGTAATATTAATATTAATTGCTTTCCCTTCATTTAAGTTATTATATTTAATGGATTAACTTTTACTTAGTCCACCTTACGTGTTAGAACTCGTTTGGTTAAAGAGGATGAATTTCAAGAAAAACTGTAAACTATAACAGTCAATTTGAAGCGAAGCTTGTTAAAATAGATATCCGTTATAAAACGAAGTTAAACAAGAACGTTCAACGACTAGAAAATAATCCTATCTATGGATATTATTTTCCTATTAACTACATTATATTTACTTAAAAATTAAGTAAATTATATCTTCTGAGTATTTAATAGAGTATCTTCCGTTAATTCTTGAAAATAAAGGAAATTTTATTTTTAAATTTTGCGATGACAGAGTCTGAACCATGTTGTAAAATATGGAAATTAAGGGATAACCTTAAAATAACAAACATTGAAAATTAATAAGAGCTTTACGGTGTTAGTGAAATTAATAAATTTCCTGAATGGTAAACCTAAATTCAATATTGACTCTATTCATTTATATACGGCTGCGCAAGCTAGAGCCCTAAAAAAAAGATATATTAAAAATAATAATATATGACCTATTTACTTACATGTGCCTTTAAAAAATTCAGGTATAACTTATAAATTAAATAAAAGTTTATTAGTAAGAAATTATAGCAATTTACCTTTGACTACTAAATTAAAAGAATCTATAACTTCCCCAGGAATAAGTTCTAATACTAAAGAAATGCAAAATTTCTATACATGATTTAGCGGTTTTACTGATGCAGAGGGATCTTTTTATATTGCTATAAGTAAAACTTGTTCTTTTAGATTTCAAATTAATTTACATAAGGACGACCTAAATGTATTATATTATATCCAAAGATCATTAGGATTTGGAGAGGTTAGATTATACGATAATTATGCATCTTTTACTATCACTAGGTTGAAAGATATAGCACAACTTGTGGATATCTTTAAAAAGTACCCACTCCAAGGTTCAAAATGACTTAATTACCAAGATTTTGCCTCGGCTTTTGATATCTACATTGGTTCAAAGGATAAGGCTAATACATCCCTTTTTTATAAAAAAAAAAGGGACGAAATCCTAAGATTAAAAAACAATATGAATCGTTTAAGATTAGACTACGCATTGCCTGAAGATAAATTTATTAGTATAACACCCTACTGGCTTTTAGGATTTATAGAAGGAGAAGGTTGTTTTAGTATTAATAAACATAACAACTATAGATTAGATTTTAGTTTATGTCAGTCTTCTACTAATTTTGAGCTAATGAAAAGTATTAAATTATATCTTGAAAATCTTCCAGGTGTGCTGGGCCAGGAAAATAATTATAAAAATGCATTAGGAATTTCTGAAGTTAGATCTAATAATCCTAATCACCAGTCTACTACAAGAATTGAAACTACACGTATCCCATTTATCACGGATATTCTTATACCTTTTTTAGATAGTCTTACTTGACAAAGTAAAAAAAAATTAGATTTTCAAGATTGAAAAATCATTTTGAAATTAAAAGAAGAAGGTCACCACCTATCTGAACAAGGACGTGAGTTAATAGATCTTATATTAAGTCAAACTAATAATAACAGATTATCTACGTCTTCAAACGATGTAGTGGTAGATAGAGAACAATTATTAGTAAAAGTTAATGAATTACTTAACGGACCCTCAAATTTCGAGATAAGAAATGACAGAAAATTTGTAATTTCATTAAATAAATATTATCATTCTTCTCGTCTAAATGTACGTGTTATATTAGTAGATGAAAAAGGTAATACTTTACATTGTTTTGATTCTTTAGCTGATTGTGCAAAGTTTTTAAAAGTAGATGCTAGTACAATCTCCAAAAGAAAAAGCAAAGGTATACCTTTTATTTTTGAAAATAAGACTGTTTATATAAAAAATGATAAAATTGGTGAGTAGATAAATTTTAAAGTAAATGATCTTTAGTATATCCTATAATATAAAAGGTAATGTAGCAAATAGTATTAATATTTAGTACAAAAGGACTTAACCTAAATTGTACAAATGAATAGTGAATAAATATTATTTAATGTTTAGTGTTTATAACATAATTGGAAGTTAGTGATCCTTCAATGTCAGTTTTAGCAGAGGGTCACCAATGATACTGAAGTTACCAATATCCTGACTTTTTAGATTCCAATGATGAATTTATAGAGTTTGATTCATATATAGTACCGGAGTCCGATTTAGAAGAAGGGGGGCTAAGAATGTTGGAAGTGGATAATAGAGTAATTCTTCCTGAATTAACACATGTTAGATTCATTGTTACTGCAGGGGATGTAATACATAGCTTTGCTGTTCCCTCTTTAGGTATAAAAAATGATGCATATCCTGGGAGATTAAATCAGGTATCTGTTTTTATTAATAGAGAGGGGGTTTTCTATGGTCTTATATTGAACAATGGCCATAACTGTAGTGAACCTATGGTTAAAAATCATCAAATTGCGGGAAACTCCCAAAGGAATCTTAACCAAGTAAGTATGGTAACATAACTTATGGCACAGGTAATGACTCGTGGTATGGTAAAATCAAGATTTATTATTCAATGGACAATCCGCAGCCAAGTGCCGAATACTTAAGTACCGGTATGCAGTTCATCGACTAGATGGTGGTTGGTGTTATTATTATTAATAATGCTTAAGGTATAGTCAGCCCCCACTTGAAAGAGTGCAGAAAAATATTAATATTAATATTTTTTGTTAAATAGATATAATAATTCGTTATTAATATATTTAGGGATCTCTACAATAGTTTGCTAAACTTATTTTAATGTAAAAATAAATTATCAATACTTAGCCAAAAGTACGTCTTCCATGTGAAAGACTATTGTGGTATTGCATGATACAATTAGTAGAAGTGTTTCTAATAATCACTTCATATTTGATAAACGTATTGGATTAGGTTCTATAGCTGTTGCATCTTTAACTAGATGTTTTAGCTCAAGTAGATCTTATAATTCAATTAGACCTTTGGTAAATAATCCAGAGTCTTTAGCGTTAGAACATATAAATAGTGGAAAACCTACTACTTCATCAGTTATCAATAAAGTATTCTTAAATCAAAATTTATCAGTTACTGATTCAAAATTAGAAGAATTATTAAAAGTTAAAGGTATTGAAATGGACCTACCTATATCAACACCGGAAAATCATAAACTTTTAGGCCAATTAACTGGTAAATCTAAATATAAAGGTTTCTCTGGAGTATATATCTTTATACATAAAGATTCAGGTCAGAAATATGTAGGTTCATCTAATTTACTGAGACGTAGAATAGATTACTATTTCAAAGGAGATTTTTCTTTAGCTGGTAAATTCTTACCTTTACTTCAGAAAGAAGGGCTAAAGGCTTTTAAATTAAGAATATTTAAATTAGATAGTAATAAATTTAGTAATCAAGACTCTTTAATATTAGAACAATATTTTTTATTAGATAAAGAATTTAACTTAAATACACTAAGAGTTGTTAATGCAGGATCATCAAAAGGTGATGCTGTTTATGTTTATGATCTAGCATGTAGTACTCTTTATTATCATGCTAAATCTAAAATAGAATTAAAAAGAATCTTAAAAATACATACAGAAACTAGCAAAAAATATGTAGATTCTAAAATACCATATCTGAAGAAATTCTTATTATTAAGCTATCCTATAGCTAATGCTTCACTAAGCAATCTTTCCATAGAAGGTTTAGTAGATATAATGCAAAAAGAAAGACAAGATATGTATACATTAGGAACTCGTAGAAGTATTTCAGTAGAATTAGAAATTAAAGAAGGAAATACATTTGTAGATTCTTGAGGTCATACTTTAAATTTCGATTCTTTAACATCTTGTATTGAATATTTAAGAGAATTAGGTTTAACTATTAAAAGAGACACTTTAACTAAATATATAAAAGATGAAAAAGTATTTCAGAATTTCTTGTGTAAATACTCAGAGAATACTTTACCTGATAATTTTGAAGAAGTAGGATTAATTATTGATGAATATAAAAAGTTAAAAGTGAACACAGACTTAGATTCATTAAAAATTAATAAAAAAAATAAACCTATATTAGTAAAAGGGAAAAATTTTGAGAAAGAATTTGAAAGTATTACTGATACAATTAAATACTTTGATACTCTAAACATCAAGCTAGATAGAAAATCTTTAAACCTTCGTTTAAAAGATGGTAAAATTTATAAAGATTATTATTTTACTTATAAATAACTAGATAAATGTTCAAAACACTTTATCCTACTAATATATTATAACGCTAATAAGTTATCTAAAAATCATCCTTTACATAAAATCAACGTAGAGGCAACTTGCAATGTTCAGAAATTTGTGGGATACTTCATTCAAGTATGCCTATAGTTATCGAATCTGTTTCATTAGAAAAATTCCTTACATGACTAGAAGAACAATAGATTTATAGTCCATCCTTAATCGTTTGTACAGACTCTTTTTAGAAAATATATATAGTCAGATGTGGATAGATCCACATGGTCATATGGTGTAACCATATATCGCGTACTCTAGGGTAAGCTTTGTTTGGTTTTGTTCATATTTTGTTTGTTTAATATAACGTATATGCTACATATATGTAAGGGTAATAACCTTGTCCTTAAGGATTTTTTAAGATCTAATATAATAAAAATTTGATTCTAGCATTACAAACAACTCAATATTTAAATTATTATCATGTATTTCATTAAATAAATTTTATATAGTGTAGCTAGCGCAGGGGATTAATAAAAAATTTTTGCTTTTTTTTATTATCTATTTTTCACCCAAATGATCAGGATTGTTTGATAAAGGAAAATACAAGACATCTTTCTTAAAACTAACTGGTTGATCTTTAAAATCCAAAATATTCTCATAATTTAAATCTGATAATATTCCTTTAAAAGGGACCAAATATAATTTGAATATAAATTAAGTTATCTTCCCAATATGATATCTTTCCATTAATATACCAACTCTTTTTACTATTAATGAATATAAATCAGACAAAGATTGTTCTACATCTTTTGTATGAATAAAAAGAAACTATTTACCAGCCATTTTATACAAATCGTCATCATGTCTAATTTTAATTAAAACGTAATAGCTTCTATCATAAAGCAACCTATTTTTAATACTATCTATAAAGTATTTTTCATAAACAAAATTTGCAGTATCAAAGGTAAAAAGTATTTTGTCTCCTTTTACATTAACAATATGGTCGGGATTATTTTTTAACTTACCATAAAAAGAATGAAGGGAAGAAAAATTAACAAAAGTCTTTGAAAGATTCTTGTAATAAGTAAAGGAGAAATCTCGAACTGACTTGTGATGGGCCATAATAGTGTGGAGTGGGGTATTTGTGTCTCGCGGTATTATTCGCGATAATTGTATTTGTATTTGTGTTGGTATTTTTCTGCTGCTGCGTACTGCGTACTGCGTACTGCGTACTGCGTATTGCCAGGAGGTATATTATAGGGATGATATCACTAAAGCGGGGCTGCGCTTAAGCTGGGTGCGGTCAGATAAAAAAAAAGAAATAATGAATATTACCTTGAGACTTTTTTTTTAAAAATAATGAGTGAGACACGAGAAACGTAATTTTAGGTCAAGGGGTAATGACGATTCTAGTGTCTTATAGATTTAACTTTAAAAGGTTAGTTCATTCGTCGGAATGATTGGTTAATGAAGGGGGAATACAATCATCATAAAGCGCGTTAGCCTAATTGGTAAGGCATAGTGCTACGGATACTCATATTATGAGTTCGAATCTCATACGTGCTTATTTTTATATGTAAGTACGTGTGCTACTCTTAAAAAAAAATTTAATATAATAATTATGTTTGTTGCTCCCTGTATTGATAATAATAGTAAAGTATTCTTTAGTATTTCTATTTATAAAGATTTATTCTAGGTATAATAAATCTAGTTAAGATTACTATATTATATGATCATTCTAATTCTGTTATTCTAATAAAGGGATATTTATACATCTTGTTTAGTTTTTAGTTCTAAAAACTAAGGATAATGTTATTATAAGTTATAGTAAAAAAATAAATTTTATCTATAGTTTTCTGCAGCATAACTTCGTAAACAACGCAACAAACAAAAATTTGTTTTTAATATAGTAGTATAATACTTGACTATTAATTTAAGTAAAGATTTTTTTTTCTCTTTGCTTAAATTAATTCTCATTAGCTCAATCGGTAGAGCAGAATACTTCTAATATTCTGGTTTTTAGTTCGAATCTAAAATGAGAATTATTGTATAATAAAACACCATTTTTTTTTTATAAAAAAAATGGGGTGGTAAAAAGAATAAAACGTAATAAACCGATAATTTCTGCTTCGCGCAGCAATTAAGGCTAAATTATAAATATTATATATAATTATAACCCTAGCTTGCGCAGGAAAAAAAAAAGGAAATGGCGTACTGGCGTACTGGCGTACTGGCGTACTGGCGTACTGACAGGAGGTATAATATAGGGACGATACCACTAATAAAGCGGGGCAGGGGCTCATTCTTACGAAACTTAAGTGGAGCGTACGGTCAGATAAAATAATTTATATTTTAATAAATAAATAATGAATATTACCTTGATACTTTTTTTAATCGGAATTTTAGGTTTCGTATTAAATAGAAAAAATATTATATTAATGCTTATTTCGATCGAAATAATGCTATTATCTATAACATTCTTAATATTGTTAAGTTCACTTAATATGGACGATA
>Ga0308176_10000641_pt1 | contig 22002 bp, 19 predicted proteins | sample PhyCR2_3_FD_203890 | JGI IMG/M metagenome (GOLD analysis project Ga0308176, IMG submission 203890) | Soil microbial communities from UC Gill Tract Community Farm, Albany, California, United States - DLSLS.C.R2 | ecosystem: Environmental > Terrestrial > Soil > Agricultural land | place: USA... | reverse complement strand
GCCGGCGACGGCCGCGACCCCGCCGCGACGGACCCGCAGCCAGCGCCGGTAGCGCTCGGCCGGGCCGAGGTCGGCGGCCAGTGCGACGTGCCGGCCCGGGCCGAGCACGGCGGTCAGCGCGGCGTCGAGCCGGTCGAGGTCGGTGCGGTCGGGCACGACCAGCAGGGCCCCGCGGCCGGCGGCCAGGGCCGCGGCCGCCGCCTCCGCGTAGCGCCGCGGCCAGTCGTCGCCGGGCAGCGTCGACCAGACCGCCCGCGGCGACCGGCCGCCGGCCAGCCCGCGCACGAACGCCTCGCCGGCCCGGTATGCGGTCCAGCCGCCGGGGCCGGTGCGGGTGGCCGGCGGGGCCGGGTCGGGCGGCGGCTCCTTCTCCACCCGGGCGTGCCGGGGCGGCAGCGCCAGCCGCAGCACGTCGGTCAGCGAGCCGGCCCACCGGTCGGCCACCGCCCGGGCCAGGGTCGCGACCGCGGGCGACAGCACCGGCTCGGCCGACACCGACCGCTCCACGTACGCCAGCCGGCCGTCGTGCTCGCTGACCGCGACCCGCTCCAGCACGACCGCGTCGACGAGCTGCCCGGCGAACCGCACCCGCACGCGCGAGCCCGCGAGCACCGAGTCGGCCAGCCCGGCCGGCACCAGGTAGTCGAACGGCCGGTCCAGGTGCGCCAGCGGCACGTCGACCACCACCCGCGCCACCGGATCCACCGCCGCCGGCTCCCGCGCCTCCGGCCGCCGCGGCCGCCGCCCCGCACCGCCGGCCGCGGCGGCGCCCGCAGTCTCCACCGCCTCGGGTTCGGCCTCCGCCGGCGTCGGCGGTCGGCGCCGGGCGGCCCGGGCCGCGGTGGGTGGGCCGGCCTTCGTCACAGGCGGTGGTCTACCAGACGACGCCGACCGCGCCGGAAGACGCCGCGTCCCCGGCACCGCGCGGGGCGGGCCGGGGACGTCGGCAGGATCGGGCGCGGTGCTCAGCCCAGCGCGAGCGACTTCAGCTCGTCGGCCTTGTCGGTGCGCTCCCAGCTGAAGTCGGGCAGCTCCCGGCCGAAGTGCCCGTATGCCGAGGTCTGCGAGTAGATCGGACGGAGCAGGTCGAGGTCGCGGATGATCGCCGCCGGCCGCAGGTCGAAGACCTGGGTGATCGCCTGCTGGATCGTCTCGTCGGAGGCCGCGCCGGTGCCGAAGGTCTCCACGAACAGGCCCACCGGCTCGGCCTTGCCGATCGCGTAGGCCACCTGCACCTCGCACTGGGACGCCAGCCCGGCGGCGACCACGTTCTTGGCCACCCAGCGCATCGCGTACGCCGCCGACCGGTCGACCTTCGACGGGTCCTTGCCGGAGAACGCGCCGCCGCCGTGCCGGGCGTAGCCGCCGTACGAGTCGACGATGATCTTGCGGCCGGTCAGCCCGGCGTCGCCCATCGGACCGCCGATCTCGAACCGGCCGGTCGGGTTGACCAGCAGCCGGTAGCTGCTGGTGTCGATGTCGAGCCCGGCCAGCTCCGGCTCGACCACGTGCTCCTTGATGTCCGGCTCGAGCAGCGTCTTGAGGTCGATGTCGGCGGCGTGCTGCGAGGAGACGACGACGGTGTCCAGCCGGGCCGGCTTGCCGTCCTCGTACTCGATCGTGACCTGGGTCTTGCCGTCCGGCCGCAGGTAGGGAACGGTGCCGTCCTTGCGGACCTGGGTCAGCCGGCGGGCCAGCCGGTGCGCCAGCGCGATCGGCAGCGGCATGAGCTCGGGGGTCTCGTCGCAGGCGAAGCCGAACATGAGGCCCTGGTCGCCGGCGCCCTGCTTGGCGACCTCGTCGAGCTCACCCTCCTCGCGGGTCGAGTATGAGGAGTCGACGCCCTGCGCGATGTCCGGCGACTGCGAGCCGATCGACACGCTCACTCCGCAGGAGGCGCCGTCGAAGCCCTTCTTCGAGGAGTCGTAACCGATCTCGAGGATCTTTTCCCGGACGATCGTCGGGATGTCCGCGTACGCGTCGGTGGTGACCTCACCGGCGACGTGCACCTGACCTGTGGTGATCATGGTCTCGACCGCGACCCGGCTGCGCCGGTCCTGAGCCAGGAGGGCGTCCAGGATCGCGTCACTGATCGCGTCCGCGATCTTGTCGGGGTGGCCCTCCGTGACGGACTCGGAGGTGAACAGACGCCGGGACAACGGCACTCCTCTGGCTATCGACCTTTGACGTTGACAGGATGTTCCGCGGCAGTCTACCGGCGGCCGTGCTCTGTTCCCGCATCAGCCGACCGGTACCGACCCGCCGCCGGCGGGTCACGGGGTGAGACGGCATGGGAGGCCCGATGCGTTTCCGCCTGGCTCTGCTCGCAGCGACCACCGTAGTCGCCCTGGTGGCGGCCACCCCGGCCACCGCCTCGGCCGCCCCGCACGGACCGTCCCCCGGCGCCCCGGGCGCCGGCGACCCCTACTTCCCACTGCAGGGCAACGGCGGCTACGACGTGCGCGACTACGGGCTCGACCTGCGCTACAACCCGGCCACCCGCCGCCTCGACGGCACCGCGGTGATCCTGGCGACCGCGACCCAGGCGCTGAGCCGGTTCGACCTCGACCTGCGCGGGTTCTCGGTCCGCTCGGTCACGGTGAACGGCCGGCACGCCTCGTTCACCCGGGCGGGGCAGGAGCTGAAGATCACGCCGGCCCGCCCGCTGCACAAGGGCGCGCCGTTCCTGGTGACGGTCGGCTACGGCGGCGTGCCGAAGGTGATCACGGACCCGGACGACTCGATCGAGGGCTTCGTGCCGACGAACGACGGCGCGTTCGTGGTCGGCGAGCCGCAGGGCGCGCCGGGCTGGTTCCCGGCCAACGACACGCCGAACGACAAGGCCACGTACACGATCAAGATGACGGTGCCGGCCGGCCTGACCGCCGTCGGCAACGGGCGGCTGCTGTTCCAGCGCACCGCCGGCGGCAAGTCGACCTTCGTCTGGCGCGAGTCCAAGCCGATGACGACCTACCTGGCCACGATCACGCTGGGCCGGTTCCAGGTGCACACGGCAAGGGCCGGGCACATCCCGGTGTACGTGGCGCTCGACCCCCAGGAGGCCGCGGCGGCCAAGCCGGTGACCGACCGGATCCCGGAGATCATCGCGTTCGAGCAGTCGGTCTTCGGGCCCTACCCGTTCGAGACCGTCGGCGCCATCGTCGACCACGCACCGAACGTCGGCTACGCGCTGGAGAGCCAGACCAAGCCCAACTTCGACTCCGCGCCGAGCATCTCCACGCTGGCCCACGAGCTGGCCCACCAGTGGTACGGCGACTCGGTCTCGCTGACCAAGTGGCAGGACATCTGGCTCAACGAGGGCTTCGCGACGTACGCGGAGTGGCTCTGGTCGCAGCACACCGGCGGCCGCACGCCCCAGCAGTTCTTCGACCGGCTGTACGCGACGCCGGCCTCCGACCAGGACCTGTGGACGCCGCCGACCGGCGACCCCGGCGGCCCGGCGAACATCTTCGGCACGCCGTCCTACGACCGCGGCGCCATGACGCTGCAGGTCCTGCGCAACCGGATCGGTGACCGCGCGTTCTTCACCGTGCTGCGCAGCTGGGCGACCCAGCACCGGTACGGGCACGGGACCACGGCGCAGTTCATCGCGCTGTCGGAGCGCGTCTCGCACCAGAACCTGGACGGCCTGTTCGACGCCTGGCTGTTCACCCCGGGCAAGCCCGGCTTCACCCGCTGACCGCCTTCGGGCCGGCCCGACCGCCCGTCGGGCCGGCCGGACGCGGTGGGTGGGTCGGCGCCCGGCCCGGCCGGTAAGTCAGCCGAGCCGGTCCGCGACCAGGGTCCAGACGGTCGCGGCCAGGCTCGTCTTCGGGCCGGACGGGATCTCGATCTCGCCGCCGTCGGCGGTCAGCACGACCCCGGAGTTGTCCTTCTGGCCGAACGCCAGCCCGTCTCCGACCGGGTTCACCACCAGCAGGTCGGCGCCCTTGCGGGTGAGCTTCCGCCGGCCGTGCTCCAGCCAGTCGGCCTCGTCGTCGCCGGTCTCGGCCGCGAACCCGACGATCACCTGCCCGGGCCGGCGGCCGGCGAGCAGGTCGGCGAGCACGTCCGCGGTCGGCGCCAGCGCGACCGGCGGCGGGGCGCCGGCATCCTTCTTGATCTTGGCCGACTCGGTCATCGCCGGGCGGAAGTCGGCGACAGCGGCCGCCATCACGACCGCGTCCACATCGCGGGCGGCGGACAGCGTGACGTCGTGCAGCTCGGCCGCCGAGCTCACGCGCAGCACGGTCACCCCGGTCGGGTCCGGCAGCGCGACGTTGGCGGCGACGACCGTGACCTCGGCGCCGCGGGCGGCCGCCACCAGGGCCAGCGCGTAGCCCTGCCGGCCGCTGGAGCGGTTGCCGAGGAACCGGACCGGGTCGAGCGCCTCCCGGGTGCCGCCGGCGGTGACCAGCACCCGCCGGCCGGCCAGGTCCCGGGGCAGCGCGCCCGGGTCGGCCAGCAGCAGCCGGGCCAGGTCGGCGATGTCGACCGGGTCTGGCAGCCGGCCCCGGCCGGTGTCGGCGCCGGTGAGCCGGCCGACCGCCGGGTCGAGCACGACCGTGCCGCGCCCGCGCAGGGTCGCCACGTTGGCCCTGGTCGCCGGGTGCTCCCACATCTCGGTGTGCATGGCCGGCGCCAGCAGCACCGGGCAGCGGGCGGTGAGCAGCGTGTTGGTGAGCAGGTCGGCGGCCAGCCCGTGCGCGGCCCGGGCGAGCAGGTCGGCGGTGGCCGGTGCGACCACGACGAGGTCGGCCTCCCGGCCCAGCCGGACGTGCGGCACCTCGTGCGCGTCGGACCACACGCCGGTGTGCACCGGGTGGCCGGACAGCGCCGCCCAGGTCGGCTCGCCGACGAACCGCAGCGCGCCCTCGGTCGGCACCACCCGCACGTCGTGCCCGGTCTCGGTCAGCTGGCGGAGCAGCTCGCACGCCTTGTATGCGGCGATGCCGCCGGCGACCCCGAGCACGACCCGTGGCTTGTCGGCTGTCCCCACGCCGATCAGCCTAGTGATCCATCGCGGCGGTGCCGCGCGCACACGAGAAGGCCGGCGCGGGAACTCCCGCACCGGCCTTCGGACGCCACGGCGCTACTCGGCGCCGGACTCGTGCGTGAGCAGGCCGCTGTTGATCTCGCGCAGCGCGATGGACAGCGGCTTCTCCTGCGGCTGGGTGTCGACGAGCGGGCCGACGTACTCCAGCAGGCCCTCGCCGAGCTGGGAGTAGTAAGCGTTGATCTGCCGCGCGCGCTTGGCCGCGTAGATCACGAGCGCGTACTTCGAGCTGGTGCGCTCGAGCAGCTCGTCGATGGGCGGGTTGGTGATGCCCTCGGGGACCGCGACGGTGCCGGCCAAAAGACGTCCTACTTCCTGGACCTGGGGACGGGGTGCTCTATCAAGGCTACCAACTCGTCGGCAGCCCGTTCGACCTCGTCGTTCACGAGCGTCACGTCGAACTCGGACTCGGAGGCCATCTCGATGCGGGCCTGGTCGAGCCGCTGCCGGATCACCTCGGCCGGTTCGGTGCCGCGCCCGACCAGCCGGCGCTCGAGCTCCTCGAACGAGGGCGGCGCCAGGAACACGAACTGCGCGTCCGGCATGAGCTTGCGCACCTGCCGCATGCCCTGCAGCTCGATCACCAGGAACGCCGGCCTGCCCTCGGCGAGCCGCCCCAGCACCGGGTGGCGCGGGGTCCCGTAGAGGTTGCCCGCGTAGTCCGCGTGCTCGAGCAGCTCGCCGGCCTCGATCAGCTCGGCCATCCGGTCCGGGGAGACGAAGTGGTATTCGACTCCGTCGGTCTCGGTGGGCCGTGGCGGCCGGGTGGTCACCGAGGTGGACACCCAGACCTCGGGGTGCCGGCGGCGGACGGCCGCGAGCACCGCGTCCTTGCCGACACCGGACGGCCCGGACAGGACCGTCAAGCGCGCCTCGGCCGCGTCCGAGCGATCGGAACGGGCCGGCACGGGGTCGAGTATGGCCTCAGGACTCCGTGGCACCGAACTCACGCTCGAGCGCCGTGCGCTGCTTCGCCCCAAGACCGCGCACCCTGCGCGTGGGCGAGATCTCCAACCGCTCCATGATCTTCGCGGCCCGTGCCTTGCCGACGCCCGGCATGGACTCCAGCACGGCGGACACGCGCATCTTGCCGATCACGTCGTCGGTCTCGCCCTGGTTGAGAACCTCGGCGATGGAGACCCCGTTCTTCTTGAGGCGCTCCTTCACTTCCGCCCGGGCCTTGCGGGCCGCGGCGGCTTTCTCCAGCGCGGCAGCACGCTGCTCCGGGGTGAGAGGCGGGAGGGGCACCTGAGACTCCTCGAACAAGGGGTGGACGATTGGCGGCAACTTAGCGAGCGGGGGGCCTCACCGGCAACGTGCCTGGCCCATAACAGCGACTATCTGCCCGATCTGGCCAACTCCGATGTCCGAATCGCCATGACTTCGGCCGCGATCCGGTCGGTCGTGCCGCGAAGCCGGACCGGATCGGGCCCGGCGCCGAGCACCTCCCGGGACACCGCCGGGAGCACCAAGGGCAGCGCCCGCCCGAACACCGCGGGCAGGTCGGCCGGCCCCGCACCCTGCGCGCCGAGGCCCGGGGCGAGCACCGGACCGTGCAGGTGGTCCAGCCGGTGGCCGTGCTCGCCGACGGTGGCGCCGACGACCACGCCGACCGACCCGAGCGGGCCGCCCTCCGCGGCGTTGGCGTCCGCGGCCTGGTCGAGGACCGCCTGCGCGACGGTCCGCCCGTCGGCCGCGATCGCCCGCTGCACGGCCTGCCCCTCCGGGTTGGAGGTGAGTGCGAGCACGAACACCCCGCGACCATTCGCGTACGCAGAGTCGAGCAGCGGGCGCAGCGACCCGAACCCGAGGTACGGGCTGGCGGTGATCGCGTCCGCCGCCAGCGGCGAGGCCGGGTCGAGGTACGCGCCGGCGTAGCCGACCATGGTCGAGCCGATGTCGCCGCGCTTGACGTCGAGCAGGCTGAGCGCGCCGGCCGCCCGGATCGCGGCCAGCACCCGCTCCAGCACCGCGATCCCGCGGCTGCCGAACCGCTCGAAGAACGCCGACTGCGGCTTGACCATCGCCACCCGGCCGGCGACCGCCTCGACCGCGGTCAGCGCGAACCGCTCCAGCCCGGACGCGTCTTCGGGCAGCCCCCAGGCGCGCAGCAGCGGCAGGTGCGGGTCGATGCCGACCACCAGCGGCCCGCGGGCCTCGACCAGCTCGGCCAGCCGGGCGCCGAACGCCGGCCCGGTCACCAGAGGTCCTCCTCGCCGAGCCGCCAGCTCGGCCTGGCCCCGGCCGCCGCGGACGGCCGCGCCGGGTCGGTCGCCGGCGCCGGGGGCGGTGGCACGACCAGCTCGACGCCGGGGTCGCGGTGCGCGTATCCGATCGCGTCGGCGACCGCGGTGAAGCCCCGCTCGCCCAGCGCGGTCTCCAGCTCGGCCAGCACCCGCACCGGCGCCGACGGGTCGCCGAAGACCGCGGTGCCGACCGAGATCGCGCTGGCTCCGGCCAGCACGAACTGCAGCGCGTCCAGCCCCGTACGGATGCCGCCGACGCCGAGGATCGGCACCGACGGCAGCGCGGCGTGCACCTGCCAGACGCAGCGCAGCGCGACCGGCATGATCGCCGGGCCGGACAGCCCGCCGGTGACCCCGCCGAGCACCGGGCGCATGGTGTCCGGGTCGATCACCAGCCCGAGCATCGTGTTGACCAGCGTGAGCCCGTCGGCGCCGGCGTCGGCGCAGGCCCGGGCGACCGCGACGACGTCGGTGACGTCCGGGGACAGCTTGGCCAGGACCGGGACCACGGCCGGGATCTCGGCCCGGACCGCGGCCAGCACCCGGGAGGCGGCCAGCGGGTCGCAGGCGAACACCTCGCCGCGGCTCTCCACGTTCGGGCAGGAGATGTTCACCTCGACCGCGACCAGCGCGGGCGCGTGCGCGATCCGCCGGGCCAGCTCGGCATACTCGGCGACGCTGCCGCCAGCGATGCTCACCACCGCGCGGGCGTCGTGCTCGGCCAGCCAGGGCAGGTCGTGCGCCAGGAACGCGTCGACGCCGGGATTCTGCAGGCCGATCGAGTTGAGCATGCCGCTCGGGGTCTCGGCCATCCGCGGCGTCGGCCGGCCGGCCCGCGGCCGCAGCGTGACCGACTTGGTGACCACCGCGCCGAGCGCCGACACCGGTGCGAACGGCTGCAGCTCGCGGCCGGCCGCCGCGCACCCGGACGCGGTCAGCACCGGGTTGGGCAGCACCGCCCCGGCGAGGTCGGTGGTCATCTTCACCGGATGGGTCGCGAGCGTCACGAGATCGCCCCCAGCGCGTCCGCCGGCACCGTGCCGACGTCGTCCCAGCGCACCCGGTCGTGGTCGAAGACCGGACCGTCCACACAGGACCGGCTCATCCGGGTCACTCCGTCCTCGCCCACCACCGGCAGCACGCAGGTCATGCACACCCCGATCCCGCAGGCCATCGACTCCTCGACCGCGACCTGGCACGGCAGCCCGTACGAGGCGGCGACCGCGCCGACCGCCCGCAGCATCGCCATCGGGCCGCAGGCGTAGACCGCGGCCGCGCCGGTCCGCTCGATCTCGTCCGGCAGCGCGTCGGCGACCGTGCCGCGCCGGCCGACCGAGCCGTCGTCGGTGCACACCGCGACCGCGCCGGCGGTCCGCTTGGCCTCCAGCTCGCCGAAGAGCCGGTCCTGGGAGCCTGCGCCGAGCAGGAAGTCGACCCGGCACTCCCGGGCCCGCAGCGCTTCGGCGAGCGAGAACAGCGGCGCCGAGCCGTACCCGCCGCCGACCAGCAGGCAGCCGGTCGGCGCGGCCGGCAGCCGGAACGGCCGCCCGAGCGGTCCGACGACGTCCAGCGGCTCGCCCGGCCGGACCCCGGCCAGCCACTCGGTGCCGCGGCCGTGCACGCCGACGACGATCTGCACGGTTCCCGAGAACGCGCCGACCGGGGTGGCCCGGTAGACCGCGAACGACCGGCGCAGCAGCAGTGCCGAGGCCGGACCGCCGACCGACAGTGCGACGAACTGCCCCGGCCGGAACCGCTCGGCGATCCCGCCGGCCGTGATCTCGACCAGCTGGTAGGCACCGACCCGGCGGCGGGCCAGCACCTCGCCGCGGACCTGGATCGGCTCGCGGCGCTCCGCGACCGGATCCCCCTGCACCGACGACCCCACCGTCACCGGTCCCCCTCCCGCAGCGTGGCGTGCAGCTCCTGCAGCGAGCGCACGCCGATGTCCCCGCGCAGCAGCGCCTCGACCCCCTGCACGCAGGCGGTCATGCCCTGAACCGTGGTCACGCACGGGATCCCGGCGGCGACCGCGGCGGTGCGGATCTCGTACCCGTCCAGCCGTGGGCCGGAGTTGCCCGGCGATCCCCACGGCGTGTTGAACACCAGGGCGACCTCGCCGTCCTGGATCCGCTGCACGCAGTCGGGCTGCTCGGGCGTGCCCTTCCGGTAGCGGGCCACCACCTCGACCGGGACGCCGTGCCGGCGCAGCGCCAGCGCGGTGCCGTCGGTGGCGAGGATGCGGAAGCCGAGATCGGCGAGGCGCATGATCGGCAGGATCGCGGCCCGCTTGTCCCGGTTGGCGATCGAGACGAACGCCGTCCCGCCGGTCGGCAGCGATCCGTACGCGGCCGCCTGGGACTTCGCGAACGCCGTGCCGAACGCGGCGTCGAGACCCATCACCTCGCCGGTGGAGCGCATCTCCGGGCCGAGCACGGTGTCCACACCGGACCCGTCGGTACGGCGGAACCGGTGGAACGGCAGCACCGCCTCCTTGACCGCCACCGGCGCATCCGGGGGCAGGTCGCCGCCGTCGCCGGTGGCCGGCAGCAGGCCCTCCGTGCGCAGCTGCCCGACGGTCGCGCCGAGCGCGATCCGGGCGGCCGCCTTGGCGAGCGGGACCGCCGTCGCTTTGGACACGAACGGCACCGTACGCGACGCCCGCGGGTTCGCCTCGAGAACCGACAGCATCCCGTCCTTGAGTGCGTACTGAACGTTGATCAGTCCGCGTACGCCGATCCGGGCGGCCAGCTCGCCGGTAGCCTGCCGGACCGCGGCGACGTCCGTCGCGCCGAGCGTGATCGGCGGCAGCGCGCAGGCCGAGTCGCCGGAGTGGATCCCGGCCTCCTCGATGTGCTCCATCACGCCGCCGAGGTAGAGCTGCTCGCCGTCGTAGAGCGCGTCCACGTCCAGCTCGACCGCGTCGTCGAGGAAGCGGTCGACCAGGATCGGGTGCTCGGTCCGGTCCGACCCGCCGATCTCGGCCAGGTGCCGGGTCAGGTACGACTGCAGCGCCGCCTCGTCGTACACGATCTCCATCCCCCGGCCGCCCAGCACGTACGAGGGCCGGACCAGGACCGGGTAGCCGATCTCCGCGGCCACGTCCCTGGCCTCGACGAAGGAGGACGCCGTCCCGTGCCGCGGCGCCGGCAGCCCGGCACCGGTGAGCACCGCGCTGAACTCCTCGCGGTCCTCGGCCAGGTGGATCGCCTCCGGCTGGGTGCCGAGGATCGGCACCCCGGCGTCCTTGAGCCGCTGCGCCAGCCCGAGCGGGGTCTGGCCGCCGAGGGTGCAGATCACCCCGGCCACCGTCCCCGACTCCTGCTCGGCGTGCACGACTTCGAGCACGTCCTCGAGCGTCAACGGTTCGACGTAGAGCCGGTCGGAGGTGTCGTAGTCGGTGGAGACGGTCTCCGGGTTGCAGTTGACCATGACGGTCTCGTAACCGGCCTCGCGCAGCGACTGGGCCGCGTGCACGCACGAGTAGTCGAACTCGATGCCCTGGCCGATCCGGTTCGGCCCGGAGCCGAGGATGATCACCTTCGGCCGCTCGGGCTGCGGGGCGACCTCGGTCTCCTCGTCGTAGGTCGAATAGTGGTAGGGCGTAGCCGCGGCGAACTCGGCCGCGCAGGTGTCCACGGTCTTGAACACCGGCCGGATCCCGCTGCGCAGCCGCAGCGTGCGGACCCCGTCCTCGCCGGCGAGCTCAGGCCGCAGCGCGGCGATCTGCCGGTCGGACAGCCCGAACCGCTTGGCCCGGCGCAGCAGCTGCGGGGTGAGCACCGGCGCGTCCACGACGTCAGCGCCGACCTGCCGCGCGTTCGCGATCTGCTCGACGAACCAGGGGTCGATGCCGCTGGCCCCGGCCACCGCGGCCACCGTGGCCCCGGCCCGCAGCGCCTGCTCGATCGTGTAGAGCCGGCCGTCGACCGGCGTCGCCAGCTCGGCCACCAGCCGGTCCCGGTCGGCCGGGCCGACGTCGGGGTCGGGTCCGGTCCACCAGCCGGCCCGGCCGGTCTCGGTCGACCGCATAGCCTTGCCCAGCGCCTCGGTGAAGTTGCGGCCGATCGCCATCGCCTCGCCCACGCTCTTCATGTGCGTGGTCAGCTCGCGGTCCGCGGTCGGGAACTTCTCGAATGCGAACCGCGGCACCTTGACCACGACGTAGTCGAGCGTCGGCTCGAACGAGGCCGGCGTCTCGCCGGTGATGTCGTTGCGGATCTCGTCCAGCGTGTAGCCGATGGCCAGCTTGGCCGCGATCTTCGCGATCGGGAAGCCGGTTGCCTTGGACGCCAGCGCGGACGAGCGGGACACCCGCGGGTTCATCTCGATGACGACCATCCGGCCGGTGCCCGGGTGGACCGCGAACTGGATGTTGCAGCCGCCGGTGTCCACCCCGACCTCACGCAGCACCGCGATGCCGAGGTCGCGCATGGCCTGGTATTCCCGGTCGGTCAGCGTCATCGCCGGCGCCACCGTGACCGAGTCGCCGGTGTGCACGCCCATCGGGTCGACGTTCTCGATCGAGCAGACCACGACCACGTTGTCGTTGCGGTCCCGCATCAGCTCGAGCTCGAACTCCTTCCAGCCGAGCACGCTCTCCTCGACCAGCACCTCGTGCACCGGGCTCGCGGCCAGCCCGGCCGCCGCCATCCGGCCCAGTTGCTCGGGGTCGCGGGCGACCCCCGAGCCGGCGCCGCCCATCGTGAACGACGGCCGCAGCACCACCGGCAGGTCGAGCTCGCCGGCCGCCGCGAACACCTCGTCCAGCGACCGGCAGACCCGGCTGCGCGGCACGTCGCCGCCGACCTTGCGGACGATCTCCTTGAACTGCTCGCGGTCCTCGCCGCGCCGGATGGCGACCACGTCCGCGCCGATCAGCCGGACGCCGTAGCGCTCGAGGACGCCGGTCTCGGCCAGCTGCACGGCGATGGTGAGCGCGGTCTGCCCGCCGAGCGTGGCCAGCACCGCGTCCGGCCGCTCCCGGGCGATCACCTTGGTGACGAACTCGGCCGTGAGCGGCTCGACGTAGGTGGCGTCGGCGAACTCCGGGTCGGTCATGATCGTGGCCGGGTTGGAGTTGACCAGGCTGACCCGTAGCCCCTCCGCCTTGAGCACCCGGCAGGCCTGGGTGCCGGAGTAGTCGAACTCGCAGGCCTGGCCGATCACGATCGGCCCGGAGCCGATCACCAGCACGTGCCGGAGGCCGTCCCTGCGCGGCATCAGCGGCCGCCCATCTGCTCGGCGAACCGGTCGAACAGGTAGGCGGCGTCGTGCGGCCCGGGCGCCGCCTCGGGGTGGTATTGCACGCCGAACGCCGGCCGGTCCAGGCAGCGCAGACCCTCCACGACGCCGTCGTTGAGGTTCACGTGGCTGACCACCACCCGGCCGAACCCGGTGTCCGCCTCCGGCGGCGCGTCGACCGCGAACCCGTGGTTGTGCGCGGTCACCTGGACCCGGCCGGTCGCGTTGTCCCGCACCGGCTGGTTGATCCCGCGGTGGCCGTACCGGAGCTTGTAGGTGCCGAAGCCGAGCGCCCGGCCGAGGATCTGGTTGCCGAAGCAGATCCCGAACAGCGGCACGCCCGCGGCCAGCACCCCGCGGACGGCCTCCACCGGCCCGTCGGTGGCGGCCGGGTCGCCCGGCCCGTTGCTGACGAACACCCCGTCCGGGTCGAGCGCGAGCAGGTCGTCGACACCGGAACAGGCCGGCAGCACGTGCGTCTCCACCCCGCGGCGGGCCAGCAGCGCCGGCGTCATCCGCTTGATGCCGAGGTCGAGCGCGGCGACCACGTGCCGCTTCGGACCGTCCGCCGGCACCACGTACGGCTCCCGGGTGGACACCTCGTGGGCCAGGTCGGCGCCGAGCATCCCCGGCGCCGCCAGCACCCGGGCCAGCAGCGCCTCCGGGTCGGACTCGACCGAGGACAGGCCGACCCGCATCGCCCCGCGCTCGCGCAGGTGCCGGGTCAGCGCTCGGGTGTCCACACCGGACACCCCGACCACGCCGGCCCGCTCGAGCTCGTCCGGCAGCGACCGGGTCGACCGCCACGAGGACGGGGTCACCGTCGGGTCGCGCACCACGTAGCCGGCGACCTGCACCCGGCCGGACTCGGCGTCCTCGTCGTTGATCCCGGTGTTGCCGACGTGCGGCGCGGTCATCACCACGACCTGCCGGTGGTACGACGGGTCGGTGAGCGTCTCCTGGTAGCCGGTCATCCCGGTGGCGAACACCGCCTCGCCGACGCTCTCCCCCACCGCCCCGAACGCCTCGCCCCGGAACGTCCGGCCGTCCTCCAGCACCAGCAGTGCGGGGCGGATCACCGCACCGCCTTCCCGTCGAGCACGGTCGGCTCGCCGCGCAGGAAGGTCGCCACCGCCCGGGCCGGCAGCTCGCGTCCGGCGTACGGGGTGTTGCGGCTGCGGGAGGCCGACGCGGCCGGGTCCGGCGTCCACCGGGCGGCCGGGTCGACCAGCGTGAGCGAGGCCGGCGCGCCCTCCGCCAGCGACGGCGGCGTGAGCCCACCGATCCGGGCCGGCGCGGCCGACATCCGCTCGGCCAGCCCGCGCCAGTCGAGCAGCCCGGTCTCCCGCATCGCCAGCACGGCCACCGACAGCGCGGTCTCCAGCCCGAGCATCCCGGGCCGGGCCGCGGCCCACTCGGTCTCCTTGTCCTCCAGCGCGTGCGGCGCATGGTCGGTGGCGACCGCGTCGATCGTGCCGTCGGCCAGCGCGGCCCGCAGCGCGGCCACGTCCTCGGCCGTCCGCAGCGGCGGGTTGACCTTGTAGACCGGGTCGTACGTGGCGGCCAGCTCGTCGGTGAGCAGCAGGTGGTGCGGGGTCACCTCGGCGGTGACCCGGGTGCCCTTGCTCTTGGCCCAGCGCAGGAGCTCCACCGAGCCCGCGGTCGAGACGTGGCAGACGTGCAGCCGGGAGCCGACGTGCGCGGTCAGCAGCACGTCCCGGGCGATCATCGCCTCCTCGGCCGCGGCCGGCCAGCCGGCCAGGCCCAGCCTGGCCGCCACCACGCCCTCGTTCATCTGCGCGCCGGCGGTCAGCCGCGGCTCCTCGGCGTGCTGGGCGACCACCCCGTCGAACGCCTTGACGTACTCCAGCGCCCGGCGCATGAGCTGCGGGTCGTGCACCGGCTTGCCGTCGTCGGAGAAGACCCGCACCCTGGCCGCCGAGTCCGCCATCGCGCCGAGCTCGGCGAGCTGCTGCCCGGCCAGGCCGGCGGTGACCGCGCCCACCGGGCGGACGTCGACGAGCCCGGCCTCCCGCCCCAGCCGCCAGACCTGCTCGACCACGCCGGCGGTGTCGGCCACCGGCTCGGTGTTGGCCATCGCGTGCACGACCGTGTAGCCGCCCAGCGCGGCCGCCCGGGAGCCGGTCTCGACCGTCTCGGCGTCCTCCCGCCCCGGCTCGCGCAGGTGCGTGTGCAGGTCCACCAGCCCCGGCAGCGCGACCAGCCCGGCCGCGTCGACCACCGTGGCGCCGCGGGTGCTGCCGGTGGCGACGACCCCGTTCCTGATCAGCAGGTCGACCGGCGCGTCGCCGTAGGGCGCGACGCCCTTGAGCAGGAAGGCGGTCATGCCGGGCTCCCGCCGAGCAGCAGGTAGAGCGCTGCCATCCGGACGCTCACCCCGTTCGCGACCTGTTCGACGATCGTGGACCGGCGCGGGTCGTCGGCGACCTCGGCGGCGATCTCCATGCCCCGGTTCATCGGGCCCGGATGCATGACGATCGCGTCGTCCGGCAGCAGCGCCATCCGGGTCCGGTCCAGCCCGTACCGGCGGCTGTACTCGCGCGCCGACGGGAAGTATGCCTCGCCCATCCGTTCCCGCTGCACCCGCAGCATCATCACCACGTCCGCCTTGGGCAGGCTGGCGTCGAGGTCGTAGGAGACCGCGGCCGGCCAGGCCTCGACGCCCACCGGAAGCAGCGTCGGCGGCGCCACCAGCGTCACCTCGGCCCCGAGCGTGGCCAGCAGCAGCACGTTGGACCGGGCCACCCGGCTGTGCAGCACGTCGCCGACGATCGCCACCCGCAGGCCGTCCAGCCGGCCGAGTCGCTGCCGCATCGTGTACGCGTCGAGCAGCGCCTGGGTCGGGTGCTCGTGGGTGCCGTCGCCGGCGTTGAGCACGCTGCCGCGCACCCAGCCGGCCAGCCGGTGCGGCGCGCCGGAGGCAGGGTGCCGGATCACCACCGCGTCCGAGCCCATCGCCTCCAGGGTCAGCGCGGTGTCCTTGAGCGACTCGCCCTTGGACACGCTCGACCCCTTGGCCGAGAAGTTGACCACGTCCGCGGACAGCCGCTTGGCCGCCAGCTCGAACGAGGTGCGGGTGCGGGTGGAGTCCTCGAAGAACAGGTTCACCACCGTGCGGCCGCGCAGCGTCGGCAGCTTCTTCACCTCGCGGCCGGTCAGCGCCTCGTCCAGCCGCTCGGCCGTGTCGAGGACGGTCAGTGCCTCGTCCCGGCTCAGGTCACCGGCGGAGAGCAGGTGCTTCACCGGGCCACCTCTTTCCCGGCCGTCCCGGGCGCGGCGGCCGGCTGCTCGAGCAGCACCGCGTCCCGGCCGTCGGTCTCGGACAGCAGCACCCGCACGGTCTCCTCGTGCGAGGTGGGGATGTTCTTGCCGACGTAGTCGGCCCGGATCGGCAGCTCCCGGTGGCCACGGTCGACCAGCACCGCCAGCTGCACCGCGCGGGGCCGGCCGAGGTCGCGCAGCGCGTCGAGCGCGGCCCGGACCGTACGGCCGGAGTAGAGGACGTCGTCGACGAGCACGACCAGCCGGCCGTCCACCCCGCCCAGCGGCTCCACGGTGGTCTCCAGCGGGCGCACCCCGCGCAGCCGCAGGTCGTCGCGGTGCAGGGTGACGTCGAGGACGCCGACCGGCACGTCGATGCCCTCGAACGCGCGGATGCGGGCGGCGAGTCGCCGGGCCAGCGGGACACCGCGGGTCGGGATGCCGAGAATCACGGTGTCGGTGGCGCCGCCGGTCTTCTCCAGCAGCTGGTGGGCGATGCGGTCGACGACCCTGGACACCGCCGGGGCGTCGAGGAGCGCACGGCTCACAGGGACCTCCTTCCCCGCCTCACCGGACGGGTCGTTAAAGGACGTCGGTCGGCACCCACGGTAGCAGCGGGATCCCGCAGTGAGCCGCAGCGCACGCCGGAGCGTGGTGACTGCAAAGGAGTGCAGTGAGTCCGGCGGAGGTGCGCCATGCGGTCGATTCAGCCGAGCCGGACAGGGCATACGCTGTATCGGACAGACACCGGTCGCAGTCATGTTGCGTCATTGGCGGGAAATGGTGTCACTCGGCCGGGTGATTTCCGGGCGGCACGTCGGGCCGCCCGGGCTACAGGCGGTGACGAGTGGGGACGATCTTCGGCAAGCCGGCTTGACTGCGGAGCGTCATACCGCCTACGGTCACGCTCCGTAGTCGAAAGCGCGGGGGGCCAGACATGACAGTGCTCGGTGTCGCACCGGAGATGGAGCGCAACGGAATGACCAGCGACTACGCCAGGGCCCTCGGCGCACGCCTGCGTGCCATCCGCACGCAGCAGGGCCTCTCGCTGCACGGCGTCGAGAAGAAGTCGAAGGGCCGGTGGAAGGCCGTCGTCGTCGGCTCGTACGAGCGCGGCGACCGTGCCGTGACCGTGCAGAAGCTGGCCGAGCTCGCCGATTTCTACGGCGTGCCCGTCGGCGAGCTGCTGCCGGAGGGACGGACCGCCTCCGCCGCCGCCCCGGCCCAGAAGATCGTGCTCAACCTGGAGCGGCTGTTCCAGCTGCCCCCCGACCAGGTCGGCCCGCTCGCCCGCTACGCGCAGGCGATCCAGAGCCAGCGCGGCGACTACAACAACAAGGTCCTGTCCATCCGCGGCGAGGACCTGCGGTCGCTGTCGATCATCTACGACCTGTCCGAGGGCGAGCTGACCGAGCGGCTGATCGAGTGGGGGGTGCTGGCGCCGGACGCCCGCAGCATCGACCCCGCGCTCGACCGCCGCTCCGAGGACAGACGCTCCGCCGACCGCGCCTGAGCGGACACCAGAAGGCCGGCCGTCCCGCCCGGGCCGGCCGGCCTTCTCCCACGCACCGCCTCAGTCGACCACCCGGGGCGGGCCGGGGATGGGGTCCGGCGGCGGTACCGCGGGTGGTCGCTCCCGGAGCACCCGGCCGAGCACGCCGTTGACGAACCGCGGCGACTCGTCCGTGGACAGCGACTTCGCCAGCTCGACCGCCTCGTCGATCGCGACCGCGTCCGGCACGTCCTCGCGCAGCATCAGCTCGTACAGCGCCAGCCGCAGCACGGCCCGGTCGACCGGCGGCATCCGGTCGACCGTCCAGCCCTCGGAGTGCTCACCGAGCACCCGGTCGATCCGTTCCAGGTTGCCGGTGACGCCCTCGACCAGCTCGACCGCGTAGTCCGGCACCGGCGGGTCGGCCTGCGCCAGCCGCTCGGCCAGCAGCTCCCGCGGGTCGGCGGCCCGCACGTCCGCCTCGTACAGCAGGTCGACCGCCCGCTTGCGGGCCTTGCTCCGAGCCGCCATCCCTACGCTCGGCCGAGGTAGCGTCCGTCGCGGGTGTCCACCTTGACCTTCTCGCCGGTGGAGACGAACAGCGGGACCTGGATGGTCGCGCCGGTCTCCAGCGTCGCCGGTTTGGTGCCGCCGGTCGACCGGTCGCCCTGCAGCCCGGGGTCGGTCTGCTCGATGACGAGCTCGACGCTGGTCGGCAGCTCCACGTAGAGCGGGGTGCCGTCGTGCATCGCGACCACGATCTCGGTGTTCTCCAGCAGGTAGCCGGCGCCGTCGCCGACCGTGCCGGCCGCCACCGGCACCTGCTCGAACGTCTCCGAGTCCATGAACACGAAGTCGTCGCCCTCGCGGTAGAGGTAGGTCATCGAGCGCTTGTCGACGGTCGCGGTCTCCACCTTCGTGCCCGCGTTGAAGGTGCGGTCGACGACCTTCCCGGAAAGCACGTTCTTCAGCGTGGTGCGCACGAAGGCACCACCCTTGCCGGGCTTGACGTGCTGGAACTGGACGACGGACCACAGCTGCCCGTCCAGGTCGAGAACGAGTCCGTTCTTCAGGTCGTTGGTGGTGGCCACGCCGGGTTTCTCCGCATGCTTCAGGGTCAAGGTGACTGGCTAGAGGACCGTGAGGTCCTTGGACGACAGCGTCAGCAGCTCCGGCTCGGCGCCATCGCGGACGACGAGGGTGTCTTCGATGCGGACGCCGCCGCGCCCGGGAAGGTAGACCCCCGGCTCGACGGTGACGGCCATCCGGTCCACCAGTGTACCGGCGCCGAGCGGGCTGAGCGCCGGCGCCTCGTGGATCTCCAGCCCGACGCCGTGGCCGAGACCGTGCCCGAACTGGTCGGCCCGGCCGGCTCCGGCGATGACGTCGCGGGCGGCCGCGTCGATCGACCGCACCTCGGCGCCGATCCGCAGCGCGGCCCGGCCGGCGGCCTGCGCGGTGTGCACCAGGTCGTAGATCTCCCGCTGCCAGTCGGCCGGCCGGCCGAGGACGAACGTGCGGGTCATGTCCGAGTGGTAGCCGCCGTACTCCGCGCCGAAGTCGAGCTTCACGAAGTCGCCGGCGGCCAGCTCGCGCTCGGCCGGGCGGTGGTGCGGGATGGCCGAGTTGGGCCCGGTCGCGACGATCGTCTCGAAGCTCGGCGCGTCCGCGCCGTGGTCGAGCATCCGCGCGTCGAGCTCGCGGCCGATCTCCCGCTCGGTGCGGCCCGGGCCCAGCCCGCCCGCGGCGATCAGCTCGGCGAGCGCGCGATCGGCGACCGCGCAGGCCTCCCGCAGCAGCGCGACCTCGGTGTCGTCCTTGACCGCGCGCAGGTGCTCCACCGCGCGCTTGACGCTGACCAGCTCACCACCGGCCGCCTCGGCCAGCGCCGCCTGCAGGTCGACGGTGACGTCGTGGGTCTCGATGCCGAGCGTGCGGTAGCCGTCCTTGGCCGACCGCTCGGCCAGCGCGACCGCGCTGGTGCGCTCGATCAGCAGCTCGACGTCCGGGGCCTGCTCACCCGCCTGGACCGTGTAGCGCCCGTCGGTGCACAGCACCTCCGGCCGGTCGGCGTCGGCCGGCACCAGCAGGGCACCGTTGGAGCCGGTGAAGCCGGTCAGGTAGCGGACGTTGACCAGCCGGCTCACCAGCACCGCGTCCAGCCCGGCGGCCCGGGCGGCGGCACGCAGTCGGTCCCGGCGTTCGGCTGAGGCGCTCACCCGGCCAACCTACCCGCCGCCGCCGCCGTCCCCGGCGACGGCCGACCAGGCCTCGGCCAGCAGCTCCGGGCCGGGGTCAGCGAGGATCGCCGGCCGGGCCGGCCCGTCCAGCACGACGAACCGCAGGACCGCGCCGCGGGCCTTCTTGTCCACCCGCATCGCCTCGTGCAGCTCCGGCCAGCCGGTGCTGTCGTACGTGACCGGCAGGCCGAGCGTGGCCAGCACGCTCCGGTGCCGGTCGGCGGTGGCGGGGTCGAGCCGCCCGGCGGCCTGGCCGAGCGCGGCCGCGAAGACCAGCCCGACCGCGACCGCGTCGCCGTGCCGGACCCGGTAGCGCTCGCGCTTCTCGATCGCGTGCGCGAGCGTGTGGCCGTAGTTGAGATACTCGCGCTCGCCGCTCTCCCGCAGGTCCCGGCCGACCACCGCGGCCTTGACCCGCACCGCGCGCTCGACCAGCTCCGCGGCCGGTGCCGCCACGCCGTCGCGCTCCAGGAGATCGAGGATCGCCGGGTCGGCGATGAACCCGCACTTGACCACCTCGGCCAGCCCGGCCCGGTAGTCGGCCGGCGGCAGGGTGGCCAGCGCGGTCAGGTCGCAGAGCACGCCGGCCGGCGGGTGGAACGCACCGACCAGGTTCTTGCCGGCGGCCACGTCGATGCCGGTCTTCCCGCCCACCGCCGCGTCGACCATGCCGAGCAGGGTGGTCGGCAGGTGCACCACCCGCACGCCGCGCAGCCAGGCGGCGGCCACCCAGCCGGCGAGGTCCGTGGTGGCGCCGCCGCCGAGCCCGACGACCGCGTCGGAACGGGTGAAGCCGGCCGCGCCGAGCGCGTCCCAGCACTCACCGGCCACGGCCAGGGTCTTGGCGGCCTCGCCGTCCGGCACCGTCAGGGACAGCACGGCGAGTCCGGCCGCGCGCAGCGTCTCGGCCACCGCCGCGGCCCGCCCGGCCAGCGCCGCCGGGTGCACCAGCGCGGCCTGCGCGGCGTCCCCGAGCAGCCCGGCCAGCTCGCCGTCAAGCCCGTCGCCGACGACCACCTCGTACGGTGCCGGGCCGCCGACCGGTATCCGCACCGGGACGCGCGGGCTCACGTCCGGTCCCGCGCGGTCACGGCGGCGAGCACCGCGTCGGCGACCTCGTCCGGCGTGCGGTCGTCGGTGCCGATCTCGGCCACCGCGACCTCCAGGTAGAGCGGGAGCCGGGCGTCCAGCAGCGCGCGCAGCTGCTGGCGGGGGTTTCCGAGCAGGAGCGGCCGGTCCCGGTTGAGCCCGACCCGGCCGGCGGACGTCGGCACCGTCGCGGTCAGCAGCACGACCGGCCGGCCGGCCAGCCGGGCGCGGGTCCGCTCGGCCAGCACCGCGCCGCCGCCGAGCGCGACCACGGCGTCCCGGGTCAGCGCCTCGACCACCGCGTCAGCCTCCAGCCGGCGGAACTCCTCCTCGCCGTCGTCGACGAAGATCTCGCTCACCGGCTTGCCGGCCGTGGCCACGACGAGGTCGTCGGTGTCCACGAACGGCACGGACAGCCGGTCGGCCAGCAGCCGCCCCACGGTCGTCTTGCCCGCCGCCGGCGGCCCGACCAGCACCAGCCGCGGGCGCTGCGCCCGGGAGCCCTCGCGCTCGCTCACTTCACCACCAGCGAGTCGAGGTAACCGCGGGCATTGCGGGCGGTCTCGGCGACCGAGTCGCCGCCGAACTTCTCCAGCGCCGCGTCGGCGAGCACGAGCGCGACCATCGCCTCGGCGACCACCCCGCCGGCCGGCACCGCGCAGACGTCCGAGCGCTGGTTGATCGCGACCGCCGGCTCGCCGGTGGAAACGTCCACGGTGGCCAGCGCCCGCGGCACGGTGGAGATCGGCTTCATGGCGGCCCGCACCCGCAGCGGCTCGCCGGTGCTCATCCCGCCCTCGGTGCCGCCCGACCGGCCGGTACGGCGGCGCAGCCCGGCCGGACCGCTCTCGATCTCGTCGTGCGCCTGGGAGCCGCGGCGGCGGGCAAGGTCGAAGCCGTCGCCGAGCTCGACGCCCTTGATCGCCTGGATACCCATCAGCGCCGCGGCCAGCCGCGCGTCCAGCCGCCGGTCGCCGTGCACGTGGCTGCCGAGGCCGGGCGGCAGGCCGTGCGCGACGACCTCGACGATCCCGCCGAGGGTGTCGCCATCCTTCCGGGCCGCGTCGATCTCGGCCACCATCGCGTCGCCGGCGGCCGGATCGAAGCAGCGCACCGGGGACTCGTCGACCGCGGCCGCGTCGTCCGGACCCGGCAGCGTCCCGTACGGCACGGCGACCTCCCCGATGCGGACCACGTGGGACAGCACGGTCACGGCGAGGGTCTGATCCAGGAACGCCTTCGCCACCGCACCGAGCGCGACCCTGGCCGCGGTCTCCCGGGCGCTGGCCCGCTCCAGCACCGGCCGCGCGTCGTCGAAGCCGTATTTCTGCATGCCGACCAGGTCGGCGTGCC
>Ga0308176_10000638_pt1 | contig 22059 bp, 16 predicted proteins | sample PhyCR2_3_FD_203890 | JGI IMG/M metagenome (GOLD analysis project Ga0308176, IMG submission 203890) | Soil microbial communities from UC Gill Tract Community Farm, Albany, California, United States - DLSLS.C.R2 | ecosystem: Environmental > Terrestrial > Soil > Agricultural land | place: USA... | reverse complement strand
TCGGGCGGGCCATGCTGGAATGCTTCAAGTCTTCGCCCAGTTAGACGAGTTCATTGCCGGTCGGGCCGTCAGTAAGTCTGGCAAAGACCTTGCGATCGGCCGACCGAAGTCTCTGTTCCGGGTGGATGAAGCGCTTCGGCTCAGGAAGCTAGGGACAAGCTGGCGCAAGATCGCGAAACAACTCGGAGTCCCGGAAGCAACGGTACGAGTCAGATGCGCAGAAAAGTGTCCGCCGCTTCAGGTCGAAGAACCAAGGGAACAAAGAACATCAACGGCCTGAGCTGTGTGAGCAACAAAGACCTCTTTTCTGCTCAGCCAGTGATCAATATCATACGGGGCATACCGATGCCGATCCTTGCTTGCGATTGTTTCTTCGGTCCGCGACCCTCCGCGGCCACCATGAAGCCTGCAACGAAGCCGTCGACCTGTGGACGGATGCACTTCGGCCGGCTTCTGGCACAGCGTCCCTTTTCTGGTCCGCGCGTTGCAAGTTTTGATTCTTGACCCTTCCCCCCAGAGCTGCCCTCTAGTGCCGGTGAAGACTCCCTTCATGCTCATGACCGCTCTCTTTCAATCATTGCTGTTCCAGCTTGGCGGCGGGCTTGTTCCGAAGGTGATCCACCCGTTTGAATGTTCGCTGAAACCGCGTGAACGCCTCATTCATAGAGAAGGTGTCTCGTTGTCCTTCCTTCAGCCGGTCTGCCACTTTGACGGCGCTGGTGAGGGTCGCAGCTAACGCATGACTTGTGAACGTCTTAGCGATCTTGATTGCTATCTCCATCTCTCCTTAAGCAATTTTTGAAGGTCGGTATGCCCATTCGTGCATGGTTGCGTGCACAATTCGGCCAGTCGCGCCACCTTCCCTGGTAGTTTGCTGCCCCAGTCTTTGCATCCAGATAGTTTGTTGCCTTCTCGCATGGCTATCTCTGTTTCCGCGACGAAATTCTTCCACAGCTCCTTCGCAGCCGTGGAGAGCGTCAACATCTCGGGTTCGACTTCTCCTTCGTCGTTGCGCGAAGCAGGCATATCCAAGAGATCTGTAAGGCTGTCATGGTAGGCTTTACGGACGCTTTCCGGAATCGGTGTTGTGGATCCTCCGATAAAAGTACGGCTTGGGCCACAGAGTCCATTCGGCAATGGAGCGAGCGTTCGCCCTGGAGGCTCGAGTAATGACCGCATCCGCCGAATTTACATCTCGTCGAGGCACATACTCGGTGGCACGAGCAAAGCGGGAGAAGCGGCCATCTCTTCCTGCGGCGCTTTCCATTCCCGGTTCAGTTCGAAATTGGCCTTCCACAATTCGTAAATCGCGGGATAGATCAGCATTTCCAGAATGAACGACGTTGTGATTCCGCCAATCATCGGTGCAGCAATGCGCCTCATCAGATCCGCGCCCGCGCCGGTCGCCCACATCACGGGAAGAAGACCAGCCAAAACTGTCGTTACCGTCATAAACTTCGGACGTATGCGTTTCTCCGCACCGTACCGGATCGCGGATCGCAGTTCCGCCCTGTTACGCAGTTTGCCTTCTGTTTTCGCTTGCTGATAGGCAAGATCCAGGTATAACAGCATAAATACACCCGTCTCAGCATCGATTCCAAGCAGCGCGATCAGGCCGACACCAACGCTGACGCTCATGTGATAGCCAAGAAGATATAGAAACCATAGAGCTCCGATTGCTGAGAACGGAACGGCGAGCATTACGATCAGAGTTTTCGAAAACGATCGCGTGTTCAGGTAAAGAAGCAGACAAATGAGTGCGATCGTTAAAGGCACCACCACCTTCAGTCGCTTGCTGGTCCGCTCGATCGCTTCATACTGCCCGCTCCAGGACATCGAATATCCCGGCCGCTGAGTAATCCTGCCTCGGATTACCCGATTTGCCTCCTCAATGTATCCCCTTGGGTCCCTGCCATCGAGGTCCACGTAAACATAGGACGTCAGCAGGCCGTCCTCATCCCGAATCATCGACGGCCCCTTGACGACCTGGATCGAGCCCAGTTGGCCCATTTCGATCTGCTTCTCGCCTCCCGGCACCGGGACGAGTACACGCCCAAGCGTTGCTATGTCGCTCCGGAAATCACGCATGTAGCGCACGTTGATCGGATAGCGTTCCCGTCCCTGGATAATGGTCGACACATTCTCACCACCGATCGCGTTTTCAACCGATACCTGGGCATCTGCAATGCTCAGGCCGTAGCGCGCGAGCTGTTTGCGGTCCCAATTTACGTCGAGGAAATAACCTTCGGCGGGACGTTCCGCGAACACCGACCGGGTTCCTTGTACGCCTGGAAGAACGGCCTCGATCTCAGCGCCGATCTTCTGAATCACGCCCATGTCGCTCCCGGAAATCTTCAGCCCAACGGTGGTTCGCATGCCGGTTGTCAACATGTCGAGCCGTCCTTTGATCGGCATTGTCCAGGAATTCGAAACACCGGGCAGACGTAGTGCGGCGTCCATCTGCCGTATGAGTTCGTCCTGCGAAATATGGTCGGGTGTGATGTGGCGAAGTGCAGGCTTTATCCATTCGGGCGCGGCGGAGTACCAGGTCGGGATGCGGGGCCACTCCGATTTCGGGCGCAGCGTGATGACCGTTTCAAGCATCGAGAGCGGTGCCGGATCGGTGGGGGTTTCCGCTCGCCCCGCCTTTCCGAGAACGTGATCCACCTCGGGAAATTGTTTAATAATCCGGTCCGTGACCTGAAGTAGCTTTTTGGCTTCACCAATGGAGATCCCGGGCATGGTTGCCGGCATGTATAACAGCGATCCCTCATCGAGAGGCGGCATAAACTCTGATCCCAGCTTTCGGTAGATGGGAATCGTGCAGATCAGAACGAGCAATGCTCCCATAATCACTACCGATTTCCAGCGAAGGGTCCAGTCAAGTACAGGCTGATAGATGCGGATCAAAGCGCGGCTGACGGGATGCTTCTCTTCGGAGTGGATAGGTCCCGCGACGATGTTGTTGAGCAATCGATGCAGCCAGATCGGTCGAAAGCGCCGGACCCGGAGGCGCATCAGCAGCAGTCGCAGTGCGGGATCAAGCGTAATTGTCAGGAGGGCGGCCACAATCATCGCGAGGCTCTTCGTGTAGGCCAGCGGCTTAAAAAGCCGCCCTTCTTGCGCCTCGAGTGTCAGCACTGGAAGAAACGAGACCGAGATAACCAGCAAGGCGAAGAAACTTGGACCCGCGACCTCCTTAATTGCCTCAATAACCACGGCGCGAGGATCGAACGGCCGGCCAGATTTCTTGCACAAGTCGAGCTTCTTATGCGTCTGCTCAACCACCACAATGGCCCCATCCACCAGCGCACCGATCGCGATTGCGATACCGCCAAGAGACATGATGTTCGCGTTGATGCCCAAGAGGCGCAGCGGAATGAATGAAATCAGTACCGCGGCAGGAATCGTGATCAGCGGCAGAATCGCGCTCGGAAAATGCCAGAGGAATAGCAGAATAATCAACGCCACAATAGCGGTCACTTCAATGAGGGTCTGCTTTACGCTTGAAATCGATCTCCGGATAAGGTCAGATCGGTCGTAGACCGGCAGGATTCGGACGCCCGCCGGAAGGCCCGGCTCGATCTCGCGAATCTTCGCTTTCACTCGGTCGATCACATCGAGCGCATTCTCGCCCTGCCGCATGATGATGATGCCGGATACCGCGTCACCCGTTCCGTCAAGGTCGGCCACACCGCGCCTTAACTCGGGACCGATGGTAACTTGTCCGAGGTCTTTGATCCGGATCGGTGTGCCTGTGTCGCTTGCACCCAACGCAATCTGCTCGATATCCTCAACGGATTTCACAAAACCACGGCCACGAACCATGTATTCAGTCCCGCCGAACTCAAGCAAACGCCCGCCTAAATCACTGTTCCCACTCCGAACTGCATCCACAACGCGGCCAATGGAAACTCGATACTGCCGCAATCGATTCGGATCAACGTTGATTTGGTACTGTTGCCCGAACCCGCCCACAGCTGCGACCTCTGCCACGCCGGGCACGGATTTTAAGTAATATTTCAAATACCAATCCTGGTAGGAGCGCAACTCGGCTAAACTGCGCTTTCCGGAGTGGTCCACGAGCGCATACTGGTATACCCATCCCAAACCCGTTGCATCCGGCCCCAGTTCAGTCTTCACGTCTTTCGGCAGCCGTGACAGCACTCCCGCGAGGTATTCGAGCGTACGCGAGCGTGCCCAATACAGGTCAGTACCGTCCTGGAAAATCACATAGACGTAGGAATACCCGAAATCCGAAAAGCCACGCACGGACTTCACGTGCGGCGCGCCCAGCATGGCGGATACGATCGGGTACGTTACCTGAGCTTCGACCAGATCAGGGCTGTGTTCCCAGTGCGAGTACACAATGACCTGCGTGTCGCCAAGCTCCGGAAGTGCATCCACTCTCAAGGTCCGCGAAGACCAGTAGCCACACACGGCCGCGGCTGCCACCAGCAGAAGCACCAGAAATTGATTCCGAGCTGAAAAGTCGATCAAACGATTGATCACGGCAGCTCTCCCTTGGATCCCGCGCGACCCATGGGCATCCCCAAGCTTTCGGAACCTGCCGAGTATTCCGCTCTGCCGTGCATGCGGGTTTCCGAATCGAGCAGAAAAGTTCCAGACACGACAATTTGCTCACCAGCGGACAGTCCTTGGAGAATCTGGACGCGGTCGCCGAGTGTCCAGCCGGTCCGGACCTGGCGCGTTTCGAACTGTCCATTGCCGCGATTCACAAACACGACCTCCTTCAGTCCTGAATCGACCACCGAGTCCCGCGGCACCACGAGTGCCGGAGGAGGCTTGACGGCGAATTCAAGGTCTACGTACATTTCCGGCCTCAATGCAAAGCCCGGGTTTTCCGCATCCAAGCGCACCTGAAGGATCCGCGATGCAGCGTCGAACTGCGGCAATACGTTGCTGACTTGAGCGCGCAATTCCTCCCCTGGTGTTTGCGGAACCGAGACGTGCGCGGCAAGCCCCGGGCTAACCCACCGAGCTTGTGGATCAGACAGATCAGCCAAGATCCAGACGTGACGCAGATCGACAATCCGGTACAACTCTGTGCCGCGCTCAAATTTCTGGTCGGCGTAGACATTACGCATGACGATGAAGCCCGTGGCCGGTGAAACGAGATTGATGACGGAGAGTACGTTCTTTTCCCGCGCGATCAGGTCGATCTGGCCGCTGGATACGCCGAGCGATTCGAGATTGAGAGCAGCGTCCCTTACTGCCGTTTTGAGGCGCTCCATTGTGTCCGGTTCATCACCGCGCCTGAATCGCTCGACTTGATTCAAGGCAAAGATATACGCCTGCTGCGCCGTTTGTAAATCTCTGGAGTACACGGCAGTTAGGGGATCTCCCTTCCTCACAAGTCTGCCGGTTCCGTCCTGAAAGAAACCTCGCACCCAGCCATCCGTCTTGGCTGTCACCCGGTAGACCATGCTCTCGTCCGGTACGACTCGCCCTCCTGTTCGGAACGGAGTGGTGTCTTGCGAGACCTCCGCGATGCCGAGTTTCACTCCGATCAATTGCTGCTGGTCCGGATTTACTGAGATACCGGAAAAGGGCTTTTCGGTTTTTTGTCCGGCGGCGGGAATGGACCTTGCATCCGTCACGTTCATCGGCACGAGATCCATTCCGCAGTCAGGTGCTTTGCCCGGCTTGTCCGATACATAGCTGGGATGCATCGGATCCTGGTAACGCACCGTCCCGGAACTGTGAGGGACTGCGCCGGCAGCTACGGCGCGCTCCCGCCAGCGTCCCAGACCAAACGAGACTGCAAGTAGCAGGGCAATAACCGTCACGTTCTTGCAATTCATGTGAGCTCGCTCCTTTCGGAATCCGGTCTACGAACGCTCCGTTCGCAGACCGGAACAATGCTTTGCGGACCTTCTCAACCGACAACGTCGAACGGACGCATCATCTCGTTGTCCTCGTGCTCAAGAATGTGACAGTGCCACATGTAGCGGAACCTTTGCCCTGCTGTCGCATTGACACCGGCCGGCAGATCGAATCGTGCAATGATCTTCGTCACCATGCCCGGGTACGCAATGACGGTATCCTTTCGTGCGGGCCGCTCATTAGTTGCTGGCGGCTGCGGCGCCGCTGTGTACACCAGGTTTCTCGCCGAGTCCCAGGGTCTCTGATTGAACTTCTGGCGCTCCAAAATCTGGAACTCGACTAAGTGAACGTGTATCGGATGCGCATCTCCCGTCGTGTTCACGAGATTCCAGATCTCGGTACTGCCGGCACGCGGGTTTTCCGTTACCGGATCGGACCAGCGCAACCCATCGAGTTGGCCGATAATCGGGTAGCCGTCGGAGTCTCTGTCCGCTTCACTCAACTCCAGGTTGCGTACTCGCACCGCATCCGCCGGTCGCAGCAGTTCGAGCGGTTGCAGAGTGTCCGGCAGGGAGCTGTTATCTGCTCCACTGAGGCGCTTACTGACCCGGAATTGCATAACTTGCGCGGGTACAACCTCGCCCCCGCCAGGAAACGGCGCTGGAGCGTCGTTGGTCAGGACAAAGTTTTTGCCGTCCAATCCTGAAAAGTCGATCACGATATCAAACCGTTCGGCCGGCGCCATCAGAAGGTCTGTCAAGGTCACGGGGCCGGGCAGCAATCCACCATCCGTTCCGATCTGATGGAACACAGGTCCCGCATTCCCCAGAAGGTTGCCGGCCCGGTCGGACTCAACAAGCTGCATATGGTAGAAACGCGCATTTGACCCGTTCAAGATGCGGAACCGGTATTTGCGGGGTTCAACGTCCAGGTATGGCCACACCTTTCCGTTCACGAGAACCGTATCTCCGAAAAACTCGGGGATCCAGACCTCCTGGGTTCCGTCAGGCTCGGTCGGATAGAGAAGTGAGCCATCCGAGTTGAACAAGCGATCCTGGATGAGCAACGGGATTTCATACGGGCCACTCGGAAGGTTGAATGAATCCTCGGCCGGGTCACGAATGATGTAGAAGCCCGCAAGGCCGGCGAGGACATTCAGCCGGCTGATGCCCAATGCATGATCGTGGTACCACAGCGTGGTGCCCGGCTGGTCATTCGGATATTGGTAGAACTTCGTCTGAAAAGCGGAGCCGACGACTTTGAAGCCCGGCGTAAACCATGCTTCGGCGTAGCCGTCACTCTCGGGCATTGTTTTGATCCCGTGTAAATGGACGACGTTCCTCACCTCTGGTGCGCCCATATCTGCCCCGTGCAACTTGTGATCGATCGGCAGAAAGTGCTTTGGCGGTAAGTTCGAATCCCACAGAAAGCTGGCCGGAGTTCCCCTCGTCACCTCGATCGTGGGACCGGGGTAGGTGCCGTTATAACCCCAGAGCTTCGTCGGCGGCAGATTCCGATGGAGTTGCTGACGAAACTCGGACATAACAACCCGGGTGTTTCCAGGCGTCTGGCGAAGTACTCCCGGAATGGGAAGTGCATCGAGGTAGGGTGTCAGGTCTGCCCCCGGCTGAGCGAAGAGTTTCGGCCGAGCACCTACCACCCCTATTGCGCCCGCAACTCCGGCTTTTAAGAACGAACGTCGTTTCATTTGCTTCTCCTTGATCTACGTGCAGTCAAAAATGAGCGGCGCTGCCTTGGCGACTGCAAAGACCTTCTGCGGTCCTGGTTCACGAGCGCCGATAGTGAGCAACCGGTACAGTCCATCGACGGCGGCACGCCGTTCTGTACCGATCGCTGTGACAAAAGTGTAAAAGTGTTGTGAAGGGACTTGAAGACGGGAAATACAGTAATCAGGGCGGGGAAACTATCGCATCTCAGCCGCGACGGGGATCGGCCGAGAGTCTCGGCGCGTTCAATTCCGGTCCTATAGAACTTCATTGGCGTCCTTCTTAGTAAGGCAGGCAACATTTGCTCGCCAGGAGACACAACTCCTGTCGGGAAATTCGTCGGTAAATTTTGCTTGTATGCCAGGCCGGAGCCCGGGTTGGAAGGTTTCTGCCTGGTACACAGGGGCGGAGGAAGTCTTACGCCGTGTGCGCCTTGTTGCTAACTTGCCGGTTCCCCAAGACTAAGGCAACATCAGCAGGTCGTCAAGACACGTCGGAAGACATCCTTCGGTGCTCCGGGTGTGAGCACGTCTACGGTTTCTGAATTGTAAAATATACATACTAAAGGGTTTTATACGTACTTTTTTCCTGGTATGAAAACACGTCCTGGGCCGAGCGAGCCAATCACAATTTACAAATCTTTTACAAATTCTGTTACAAACCGCAAGTCCTGGTGTTTTTTCCGCGTCGTGCAGAACCAATCGACCCCGAAAAACTGCGTTGCCGCGCAGAAGTGCGTTACGGCGGGACCTTCGGCGCGAAACATTCGCCGGCGCCGACTAATACCTGCCGATTTCTGCTAGACACGAATGGACTTCAGAAGGACTAGAGCGCTCGTTCTGCTATTTCGGTGAGTTCATCGGGAAAAAGGGGCAGTGCATTCGCCTTCATACTGCTGGCACGCGATGCCTGTTCGACGAGAGCCGAAATCTGCTCTTTCCTGAGCCCATATGAACGCAGAGGCTGAATGCCTAGTTCCTGGCAGAGGTCGCTTACCCACGACACAGCATCGTCGGGTTCGGCGTTGTCTTTGCCCGTCAGCAACTGTGCGACTCTCCCGTACCGTGCCATGAGGTCGCTGTCAGTAAGCCTCTGTCGCGCTGCGCGGATATTGACTCGGAGGGCATGCGGAAGAACCGCGGCACAGAGCGCCCCGTGGTGCGCCTTGAGCATACCCCCAAGTGGGGCGGCGAAACCATGGACTGCACCTAAGCCCGCGTTCGATAGCGCCAGCCCGCTTAGCAGGCTCGCATACGATATCGATTCGCGAGCAGGTTTGTTTTGCGGCTGATGAAAAACAGACCTGATCGAATTGGCCGCTCGCTCCATACCGTCAAGGCAAAGGTTGTCGGTAAACGCGTTGGCACGGCAGCTTGTGTACGGTTCGACGAGTTGCGTTAATGCGTCCAGGCCAGTGTAGGCTGTGATCTCCGCCGGCAGATTTGTTGTGAAATCGGGATCAACAATCGCCAGACGTGCTAACAGATAAGAGCCACGCAGACTGGCCTTTACGCCATGCTCTGGTGAGCCGATCACCGCATTGCGTGTGACCTCTGCGCCCGTTCCTGCGGTTGTCGGGACCGCGATGCACGGCACCGGCTTAGATTTAAGCGTCTTTCCCTTCCCCACCACCTCCATGTAGTCAAGTGGCTCGCCGGAGTTCGGCGCTAAAGCAGCGATCGCCTTTGCTGAATCCATTGCACTGCCGCCGCCGAAACCGATCACGCAATCTTGACCTTTTGCTCTGCGCGCACCGTCGCGAATCACAGGGACGGTCGGTTCTTCTTCAATCGCGAACTCTGTTACATACAATCCTTCGGCGCGCAAACTTTCCACCAGTCCGGCGGCTCGGGCTGCCGAACTACCTCGAACCAGGAGAACGTTTGAGCCGTATTCCCGAACAGCTGCGGGCAACATGGACGCAGAGCCACTTCCGAAAACCAGCCGCGGGACAGTTGCAAACTCGAATTGCATCAGGCCCAGCTTTCATCGAGCGGAAATACATTCGCGTACTGCGTGCTCGTGCGGGGTTCGGCCATAAAGTCAGCCACCGTGTCACGCCAGCTCTTGTAATGTGCTGTGCCCTTGTGCTCGGCGGTGGCTTCGGGATAGCGGTACACCTCGATAAGAATGAACCTTGCCGCATCTTTCGCATCTTGCACAACGTCGAACCGTGCAATGCCGGGTTCCTGGATGCTCTTGCGTGCGTTCTCGACGGTGGCTTGCTTGAACGGCTCTATCGAATCCGGCTTTACACGCACGTGTACATGGACGATTAGCATACTTCTTGAGTATTGCTCCGGTATCCCGTACGCTTATCGTTTCTCGGGCTGCCTGACTGAGTATCACGGCAGCGCGAGACGAAGGTTGTTATCTGGCGTTACCGACACCCTGAACGTATGGTTCGACGGGTCGGTATCTTCGCTGTTGAACGTTGCCGACCGGGTTGGCGACAATGTGCCTGCCCGCATCCTGCCGTGGTGCACGTAAGTCCTGCAAAAAACGAGTACCACGACCCTCGCCGCTGGTTTGACAGCCCTGCCAGGGTCCGTAGTCTTCCCAGGTACTATCAGCGACACAACAGACGTCTGTACCAAATAGTACATGTACTCTGATTCGCTGGTTGACTTGTGCGATGCGTGGATCTAGTGTACGTATTGACCCAAATAACTGAACCGAAACGTACATAAGCCTTTCAGAGTACATCGACTCCGAGACGTTCGGAACGAGATGCGAAACAACGAGCCTTTTGGTCGCCTCTTTAACTTCGGCACGAAGCGTAGAGCAGCTCGAAACCGAATCAGGCAACCGACAACGATGTCAAAGCGCCTGAGCGGGCTCGAGACCCCGATGTACGTCGCCTGCTCCAGGTTTAGAGATGAGGTTGTACCAGAGAGGCTGAAGTCCGGTAATAGCGCGACAGCGATGAAGGAGCACAGTTCGCTGAGATAAACGAGGAATTTTCATGTTGCGCCTGGAAGGAGAGTATCGTCTCAAGAAGGCTACGGTGGCAATCGACTGCGGCGGCCCGGAGGCAACGTGTTTTCAGGTGCCAGAAGCTGCGACCGTGCAGATCAACGGGTTTCGTCGCGAAGGGCCGCTTGTGGAGGTGATCTATGGCGGGCGTCCGCTGCTGATGTTTTGGAACGATCTCGCCGAGCGCGCCGAAGCGGTGGAAGGAACCCGGTTTTCTTATGAGAACTTGTCAAAGTGGGTACTAAGAGCCCGTAGTATGCGTTAATGCATACCGAGTCACCTTCACTGCTCGCTTCAATCTCCACGTATTGCTTGGCGGACAGCGACCTCCGGTGACCAGGCTGGAGTTCTTCTCGCATACTGTAGCTGATGTTCACTTTCGACGCAAAGCGCGTGCTTGTTACCGGAGGCACGAGCGGGATTGGCAGGGCTATTGCAGAAGCATTCTCATCCGCCGGAGCGGACGTGATCTCAATCGGCTTGCCTACGGAGGAAAGTCCGACGGCTGCGATTCGGACCGAAACGCTCGACATCACTGATGCCGTTGAGCTAGACAAACTGGTCAGCAATCTCCCGGGTCTGGATATCGTGGTAAACGCCGCAGGTGTGATCCGGCGGGATGATGAGTTCCGCCTGGACGTTTTCACGGAAGTGCTAAACGTAAACCTCACCAGCACCATGCGTGTATGCATGGCCACGCATCCAAAGCTGAAAAGCTCACGCGGCACGATTGTAAACATCGCGTCTATGCTCAGCTTCTTCGGAGGGGGCCGTGTTCCCGCCTACAGTGCGAGTAAGGGCGGCGTCGTTCAGCTCACTCGCTCGCTTGCAATTGCCTGGGCAGCAGAGGGTATCCGCGTCAATGCTGTCGCACCCGGTTGGATTTCTACTCCTCTGACACAAGCTCTCCAGAACGACACGCGGCGGTCCGACGAACTGGTATCGCGTACCCCCCTTGGGAGATGGGGCCGTCCACAGGACGTTGCGGGTCCGGTGTTGTTTTTGGCGTCCGAGCTGGCCTCTTTTATCACGGGAGCGGTTCTGCCCGTGGACGGCGGATATTCGGTTTTCTGATTTGATATGAAGGTGCCATGCAAACCACACACCCGCAGTCGCCTCACCAGATCGTAACTCCGGGTATTCCGGAAGATGAACGCGTGTGGGTGCCGCAGGCGCCAAACGTATGGTTTCGTCCCCTCATGCTCAACACCTTGAACGGACAGTGGTGCAATCTGCTGCGGGTTCGAAAGGCGGGCATTCTCAGCCGGCACAGACATCCCGCTCCTGTCCATGGATACGTGCTCAAGGGCTCCTGGCGCTATCTCGAGCACGACTGGGTTGCACATGCCGGCGACTATGTATTCGAGCCGCCCGGCGAAACGCACACGCTCACCGTTGATGAGGATGTGGAGGAGATGATCACGTTCTTCAACATCAGCGGTTGCATGTATTACGTTGACGAAGAGGGAAAGCATACGGGCTTCGAAGACGTCTTCACGAAGATCGATATGTGCCGGCTACATTACGAGAAGGTCGGATTGGGATCCGGCTACGTCGACCAATTCGTGCGTTGAAACACGACTGCGGTCACGCCGGTTCCTGACGCCCGGGCCGCGCTTGATAAGCTTGCGCCCGTATGTCCAAATTGTCCCTCGCCTCAGCGCTCATCCTGGTTGCAACGAAATTACAGGCACAGGCTCCTGCCCCGCAGGTTTTCGGCCCCGAGCACATTACCGACGTGTATCGCGTGTCTCTTGACCGAGACGCCCTGTTACTCGAATCCATCAACGATGTGATCAAGGCGAAGAACATTCGCGACGGTCAGGTATTCATCAGCTCTGGATCGGTGCAGGACTGTACCTACCACTTCGTCGCGTCCACTGCTCTCAAAGCGCAGAACGAGTACAGAACAGTCAAAGGCCCATCAGAGATTCTCAGTGCGAGTGGCATCATTGCTGACGGCGAACCGCACATACACATCGCGCTTTCGAATCCTGAGAAAGGCGTCTATGGCGGCCACCTCGAGAAGGGGTGCCGTGTGCTTTACCTCGCCGAGTTCACGATATTTCGCTACGCTGGAGCGACGCTGACGAGGAAGTCAAACCAGAACGGCATACTGCTGTTGCAAAAAAAGTGATCCAACTTACGGCGTGATACGCTACGCGGACGAGAAACGCTGTATGCAATCACGCGCCTCCATCATCACGGCCGCCCTCCTTCTGATCGGCCTGAGCCCTGCCAGTGCTGCGCCTCAGGACGTGCACGTCTGGCAGAAGAAGGATTTGACGTTTACATCGGAACGATCGTTTAACAACGCGTATACGGACGTCCGCGTCTGGGTCGATCTCAGAGGCCCCGGCTTCAATAAGCGAGTGTATGGATTCTGGGATGGGGACAACACATTCAGAGTACGCGTGCTTGCAACCGCTCCGGGCCGTTGGACCTGGGCCAGCGGTTCAGACCCGCAAACGGTAGGTCTTTCCGGAAAAACGGGCTCATTCACCGCCCGCGAATGGACGGAAGCAGAGAAGCAGGCCAACCCGTTACGTCGAGGGTTCCTGCGCGCAACAGCGAACCATCACGCGCTCGAAACGGCCGACGGCACCCCTTTCTTTGTGATCGGAGATACGTGGTACTCCGCCGCAACAAATCGCTTTCGCTGGTACGACGACGATGCCCGGAGACCTATCGGGCCCGAAGCGGGATTCAAAGATTACGTCCGTCTCAGAAAATCGCAGGGGTTTAACTGGGTCAACATCATCGCGGCTTTTCCGAATTGGGATAACGATGGGCAGCCCTGGCACATCGTGATGAACGATCCCGACCACACAACGGTGCGCTCTGCGTGGCTCGAGTTCGGCACAGGCCCTGACAACAGGACGGGCACCGCCAAAAACATGAAAAACGAAGGTGGCCGTTCATTTTTGTTCCCGGGCAAAGTGCGCGGCTACGAGAACATTTTCCCCGATGTGGACCGGATCAACCCTGAATATTTCAAATACCTCGATCGCAAGATCGACTATCTAAACGAGCAAGGATTCGTGCCCTTCATCGAAGTTTCGCGCCGTGATGCAAGCGAGTGTTGGAGGAAATACTACAACTGGAAGGATTCTTACTCCCGCTACATCGAGTATGTGTTCTCGCGCTATCAAGCGAACAACACGGTTTTGAGCCCGATCCACCTCGATATTATTCAGGAAAGCATCACCATCCCGGAGTTTCTGGATGCTATAAATACTGCATTTGAGCGTTATGGGCGGCCTCCCTTTGGCAACTTACTGTCGGCAAATGCCAACCCGTCCACGCTGGTGAATTGGGGCGAGCATTCGTGGGTGACCTTACAGCAGACCGGCAACAAGCGGGAGCACGAATATTACTGGTATCTGACGCAGATTTTCCGAGATCCAAATCCGCAACCCGGACTTGATGGCGAACCGTACTATGCCGGGTACGTAGATGCGCGCGGGCTCGGAGGCGGCTACAAATTCGGAGCACAGGGAGGCACACCGAAGGACGATCAGTATGTCCGGTCCGCGATGTACGGTAACGTGCTCTCAGGCGGGCTAGCCGGCCACGTCTATGGAGCCGAGGGGATCTGGGGCGCCGACATCGAGCCGAGCGCGCCAACACACATGTGGGACGCTTTCGGGTGGCACTCCGGCGCACAGATGCAGTATCTGTCCAGATTCATTCTTTCCGCCGGCAAGCGCTATCAGGACCTGGTCCCGGACCAATTTGTCGTCCCCGGTCAGACTCACGTTGTGAAAGGTTACGAGGGTTGGGCGTACGCCGCACGCACCCAAGACCAGGCACTCTTCCTCGCCTATTTCGAAAAAGGTTGTCCCAAGAGCCTTCTTCGGGGAGCGAAGTTGATGGGCAACTATCGGGGGAGATGGTTCGATCCGCGGACGGGCGAGTGGTCGGACGTTGCGGGCGGACAGCTACGGTCCAACAACATCGGTGAGATTAATCTGCCAGACTTCCCGTCCGACGAGGATTGGGCGTTGAGCCTGACCTATGACGGACCGGCACCGCTGCCGAAGCACTTCTAGGTCCAGCAAGCAACCCTAAACTATACCCTTTCCTTCCACAACGCGTATGTATCGGTTCAGCGGCAGTTCGGTCAGACGGTCGACACGTTTGCTGGGTCCTGGCCAATGCACCTCGAGCGTATCGATTTTGCTAGCGTTGCCGATGCCCAAGACCTCGCGCGGGTCATGTGAGGAAAGATAACTGCCGCCGTTGTTCTTCAGCCGCGAATACTTCTTTCCGTTCACCGTCCAAAACAGCTTCGCGCCGATCGCATCGCGATTACAGGTGACCCCTTCCAGCTTCAGGCCCAACCAGTTGTTCCCTTTCGCCGCCTTATTCTTCAGCAGCAACGGAGCGCCGCCATTGTTGCAGACCAGCACGTCTACGGCTCCGTCATTGTCGTAGTCGCCCACTGCCAAGCCGCGGGCCGGAAACGATTTCTGAAATGCGGGGCCGGCCTGTGCGCTGACATTGTGTAATTTGCGGTCGGTCTCTTGATGGAAGAGCAGCAATGGTTCTTTGTATCGAACCTGCGCCGAATACTGATCGATCATGTCGTCGGGGTGACCGTTCGCAAGAATCAGATCGATGGCTCCGTCGTTGTCGTAATCGAAGTACTTCAGCCCCCATCCGCTGAAGAGCCTTGTCGCTTGCGCGACGCCTTGCACGTGCGCCAGATCGCGGAAGGTTTCGTCCTTGTTGTTTCCGTAAACGGAAAACATCTCCTGATCGACATTCGCGACAAAGAGATCCTGCCAGCCGTCTCCGTTGAGGTCGGCGGCGTCCACACCCATTCCGGAACGGGGCTGTCCGTTCTCGCTGAATGCGACTTCCGCCGGAAGGGCGCTCTCCTGCCACTTCCAGGTCCCGTTCGCACCGGGGCCCCGATTAACGTATAGGTAGTTTTGGACAGTGTCGTTCGCAACGAACAAGTCCATACGTCCGTCGTTGTTGATGTCCGTCGCGACAACACCCAATCCCTTACCGAGCGACCTGGCAATGTCCGTTCCCTTTGTCACGTCCGTGAACGTGCCATCGCCGTTGTTGTGATACAAAAAGCTCGCTGTCCCCTTGAACACGCGTGGGATGCAGTAGTAATGCTTTCCCATCTTGTTGTCGCCGCATTCAAACTTGTGCGTACTGGAGTAATCCACGAAGCTGCACAGGAACAGATCTAAGCGGCCGTCATTGTCGTAGTCAAACCACACGGCGCTTGTAGTCCAGCCAGGCGTCCCCAGCCCGGCTTTATCGGTCACGTCCTGGAATGTTCCATCGTGATTGTTCTTATACAGAATGCATCTGCCGTACGCTGTCACGAGCATGTCGGGCCAGCCATCGTTGTCGAAATCACCTACGGCGACGCCCATGCCGAAGGTTCCGCCGCAAACTCCAGCCTTTTCGGATACGTCCGTAAAGGTGCCGTCCCGATTGTTCTTGTAGAGTGCGTTTCGAATCGGTTTGGTTGGCTTCCAGAAATCGCAAGGGCCGCTATTCACGAGGTAGATGTCCATCCAGCCATCGTTGTCGTAGTCGAGGAAAGCGCAACCCGGGCCCAAAGTCTCCGGCAGGTAACGGTTCTCGGACATCGCATTCTCGTGCGCCCACCCGATCCGGCTTGCGGATGCCGGAACTTCGCCAAACAGAGGCTCCGATTGCGCCAGTGAAGAGCGTGCCAGCAGACTGGATGCGCCGCTGCCCGCTGCAAGCCGGAGCAAGTCACGCCTGTTGAAACGCATGCTGGTTATCGCCTTGCTGCACGGTCGTGCTGGACCAAACGTCGCAGCACGGCCTCCATTTCGTCGCGGTGAAAATCCAACTCTGTTAGATGCGAACTGTACAAGATCTTCCCATCGTCGCCGATGATAAAGGCCCGGCTTGGCCACGCCTGATACGCCCGTTCGACTGCTCCATCCATTCCATCGACAACCGACGGAAACGGCAGATGCAGCTTTCGGCTGCATACCATCGAGTTGCTCTCTTTTTCTGCGAACGTCTTCGCAGGAGCGAGCGAAATTTGCTCCCTCGCGTTTCGCGTGCTCTGCCATTTGCTGGTATCGTGCGCTTCGCGGATGTAGACGAGAAGGAACGGCACACGGCCGCCGTAGCGCTCATACATGTTTCGTAACGGCTCGGCCGCAACTCGCAGGTTAGGACACGTGTAACTCCCAAAAACTAACACCAGCGGGGTTTTGCCGCGAAAATCATGCACTGCTACGGTTTTGTCGGATCCCGCCTGCCGGAGCGAAAAATCGGGAGCGCTGTCGTTCAGCTTCGGCCCTCCGGTGCGGGCCTCTTGTTCCTGCTCGATCGCTTTCGCCGCTTTCCACTCCGCCAAAGCTTCTGATTTCCGGTGCAGGCCCTCATCGATCGATGCCAATGTTCTATGTGCCTCGGCTGAGTTCGGCATGTCCTTCACGGCTGATTCGGCATACGGCCTGGCCCGTTCAAAATCCGCGGTTCCCTTTAGGGCTTCGGCCAAACTTAGCTTGCCCTCGGCCGATTCAGGTCGCATCTGTAGCGCACGCCGCAAGTGCCCGGTCGCCTCACGGTACTGCTTGCGTTCGACGAGGATCTGGCCCACGCCCAGATTAGCGGGATAGTCATTCGCATTCCCGCCCAGTTCCTTACCGAACGCCTCGAGCGCAGCATCCGGGTCGCCGGTATTCAAGAGCGCCCGCCCATAGAGAGACTGGAGTCCCGGCAGTTTGGGATTCAGGTCGATTGCAGTTGCGAGTTCCTTCACTGCCGCCGGATAATCCCCCGCCTCAAACATGCGCGTACCGAGCAGGAACCGGGCTTCAGCGGTATCGCCGTTCCTCAGGATACGGTCAAGAACGACCTGCCCCTCGGAGATTCGGCCCTTATGGAGCAATGCCATACCCAGCATGTAAGCCAAACCCAAATCGTCCGGGTTCTGCGCCTCAAGCGGTTCCAGAAGCTCGATTGTTCTCGCATCGTCGCCCATTTGCAGTTGACAATCGGCGAGAAGCATCGTGACCTGGCTGTTCTGCGGCAACGAATTGTGTAGACCTTCGAGCCGTTGTGCCGCGTCCCGAATGCGGCCACTCTTTTGATACGCGAGCGCCAGGTTTAATTCGATACGCGGGTCGCCAGGCAGGAGCTTCGACGCCGCATCATACTCGGCGATGGCGGCGTCAAACTGGCCCAGGTGCACCAGCACTACGCCGAGATTCACATGCGTTGCGACGTCATCCGGCCGCTGCTGCAGGACAGCCCGATACGCTTCGGCTGCGCCCGAAAAATCGCCTCCTTGTTGAAGCTGAACCGCGTGCCGAATGAGATCTGTGACATCGCCTTGCGCGAGCAACGACCCGGCCAGCACGGCCGCAACGACCATGAACTTGTCAGCCCGGGTATGGTGCATGCGCTCTCGCAACCCGGATGTAATGGTCAGTGAATTTGAAGTGGGATCCGGGCAACTCTGTTTTCGGCATGTGGCACGTGACACAGCCTTCTTTTGCGACCTTGCAAGCGCGGGCCTGCACCTTACCTCCGCCGTGGCAAGCCTGGCATTTCGCGTCGTATGATGCGTCGCTGCGACTTACTTCGCCGTGCGGATCGTGGCAAGCTGTGCAACGGATCCGTTTATCATCTGCGTCGTAGCATTTGCTTGAAATGAGGCGATACGGCTGGAAGCGCACGTTTGCGACTCCGGTCAGCCCGGAGCCCGCGATCTCGTCCCAGGTGCGATGGCACTGGCCACAGAAGTTCGCCGTCTGCTCGCTCGTCATCGTGCGCAGATCGTTCATCCTGGCGCCTTTGGCGTCGCCAACTTTCACGGCTTTCACATGGTTCTCCGCCGATCCATGGCAGCGCTCGCACTGCACACCGGGGACCAGGGAGTTGAGGGTAAGCTTTTTGCGATCAGCCGCATCCGTTGCATGGCACCTGAAGCACTGCACTCTTTCGTCCGGCGACATCAGGAGACCGGCAGCTTGCACCAGGTTCGTTGGCTTGGTGTTTTGCGCACCGAGCGTGACATCGAGGCTATCGAGCGATTTGTAGTAACTGACCCGGCTCTGATAGAGTTCGCCGTTGTATTCGTAGACGTAGGTTTGTCCGGCCAGGCCGAGACCGAAAGCCCAGCCAATCGGGGCAGAAATCGTCTGCGTGCCATCCGAAACAGAGTAGGTGCTCGCATCTCCCTGCCGCTCGATACGGTAAGAATAAGGACCGCTCCGAAACGTCAAAACCGGATGAGACTTGAGGATCTCGCACTCGGCAGGGAGTTCCATCGCGTGAGCCATGGACGTCTCGGGATGCGGCTTCGCCTGCGCCGGATGACAGGTGGCGCACTCACGTACCGAGCGGGCGGGAGGCACTGAGGAATTCTCCATCCCGTAAGCCAGCAAGCACGCAAACAGGAAGCACGCACTTACTCTCATTGGCCTTTCGCGCCAATCTCGTTGCTCGCCTGCCGTTCGGCGTTCAGCTTGGCTACGATGGCCCGCTCGTGTTCGCCTTGCGGCTTCTTCTTCTGCCGGAAATAGACGGTCGCCAGGGAAACATGCGCCTCCAGGAAGTTCGGCTGCGCCCTTACCAGCGCCTCCAAATCGTGCTGTGCTCGATCGACCTGACCGCCGGCAAGTTCAACCGAGGCGATCTGGTACAGAACGCCGGGATCACTCGGGCGAATCTGCAAAGCCTTATGAAGATACTTCAGAGCCTCGTCATTCTCTTCGTCCTGACGAAGGATGACCCCCATCCGGAGGTTCGATTCGAAATTGTTCGGATCGGCTTTTAACTCCCGCTCAAAAGCCTTCCTGGCGTTCGCCTGATCTCCACTGGCGAGCAGCGCCAGACCGTAGTAGGCGTTAGCCTCTGCCAACTCCGGGTTCAGTTCGACCGCCTTTTGAAGATCTTCCAGCGCCCCTCGGAAGTCGCTGGCGATGTATTTGGTCGTTCCCATCAGCAGGCGCGCTTCGGCCGAATCTCCGTCCTTCAGAATCCTGTCGATCACGAATTGACCTTTTGCAGCCTGACCATCCCGCACGAGCGCCGTTCCGAGCAGGTAATTAAACGCCTGGTTCGAGGGATCAGCTCGCTGCACCGACGTCAAAAGATCGATAACTTCCTTGTTCTGACCCAGCCGCAGATAGCAATCAGCAAGTAAAGTGACGATCTGCAGATTCGAGGGCGCCTCTTCCCGAGCCTTCTTGAGCGTTTCGACGGTTGCGGTGAAATCCGCGGTCTTGTAATACGCCAGTCCAAGATTCAGGCGAACCTGCGCGTTCGGCTTCAGTCTTAGGGCCCGCTTGTACTCGACGATCGCTTCAGCGTAGTGGCCGGTTCCGGCTAATGACGCACCGAGGTTGGACCTGATCTCCGGAATATTCGGGTACTTGCTGAGAATCAGCCGGTACGTCCGGATAGCCTCGTCGAAGTTGCCTGACTGCTGTGCCGCGACGGCGCCCTTCAGCATTTCCTGTGGTGAAGGAGCGGATTGGCCGGAGGCAAGAGTTACCCCCAGCAAGATTAGAACGACCCGGTACATCCGTGTCAACAGATTATATGCTGACCCGATTCAGCTCATTTCTCTGCGGCCGTGTAGCCGGCTAGTGTCAATCAGAAATTGAACCTCACCTGCAATTCCACGATTCGCTGGCCGACTTTATACTGCGCCGTCCCGAATTGGGAGTTGCTCTGCGTGATCGTCCCGTTAGAACTCTGACTGAAAGTAAGGTTCATGGCATTGCCCTGCATCATGGACCAGAGCGGATGATTCAGGAAGTTGTTCGCCTGAATCCGGAACTGCAGTTTCTTGGATTCCGTGATCACGAAGTTCTTGAATATCCCCAAATCGGAGTTGAAGAACGCCGGTCCATAGATGGCGCGGAGGAGTGTGGGGCCGTTTTGCCCGACCCGGGTCGGCGCAGCGAAGCAGCCGGGATTGATCCATTGATGCGCGCCGAGGTTTGAGGTCGGATCGCATGTCAGAAGCGGGGCCAAACGGATTGCGTCGGTACCTAGAATCGAAGCGCTTGTAATTGTGATTCCGTTAGCTCCCGTCGAGTTCACCACGTTCTGTGTCCCAGGTATGATCGCGTTATTCAGAGTCATATTGAAGTTGCCGTTGTTGCTCACACCCGTGAGGTTTGCTCCGCTCTGAATCTGCGTGCTCCCGGAAATCTGCCAGCCGTTGACCAATCCGGACGCGATCTTGTTGTTACGAATGGGGCTGGGCAGGTTTATAGAATAGGCGGCACTGAACAGGTGACGCCGGTCGCCAGGTTGCGGCCCGTAATTGTTTCTCAGGTTGAATGGATCATAATTGGCCGCTAAGCCGCCCAGGGTTGTTCCGCAGCAGATTCCCAGCGCCTTGCCGTATGTGTAGTTCGCCTGGATGATAGCGTGCGAATCCTGGTGAGCCCACGTCAACTGGAAGGCATTATAGTTGGCGTACAAGTTGTTGGTAGCCCGATTGATGTTTCCGTAGCCCAGAAAGGGCCGGTAGTTATTAGCGTTCGCTAGTGAAGGATTGACTGCAGTGAGCATTGCTCCCACCGGCACGAGGTTAAGATTGCTCCCGTAACCTCCGCTGTTTTGCAGGTCATTGCTCTGATTCCCGACGTAGCCAAACTCCAGCAGTCCGCGTAATGGAGTTCTCTGCGAGATCGTAAAGCTGTAACTGTCAGTGTAAGGCTGCCTGTCGTCCTGGGCGTCAACGGAACCCGGAGCGCTGGGCTGGCCCGCGAAACCGAGCGAACCCAGATTACTGACCAGCAGTTGCCTGTTCCCGATACTGTTTGGTGTGACGGTAATGTTTGCCGATCCTGCAGAGGTATCCAGCCCACTCGTGAATTGACCTGAATGGTAGTAGAACCTGCCCCAACCCCCGCGGATGACGGTGCTGCCTTTTCCGAATAAGTCGTAAGCGAGTCCGAACCGGGGCTGCCAGAAAACGCCTCTAGTCGGGAATCCACCCAACGGCACGGCCGAATTTCTGCTATGCCAATTGAAACCACAGAACGTTGGAGCTGAAGTACAGGCCTGGTTCTGGTATTGGGAGGGCGTAAATACGGAGTACCCGAAGCCCTCATCATCCGACCATGGAGTGAAATGTGACATCCGTAATCCAGCCTCGATTGTGACCCTGGAAGTAAGCTTCCAGGAGTCCTGGATAAAGCCCTCATACGTGTGATACGAGATATCGTTCAGACGATTGAAGTTGGCTTGATTTATCTGCGATAGATTCCCCTCCAGCATGTCGGCATAGGCATTGCCGGTCGTGAAATTCACGTTCGAGGTCGGGACGAACTGCATGTAGCTATTCGTGTTGTTATTCGCCGGTTGGGCATTGCGAATCCATTCATAAAAGAAGCCAAGCTTCAGCGTGTGCGTGCCGACAACCTTGGTCAGCGTGTCGCTGATGCTGGGCATGTATTTGTTGGCATAGAGGCCGGAAGAAGCGCCGCCCGCCTCGAAGCCGCCCGGGTTGAAAATGAGTGCAGCCTCA
>Ga0308176_10000637_pt1 | contig 22064 bp, 23 predicted proteins | sample PhyCR2_3_FD_203890 | JGI IMG/M metagenome (GOLD analysis project Ga0308176, IMG submission 203890) | Soil microbial communities from UC Gill Tract Community Farm, Albany, California, United States - DLSLS.C.R2 | ecosystem: Environmental > Terrestrial > Soil > Agricultural land | place: USA... | reverse complement strand
GGAACGCGACGCTCACCGAGGCGATCGAGCGCGCGGACGCGATCCTCGCCGCGGCCGGCGAGACGCCGGCGACCGTGACGATCTCGTGCGCGTTCGGCTGTCCCTTCGAGGGCCGTGTCGACCCCGGTGTCGTAGCCGAGCTCGCGGCGCGGTTCCTCGACCGGGCCGAAGTCGTCCTCGCCGACACGATCGGCGTCGCGACGCCGTCCGCGGTCGGCGCGCTCGTCGAGCAGGCACAGGCGGCGGGCTTTCACGGCCACAACACGCGCAACACGGGCTACGCGAACTGCCTCGCCGCGCTCGGGGCCGGCGGGCATGTGCTCGACGCATCCGTCGGCGGCCTCGGTGGCTGCCCCTTCTCGCCGCGCGCTACCGGCAACGTGGCGACCGAGGATCTCGTCTACCTGCTCGAGGGAGAGGGGATCGAGACCGGCATCGACCTCGGTGCGCTCGTGGACGTCTCGCGCTGGCTGGAGGAGGTGCTCGGCCGCACGCTCGAGGGCTACGTCCACCGCGCGGGGACATGGCCCCCCTGAGGCAACGCGTGAAGCGCGTCCCGTGGGAGGTGTGGGCCGTCCTGACGCTGATCGTGCTCGACGGCGCCGCGGTGATCGCCACGTACTCGCGCTTCCCGACGACGCTGCTCTACAACGTCGACCACAGCGACACGGTCGCCGGGGGCTTCGGGCGGGAGCTCGTCGCGCTCAACTTCCCGTTTGCGCTCGTCGGGATCGCGCTCGTCGGCCTCGCGTGGCCGCGCCTGCACGGGTGGGTGCGGATCGCGGGAGTCGTCGCGATCGTGCTCTGCGCCACCGTCTACTTCGCGGTCGACGAGTCGGACCTCGACGCCAAGCCGCTGAACGCCGTGCCGGCGCTCGGTCTCGCATTCGCCGTCGCGCTCGTGCTCGCGGTCGGCGTGTCCGAAGTGCGGCTGGTCCGCGGCGACCGCGTGCGGATCGGGCTCGCCGCGGTGCTCATCTTCTTCTGCGCACCGCTGATCGCGGCCGAGCTCGGGTTCTTCCTCGACGGCGTGCCGTTTCTCGACTGGTTCTTCGAGACCGGCAGGCTGACGTCGCAGCCGGGAGTGGTGGGCCTCCATCACGCCGTCCACCACGGCCAGCACCACGGCTGGCAGGCCACCATGCTCTCGCTGACCGCGCTCGGCCTCTCCCGCCTGCCGCGACCGCGCATCCTCGACGCGTACCTCGCGCTGATGCTCGCCTACGGCGTCGGGAACCTCGTCAACGACGACTGGCTCGAGCAGGTCGTGAAGCGCGGCTGGACGGACCACGAGGTGCCGAGCCTGCTCATTCCCGCGGCGAACTGGGGCTGGGCGGTAGTGCTCGTCGGCGCCGCCGTCGTCTGGTGGCTGTGGTTCTGTCAGCCGAGCCGGATGACGCCTGAGGAGGCGAGCCCCGCGACCTCGGCCTCCGTGTAGCCGAGCTCGCGGAGGATCTGCCCGGTGTGGGCGCCGAGCGCCGGCGGCCCGGTTCGGTTGCGCACGCGCTCGCCGTCGGCCGAGAGCGGTGCAGCGACCGTGACGAAGTCTTCGAGGGGCTGCAGGATCCCAAGCGCCTCCGTCTGGGGATGCCGCGCCGCCTCGCCGACGTCGCGCACCGGAGACGCCGGAACGCCCGCCGCCACGAGCGTCTCGAGGAGCTCCGCCGAGTCTCGTTCCCGAGTGCGCTCCTCGAGCAGCGCGACGAGCTCCGCGCGGTCGGCGACGCGGTCGGGATTCGTGAGGAAGCGCGGGTCTGCGGCCAGCTCCGGCACGCCGAGGACCTCGCAGAGCGCGGCGAACAGCTTGTCGTTCCCGGCGACGATCATGAGATCGCCGTCCCGGGTCGGAAAGACCTGGTACGGCGCGATCTGCGGGAAGGCGCTGCCCTCGCGGCCCGGCACGACGCCGGCGCCGAGATAACCGACCAGCTGCGTCGCGAGCAGCGAGAGCCCTGTTTCGTAGAGCGAGACCTCGAGCGTGCGGCCGGTGGCGGTGCGTTCGCGCTCGTACAGTGCCGCGAGCACGCCGAGCGCCGCCCAGACGCCGGTGCCGAGATCGATCAGCGACACGCCGACGCGAGCCGGCGGCTGCCCGGCTTCGCCGGTCACGCTCATGATCCCCGAGGCGGCCTGCAGCAACGGGTCGTAGCCCGGCTGGTCGCTCAGTGGGCCACGCGCGCCGAACGCCCCGATCGAGCAGTAGACGAGCCGCGTGTTGCGCGCCCGGAGCCGGGCCGCGCCGAGGCCGTGCCGCTCCGCGGCTCCCGGCCGGAGGCTCTGCAGGAACACGTCGGCGCGGTCGGCGAGGCGCAGAACGATCTCGCGGCCTCGGTTGTCTCCCAGTTCGACGGCCAGCGAGCGCTTGCCCGCGTTCGAGGCGAGGAACATCGCGCCTTCGCCCGCGAGAAACGGTGGGCCCCAGGCGCGGGCATGGTCGCCCGCGAGCGGCTCCACCTTCACGACGTCGGCGCCGAGCGCGGCGAGCAGCTGCGTTGCGGTCGGCCCCGCGAGGGAGGACGTGAAGTCGATCACGGTCGTGCCGACGAGCGGGCGAAGCTCGGTCATCGGTGCGGATGCACCCACACGAGGTGCGGCCCGTAGCCGGGCAGCTCCACGGTCCGCTCGGGGCGGGCGCCGAGCCGCTGCGCGACTTGCTGCGAGCGAAGATTCTCCGCTCTGATCAGCGAGACGACGCGGGACGCGCGCAGCCACTCGCGAACCGCCAGCGCCGCCTCGGTCGCGTAGCCGTGTCCCCAGTACTCGCGGTCGAGCGCCCAGCCGAGCTCGGGCTCCCCGGCCGCCGACCGCTGCCACGTCTGCACGTCGTAGTAGTTCGCGCCCACCCGTCCGACGAGGGCTCCGTCGCTGCGGCGCTCGACTAGGAACTTCCCGGTCGGGAAGCTTTCCCACTGGTCGAGCCACAGCCGCACGACCTCCGCGGCCGGCTCGACCCCGCCGAGCCAGTCCATCACCTCGGGATCGGAGAGCCAGGCCGGCGGCGACTCGACGTCCGCCTCTGTCGGCCGCCGGAGCAGCAGTCGTTCGGTCTCGATCACAGGGGGAGCATGATCGAGCGCTCGAAGTCGATCACGGCCTCGTCGCGCTGATTGAGGCCGCGCGTCCGAACGGTGACGATGCCGTAACCCGGCCTCGACTTGGATTCCCGCTTCTCGAGCACCTCCGTCTCGGCGCTGATCGTGTCGCCGGCGAAGACGGGGGCGGGGAGCCGCACGTCCTTCCAGCCGAGGTTGACGCCGCGCTCGGACACGTCCGCGACGGACAGGCCCGTGACGAGCGCCAGCGTGAACGTCGAGTCCACGAGCGGTCGTCCCCACTCGGTCGTCGCGGCGTACTCGGCATCGAAGTGAATCGGGTTCGTGTTCAGCGTGAGCAGCGTGAACCAGACGTTGTCGGCCTCCAGTACGGTGCGCCCGAAGCGGCTTCGGTAGACCGCTCCGACCTCCAGCTCCTCATACGTGCGACTCACGCCCGAGATCATCGCAGCGATGCACGAGCTCGCCCTCGAGCAGCGGCGCGAGCTCGGTGTGCGGGCGCCGTGGCACGTCGGCGACATCACGTGGGGACTCCGCCAGCACGAAGGGCGGGAGGACGAGTGGACGATTCGCATCTGGAAGGACCGCGACCGTGTCGTCGCCTGGTCGTGGCTGAAGGGCGATCGCGGCCTGCTCGAGCTCGACGTGCAGCGCGACCGGCTCGACCTGCTCGACGAGCTCCTCGCCGATCCCGGCGCCCGCACCACGGTGGCGTTCGACGACGACGAGGAGGTCCGCGCCGCGCTGCTGCGGAACGGCTTCACCGAGGACGACGACGCCGAACTCACGCGCCAGGGCTCCGTCCTGCACTTCCTCGCGCGTGACCTGCCCGAGGCTCCCGAACTGTCCGTGTTGCCCGAGGGCTTCCGCTACCGGACGGTCGAAGCGCACGACCTCGCCGAGCGCGTCGCGATCCACCGGGACGTCTGGGCGCCGTCGCACGTCACCGAGTCGAGCTTCGCCACCGTCCAGGCGTCGTGGCCGTACCGCCCCTCCCTCGACTGCGTGGTCGAAGCGCCGGACGGACGCTTCGCCGCCTACTGCCTCGTCTGGCCGGACGACGAGAACCGGGTGGGGGAGCTCGAGCCCGTGGGCGTGCGCGACGAGTTCCGCCGCCGCGGCCTCGGCGCCGCCGTCTGCACGTTCGCGCTCCGCCGCTGGCACGAGGAAGGCGGCAGGCAGGCGATCGTGTACTGCGCGAGCGACGCAGTATGCCGGCTCTACGAGTCGATCGGCTTCCGCCGCCACGCGACGCTCGTCGGCTACTCCCGCTGAGTCGGGTCCAGCCGGCTTCCCTCTTTCTCCAAAGCCTGCTCGAGCTTCTTCTCGACGAAGGCCGAGATACGGTCTTCGAATCGCTTGGAGAAGTCGTCCTTCGCCGACTTCGGCGTCTCCGTCTTGAGCGGCTTCGTGGACACGGCCCGCCCGTCGATCGTGAGTTCGTAGATGTGCTCGTGCTGGACGTCCTTCAGGTCCTGCTGCCCGAGGTCGTGCACCGCGACGCCCTCGGGAAGCTGGTTACCCAGCAGCGCCCGCGTCGTCTCGGAGATGAGGATCTGACCGCCGTGGCCGGCGGCGGAGATCCGCGCGGCGCGGACGACGTCGAGACCGAGGTAGCCCTCCTCTCCCACGTGCGGCTCGCCGGTATGGATCCCGATGCGCACCGAGACCTCCCGTCCTTCCGGCCACGCGTGGTCGCGGAGCGCGCGCTGCGCGTCGACCGCGGCCGCCACCGCGTCGCGTGCGCGCGGGAACGAGAAGAAGAAGGCGTCGCCCTGCGTGTCGATCTCCGTCCCGCCGCGCGCGGCAAAGGTCTCGCGCACCAGACGGCGATGATCGCCGGAGACGCGCCCGTACGCCTCGTCACCGAGCTCCTGGAGCAGCCGCGTCGATCCTTCGATGTCGGTGAAGACGAACGTGATGGTGCCGCCGGGTAGCTGGGACATCGCGCTTACGCTACCGCGATGAACCGGCTCGCGCAGGAGACGAGCCCCTACCTCCTCCAGCACGCCGACAACCCGGTCGAGTGGCAGCCGTGGGGGCAGGAGGCCTTGGATCGGGCCCGCTCGGAAGGGAAGCCGCTGCTCGTCTCGATCGGCTATTCGGCCTGCCACTGGTGTCACGTGATGGAACGCGAGTCGTTTGCCGACGAGTCGACCGCGGCCGTGATGAACGAGCTCTTCGTCAATGTCAAGGTCGACCGGGAGGAGCGCCCGGACGTCGACGCCGTCTACATGGATGCCGTCGTGGCGCTGACCGGCCAGGGAGGTTGGCCGCTCACCGTCTTCCTCACGCCGGACGGGGAGCCGTTCTACGGCGGCACGTACTTCCCGCCCGAGCCGCGCCACGGCATGCCAGCGTTCCGGCAGGTGCTGCACGCGGTCGCCGACGCGTACCGGGAGCGGCCGGAGGACGTCGCCGCGCAGGCCGAGGCGCTCGTCGACGCGCTGCGGCGATCGGCCGAGACCGAGCCGTCGCGCGAGCCGCTCTCCGAGGCGCTGCTCGTCGAGGCGGAGCGCGGCCTGCTTTCGCAGGTCGACGCGCGGTGGGGCGGCTTCGGCCACGCGCCGAAGTTCCCGCCGGCGTCGGTCCTCGAGTTCCTCCTACGGCGAGGCGCGCTCGACCCGGTCCGGCTCACGCTCGACGGGATGGCGGCCGGCGGGATGTACGACCTCGTCGGCGGGGGCTTCCACCGCTACTCCGTCGACCCGCAGTGGCTCGTGCCGCACTTCGAGAAGATGCTCTACGACAACGCGCTGCTCGTCCCGCCGTACCTCCATGCGTGGCTGCTCACCGGCGAGGAGCGGTACCGCGTCGTCGCAGAGCAGACGCTCGACTACATGGTGCGCGAGCTGCGGCTGCCGAGTGGCGGCCTCGCCTCCTCGCAGGACGCCGACACCGACGGCGTCGAGGGGCTGACGTACACGTGGACGGCGGAGGAGGGCGCGCCGTCGGAGCTGCTGCAGCCCTTCGAGCACGGCCGGTCGATCCTGTGCGGCGAGCTCGACGACGAGACGCGGGCACGCCTGCTGGCGATTCGCGAGCGGCGCCCGCAACCCGCTCTCGACGACAAGGTCATCGGCGGCTGGAACGGGCTCGCGCTCGCGGCGCTGGCGGAGGGAGCGCGGCGCCTCGAGCGCCCCGACCTTCTCGCCGTCGCTTCCGAGCTGGGGGAGTTGCTCGCGGCCGAACCGCTGTGGCGGACGCTGCGCGAGGGCCGCGCGAAGTACCCCGCGTACCTCGAGGACTACGCGAACGTCGCCCACGGGCTGTACGAGCTGCATGTCGCGACCGGCGACCTACGCTGGCTGCGGGAGGCGCGGCGGATCGCACTGGTTGCCGTCGAGCTCTTCGGGGACCCAGCTCGCGGAGGCTTCTTCCTCACCCCGGCCGACGGCGAGCAGCTCGTCGCGCGGCAGAAGGCGTTCGACGACAACCCGACGCCGGCCGGGAGCTCGATGCTCGCCTTCGTTCTCCTGCGGCTCGCGCGGATCTGGGGCGACGACGAGCTCGAGCGGACGGCCGTCGGCGCGCTCCGCCTCGTCCGCGACCTCCTCCCGCGGGCGCCGAGCGCGTTCGGCTGGGCGCTCTGCGCGCTCGACCTCCACCTCTCGCCGCCGCGCGAGCTCGCGATCGTCGGCGGCCCGGACTCGGGCGTCGCCCGCGCGGCCCTCCGCGGCTTCGACCCGAACGCCGTCGTCGTCTTCGGGCCGGCCGACGACGTCCCGCTGCTCGTGGGCAAGACGCTGGTGGACGGCAAGCCCGCGGTCTACGTCTGCGAGCGCTTTGCCTGCCGGGCCCCGGCGACCGATCCATCAGAGCTCGCCTGAAACGACGAGGGGGAGCCGAAGCTCCCCCTCGTGCGATCGGGCCGGCGTCCGGCGGCCTAGTGGATTCCCTTGTAGATCGTGCCGAAGGCGTGCCAATCGCCGCCCGCGCCGCCGCTCCACTTGATGAGCTTGAGCTGCTCCATCGGGAAGGTGCGCTTGTTCGACGTCTTGACCGACATCCCGGGATAGATGAACGGGTTCGTGTTCTTCTTCGACTCGTTGAGGTGGCGCAGGGACTTCATCAGGCTCGCGCGGGTCAGGTGCTTGCCCGCGTGCTTGAGCCCGTCGACGAATGTCCACGCGGACGCGAGCCCGTACATGATGTTTGCGTCGCCTAGGGCCAGCGACTGTTGGAGCTGCTGGTTCCCCGTGGCGTCGATGATCTTCTTGGCGAGCTTTACGCCCTTGTAACTCGCCTGCGTCGTTGCGCTCGCCGTGTACTGGCTGGAGATGATGCCGTTCAGGTCGGCACCGTTCTGGCCGGCAGCGAGCTGGAAGACGCGGTTCGCCGAGACGTTGTTGACGAGCGTCAGCGGCGACCAGCCGATCGCCGTCCGGTCGACCAGCGCGAAGATGGTCGCCTGCGGCGTCGCGAAGATCACGAACGTGTCGGCGCCGTGTGTTCGCATCGCGACCTCGTGGGCGGCGATCACCTGGGCGGAATCCCCGAGGTTGTAGGACTCGGCGTCGACGATCTGGTTCTGGTGCGAGCCGAGACCGGTCTTGAGGCCGTTGAGGTAATTCTTGCCGTAAGAGTCGTTCTGGTAGAGGACGCCGATCTTCGCGCCCGGCTTCTTCTTGAGGATGTATTTCGCGTAGACCTTTGCCTCACCCGGGTAGTCCGGCTGCCAGCCCATGGTCCACGGCTTTGCCTTGCCGCCGCAGAGCTTGAGAGCCTTGTGCACGCACTGGCCCCAGTAGGCGTCGCCTGTGGCGACGAGCACCTGCGGGATCTTCCGCTGGTTGAGGTAGTTCCAGGTGGAGAGAACCGGCGCCGTCCCTAGGCTTCCGACGATGGCGAAGACGTGATCCTGCTCGACGAGCTGCTTCGTCTTGGCGGGAGTCTGGGACGGGTCGTACTGGTCGTCGAGCGTGATGTCCTTGATCTTGCGGTGGTAGACCCCGCCTTTGGCATTGACGTACGCGTAGTACGCAGCCTCGGCGGCCGGGATCGTCTTGTACAACGAGGCCGGGCCGGTGAACGGGAACGTGCCGCCGATCACGATCTGCTTCTTCGTCACGCCCGGGGTGCCCTCGTGCGAGGCCGCGGCCGTGCCGACCACCGCGGCTGTGGCGAGAAGCGCAAAAATCAGTGCTGCGACCTTCTTACGGTTGACAGGCATTGCGTAGCCCCTCCGATTTCGACTGTGACAGTTGAGACGATTTGCACGGGAGTTTGATGGAGATTGAACCGGGGTTCAAGCGCGGGCGAGGCGGCGGATCCGCGCGAGCAGGCCCGCGAAACCGTCGGGGAGCACGAGCATCACGAGGATGACGGCCGCTCCGAAGACGACGTCCTGCCCGTGTGCGGAGCCGATCACCGGCACGCTGCTCGAAACGCTCGGGAGCAGCCCGACGAACGCGGCGCCCGCGAGCACCCCCCAGAGCGAGCCGAGACCGGCCACGGCCGCGCCGATCAGGATCTGCAGGGAGAGGACGATGGCGAACTCGTCCGGAGCCGCGAAGCCGTTGTTCGCCAGGACGAACAGCGAGCCGGCGACCCCGGCATAGGCGGCCGAGATCCCGAAGGCGAGCGTCTTGTACACCGGCAGCTCGATCCCTGAGGCGACAGCGGCGATCTCGCTGTCGCGGACGGCGCGGAAGGCACGGCCGACCCGGCCGCGGAGGATCAGCCAGGCGAGCACGAAGAGGATCGCCGAGGCGGCCCAGGCGACGACGTAGAGCCAGAGGTTGCTGACCTCGTGCGACGTCTGCACACCATCCCTCCCGCCGAGGAAGCTCGACCACTTCAGGGGCAGCAACGGCACCGAGACGGCGAGCGCAAAGGTCACGAGTGCGAGGTACGCGCCGGAGAGCCGCAGCGCCGGCAGCCCCACGAGGAAGCCGACGACGAAGCAGATCGCGAAGGCGACGAGCATCGTCACGACGAGGTTCGTGTGGTGGTCGCGCGACATGACCGCCGTCGTGTAGCCGCCGATTGCCATGAACGCGCCGTGGCCGATCGAGATCTGGCCCGTGTAGCCGGTGAGGATGTCGAGACCGAGCACGGCGATGAAGAAGACCCCGACCCGTGCCGCGAGCGAGAGGTTGTAGTCGCTGATGAGGAACGGGAGGACGCACAGCACGGCCGCTACCACGGCCAGCGAGACAAGCGCGGCGATCCGGCCCCTCATACCCTGCGCACCTCCCGGTGCCCGAAGAGGCCCGACGGCTTGAGCAGGAGCACACCGATGATCACGGCGAAGGCGAAAGGCTCCTGCAGCTCGGAGCTGATCGCAGGTACGTACTGCACGACGAGGTTGAGCGAGACCCCGATCGCGAGGCCGCCGATCAGGGCTCCCGCCGGGCTGTCGAGGCCGCCGAGGACTGCTGCAGCAAAGGCATAGACGAGGATCGGCTGCATCAGCGTCGGCTCGAGAAAGAACTGGGACGGCTCGGCCATCAAGCCCGCGACGGCGCCGAGCAACGCGGCCAGTCCCCAGCCGACCGCGAGCATCCAGTCCACTCGCACGCCGACGAGGGCCGCTTCCGCCGGGCGGAGCGCGGCCGCTCGCATGCCGAGGCCGAGCTTCGTGAAACGGAAGAGCACCCAGACGAGCAACGCCGCGATGATCACGACGACGAACATGCCGATGTAGAGCCGGGAGATCGAGACGCCGCCGACGTGGTAGATCTTCGTGCCGAACGGCGACGGCATGGACTTGAAGTCGCCTCCCCAGATCCAGTTGACGATGCCGTCGATCAGCACGAAGAGCCCGACGGTCACGATCACCGCGGCGATCGCCGACCGGTGCAGCACCGGCCGGATCAGCGTGAGCTCGAGCACCGTGCCGAGCACGAGGGCGATGGCCAGCGTCGCGGCGAACGCCTCCCAGTACGAGAGGCCCCACTGGATGAGCTGGTAAGCGATGTACGTCGTCGCCATGGCGAGCTCTCCCTGCGCGAAGTTGATCACGCGCGTCGCGCGATAGACGAGCACGAGTGCGAGGGCGAGGATCCCGTAGACAGCGCCGAGCGCGAGCCCCTGCACCGTCAGCTGGGCGAAGGTCGCGCTGCGCAACGACCCGACGAGGAGTCCCGTTGCGCAGGCGATGAGCACCAGGCTGACGACCGGCACGGCGGCGCCGTTACGGAGACCTTCTATCCGGGAGGTCGCCGCCGTCACCATCAGTAGCCGAGGTAGCTGCGGCGGACGGCATCGTCGGCTTGGAGCTCGGCGGTCGATCCGGAGAGGACGACGCGGCCGGCCTCGAGCACGTAGCCGGCGGCGGCGGCCTGCAGCGCGAGATGCGCGTTCTGCTCGACGACCAGGACGGTCAGGCCTTCCTTCTCGTTCAGCTCGCCGACGATCCGGAACAGCTCCGCGACGAGGACGGGCGCGAGCCCGAGCGAGGGCTCGTCGAGGAGCAGGAGCCGCGGCCGAAGTACGAAGGCGCGCGCGAGCGCGAGCATCTGCTGCTCGCCGCCGCTCAGCGTTCCGGCCTGCTGCCTGCGCCTTTCCGAGAGCCAGGGGAAGTACGAGAAGACCCGGTCGAGCTCCGGCTGGATCGAGCCGCGGCGCGTGTAGGCGCCCAGGCGCAGGTTCTCCGAGACCGTCAGCTCCGAGAACGTGCCGCGCCCCTCCGGCACGTGCGCGATGCCGAGTCGGGCGACGCCGTCGGGGCCCACCCGATTGAGCGAGCCCCCGGCGAACCGGATGCTCCCCGAGCGGCGCACCGTACCCGAGATCGCGCGGAGCGTCGTCGTCTTGCCCGCGCCGTTCGGGCCGAGCACGGTGACGACCGTTCCCTCGTCGACCGCGAGCGAGATGCCGTGCAGCACGTGGACGGGGCCGTAGCGGGCCTCGACGTCCTCGAGCTCGAGCAGCGCGGTCACGCCGCGAGCTCTCCTCCGAGGTACGCCTGGATCACGGCCGGGTCGCGCTGCACGTCGGCGGGCTCGCCGGCGGCGATCGTCCGCCCGAAGTCGAGGACGTGCACGTGCTCGCAGACCTCCATCACGAGCCGCATGTGGTGCTCCACCAGCAGGATGGTCAGCTTGCGCTCGTCGCGCAGCCGTCGGATGAGGCCGACGAGCTCGTCCACCTCCTCGTGGTTGAGGCCGCCGGCGGGCTCGTCGAGGAGGAGCAGCCGCGGCCGGCTGGCGAGGGCGCGCGCGAGCTCGACCCGCTTCAGCGTTCCGTACGGCAGGCCGGCGGCCGGGCGCTCGGCGTGCTCGGCGATCCCGACGTCGGCGAGCGTCTCGAGCGCGTGACGGCGCTGCTCGCGCTCCCGCTGCAGGCGCGTCGCGGGATGCGCGCCGACGAGGATGTTCTCGAGCACGGTCATCCGCGGAAAGAGCTCGAGGTTCTGGAAGGTGCGCGCGATCCCGAGCCGGATCACGCGGCTCGGCCGGACGCGCCGCAGAGATCGGCCGTCGAAGGCGATGTCGCCCGAGTCGAGCCGGTAGAGGCGGGTGATCGCATTGAAGGCCGTCGTCTTGCCGGCCCCGTTGGGCCCGATCAAGCCGACGATCGAGCCCTCGGCGACCTCCAGTGACACGTCATCGAGCGCGACGATCCCGCCGAAGCGGAGCCGGGCGCGGTCGAGCGCGAGGAGGGCCACTCAGTCTGCCGCCTGGAGAGACCGGCCACCGGCCGACTGCATCCCGGCGAGCATGCCCGGCGGTGAGGCTCCGTCCGGGAAGCGGGCGAGCAGCTCGGCGAGGAGGGCGTCCGGCTCCCAGCCCTCGGCCGCGGCGAAGAGCTCGTCCGCGCTCCAACCGCGCAGCGCGTTGACCGCGCCGCCCCAGACGTGGAAGACCTGGCCGGTGATCGCCTGCGCCTCGTCGGCGCAGAGCGCGACCACGACGGTCGAGACGTTGGCCGGGTCGAGCGGGTCGAAGCCTTCCGGCGGCGCGTCCATCTGGAACGTCTCCTCCGTCATCCGCGTGCGCGCGTTCGGCGCGAGGCAGTTCACGGTAATGCCGTAGCGCTGGAGCTCCTGGGCGACGATGACCGTGAAGCCGGCGATGCCCGCCTTCGCGGCGCCGTAGTTCGCCTGACCGACGTTGCCGAAGACGCCCGACGGGCTCGCCGTGTTGACGACGCGGCCGCGCACCTCCTCGCCGGCCTTCGAGCGCTCGCGCCAGTACGCCGCCGCGTGGCGGGTCGGCGCGAAGTGACCCTTGAGGTGGACGGCGACGACGGCGTCCCACTCGTCCTCGGTCATGTTCACGAGCATCCGGTCGCGGAGGATCCCGGCGTTGTTGACGAGGATGTCGAGTCGGCCGAACTCATCGATCGCCTGTCGCACGAGACGCTCCGCCCCCGCGAAGTCGGCGACGTTCTCGCCGTTCGTCGACGCCTCGCCGCCCGCGGCGCGGATCTCCTCGACGACCTGCTCCGCCGGGCCGGCGTCCGAGCCCTCGCCCGCGACGCCCGCGCCGAGGTCGTTGACGACGAGCTTGGCTCCGGCAGAGGCGAGCGCCAGTGCGTGCGAGCGGCCGATGCCGCGGCCTGCGCCGGTGACGATTGCGACCTTCCCGCTCAGATCCGGCATGCCGGGAGCCTAGTACCGGTCCAGGTAGCGCGGGGAGTCGATCCGCAGCCGTTCGGCGACATCCGCCTTCACGCGCGCGAGGGTGCCCGAGGGGACGTCATCGGCGCGAATCCGCGCGGCGAGCTCTCGTTGCTCGGCGTCGTTCTCGCGCGGCAGCTTCGTCAGCTCGCGCCGGACGATGCCGAGTGCGTTCAGCGCGACGAGGGTCCGGAAGCGCAGCCGGTGGTCGTCGAGCGTGGGGAGAATCTCGCCCGCGAGGAACTCCTCGATCGCCTCCGCCAGCTCGTCCGAGGTCGGCCGCTCGCTCACGTCACACCCTGTCTTTCGAGGAGATGGCAGATCTCGTACTCGACCTCGGCTCCGAGCCGGCCGAGGATCGCGAGCTCGACGCTTCGCTCCTGTCCCGTCAGATGGCGCTGCGCCTGCGTGAGGCAGCCGATCGCCCAGCCGACGTTCCCGGCGAGCTCCCAGTAGTCGAGCTCCTCGTCCCGCACGTCGAGGCCGGTCAGCTCGTTGTAGCGCTCGAGGTACGGCTCGACGTCGCCGATCCCACCGAGCCGGAGGTCGTCCGCGCCGAAGCGCCACGCGCGCACGAGGGAGAACGCGAGGTCGCGCGCGGGATCGTCGAGGTGGGCGAACTCCCAGTCGAGGACGCCGACGAGCCCGCTCTCGTCGACGACGAGGTTGCCGATGCGAAAGTCGCCGTGGACGACGACGGGCTCCCGCGCCGGCGGCCGCTGCTCACGCAGCCACCAGAGTCCGAGCTCGATCGCCAGGTGCGGCTCGCCGACCGCGTCGAGCTCTTCCACGAGCCGCTCGATCGTGGCCGCCTCGAGGAACGGCAGCCGCTCCGGCGGCAGGGCGTGGATCTTCGCGAGCTCCTCCGCCATCTGCTCGGGCAGCTGTCGGGGCACCGGCTCCCGGACGATGCGCCGACCGATCGTCTCCCCCTCCAGCCGCTCCATCACGAACGCCTCGCGCCCGGCCAGATCCTCGATGTAAACGACGGGCCGCGGCACCTTGACGCCCGCCTCGTGGGCGGCGCGCAAGACCTCGAACTCGTGGTGCAGCGAGAGCGTGTGCCGGTGGATCACGCCGCCGCCGGCGCGGCGCACGAGCAGCCGCTCGTCCCCTGCGTCGACGGCCCACGCCTCCTTCGACGCCCCGCCCGGGAGCAGCAGCGGCTCGGAGATCGGGCCGAGCACCGCCTCGAGTGCCTCGTGCATGTCTGCGATCATCGCCGCAATGGAGGAGCGGCGCGAGCGCGTGCGCGCGTTCATGGAGGAGCACGTCTACCCGAATGAACGGGCGCTGACGGCCGAGGACGACGCAGCCGATGCGCTCGTCTCCGAGCTGCAGCAGAAGGCCAGAGACGCGGGCCTCTGGGCGCCGCATCTACCGCCCGAGGCCGGTGGCTCCGGCAGCGGCTTCCTCGAATACGCGGATCTCAACGAGGAGATCGGCCGCAGCTTCGTCGCCCAGCTGATCTTCGGCTGTCAGGCACCGGATGCTGGCAACGCCGAGATCCTCCACCTCTACGGCACCGACGAGCAGAAGGAGCGCTTCCTGCGTCCGCTCGTCGCGGGAGGGGTGCGGTCCTTCTTCGGCATGACCGAGCCGGAGGTGGCGGGCTCCGACCCGACGCTCCTGCGAGGGCGGGCGGAGCGGGACGGCGACGAGTGGGTGATCGATGCGCACAAGTGGTTCTCGTCGGGAGCCGACGGCGCCGCGTTCGGAATCGTGATGGTCGTGACCGAGCCAGACGCCGAGCCGCACCGTCGCGCTTCGATGATCGTCGTCCCGACCGACACGCCCGGCTACGAGCTCGTGCGGCGCATCCCGGTGATGGGGCACGAGGGCCGCGGCTGGGGGACGCATTGCGAAACGCGCTTCACCGGCGTGCGCGTGCCGCTCGCCAACACGCTCGGCGAGCCCGGCGACGGCTTCCGGATCGCGCAGAAGCGGCTGGGGCCGGGGCGGATCCACCACGTCATGCGCTGGCTGGGTCAGATGCAGCGCGCCTTCGAGCTGATGTGTGCGCGCGCGCTCGAGCGGGAGGCGTCGGGCGGGCCGCTCGCCGAGAAGCAGACGATCCAGAACTGGATCGCCGAGTCGGCCGCCGACATCCAGGCGTGCCGGCTCATGACGAAGCAGGCGGCGCAGCGGATCGACGAGGGCGACGAGGCGCGCGTCGAGATCTCACTCGTCAAGTTCTTCGCTGCGCGCGTGCTCGGCGAGGTGGTCGATCGCGCGATCCAGGTGCACGGCGGCCTGGGCCTCACCGACGACACGCCGCTGGCGCTCATGTGGCGGATGGCGCGCGGCGGCCGGGTCTACGACGGCCCGGACGAGGTGCACAAGGCCGTCGTCGCGCGCCGCATCCTGCGCTCGGTCGCGGAGGGCGACGGCTGGCGCTTCACGTAACGCTCGAGGGACCGCGCGTGCGGCTCGAGCCGCTCGAGCCGCGCCACGAGGAGGCGCTCTGGACAATCGCCCAGGACGAGCGAGTCTGGCGGCTCATGCGCGTGCGCGGCCACGAGAGCCGCGAGACGTTCCGCGCCTGGTTCGAGTCGATCGAGGCCGGCTTCGGTCACTACCTCGACGGTGAACTCGTCGGCCACACGAGCTTCCTCAACGACCGTCCCGAGGATCGCGTTGTGGAGATCGGGAACACGTGGCTGCGGCCGGAGGCGTGGGGGACGGGCGCGAATACCGAGGCGAAGTACCTCCTCCTGCGCCACGCGTTCGAGGACGAGGGCTACCTGCGCGTCGAGTTCAAGACGGCCGCCACGAACGAGCGTGCTCGCGCCGCGCTCGCCGCGCTGCCGGCGGAGTTCGAGGGCGTGTTCCGCAAGCACATGCTGGTGCGCGGCGGCGAGCGTCGCGACTCGGCGTGGTACGCCGTCATCGACGACGACTGGCCGGAGGTGAAGGCGAGCCTCGAGCGCCGGCTCGCCTTCACCTGATGAGCCTCACGGCGTGTACGCAGCCGTCCGGCCGTGGTTCGTGACGATCAGCTCGCGACCGGTCCAGACAGCCGCGGCACCGTAGAGCTTGTGGAGCGGTGTCACCGGGAGCCTCGTCCAGCGGTCCTGCTTCGGGTCGTAGGCGAGTCCGTCGCGCAGGCTCTTCCCGGCTCGGTTCTCGCCACCGAGGAGCAGCAGGCGCGTCCCGGCCCAGACGGCGATCCCGCTCCTCGCGGCCGGGAGGGACGCGAGGGTCCGCCAGCGATTCGTCACCGGGTTGTAGGCGTAGGCCGAGCGAGCCGCCTTCCCTGCGCCGACCACGAGCAGCTCGTTCCCGTCCCAGACGCCGGTGCCCATCGCGTAACCAGTCTGCGGCAGCGGCGGGAGGCGGTGCCAGCGGTTCGTCGCCGGGTCGTAGGCCGCCGCGGTCGCCACCGACGCTTGCCGCAGCTTGCCGTCGACGTCGTACCGGCTGACGAAGAGGATCAGCTCGCGCCCCGTCCAGGCACCGAGCGCGTGCTGGCTCGCGCCGAGCGGTGACGGCGGCAGCTTGCGATAGCCGCCGGTCGCCGGGTTGTAGGCGCTTCCGTTCCTCTGCGCGTCGCCGCAGCAGCCGCCGCCCCAACCGATCGCCTCGCGTCCCGTCCAGGTGACGAAGCCGAGGTTGATCGCCTTCGGCAGCACGCGCCACCGATTCGTCGCCGGGGTGTACGCGACCGAGTGGAAGGGATCGAAGGTCAGCATCTGCTTGCCCGTCCAGACGGTCTTGTAGCCGGGCACGTAGTCCGGCGACCTCCGAGGCGTGAGCCTCGTCCAGCGGTTCGTCGTCGGGTTGTACGCAGCGGCGACGTCCTTCGACGGGTTTCGCAGTGGGGTGCGGCCGATCAGGATCAGACGCCGTCCCGTCCAGATGCCCGACTGGCTCTGCGGGAAGGAGACCGGCGCGGCCGGCAGCAGGCGCCACGATCCCGTGCTCGACCGCGTGGAGGAGGTCGCGGCGGTCGCCGCGACCAGCACGCCGAGGATGACCAGCAGGGTGACGATGGATGTGTTGCGCAGACCTCGCATGGCTACTCCGTTTCTCTCGATTGCAAGACCAGCGTGGCGCGACGGTCGCCTGCGATCCATGGACGCGGGATGGAAGAAACGTGGAACCTGTCCTGTTCGCGGTTTAGCCTTGACCGGAGGAAATGAGGGATGGGAGGGTCTTCCCCAGCAGAGCTCGTCGTCTCCGGACCGGCCGCGTCGCCGCGCCGCGTCCTCCTGACGGGTGCCCGCGTCACCATCGGGCGGCTCGAGGGCTCGAACGACGTCGCCCTCGAGCCCGACCCGCAGCAGCTCGTCACGCGCACCGGCCACCTCGCGCTGGAGCGGCGAGGCGCCGAGTGGTTCCTCGTCGACGGCGGCAGCGTCAACGGGACATTTCTCCGCCGCGACGGCGACCTCCTGCGGGTGACGGGACGGACGCCGCTTCACGACGGCGATGTCGTGTGCGTCCTCGCGGGCGTCACCGACACCGGCGGCCGAAGCTTCTTCGAGCTCTCGTTCCACGCCGCAGGCGCCGACTCCCAGGCAACGCGCGCGGCGCCGCCCGAGCACGAGGCAGCCTGCCTCGACTACGACGCGGTCGGGGGTCGGCTGGTGCTGGTGCAGGACGGGACGCGGCACGAGCTCCCGATCCGGGCGCAGGCCCACCGGCTCGTCCGGCACATGGCCGAGCGGAACGCGGCCACCGGCGCTCCCGCGCTCTGCACCCACAGTGAGCTGATGGAGGCGGTCTGGGGAGCTGAGCCGCTCCACACGCGCGAGGAGCTCGCGAAGCTCGTGTGGGAGCTGCGGCGCAAGCTCGAGCCGTTCGGGGCCGAGCACCTCGTCGAGAACGTACGCGGGCTGGGATACCGGATGCGGACCTGTGATGTCTGAGCGCGGCCTCGTGCCGGGCGTCGGCGAGACGTTCGGCGGCTACGCGATCGAGTCGCTGCTCGGCCGGGGCGGCATGGGCGCCGTGTACCTGGCGACGCACGCGCGCCTTGCGCGCAAGGTGGCGCTGAAGGTGATCGCGCCCGAGCTCGCGCACGACGAGGGGTTCCGTGCCCGCTTCCTGCGGGAGTCACAGCTGGCAGCATCGCTCGACCACCCGAACCTGATTCCGATCTACGACGCCGGCGAGGTGAACGGGATCCTCTTCCTCGCTATGCGGTACGTCGGCGGGCCGAGTCTCCAGACGCTTCTCCGGGCACGGGGAACGATCTCGGCCGAAGAGGCGCTCCGTCTCGCCGAGCAGATCGGCGGCGCGCTCGACGCGGCGCACGCGACCGGGCTCGTCCACCGCGACGTCAAACCGGCCAACATCCTCCTTTCCGAGAAGGGCGACCAGACCTACCTCTGCGACTTCGGCCTCGCGAAGGAGGCGAGCTCCCACGGGATGACGCAGACAGGCTCGTTCTTCGGAACCGTCGACTATTGCGCGCCCGAGCAGATCGAGGGGCAGCGCGTGGACGGCCGAGCGGATCTCTACTCGCTCGGGGCCGTGCTCTTCCACTGCCTGGCCGGGCAACCGCCATACAAGCGCGCGACCGATTTCGCCGTGCTCGAGGCCCATCTCCGCGACCCTCCGCCTGCGCTCTCGACCGCACGATCGGGGCTACCCGGCGCGCTCGACGGCGTGCTCGCAACGGCGATGGCGAAGTACCCGGACGTCCGCTACGCGAGCGGGCTCGAGCTTGCCGCTGCGTTCGCCGGGGCCACCGACGGCGCCGGCGGAGCGACGAGGGCCGCGCCGACGCTCGCCGTGCCCACGCCGGCCGAGGGTGCGACCGTCGCCTTGGGCCGTTCGTCGCGGCCCCGACGCCGGCGCGTCGTCCTCACCGTCGCCGTCGCCGCCGCGCTCCTGGCGGCCGGAGGCATCGCCGCTGCGATATTCGCGACGCGAGACTCGTCGCCGCCGGCGACGGCTTCCGCGGTCAGACCGAAGCTGCGCACGTTCGTGGACCGGATCGAGAACGTGCTCTCGCAGTCCGCCGACGGCCGGAAGCAGGCCGTCGCTGCGCTGAACGCGGGCTTCGCGTGCCGGATCCCGCCGCGAACGGCGGGGCGGCGGATCGGCAGCGTCGGCGACAACCGGCAGAGCATCCTCGCCCAGCTCCTCGGTCTGCCCGCGCCGACGCCGCAGGCGGACCAGGTGCTGACGCAGCTCCAACTGGCGCTGCAGCAGTCGATCGAGGCCGACCGGCACTACCGGGACGGGTTCTACAGCGTGAAGAAGCCGGGATGCCCGATCGGGTCGAATGGCGACTTCGCGTTGGCGCACGCCTCCGACCGCAGGGCCGATGCGGCCAAGCAGCGCTTCCTCGCCGTCTTCAACCCGCTCGCCGAGCGCTTCGGGCGACGAACCTGGGCGGGTGCGGACATCTGAATCAGTCCGTCTGGCGCACGATCTGCGTGCAGCGCGCGCTCGCGACGAGCTCGCCGTCTTGGAACAGCTCGGCGGCGCAGAAGACGACGCGCCGGTTCCGCTGCACGACGTGGCCCTCCGCGCGCAGCGTCCCAGGACGCCCCGAGCGGTGGAACTCGGTGCGGAGGTCGGCGGTGAGGAAGTCCTCGTCCTCGGACATCAGCGTCCAGCAAGCGCCGCCCATCGCTGTGTCGAGAAGCGCCGCGACCATGCCGCCGTGGACGATCGGCCCGCTCGGCGCTTGGAAGCAGTACTCGGGTGTCGCCTCCCACTCGATCACCGCACGGCCGTCCGCCTGCTCGATGCCGCGATAGCGGAGCGTGTTCCAGACGTGCGGGTCCGGCGGCGGGAACTCGCCCCATGGCTTCCTCGAGCGAGGGCTCATCGTGGCCCTGGCACTCCGGGGAAGCGGAACGGCTCGACGCGGTTCGGTTGCACGACCCAGGCGCGCCCCGTCTCCTCGTCCGCGGCGATCCGCAGCGCCGCCTCGGCGACGAACGACGCCTCCATGAGCGGTGCGATCGGGTTGTCGCGCAGCTCGTCCCGGACGATCGGGGTGTCGGTGAACCCCGGGCAGAGCGCGTTGATCCGGATCCCGTGCTCAGCGAGTCCCGGCGCTACGGCGCGCACCCAGCCGACGACCGCGTGCTTCGTCGCGGTATATGCGGGATCGAACGGCATCGCCGTAAGGCCGGCGAGCGAGGCGGTCGCCACGATCGCGCCCCCGGTAGGCATGAGTCTCCGCGCCAGCTCGCGCGTTCCGAAGACGACGCCGTCGAGGTTGGCGCCGACGATCCGCCGGTACTCGCTCTCGGGCAGCTCCGCCGCGTCCGGGTAGCCGATCCCGATCCCGGCATTGAGGAAGGCGGCGTCGAACTCGCCGTCGAGCGACCGCCACGCGTCGGGCTCACCGACGTCGAACTCAGGCAGGTCGAGGGCGAGCGGATCGTCGAGCAGTGCACAGATCGCGAAACCGATGCCGCCGCGGCCGCCGGTGACGAGCGCCGTCATGGAACGAGCACGACCTTCCCGACACTGCGGCGCGACTCGACCAGCTCGTGCGTTTGCTCGACGTCCGCGAGCGGGAATTCGGCGCCGACATACGGTCGGATCCTGCGTCCGCTCCAGAGCTCGAGCAGCTCGCGCGTGGCGGCGGCGATGACGTCCGGTGCGTGACGGAGCAGGCGGCCGATGTAGACGCCCTGCACGCCGACGTTCCGTCCCACCAGTTGTGCCGGCTGCAGCTCGGGCCAGAGCCCGCCGGCGTAGCCGATCGCGACGAGCTGGCCGAGCGGGCGGAGTCGCCCGACGGCGGCGTCGAACAGCTCGCCGCCGACCGGGTCGACGACGACGTCGACTCGGAGGTCGTCCGGGATCTCGTCATAGACGTAGGCCTCCTCCGCGCCGAGCTCGCGGCAGACCTCGAGCTTCTCGGGCGAGCCGACCGCCGCCACCACGGTTGCATTGAGCGCGCGCGCGATCTGGATCGCGGCGGTGCCGACACCGCCGGCCGCGGCGTGCACGAGCACCGTCCGCTCCTCCTCGAAGCGCACCTGCCGCGTCAGCGGGACGTACGCGGTGAGGAACGTGAGCAGGAAGCCGGCGCCCTCGGCGAACGTCGCGCCGTCCGGGAGCGGCACGAGCGAAGCGCGCGGGACCGCGGCGAGCTCGGCATAGGCGCCGCCGGAGACGAGCGCCATCACGCGCGTCCCGTCCTCGAGCTCGCCGGCGAGCTCGTTGCCGAGCACGGCCGGGAACTCCGGCATCTGCGGATACCGGCCCCGTCGGATCAGGACGTCGAGGAAATTGATCCCGGCCGCGCGCACGCGCACGAGCGCGTCGCCCTCCTGCGGGACCGGGTCTTCCACCTCGCGGAGCTCGAACGGCGCGTCGACCGCCGGCAGGACTGCGGCTCTCAAGTCGTCTGCGCGGGCTCGGACGCGAACTGCTCGCGCAGCGCCGTCTTCCGGAACTTGCCGACGCTCGTCTTCGGGATCTCGGCCACGAATTCGATCCGCTCGGGCAGCCACCACTTGGCGAACGTCGGCGCGATGAACCCCCGCAGCTCGTCGGCCGTCGCGGGTGCGCCCTCGCGCAGCACGACTGCCGCGAGCGGGCGCTCGCCCCACTTGTCGTCCGGCACGGCGATCACCGCCGCCTCGGCGACGGCGGGGTGCGCCATGAGTGCGTTCTCCAGCTCGACCGACGAGATCCATTCGCCGCCCGACTTGATCACGTCCTTCGAGCGGTCCTTGATCTGGATGAAGCCGCGGGGGTGGATCGAGACGATGTCGCCGGTGCGGAACCAGCCGTCGTGCGTCCAGCGGTCGGCGGACTCGGGCGCGTCGTAGTAGCTCGCTGCGACCCACGGCCCGCGCACCTCGAGCTCGCCCATCGACTCCCCGTCCCACGGCACGTCCTCGTCGCCGGCGCGGACGCGTATCTCGACGAACGGGAGCGGCATGCCCGCCATCGCCTGGACGTCCCAGCGGGTCTCCTCTCCGGCCTCGGCGAGGTCGTAGGGGAGCGCGGCCGTCGAGGCGACCGGCGAGGTCTCGGTCATTCCCCAGCCCTGGATGATGCGCAGGCCGTGCCGCGACTCGAAGGCCTCGATCAGCGCGCGCGGCACCGCGGAGCCGCCGACGAGCATCGCCTTCATCGCGGAGAGGTCCCACCTGCCGGGCTCCTCGTCGAGCCGCGCGAGGATCCCCATCCAGATCGTCGGCACGCCGGCCGCCCAGGAGACCCTTTCCTGCTCCATCTCCTCGAGCAGGCTGTCGGCGTCGAGGTGCGGGCCCGGGTAGACGAGCTTCGTGCCTTGCAGCGTCGAGAGGTAGGGATAGCCCCAGGCGTTCGCGTGGAACATCGGGACGACCGGCATGAACGCGTCGTTCATGCCGACGCCCATGCCGAGGGGGGTGTTCGCGCCGACCCCGAGTGCGTGCAGGACGGACGAGCGGTGGGAGTAGACGACACCGCGCGGCCGGCCCGTCGTGCCGCTCGTGTAACACATCGCCGCGGCTTCCCGCTCGTCGACTCCC
>Ga0308176_10000634_pt1 | contig 22124 bp, 17 predicted proteins | sample PhyCR2_3_FD_203890 | JGI IMG/M metagenome (GOLD analysis project Ga0308176, IMG submission 203890) | Soil microbial communities from UC Gill Tract Community Farm, Albany, California, United States - DLSLS.C.R2 | ecosystem: Environmental > Terrestrial > Soil > Agricultural land | place: USA... | reverse complement strand
CAACGAAATGGGTACTCCGAACGGAGAACAACGATCAGCGCGAGCTGTTCTGCCTTTGATGGATTTAGTGCCCGGAGCAGTCTACGATCTGAGAAGGCGAGCGCTCTCTAGATAGTGACGGCAGGCGTACCTCGCAGTTCATCCGGTTACCCAGGCGATCTACGAACTTAGGCCGCATTTTGCCGTTTACTGCTGCTCAAGCACGGCACTCGCCGGCAATGCCGGAGCTGATCTCTCGCCTTCTGCGTGCCATGACCGACCCGGGACAGTCTGCATGCCTGGCGACGGAATCACGGCCATGTGGCGCTACAGCAGAATTAAAGGATCACCGAGGGTTTCCACAACAAAATGGAATTCATCAGCTGACAAGCTTATAACTCCGCAACTCGAAGACTACCGGAGACGTGTCAAGGTACTATGTGCTTAATTTTTTTCGGGAAGCGGAAGGTCCCGTTTTTAGCGTAGAGCCTAGAGCCGCCGTAACCAACTGGGTAAGTTGGTTGCGGGGGCAAGATTTGAACTTGCGACCTTTGGGTTATGAGCCCAACGAGCTACCTGACTGCTCCACCCCGCACTCAAATATTAACATCCCGCTCGAAAACTTTTCGACGTCTCGGGCATTTGCGTTTGCCACCTGTTCAATTGATCGATTGAGTACGTGTAACGATTAAAGTAAAGGGAAGTACGAGGAAAGGGAGGCCGGCGCCTATCGCTCCTTATGCCAGCCCGTCTGACACGAAAACGAACAGCTGATTCACTTAAGCAAGTAGCTACCGGCCTGCATCTCGATTCACCCGAGGCCTACCTCAACCCTCATCTCAGCCTTCTGGCGTTTCAGCGGCGCGTGCTCGACGAAGCTAAAGATCAGACTTGCCCTCTGCTCGAGCGCGTGAAGTTTCTCTCGATCCTGGGCTCGAACATCGATGAGTTCTTTATGGTCCGTGTTGCGGGCCTGTGGCAGCAGATTGAGACCCGCACCACGGAGATCAGCCTGGATGGACGATCGCCAAGCGAGCAACTGGAGTTAATCCGCCACGAAATAACGAGCCTCACCGCCGAGATCTACGCGCTTTGGCGCGATGACATTATGCCTGCGCTGCGAGAGGCCGGGATCCAGATTCTCTCACTTGAAGAGCTAAACCCGCAGCAAACGACTGCGGTCGATGATTACTTCCGACGCGTTGTTTATCCCGTACTGACTCCACTTGCCGTGGATCAGGGCCGGCCCTTTCCCCACATCTCGAATCTGAGCCTGAATATCGCGGCTACGGTCAGGAATGGAAACGGCGAGCCGCACTTTGCGCGCATCAAGGTTCCCGATTCACTTCCGCAGCTCGTACCCTTGCCTTCGCGCGCCGGCGAACTTCCGTTCATCTGGCTCGAACAACTCATCATCTCGAATCTGCGTATGCTATTTCCGGAGATGGAAGTGATCGAGGCAGATCTCTTCCACCTGACTCGGGATGCCGAACTTGCGATCCAGGAATTAGAAGCCGACGACCTTCTCGAGAGTATTCAGGAAGCGGTCTGGCGCCGTCGGTTCAGAGATGCAGTGCGTCTCCAGATTAATACCGGCATGCCTCATCAATTAGTGGAGCTTCTGACGAGCAATCTAGAACTCGACCAGAATGACCTTTACCGGATTGATGGCCCTCTCGATCTCAGCCGGCTCCGGGCGCTTCTCAGCATTGATCGGCCCGCCCTGAAGGACAAGCCGTTTATCCCATCCGTGCCCAAGGGATTTACAACCGGGGCAGGTGCCGACATTTTCGCCAGCATCCGTGAATCGGATGTTCTGCAGCATTACCCCTACGAGTCGTTTCAGCCGGTCGTCGACTTCCTTTGCGCCGCGTCCGAAGATCCCGATGTTCTCGCGATCAAGATGACTCTGTATCGGGTTGGCCGCAACTCACCCATCGTCGAAGCTCTACTCAGTGCCAGCCAAAACGGTAAGCAGGTTGCCGTCATGGTCGAACTGAAGGCCCGGTTCGACGAAGAGAGCAACATCGAATGGGCTCAGAAGTTGGAGCGCGAAGGCGTTCACGTAATTTATGGACTGCCCGGCGTGAAGGTACACGCGAAGATTGCCATGGTGGTTCGGCGTGAGGGAGAAATGATTCGCCGGTACCTGCATCTTGGAACGGGCAATTACAATCCTTCAACCGCTCGGGTCTACACCGACGTCGGGCTGTTCACGTGTAACGAGGAGATCGGTGCTGACGTTAGCGACCTCTTCAACTTTCTGACCGGATACTCAGCAAAAAAATCATATCGGAAATTGCTGGTCGCTCCCCATAGCATTCGCTCGGGACTCGAGAGATTAGTTCGCGCCGAGATTGCCCGGCATCGCGAGTTCGGGGACGGACGGCTGATCTTCAAAATGAATGCGCTGGAGGATCCCGGAATGATCCGTCTGCTATACGAAGCTTCGCAGGCAGGCGTTGAGATCGATCTCATCGTTCGGGGCGTTTGCTCTCTGCGCCCCGGTGTTCGCGGCCTCAGTGAAACGATTCGGGTGCGCAGCATCATCGGACGGTTCCTGGAGCACAGCCGCATCTACTACTTCGGTAACGGCGGCGATGAACTCGTGTTCTGCGGCAGCGCCGACCTGATGCCTCGCAATCTGAACCGGCGCGTCGAAGTGCTGTTTCCGGTTGAAGATCGCCGCCTGATCAGGCGCTTACGCGATCGCATACTCGCCAAACAGTTGGAAGACGATGTCGGAGCGCGGCTCATGCAGCCGGACGGAACTTACATCCGCGTAAAAAGGCAACCGGGCAAGCGGCTCGTCGACAGTCAGGCTTGGTTTCTGAAAAGACACGAGATGTAAATTTCGAACCGGCTACGAAGGGTTCAAGCGAGTAGTGTTTCGACAACGGATGAGTACATTCAATGTTGGACGACTGTTTGCAGTCTGGTGCGCCTTGATGCTCTGTCTTCCGCTAGGGGTTCTGTGGCTCCGTCCTGATGTTTGCGAAGAGCACCGGATTGCGGCAGCCTTGAAGGTCTGCTTTCTTCTTGCATTCACTTCTTCGCTGAGCTTGGCACTGGCGCTGGCCGCCGCACGGCGATGGGGGAGCCGGTTGGCGCAACTCAATCAGTTTGTCGCAGCATTCCCCGCCCGTGAGAGCGACCTCGCAATCGAAGGGCCTCCCGAGATCGAAGGTCTTGCGCGAAGCATGAGCGGTATGGCCGAGCGTGTACGCTCGATCGTGGAGCAGGCCAACATGGAAGCATCGAGACGCGACACCATTCTGGCTTGTATGGCGGAAGGTGTGCTGGCGGTAGACCATCAGCTTCGGGTAATCTTCTGCAACGAAGCATTCGCGAGCGCTTTCAGAACACGTATCCCTGCAAGAGAGGGCATGTCGTTATATGAGTTGGTACGGGAGCCACTGCTCCGGGAGATCCTTGAACATGTGTTGCAGGGAGCTTCCGGTCAGACAGGACGCTTTCAACTCCCGAGTGCCGAAGGCCGCTGGTTCGAGGCGCGCGCACTCCCGTTCGGCTCGTCACGCACGGGCGGTGCCGTTATTGTTCTCCACGACATCACCGATATCCAAGTGCAAGAGCAGTTACGAAAAGACTTCGTTGCCGATGTGTCGCATGAGTTGCGGACACCGCTCGCCGCCATTCGAGGCTACGCCGAGACTCTCCTCGACGGCGGCCTGGAGGATCACGAAAATAACCGCCGGTTTCTCCAGATCATTCTGTCTCACACGATTCGGCTGAACGACATAGCTTCCGATCTGCTTGTGCTCTCGGAACTCGACTCAGAAAGTGGTCCCGGCCCCGCGGTTGGCCCAGTTTCTATCTTTGATGTGTATGAATCGGCAGCCAACACCGTGAATCCGGCCGCGCAAGCAAAGGCCATACGGATCGACGCCAGCGCATGTGAAGATCACACCGTCTTGGGTTTGCGGTTCCGCGTCGAACAGATAGTGATCAATCTGCTGGATAATGCTGTGAAGTTCAATCGCCCTGGTGGTGAAGTGAAAGTGGAATGCAAACGAATCGGAGGGGACCACGTGGCCATATCGGTGAGCGATACGGGCGTGGGCATACCGATTGGCGACACGACCAAAATCTTTGAGCGGTTCTACCGGGTGGATAAGGCCAGGCCGCGACCGGCGGGCGGAACAGGACTAGGGCTTCCGATTGTGAAGGAAATCGTTACCCGCATGGGTGGCGCTATCAGGGTTGAAAGCCAACTGGGACGCGGGTCGAAGTTCATAGTGACGCTGCCTGGATACATGGAAAGCAGCGGACAATTTCATGAATAAGCGTCAAAACTTCGGCTCGGGCGGTAAGTGGGAAAGCATCGTCGGATACAGCCGCGCTGTGCGGGTTGGGAATCGAGTGTATGTGAGCGGCACTACAGCCGCAGACAACGACGGCAACGTTGCTGGCCCGAACGATGCATATGCGCAGACTGTGCGAGCCATCCTGAATGTCGAAAGTGCCTTGAAGCAGGCGGGCGCCAACCTCGAGAACGTCGTACGGACACGCATGTTCGTCACTGACATTTCGAGGTGGGAGGAGTATGCCCGCGCGCACGGCGAGTTTTTTCGAGAGGCTCGTCCGTGCGCGACAATGGTGGAAGTCCGCAAGCTGATCCACCCCGACATGCTCGTCGAAATCGAGGCGGACGCCGAGGTTTAGGAGCCAGAGCGCTTTTCGCTATGAAGAGCGGAACACGTTTCCAACCGGACGTGCAGTTCACACGTTTGTAACAGTTCCGTAACGCGAGATTCTTGCAGCATTCTGATACTGAGAGGAGACTGGTCTTCTTTCCGAGGCCTTCCGCTGCGGGGGCCCGGGCTTCCAGTCGAAAGTATCGATGATGCTGCATCCCCACGAGGCTCAATGATCAAAACCTCCGACCGGTACATCACTAAAACTGCACTCTTCTCTTTCGTGGTTTTTACATTTTCGTTCGCTCAGACAGCTGTAGCGCAGGTGTCGCTAACCGGGGCGGGTGCAACCTTTCCTGCTCCCATCTACCAAAAGTGGTTTAACGTTTATCAGAGCGTCGGAAAGGCGCAAATCAACTATCAACCAAACGGCTCAGGAGGCGGAATCAAAGCCGTCACGGAAGGCACCGTCGATTTCGGCGCCAGCGATATGCCGCTGACCGATGAGCAGCTGAAGCAGTACAAGAGTAAACATGGCTTCGAAGTACTTATGCTTCCGACCGTGCTTGGCGCAGCAGTTCCGGTTTATAACGTGCCGGGCATCTCTCAAGAGTTGAATTTCACACCGGAAGCGCTATCGGGTATTTATCTTGGAAAAGTCACAACCTGGAACGACCCCGCGATTGCGAAAGCCAATCCGGGAGTGAAGTTGCCCGGGTCCAAGATAGTGGTGACTCATCGTTCGGACGGAAGTGGAACAACGTTCTGCTGGACCGACTATCTTTCGAAAGTCAGCCCTGAATGGTCCTCTAAAGTGGGAAAAAATACATCGGTCGATTGGCCGGTCGGACTCGGCGCAAAGGGAAATGACGGCGTGGCAGGCTTAATAAAACAGCAACCGGGCTCGATCGGGTATGTCGAATTGATTTACGCGGTCAAGAATAAACTCCCGTACGGTAAAGTGAAAAACAAAAGCGGAGACTTCGTGAAAGCAGACCTCGCATCTGTCACGGCAGCAGCATCCGGAGTCAAGAGCATTCCCGCCGATTACCGCATATCCATCACGGACTCTGCGGCGAAGGGAGCATATCCAATCGCTACCTTCACTTGGCTGCTGGTTCCTTCGAAGTTCTCGGATCCCGCTAAGGGCAAGGCTATGGCTGGATTCCTGAAGTGGGCAATTACGGAAGGGCAGAATTCAGTTGAAGCACTGTCCTATTCAAAGCTGCCGCCCGCGATGGTCGCGAAAGAGCAAAGCACAATCGCGTCGATCCACTAACCTGGGACTGCACTCGCGTTCTGTTCTACTGCATGGCCACCTCAACCTATCCCGCCAGGAATCCGCAGCTTCCTCTCGCCGGCTTCTATCGGCGAATAAGAGTTTGGGATCAAGTGGCTTATCTGGTCACACTAGCCTCCGCGATTTTGATTCTCGCCGTAGTTGGCCTGATCGTTTTCGAGTTGTGGATTAGTTCACAGCCGACAATGCAGACATTTGGCTGGAGTTTCTTAACGCACTCGCGATGGGATCCGAACGGTGAGAAATTCGGGGCGCTTCCGTTCATCTATGGTACTTGCGTAACAGCATCCCTGGCATTATTAATCGCCGTTCCCTTTGGCGTGATGGCGTCGGTATTCCTTGCTGAACTCGCACCTCCGCGGCTTTCCAACATCCTTACGTTTCTGATCGAATTGCTTGCGGCCGTTCCAAGTGTCATCTATGGTCTGATCGGAATCTTCGTATTGATACCGATGATTCGTTCCTATCTGGTTCCTTCGTTGACCAGTGTGTTCGGGTTTCTTCCTCTCTTCCAGGGAGACTTCTACGGCGTTAGCCTTCTCTCGGCCGGACTCGTTCTGTCGATCATGGTTGTTCCATTCATCATTTCCGTCTCGCGAGAGGTGCTCCTGGCCGTTCCCGTGGATCAACGAGAGGCTGCATTGGCACTCGGGACAACGAAATGGGAGACAACGTGGCAGATCGTGATTCCCAACGCGAAAGTCGGAATCATCGGGTCTGTCTTTCTGGCACTCGCTCGCGCGCTAGGCGAGACGATGGCGGTAACGATGGTGATCGGCAATACACCGAAGATTTCCGCTTCGTTGCTGGCGCCTGGCTACTCGATCGCCGCGGTGATTGCAAATGAGTTCGCAGAGGCTAGCGGAGATCTATACATTTCGTCGCTTATTTTTCTTGGACTTGTTCTGTTCGGATTAACGATAGTAATCAACGCTCTTGCACGGATCTTGGTCCTGACCACAGCGAGGAGGAGCGCCTAGTATGCTCATGGCCATTTCACAGCGGCGAAAGTTCGTGAATGCGCTCATGCTGTCGTTGTCGGGGCTGTGCACTCTCATTGTGATCAGCGTCCTGTTTTTTATCCTGGGATACCTGTTGTTTCACGGTGCACGATCTCTGAACCTTCAGTTTCTGACCAGCCTTCCGAAGCCGTCCGGCGAAACCGGTGGCGGTATGGCGAACGCGATCGTGGGCAGTTTTAAGGTACTATTGGTCGCAACCTCAATCGGCGTTCCCTTGGGCTTCCTTGCCGGCGTTTACCTTGCGGAATACAGCGGAAAAACCTTCGCGTTTCTGTTTCGTTATGTCGTCGATCTTCTAAATGGCGTGCCTTCCATTGTGATCGGGATCATCGCCTATGCGGTGGTGGTACGTCCCATGAAGCACTATTCCGCATTGGCTGGCGGCGTCGCTCTGGGGATCATGATGATCCCGATTGCCGTCCGTACTACCGAAGAGTTCCTGCGTTCGGTCCCTAATTCACTTCGAGAAGGGTCCCTCGCCCTCGGGGCAACAAAGGCCAAGACGATCTTCGCGGTGGTGGTTCCCGCCGCTATCTCGGGTTTGATCTCCGGCCTCATGCTGAACCTCGCGCGTGTGGCGGGCGAGACGGCACCGTTGTTGTTTACAGCTCTCGGCAACATGTTCTGGAGCCGGGGCTGGATGCAACCGATAGCAACTCTTCCGGTGATGATCTACAACTACGCGATCTCGCCCGAAGAAGATCTACACCAACAGGCCTGGGCCGCAGGTTTCGTGCTGCTCGCGCTGGTTTTGGCGGTCAACGTAACTGCGAAAATGATAATCATGAGAGGACCAGCAGCCTCTCGGAGATAACGTGGCGACTCCCAGACAACAACTTGTGAAAGAAGTGGATCTTCCGAGCGCGCGAGAGTACGAGGCACCCAAAGATTCGTCTCGTTGGAAGCTCGGTGTCAAGAACCTCAACTTCTACTACGGATCATTCCAAGCCCTTCACAATATCGGCATTGATATCGCCCGAAACAAAATCACCGCTTTCATTGGACCTTCCGGCTGCGGGAAATCCACCTTCCTGCGCACGATGAACCGAATGAATGAAACGGTGCGGAATACGAGGGTAGAAGGCGAGATTCTCCTGGATGGCGAAAACATCCTGCACATGGACGTCACCAGCCTCCGACGTCGCGTCGGAATGGTGTTTCAGAAATCAAATCCTTTCCCAAAGACAATCTTCGACAACGTTGCATACGGACTTCGAGTAAACGGCGTCCGGAATCAATCGGTTGTGCAAGAGGCCGTCGAGAAGAGCCTGGAACGTGCGGCCCTCTGGACGGAAGTAAAAGATCAGCTCAATAAGCCAGCCAGCGCGCTCTCAGGCGGCCAGCAGCAACGCCTCTGCATAGCACGAGCATTGGCGGTCGAACCGGAAGTGCTGCTCCTAGACGAGCCGTGTTCGGCGCTCGACCCGATTGCGACGCGCAAAATCGAAGAACTGCTGTTTGAGATCAAATCGTTGACGACGATCGTGATCGTCACGCATAACATGCAACAGGCAGCGCGCCTCGCGGACTACACAGGGTTTTTCCTGATGGGCAAGCTGCTCGAGTTCGATGATACTCGGAAGATCTTCCAGAACCCAAGCGTGAAGGAGACTGAGGATTACGTCACCGGCCGATTTGGGTAAATCATTCATTTGTGCGCAAGCGCACCAGAGGTAACTTTGCGACACTTTGATCAAGAGTTGGAGCAGCTAAAAGCCAAGCTGCTTGAAATGAGCGCCCTGGTCGAGAGTGCTATCTATCGCAGCGTGCAAGGCGTTGTTGAAAAGAACGCAGCTCTGGCCGAACAGGTGATGAAAAATGAGGCGCGTATCAACCAACTCGAGATCGAGGTGGATGATCTCGCCATCAGTTTGCTCGCCCTGCAGGCCCCAATGGCAGCCGATCTTCGTCTGGTTACCGCCGCTATCAAGATCAACAATGACCTCGAACGGATGGGCGATCTATCCGTCAGCATTGCGCAAAGCGCATTGGCGCTGATGAAAGACCCAGTGATCCGGCCGCTGATTGACATTCCGCACATCGCCGGGCTGGCACAAGGGATGGTGCGCAAAGCTCTCGACGCGTTCGTAAACCGGGACCCGGAACTCGCCCGGAGCGTTCTTGCTTCCGATGATGCGGTGGACAACATGCGCACCGCGAGCTATCACGAACTGATCAGCTTCATGGAGAAGAATCCCAGCCAGGTCTCGCAAGCGCTTTATCTGCTGTCCACGGTACGCAACCTCGAACGCATTGCCGACCACGCCACCAACATTGCGGAAGACGTTCTCTTCCTCGTAAAAGGGATAGACGTACGCCACCACAATGAGGAGCGGTCGACGATTTACCAGACCTAGCGACGGGGCTCAGCCGAGTTTTGCTTTCAAAACGTCGTTGACTGCCGCGGGGTTAGCCTGCCCTCGGCTTGCCTTCATCACCTGGCCTACAAGGAATCCGAGTAAACCGGTTTTGCCGTTCTTATATTGCTCGACCTGTTTTGGATTTGAACTGATGACCTGATCCGCGAGTGCTTCTAAAGCACCCGAATCCGAGATCTGGCGAAGGCCCTCGCGATCCATGATCGTCACGGGAGATTCTCCGGATTCGAACATCTTGGGCAGGATCTCTTTCGCAAGTTTCCCGGACAGTTCCCCGGTTCCAATCAGCTTGATGAGTTCGCCGAGATGCTGTGCACTGACTGGAGAGTTCGACAGATCTTGACCGGCGGCTTTCAGCAGGCCCATCAGGTCTCCAATCACCCAGTTGGCCGTTGTCTTGCCATCACCGCTCACCGCCGCAGCCTGCTCGAAGTAGTCGCCGGTGGCCCGCTCCACCGTCAGAACCTGAGCATCGTATTCGCGCAACCCATATGCAGTAACGAAGCGCTCCCGGCGATCGGCAGGAAGCTCTGGCAGGCGTGATTTTACTTCGTGAAGCCAGTGCTCGCTGACGCGGAGAGGAACCAAATCCGGCTCCGGGAAATAGCGGTAGTCATGCGCGTGCTCCTTGCTGCGCATCCCGACCGTCTGGCCCGTTTCGACATTGAACAGCCGCGTCTCTTGCACAACCGTTCCGCCGGACTCAATCAGTTCCACCTGCCGCTCGATCTCGTATTCCACCGCCAGCTTCAGGAATCGGAACGAGTTCAGGTTCTTGACTTCCGCTCTGGTGCCGAACTTCTCACTCCCCCGAGGACGAACCGAAACGTTCGCATCGAACCGTAACTGGCCCTTCTCCATGTCGCAATCGGAAACGCCTATGTACTGGATCACCTGCTTCAGCTCGGTCACATACGCGTAAGCCTCATCAGACGATCGCATATCCGGTTCGCTCACGATCTCTATGAGCGGTGTGCCCGATCGGTTCAGATCTACATAGGTGTAACGGTCCGAATCTCGGAATCCGTCGTGGATGCTCTTGCCGGCGTCGTCTTCCATGTGGACACGAGTGACACCGATTCGCTTCTTGCCTTCTGGCAGCAAGATGTCGAGGTACCCGTGTTCGGCGAGCGGCTGGTCATATTGCGAGATCTGATAACCCTTCGGCAGATCCGGATAGAAGTAGTTCTTGCGGGCGAATCGCGAAAACGGATTGATACGGCAATGCAGCGCGACCGCTGCGCTGATGGCCGACTCAACAGCTCGCCGGCTCAGGACCGGCAAGGCCCCGGGCAGCCCGAGGCAAACCGGACAAACGTTCGTATTCGGCGCCGCTCCAAATTCCACCGGACAACCGCAAAAAATCTTGGTCTTCGTGCCGAGCTGCACGTGCACTTCAAGCCCGATTACAGGCTCATATCTGGTGAGAATCTCCTCGGGCACGGCGATCGCGGACATGCTCTGATTGTACGGCTCAGCGTCACTTCCGCGCTGCAAAGCGTACGTCGATATGCTGGGTTCTGTTGTGAACTCTTCCCGTCGAGCCTTTCTGCAGAGTACCGCCTTTGTCGCTACTTCGCCCGTTCAATCTTCCGCACAAGTACAAGAGCGGGCGAGTTCCCCCCGAGACTACTGGCTGACTGTAATGAAGCGGATCTCCGAACCCGTTCTGACCTCACTCAGCGAACGCAAGCTAAAGGTGAATATGCCCGTGGAGGCTTCGCACGGGAATGTAGAGGATCGCAAGAAGTACACGTACCTCGAAGCGTTTGGGCGATTACTGACCGGGATCGCGCCGTGGCTTGAGTCGGGCGCCACTACGGGCCCGGAAGGCGAACTACGAGCCCGATACGCTGAGCTCGCGCGCAAGTCGATCACCGCCGCAGTGGACCCGGCCTCGCCCGACCGTATGAACTTCGACTCTGGATCGCAACCGGTCGTCGATGCTGCGTTTCTGGCCCTCGGTATTCTGCGCGCCCCGAAAGAACTTTGGGAGAAGCTCGACAGGACGGCTAAGGGTCAGTTGGTGCGCGCGTTGCAAACCAGCCGGGTCATCAAACCAGGGTTCAATAACTGGTTGTTGTTTAGCGCCACAATTGAAGCATTTCTGGGCTTAGCCGGCGAGAGGCCAGACGCCATGCGGATCGATTACGCTGTTCGTGAACATGAAGGGTGGTACAAAGGCGACGGCGTATATGGCGATGGTCCGCAGTTCCATTGGGATTACTACAACAGCTTCGTCATTCAACCGATGCTGCTGCAAGTTCTTGAATCCGCCAGGGCGTGGTCATCTGCGTGGGAAACTTTTCATCCCGCAGTGTTGGCGAGAGCTAAACGTTATGCAGCCATTCAGGAGCGCCTCATCAGCCCCGAAGGTACGTTCCCAGCCATCGGTCGCTCTCTCGCGTATCGATTCGGAGCCTTTCATCTGTTAGCGGCAATGGCATTGCGAAAGCAGTTGCCGGACAACGTCGCACCGGAACAGGTACGGTCTGCTCTCACAGCTGTGATGAAGCGAACGGTTGATACACCCGGCACGTTCGGTCACGATGGCTGGCTGCAGATCGGTTTCTGTGGCCACCAGCCATCGATCGGCGAAGCCTACATCTCGACAGGCAGCCTCTATCTTTGCTCTGCTGTGTTTCTTCCCCTCGGATTGCCGGCCTCCGATCCGTTTTGGAGCGGACCCGAAAAGCGGTGGACCGCAAAGCAGATCTGGGCTGGTGCGGATTCGCAGGCTGATCACGCGATACAAATTTGAGTTGATCCACCTCTAGTAAACTAGGGTTAACGTTAATCAATCTTCGCGATTGATGCTTCAAAAAGAGGGGTCCATGTTTGTCTCTAACTTACGAGCACGTATCTGTGCTTTCATTTGTCTACTAACCTGTTCGCTTCCGGGCCTGGCGCAAACCAGTTTCGGTCGAATCTCCGGAACTGTAACTGATCCCGGTGGGGCCGTGGTTTCCAACGCTCCAGTCGTCATCACAAACGCTGAAACGCAGGCAAGCCGCACGGTCAACACGAATGACAGCGGATTCTACAGCGCAACTAACCTGCCCATTGGCACTTATACGGTAGATGTTCAACAAGCCGGCTTTAGAAATCAGCAGCGGTCAGGCATTCAAGTCAGTGCCGACGCTCGCCTGACTGTCGATTTTAACCTTCAACTCGGCGACGTGACGCAATCCGTTGAAGTGACCGCGCAGGCTGGTGAGACTATCAACACCACCTCCGGCGAACTTGCGCGAGTTATCGACACCAAGCAGGTAGCGAATCTTGCTCTCAACGGTCGAAACTACATCCAGCTCATGACCCTTGTTCCTGGAGCTGCGGTGACGAACCCGGATCAGTTTGCGGTCACGACGAGTTTGTCGGCTACGGGTCAGAGCATCAACGGCAACCGCTCCGACACTCAGAATCTTACGGTTGACGGAGCCTTCAATTTGGTCGCGGGTAGCAACGGTAGCTTGATGAACAATGTCAGCGCCGAATTTATCCAGGAAGTGAAACTTCAGACCTCGAACTTTTCCGCGGAATACGGCCGCATGTCCGGACCGGCATTTAACATCGTTACGAAGAACGGCACTAACGAATTTCACGGGGCCGCCTTCGAGTTCTTCCGGAACGATCTGCTGGATGCTCGCAACTCGTTCGCTGCTCAGAAAACAAAGCTTCGGTTTAACGATTTCGGATATAACTTTGGCGGTCCGATTGTGAAGAACAAACTGTTCTTCTTCGTTGGCGAGGAATGGAAGCGACTCCGCCAGGCTGCTACGCCCACTCGCCTGACCGTTCCAAGTAGCGCGCAGTTGAACGGGCTGTTCGGCAGCACAACGCTTTTGGATCCCACTACAAGAACGCCAATCCCCGGGAATAACATTTCCAGCCGCATTACACCCGACGGCCGCGCGATCGCGAATGTTTACCGGCTCATGGCGGCGCAGGCGCAGAGCTTCACAGATGCCGCTGTTTCGAACAACATTACGCTCGCCCCTGATAATCCGTTTGATTACCGCGAAGACATCGTTCGTCTCGATTACACGATCAATGAGAAGAACACGGTTTACGGCCGTTGGATCCACGATCAGAATCAGCTGGTCGACCCGTTCGGGACCTTCTCTGCTGGTGGCAATCTTCCCACGACACCTACTTTGCGGATGCGGCCCGGACAGAGCTTTCTGATTGCTGAGACCTGGTTGCCGACACCTCACATCGTCAACGAAGCTCGCGCCAACGCGAGCTGGGCTTCGCAGCACATACCGCCCTACGGCGACAGTTGGCTGCGCAGTAAATACGGATTTCAATTCAATCAGCTTTATAGCGGCGGCCAGTACGATAACGGAATTCCTCAAGTGTCGATCACGGGCTATGCAGGGTTCCAGGGTCCGAACTTCGCCCTCATGTCACCGAGTACCGACATCCAATTCTCGGACACAGTCTCGATTACTGCCGGAAATCACCTGATCAAGGCCGGCGCTGTATTTATACGAGACCGCGTAGACCAGAATGGCAGACCAGCCTACCCTGGCAACATCGTGTTTAACTCCGCCAGTAATCCCTTAAGCACTGGCAACGCTTTGGCCGACGCCCTGCTGGGCAACTTTAAGAGCTATACGGAAGCGAGCGCGGACCCTGTTGGGTTCTTCCGCTTCAGCCAGCCCGAGGCGTTCGTCCAGGACAGCTGGAAAGTGACACCTCGCTTGAGTGTCGAGTTTGGAGTTCGTTATCAATTCCTGCAGCCGATGTACACGGTTGCAAATAACATGGCGAACTTTGACCAGAGTCTTTACAATCCGGCTCAAGCTGTTCGGCTCACAAATGCGGGCCTTGTCGTGCCCGGATCTGGAAATCCTTACAACGGTCTTGTGAGGGCTGGCACCGGTGTCCCAACTGATCAGCAGGGGCGAGTTCCTGGTTCGACGGGTCCGCTGTTCCAGCAAATCCCAGCCGGAGCTCCGCGCGGTTTCTATCAATCCTCTCACCTTTTCGGCCCACGTTTCGGGTTTGCCTACTCACCTGACAGCAAGACGGCCATTCGTGGCGGTTACGGCGTCTTCTATAACCGTCCCGAAGGAAACCTGATTTTCTCTCAGGTCAATGTGCCGCCAATTTTGCAGGTGACCGAGTACGACAATGCCAACCTCGCGAACATCACAGGCGGCTCAGCCGCTTCGGGAGCCCTGGGATCCATCGATTCACTGAATCCAAATCTTCAGAATACGTACACGCAACAATACAGCTTCAGCGTTCAGCGTGAGTTCCAGGGCGGTATTCTGGCTGAACTTTCGTATGTCGGCAACCTGGCTCGGCACCTTCTTCGCCAGCCGAACATAAACTATCCGGATCTCGCGCGGGTAGCCGCGAATCCTTCTGTGTCCCAGAACGTCTTCGTTCCCTATCAAGGCTACAGCACGATCAGGCAATACCAAAGCGATTCGACCTCAAACTACAATGCCTTGCAGGCCTATGCGTCCAAGCGCTTGGGGGCGGTGGTCGCTACCGCGAGCTATACCTGGTCCAAGGCTCTCGGCGACGCCAGCGGCAATGGCGACAACCCCGAGAACTGGCAAGACCGCCACTTTGCTTACGGGCCGACCTCATTCGATCGCAGGCATATCTTCACTGGCACCTTCGTATGGCAGTTGCCCGCGCTTCGTCAACAGATGGGGATCATTCGGAACACCGTGGGTGGGTGGCAGTTTAGCGGAGTGATCCGCGCGCAAACGGGTGCGTACCTTACAGTTACCGGAAATACGGCTACGGGCACTCGCCGGGCGAACTACGTGGGTGGTCCTATCACGGTCGACAACCCAAGCCCAACACGCTGGTTCAATACTGCAGCGTTCGCTGCGGCGCCAACGGCCCAATTTGGAAACTCGGGGACAGGTATCATCCAAGGTCCCGGCCTCCAGACGTACGACTTGTCGCTGGCGAAGCACTTCGCCTTCGGTGAGCGCTTCGATCTGAAGTTCCAGGGCGATTTCTTCAATGCCCCCAACATCACTAACTACAACACGCTGAATGTTGTGACCTCGAACTCCAGCTTCGGAACCATCTCCTCCGCTTACCCCCCGCGAAATATCCAGCTCAGCCTGAAGCTGGCCTTCTAGAAAACGTCAAAACCGAGCGGCCCGTATGGGAATACGGGCCGCTTCAGTTGTATAATTTTTGTTTGGGCTACAAGCGCGTCTAGAAGTGTGTCTTCCCGACGCCGTCCCTGCTGGCTGCAGCAACCCGAGCCGGCAGACCGGCCCCCATCTTATTCAGAGGACCTCAAAATGCCAAAACGTACCTTTCAGCCGAATAACCGCAAGCGGGCCAAGACGCACGGATTCCGCGTTCGCATGAAAACGGCTGACGGCCGTGCCGTGTTGTCGCGCCGGAGAGCCAAAGGCCGTCACAAACTCACGGTCAGTGACGAGCGCGCCGTGCGTGACTCCAAATAACCAGTAGTTCTTTGTTCTTCCGCTGTCACTTCCTAAAACCAGCCGGGTACTTCGTAGTTCGGAGTTCCGGCAAACGTACAACCGCGGGTCGCGTTTTACGAGCCGCTTCTTTGTGGCGTTTTGCCAGCGAAGCAGCGACGGTACGCAACCGTCGCGTTTCGGTTTCACTACCCCTCGAACTCTGGGCAAAGCCGTCGTTCGGAACCGTATCAAGCGCAGGATGCGCGAAGCCGTCCGGCAGGAACTCAATGGTTTCCCTCATAATTGGATTGTTATCTTCAATCCTCGCCGGAGCGTGCTCGAGGCGGGGTTTGCTGACCTGCGTTCCGAATTAAAACGGGTTCTGGAAAAGTGCAAGTAATCCTGCTCGGTATCCTGAAAGGGTACAAGCTTTTTATCTCTCCGCTTCTGCCATCGGCCTGCCGCTACCGTCCGACTTGTTCCGAATACATGATGGACGCAGTCGCGAAGTATGGGGCATGGAAAGGCGTTTGGAAGGGATTACTGCGCCTGGGCCGTTGCCATCCGTTTCACGACGGCGGGTACGATCCGGTCCGCTAGACGTACTTACGAGATCTAACTATGTCCACAAACATCGGCAGCGTGCCTCCGAAGCCGCCTTCGTTCGAGAAGCGTCTGCCCCTCGCACTTGGCCTCATGATGCTGGTGCTGCTTGCGTCCCAATACTTCTTCAAGCCCGCGCCGGGGCCGAAACCCGTTAGCCCGGTCAACAAAGAGCAGGCCGCCAAGGTCACAGACAAGCCGTCTCCTGCAACAGTCGCCGCCTCACCCGCCGCAGTCAACGAGACAGGCGCCAGTCGCCTCGGAGCTTCGGCTGAAACCGAAACAGCCATTGACACCGCTCTTTATCACGTCACGTTCACCAATCGCGGTGGAGTAGTGAAGAGTTGGGTTCTCAAGAAATACCGCGACGATGCCGGCAAGCCACTCGAGCTCATCAACTCTGCGGCTACAGACGTTCCCCGTCCATTCGCCATTGAATTGAAGGATCAGAAGCTCCCGATAGATCCGAACACGGTGCTCTATCGGAGCAAGCCAACTAATGACAACCTGGGCGTCGAGTTTGATTTCGCTGAGGGCAATACCGTCATCCATAAATCGTTTTCCTTCGGCCGGGATAGTTATCTCGCCGAGGTGCGGTCCCAGGTCCTGGTCAACAACACGCCTACACCGCATTTCCTGCTGTGGCGCGGTGGCTTCGGCGATCAAAAGGCAACCAATGCAGCCCAGTCTCAGCACACTGTGCGCTACGATTCGGGCGCCGGAAAGCTCGTCACGAAAACGGCAAAAGACGCCAAGGACGGCCCGGTCACCGACAGCGGGAACTACACGTTTGCGGGTCTCGAAGACACGTTCTTCGCAGCCGTAGCTCTCCCGAACGGCTCATCTTCCCTGGAAGTACGCACGTTCAAGGACGCGGTCAAACTTCCGAAAGAAGATAAATCTGTCGACTTCGTAGGCGGCGGAGTCTCCACAGGAGCGCAGAACGATCTCTCGCTGTTTGTAGGCCCGAAAGATATCGACATCCTTCAGAAGGTCAATCCTAAGCTGGGCCAGATTGTGGACTGGGGCTTCTTTGGAATCCTCGCTCACCCACTGTTCACTTCGCTCAATTGGGTTCACGACCACTGGACGGGCAACTTCGGGTGGGCCATTATTCTCGTTACGCTCATCATCAACCTGGCGCTGTTCCCATTGAGACTGACAAGCCTGAAGTCGGCTCGGAAGATGCAGAAGCTCCAGCCGCAAATTCAGGCCATCAATGCGAAGTATAAAAACATCAGCCTGCGTGACCCGAAGAAGGCGGAGCAAAACCAGGAAGTAATGGAGCTCTACAAGCGAGAGGGCGTCAACCCGGTGGGCGGCTGCATTCCGATGTTGATTCAGTTGCCCTTCTTCTATGCGTTTTACCGGGTGCTCAACATCGCGATCGAGCTGCGTCACGCGCCCTGGCTTTGGGTCCCTGATCTGTCTTCCGCCGAAACGCTACCCATCCATCTTCTGCCGATCATTCTCATTGCCACGCAATTCCTTACCCAGCGAATGACTCCAGCGGCGGGTGTCGACCCGAACCAGCAGAAGATGATGATGCTGATGCCGCTCTTTTTCGGCTTCATGTTCTATCACGCTTCTGCCGGACTTGTACTATATTGGTTAACCGGCAACTTGGTGGGAATCGCTCAGCAACTGCTTATTAATCGACTGATGCCAGCACCTGCGGCTCCACCGGCTGCCCCGAGTTCTAAAGCGCCTATGAAAAAGATCACCAAGAAGTAAGCCCTATGAAATACACAGTTGAGTCATTAGGGCCGAAACTGGATCAGTTTCTACTGCCGCTCCTGGAACATGCTGGTCTGCACGTGACGTACGAGTTGCGGGCCCCCGAAAATCCTCATCCGGAAGTAGAGAATCCGGAGGTCACGATTAACTTCGCTGGAACGGACGTTGACCTGCTTCTAGCAAATCGTGCCGAAGTGCTGCTCGCGCTCGAACACCTTTCGATGGAAGCCATGCGCATGCCCCCGGAAGACCATTCGCTCATCTCCTTCGATGCCAACGACTATCGTTTGCTTCGAATGGAGGAATTGCGAATGAGCGCTCTCGCCGCAGCGGAAAAGGTAAAACGAACACACGTGCCGTTTCACTTCAATCCGATGACGAGTAGAGAACGCCGGGTCATTCATCTGGCGCTCCGCGATGAGAAGGAACTGCGAAGTGAGAGCGTCGGAGTTGGTCCGACACGCGCGGTCGTTGTGATACCCGCCGATATGCCCACACCCCCAGCACCGCCAGCTCCTCCGCGTGGACCGTATTCCGGAGGACGACCCGGCGGCTTCGGCCGGAGTGACGATCGCCGCGGAGGCGGCAACGGAAAATTCGATCGCAGGCCCCGTTCTGGCGGCGGTGGTGATCGCGGTCGCCGAGGCCCTCGCTAGCTTCTTCGATAGATGAATCTGCGCGACACGATCGTCGCGATTTCCACGCCCCCGGGCCGCGGTGGACTCGGAGTAGTACGTCTCTCCGGAGCGCGCAGCCGGGAAATCGCAACGCGGATATTGCACTTTCGCGACCGGCACACGTGGCAGTCCTGGCAGAGCGAACTCGCCCACTTACTTGATTCCGAAAACGCCGTAATCGATCAGGCAGTCGTCTCCTTCTTCGAGCGCCCGCGGTCGTACACGGGCGAAGACGTTGTCGAGATCGCGTGTCACGGATCACCCATCGTGTTGCGTACGTGCGTGGAGCGGGCCGTGGCAGGTGGTGCTCGGCTGGCAGAGCCCGGCGAATTTACCCTGCGAGCTTACCTTTCGGGCCGTATCGATCTCCCTCAGGCCGAAGCCGTCCGCGAGCTCATCGACGCCACCACCCTGTATCAGGCGCGTGTCGCCGCACAACAACTGAACGGGTCCGTTTCAAATCGCATCCGGCCGCTGAAAGAGCAATTACTTGAACTGATATCGCTTCTCGAGGCAGGAATCGACTTCGCCGAGGACGATGTCAGCGTGGCCGGACGAAACGAGATTCTTCGGCGCCTCGCTCCGATCCGCGGGCAAGTGCAACAGCTCATCACAAGCTTTGGCGCGGGCAAGCTCGTGTTCGAAGGCTTTACTCTCGCGATTGCGGGTCGGCCGAATGTCGGTAAAAGCAGCTTATTCAACCGGCTTCTCGAACAGGAGCGTGCAATCGTAACGGACATCCCGGGTACCACTCGCGACATGATCTCTGAATCGATCTCACTCAACGGGATTCCTGTTCGTGTTGTTGATACCGCAGGTATTCGCGAGAGTAAGGACCTTGTCGAAGGCTTAGGGATCGAGAAGAGCTTTCAGGCAATAGCCGACGGGGACTTGACGATTCTGGTTCTCGATGCATCCAAGCCGGAGACGGAAGAAGACCGGGCGCTCTGTCACAAGCTCGAGAGCACCAGCCCATTGCTCGTCGCCAACAAATCTGACTTGCCCAACCGACTGGGCAACGAATCGGAGTTCATAGCAGTCTCGGCGTTGACCGGAGAAGGGATTCCTGAGCTAAAACGAGCGGTCCTGCGACGACTGGCACCCGGCGGCTTGGCGGATCCGGAAGACGGGAGCATCACAAGTCTCCGGCATGTAAACCTGCTGCGCGAAAGTCTTGAGGCGCTCGATCACGCCAGATCGGCCGTCGAGTTCGGCATACCTCATGAAATGATCCTCATCGATCTGTATGCTTCGTTGCGACCCCTCGACGCACTCACGGGGGCGACCACGGCGGATGACATCCTGAACCGCATCTTCTCGACCTTCTGCATCGGTAAGTGATCCACCTGCTGGGCGGAGCTAGCGGTACTCTCTGCAGAATGCCGGAGCGCGGCGCGCGCCAAGAAGAGCGCACGACCGTCTGATCTCATCTACGATGAGCGCGCACGGGTTCGCACTACTGCACGGTGGATGAGTAGCTGGAGATATCTCTAGGCATTGGTCGACCAGCCGGGTCGCACGTTCCTCCCCGGTGTCTTGCAGGCAGGACGCCGAGCCGCTGCTTACCGGATTCGTGCTTTTCCCACCGGCGTTCTCTTTCGCAGTGGAAGTGCGCGTGGCATAAGCACCCCGAATCTGCTGTAGATCAGCTTCAATTCTGCTCCAACGTGCCGCTACTTGCCGACTCGGCTTATACGTATTCACAAATGTGTGCATCTGCTGGCTCGGTCGCTGAAGAGAACGCAACTTATCCTCACCGCGTTTCGTTCTGATGAAGTCGTGCAGGAGTGCCTCGCTACCTCTTTCGATTGAGTCAGCCAGTTGTTCCGCATTCCTCGCTCGAGTAGTTCGTGAGATCGTGCCTCGCTTTAGGGCACTTTCCAACGACAATTGAAACAATCTCGAATGGTCGCGCAGACTGCGGAGCAGTCTCTCCAGATCCCGATCACTCACCCGCCGCTGAGACTGCTCCGAATTCAACGTCGAAGCCGCGGAGATAAGCAGGAGAACGGTGGTCAGAAAACGTAAGCTCAAGTCTCGTTACAGGCCCGCCGCCTGAACCTGACGATGTACCGCGTCCAGGACGCCATTGATGAACGATACTGACTCGTCATTGGAGAATTGCCGAGCCAATTCGATTGCCTCGTCGATCACGACAGGCGCAGGTACGGCGTTCTGCTTGAGCTCGTAGATGGCCAGGCGCAGGATATTGCGGTCGACGACGGCCATGCGTGAAAGCCGCCAATGTTCTGATTTCGCTTCGATGTGCTTATCGATGCTTTCAGCATTTGCCACGGTGCCACGAGCCAACTCCTCCATGAACCGGTCGGGTTTGGGCTTTTTCTCGTCTTCTTCGGAGTAGAGGCTATCGTAGAAATGCGAGATTGCATTGTCCACGGAGTCGCCACGTACGTCCCACTCAAAGAGCACCTGCAGGGCCCGCTTTCTGGACCGGTGCCTAGCGGCCATGGCTTTCGTTGCTTTTCAGACCCTTGATCAGGTTGGCGAGTTCGATGGCCACTTCGGCGGCCTCGGCGCCCTTATTTCCGCTCTTTCCGCCAGCGCGGTCCATGGCCTGCTGCATGTTGTCGGTGGTGAGTACTCCGAATGCAACAGGCACCCCGGTTTGCAGGCTAACCTGGTTTAGTCCATCCGTCGCGCCGCGGGCAACAAACTCGAAGTGCGGAGTATCACCGCGGATAATCGCGCCCAGCGCAATCAGAGCATCACATTGAAGCGCCAGGGCCTTAGCTGCGATCGCCAGTTCCCAGGCGCCAGGGACCTTCACAAACGTGATGTTTTCGTGCTTGCACCCGTGCTTCTCCAAAGTCTGCAATGCGCCGGTAGCGAGTTGCTCGGTGATGAATTCGTTGAAGCGGCTCACAAGGACACCGATCCGCAAGTTTGTCGCGTCAAGCGATCCCTGGTAAGTCTGATACGGCATGAAGTAAAGGCGAAGCGCGAGAGTTGCGCTTGCTATGGGATAATTCGGTTTACCTCTCAGTCTACCTCATTGACATGGATCCCCGTTTCATACGCAATTTCAGCATCATTGCGCACATTGATCACGGCAAATCCACGCTCGCAGATCGCCTGCTCGAATACACTGGAGCGCTCTCTCAACGTGAAATGATGGAGCAGGTCCTGGATAGCATGGACCTGGAACGCGAGCGTGGCATCACGATCAAAGCCCACGCAGTTCGCCTGGACTACAAAGCCGACGATGGTCAGCAGTATGAGCTCAATCTCATTGACACTCCGGGCCATGTGGATTTCACCTACGAAGTCTCGCGCAGCTTGCAAGCTTGCGAAGGAGCCCTGCTGGTTGTCGACGCTTCCCAGGGCGTAGAAGCGCAAACACTC
>Ga0308176_10000633_pt1 | contig 22130 bp, 32 predicted proteins | sample PhyCR2_3_FD_203890 | JGI IMG/M metagenome (GOLD analysis project Ga0308176, IMG submission 203890) | Soil microbial communities from UC Gill Tract Community Farm, Albany, California, United States - DLSLS.C.R2 | ecosystem: Environmental > Terrestrial > Soil > Agricultural land | place: USA... | reverse complement strand
TGTTTTTCAATTGATAGAAGTTCCAATCATATCCCTCGTTTCATTTGAATTTCCACATAATTATAATCCAAATAATGGTTGAACAGGTTAATTTTATACTAATATTTTCAATTCAATAATACTGCACCGTTGGTACAATAAAAAAGCCGCTTTAATGGCAGCCAGATCATTAAGGAATGCACCCGTTAGTTGAAGAAGCATTGTCCTCCTTGGCTTTTTGAAGTAAAGCATCTGTTAGCTTAAGAAAAAAATTGGTCAAAAGCCATTCCAAAAAACATTAATGCTAAAACAAACCAGATTATATACTCTTTTTTACCTTTTTTGTTAATAATACAGATTTCAATTCCTCTTAATAGCAATACAATACCTGCTATAATTCTTAAAATCCCAGAATATGTGTAATAAACAGGAGTTTCAGCTACACCTGTTGCTTGAAACCAAATGAATATTGCAATAGCCCCTAATATTAGTTGAATAAACATTATTGGTTTAATTCTTGTTGATGACTTTTCAAAAAAAGTATTAATAATTTTATTTAAGAAAGAAAGCATTCTTTTATATACTCCATTCTAGTTACTTTACTTTCCATCTTAACAAAAAAAACATTTTAGTTAGTCAGGAAAAATATGCCAGTTTTATTTAAACTAACCTGCCGGTTAGCACAACAAGAAAAAGGGATCGCCGCAGCGGTCCCTTATTTAACTCTTGCACCTCTTTATTTTAAGTACATTTGTTCACAATGTTAGTTTAATTTCTAGATTATGATCTCAACGCTTCTAGTTAAAATGAGAACTATAAAAATATTATCACATTACATCTTTAAGACGGTTATTTTGTCTCTTTAAGAATAACCAAAATATCAAAAGAACAGTAAATATAGTAAATAATAATATCGGTGCCTGAAAAATACTCCAAGTGGTTGGTCCATAATAGGTTAATTGGTGATGTCTCTCAATAGTCTGTTCATACGAACTTTTATATTCATATTGAATTACCCAATTTTTATTCGCCATCACTACAGTTCCTAAATCATAAGGACTAGGAATAATATGCTCATTCTTCCCGATAATGCCCTCGTTCCCAATGACGATACCAGCCTTATTGTACTCAATAGGATTTATCGTTGTGGGTTTCTTGCTTACAGAAGCGTTTTCCTTTAACCAATCTTCTATATCTGCTACTGAAAAAACAGCTAACAAATTAAGCTTTTCATTATACTTTTTAAAAACTGTAGCAAGTTGTTTTTCTTCTTTTTCGGTCACTTCTGTTGAAGATCCAAGAACATTGAAAACATCATCCATAATGGCTTCCTTTTCTTGATCTACTACATCTAACTTATTTACCTCTTCTTTATATTCACTAAATTCCATAACGGAATGGATTAGAAAAACAAATCCAAACACCAATGATATAAGTGTAGCTAGAAGTAAATAATTCGTAAGTTTCTTTTGGGCGTTGAAAAATCGAGATACTTTTTGAAATGGTTTCTTTACTTCCACTTTATACACTTCATCTATCTCATCAGAAAAGTCAACATCCGTTTTCATACTTTCTAATACATCTCTACATTTTATACACGAATTCATATGTTCCTCAATAAAATTAACACTATCTTTACTGCACAAATGATCGATATAAGATGGTAGTAAATCTCTCACTATATTGCATTTATTGTCCATTGTTTTCCTTACCCCTTTCCCTTAATTTCATCTTAGCCCTATAAAAAGTAACTCTCGCCCAGTTTTCATTTTTTAGCTGAATTTCTCCTATTTCTTTGAAACTAAGACCACCTAAGATTCTCAAAAGTAAAACCTCTTTATATGGTTCTTCAAGTAAGTGTATTATTCGGTATAGGGCAATTTTGTCTTCCGAATGAATAAATTCAGCTTCAGGAGAAGTAAGTAATGTGTAGTCTTGGGGCATTTCTCTAAGTTGCTTCCTATTTCTTTCAAGGTATTTGTAATAGGAGTGCTTCGCTATTTGACAAAGCCAAACTGACATTTTACATTCACCATTATATCTATCAATGGATTTTACAGCTTGATAGAAGGTTTCTTGTGTTAGTTCTTCTGATAAATCTGCGTTGTGACAAAGACACATTAGATATTTAAATATTTCTTCAGCATAATTACTATAAATTTCATCTAGTTCTCCCAAGCCTTTTCCTCCTTTCGTCTATATATCCGATTAAAGTCATTTTCGTTACAAAAAAAATCATAATTTTTATAAATTTTTTAATAGCCAATAAAAAAACGCCAAACCCAATGGCGGCTAATGTATTTGAATTCAACATAATTTGTAAAATTACCTGCTTTTGAACTAACCTGATCCGTTATCTCAAGAAGCGATTACTCCTATTGAACAATCGCACCCGTTAGTTTAAGTACAATACTTCACAATCTGCTTTGTTGAACAAACCAAAATAGGCGATGCCTTGTTTAAGCATCGCACGCGTTAGTTCAAATAGTTTTACCATTCTCTCCATTCTTCAGTTATGTCTTCTTCAGACTCAAAGCCAGCTATTCGTGCTGCTTCAGTAATAAACTCATATAGTTCTTCTCTCTCCATTGTCTCAATAAAGTAATCATAATTTTCATTTAGTTCATTTAAACTGATAACTACTTTTTTAACACATTCTAATATTTCTTCCTCAGTCGGATTATCTCTAAGAACTTTTAGGCTATTGATGTATGAATCAAGAACCTTATTAGTTGCATTTATATTTTCGTCATTAAATAGGTCATCATCTTCATCCATTCTTTGTTTCCATACTAGCGTTGGTTTGTTTTTAGTTAACTCTTCAAAAGTCATAATATCCTCCAAATTTTTTACTTCTTGTTTTGGATCTTCCTCACCCTCTGTGGATTCCTTGTTTTCGCTACAAGCCCCTAAAACTAAAACAGATGATAAAATAGAAATTAATAATAGCTTTTTCATAGTTGTAAAACCCCTATTATGTCTTATACAAAAACAATTATAAGTGAACTTTTTGGAAAATGGGACAAACTCTTTTATCAAATTTTACTTTAATTTTTCTTATTAAACCGCTCCGTTAGTTGAACAAGCACCTTCTCTTCTATTGCACATTTTCCTCGAAATACGTATTTATGTTATTCATATTTAATTTGATTTCATTTATAATGAAATCAATAAATTCAAGGGAGAGATTAGAAAAAATTATGATAGATATTCTTTGGTATTGCTACTTAGTAATTTTAGCAATTGCTGCTATTGCAATACTCATAACTGGCTATAAAAAAACTCTTAGTATAATAGATTTTCTATTTTCCGGAATTACTTGGATAGGTTTATTTGGTTACGTTTCTAATACACAGATTCTTACTCCTCTTGTATGGAAATTTGTATTTGTAATCGGTTTGATTTGGGATGTTTATTTTAGTTTCAAAAAGTTCAATGAAGAGGTTGAAGGTGACGATGATACACCTCAATCCATTAAACTAGCAATTATCGGAATTACATTAATTTTCTTAGTTGGACCTTTATATTTCGGCTTATTTAATTATGCGTTTAAATAAAGTGTTTATTTTTTCTAGGTCACTAATACTATTATTTTAACCACTACCAGAGTACCCCACAAGGGTACTTTAATCCTTTTTTGAGACTATATTTTGCTCCTTCAAAATATGGTTAAATTCGAAATAATAAGACTTTCCTAATGAATTAACCTGCCCCGTTAGCTGAAGAAAGGTGCAGAATTAATACACACTAAATATATCATCAAATACTTCACCTGTTTCATAATTAAAAACCATCCTATATTCGCCTATCATTGAATCATCGTACTCAAAATTAAGTCTTATAACTACGTGATTAAAGTTCTCATCTGGATAGTTCGTAATTGTAAAAGAAACTGTATTAATATAAATGGAAAGTTTATCAGGTTTAAAGCCTTGCTTAAATGTTTCTTCATATTCTTCAGGGTACTCTTCCTTCCAACTATTAAAATTCTCCCAAAACCCTTCAATAGTTTTTCGTTCTAAATCCTTTTCTTGTATCCATTTTTTAAAGTCCTTTACATTTATAAAATTGGACATTTAAATCCTCCTAAATAGCATAATCCATTGATTTCTTCATTGAATTGTTTAATTCCTTCTTGAAGTAACCTGCATCGTTAGTGGAACAAGAAAAGGAGCTGCCGCAGCGATCATCATCTTGAACAAAAGCACACCCGTTAGCTTAATAGCAATATTTTACAATCCCCAAACAGTTAGTTGAATCATCGTCATAATTCTGAAACTGTAAAATTTCTAAAATAACTTCCATCCTCCAACATCCCAAATAAATTGATAATAAAAATAATAAAGAACCAAAAAGGTATTAAGGGTAAGAGTTAAATGAGAAATAAAAGGCTTAACTATAGATTTTTTATAAATGAAAATTAATAGTAATGAGTTAACTAACACGGGTACTAGTGTAAACCACAATCTTTCATCCCATATGGAAACAGTATTCGGGACTAACCACATTATGAGTTGGTCCGATATTTGTGCAATAACGGAAAATATGAGAAGTAACCAAAATAATAATTGTAAAACATTGTTCTTATTTACTAAACTCATATAAATCACACCTTTTTATCGAATAAATATAACTTCAACATTTAAAGAAAAAACTTCTTTTGACCACCTAATTACCTAACATTTTATGCCATTCTTCTTGAACTAACCTGCCACGTTAGTGGAATAAGAAAAGGGATTGCCGCAGCAACCCAAGCTTGAACTCTTGCACCCGTTAGTTGAAGAAGAACAAAGTTCTTCAAACTTTAGATAATACCTCGTTAATATTACTCCATTCATATACAAGCAGATTTAATTCTGTACCTGCCAATTTTATCTTTTCTGATTTAAGTAATTTAGCACCATAATACTCATAAAAATGCCGAGTTTTATTGTCTTCTAACACCTCAACAAAAACTCTATTAAAACCTAAATTTTCAAATTGAATAAAAAGTTGTTTCAATAGTTGTTTTCCAATCCCTTTTCCTTGATATTCTTCAAGTAGATAAATAGATGTTAAGTCACCCGAATTATGGACATTATTACTTTCTCTTTTTCCGCAATCTGCAAATCCTACAATTTCTCCATTATTATTTACTGCAACAAAAACATAATTCCCCTCTTTAGAGATATTATGATTCCACAAGGCAGTTCTTTGGTCGTAAGATAATTTCTCCAAAAACTCATCTGGGATAATGTTTCTATATGTAGTTTTCCAACTATCAACGTGTACTTTTGCGATACCTTTTACATCCGATAAAATCGCATTTCTTATGTGCATTTAGTCCACCTCTTATCAAAAGTTAAATATATATTCTATTTACCTTTCCAATAGTCCTCCCTCTTATTGAACTAAACTGCCCGTTAGTTTAAGTGCAAACTTTCACAATATAACATATTCATATTATTGATCCACCAATTTTTTAATTTATTAAAAGAGAAAAATTTCGTCAACAAACGAGAGTAATATTTACTAATTAAACAGAAGACAAGGAGGACAAAAAAAAGTACCCCATTAAGAGTAGTGGCTTCTCTAGGTCTTTATTACTTCAATTCAATAGCTCAGTTCTCACATAAACGGTAATTTATTGTTATGAAATTAAAAACCCCCCAGCAATGCTGGAGAGTTAACAAACTTTACTCTTCTTTTTTGGATAAACAACGGTCACAATCTATCAAATAACTTTCTGCTTGCTCTTGCATATGCTGCCCGCATTCAGGGCATTTCTTTTTTGGCAAATTACGAAAAAATTCAACCGGACTAATTAACATTTAAATCTCCCCCTTTATTAATACAGTTTGTTATTATTTCTATTGTTATAATACAGTATAAACAAAAAAGAGAAAAATGTATAGACCTTTTTTAAATAAATCATAAAAGTTTTAATACGTTCATTGAATCTATTTTTACCTTGTATATCCCAATCGAAATCCTCAGTATCATCATCCCATTCCGAGTTAGGAGAATAGAAATCTCTTGAAGCTACAAAAATTCTGTTATCTAAGGTAATTCTCCACGAACATTTTATATGTATTGCGTATTCCTGTTGATTCTTGGGTTTTGCCTCTTCTAATGATTTGAATTATATCCCCAAAACCCAGCCAAAATAGGTTAGATGCTCTTCCTGCTTTGTCTTAATAATAATCTTGGTTGGTAATGTCCTTATTAAACGCTATAACAAGTTACCATACCCAGTAATTACTTTTATTATTGTTTTTGTGATGATGTGCATTATCTACGGAATACCATATATTTTTATGCTGATTTAAAGCGTAAATTTAGCTAAATTAGTGGTGTATTAAATTCCATCTTGTTCCACTAACCTCCCCGTTAGCACAAAAGAAAAAGCTGCCTCGAATGACAGCTGTGATCCTAAATACTTGCACCTCTTTGTGCATAATATAAAGCCACCAGAATCGAAATCTAGTGAAAATCCTGCTATAGTTAGTACTTCTAACATCTGTCTTATTAAAAAATTAAAGTCGATGAAAAAAAGCAAACTGTAGAAAAAATACGAAAAGATTGTTAAAATGTCTTTTAGATATTCGTCCTGTTAAAGTATATTTGAAGAAATGGATTTGTTAAACCATTGATTATACTCTTCTAATACTTCCTTCTCTATTGTTAATACTATTGATTCCGCTTGTTCTATCACATCTTTAATTAGAATGCTATTAGTGTCTCTTATCTCGAAGGAATATTGAATATTAAGATTGGATTCACTATTTTGGTATTCTTCTAATATTAAATAATCCATTTCAGAAATGATTTTAGCCTCTAAATCCATATATTCTCTAATATACAAACCAAATTCCTCATCTCCCTCTATTTCAATCGAGGAGGATGATAACCTTCGTCCAAATTCGATACGGAGACCCTTATTGACTTTTTGATAATGAATAAATGTATCAACTATTAATGATGAGTCAATTACGGGATAACCATCATCTGTTATATCATCATAAGTTTCGAAACTATCTCCTAAATGAAGATCGCTTAATTTAATGGGGTAAATATCCGATTTAAGGATATAAGATACAGGATCTGGCATATAAACTATGTTTTTTAACAATAACGGATGTGTCATTTTATTATCACCTTTTTATATTATTGGCCTTTCCAAGTTAAAGTGCCTTAAATTTTCTATGTACAGTAAATATTAAAATCCCTTCAAACTTGTTTTTAGTGATAAAAAAGACGATACCTTTATATGGTGTCGCCCATAAAAGCTTGAAAATTTATTACAAAAAATTATCAAACCCAAATATATTAAACAAACTTATACAAAATCATACTTGAACACGAAAACAATGTTGTTAAAAACCTATATGGAATAGAGAATTTCCTTGCCTTCTTCTCCTGCCTAATTACTGACAAAGCTACTGTTCTTATTGAACAATCGCACCCCGTTACTTAAACTACAATTATTCACAATCTTTACATCAGGAATAAATTTCCTCTCAAGTACCCTTTAGCAATCCCGTTAGAACAAAAAGAATAGCTGCCACAATAAATCTTTCACCATTCCACTCGTTCAACAATAAGAAACTATTTATTCTAATTTTAGTTACGCTCTTTCGTAACCTTTGTGGTGGAATATTTTGATTATTAAATAAATATATATATAAAGGAAAAAATTAAAAGGAGTAGGAGTGAATATTCTTGACCAAAATACTTGTTACTTATGAACAACCTAAAAATACAGAAGGTTTTGAAAGATATTATTTTGAAGTTCATAGCCCTCTTGCACAGAAGCTTCCAAATTTGAAGAATGCATCTGTTTATAGGGTACTTCAATCCAAAAACACAGATGCAAACTTGTATCTCATTGCTGAGCTTGAATTTGAAAATTTGACCCTTTTAAATGAGCATTGGCATCAACAGTAGGGCAGGAAGTTCAAAATGACATTATTAATCTTCTTGAATATTTACATAAACCACCAGTAATCAGCATTATTCAATAATAAACGAACAAGTATAATCCTCTTTATTAAAGGGGATTTTTTCTAATAGTCAAAACAACGGTTATTACAAAAAAATTTTATTTAATTCCTTAAAAAGAAAATAAAATTTCAACTACTTCTTTTCTTATCGCTCCACTTCTACATATTGCGGAGATTGCTTCATTCCTTGTTTTTACTCATTTAATTCGTAAATGGCATTGAATACTAACATCCCTTATTTAGCTAACCTGCTTCTTTAGTTGAACAAGAAAAAAGCCTTACTCCTTATTGAAGTAAAGCACCCGTTAGTTGAATTAGAGAGTCGTTATATTGCCCAACCCCATTCACCTTTTAAGACATTTTCTCTTTTATCATAATCAATATCTGTGAAATCCCATTCCTTCCGTTTACACTTACGACAAGGTAATGGATAATTCTTATTATCTTCATCAAATCCAAATAATGTTAAAAACCTTCGTTCCAAATCATTGGGGTCATAGAACAAAGTACAATACTCAAAGTCGTGAATATATTGGCATTTACAGAATACACACTCTACAAATCTAAAGTCAGCGTAATCATCAAGTTTGTCACCTGTTTTAAAATTGTTTACACTTATCATTACTTCCTCGATTTATTAAATCATTAGCATTAAGATATTATACATCATTGTTCTTCTTCAACAATCCTGCTCCGTTAGTGGAACAAGAAAAAGAGCCGCCACAGCAACCCTTTGTTTATCTCTTGACCCGTTAGTTCAAAAAAACCTTCCCTTAAATCCACTCTTTCCCATATTCACGAATGAAATTAATATCGTTTTGATAATGTTCAAGATGCCCTTCATCTATCATCTTTTGAAAAGCAATGTCACCTTCACGGGCTTTTCTTGTAATTGTTTTACATAACCCTTCTAATCGTAGCAATACCATTTCCAAATAATCTTCTTCTATTCCCTCACCGTAAGAATCAAAAAACAATCTAACTCTTTGTTTTATTCGGTTCGCATCCTGTAATGAATTATAATAAACTTTCTCACCTGTTTCAGAAAGATAAAATCTACTTAAGGGGACGCAAGTATAAAGAGTATAAGCTATGTCCCAAAGTTTTGGACCAGGTCCAACAACATCAAAATCAATAATTCCGATTGGTCTTCCTTGATTAAAAATAATGTTGTATCTAGCAAAGTCATTATGGCATAATACCTCCACTTTGTGTGGAGTATTATCTATCGGTTTCCAATCATCTGATAATGGAAAATCACTCACAGCATTATGATAAAGACGGAGCATCTTCGCTATTTCTTTTAAAACATCGTTTGACCACATATATTCTTTTAAAGGATCATTACCAGCTTCTCCTTCAATAAATGATAATATCTCTCTTCCTTTTTCATCAATACCTAAAAATTTTGGTGCATAACTGAAACCTTTTTTCTCCAAATGCTTTAATAGCTTATGTATTTTGATACTGTCTGGCTTTAATTCTCGTCGCACAGTATCTCCCAAACGATAAACGTTTGAGACATTCCCTCCTGTTAGCATTTCTTCGTTTTCAAGGTTTGACATCTAAATATTCCTCCTCAATATAACTCTCTATAAACCATAAAACATATTCCTGTTTTTTCAACTAACCTGACCGTTAGCTGAATAAGGAAAAAGCGTCTCCACTCTTGTAGAAACACACCCTATAACTTAATAAGGGATTTTGATATGGTGAACTCTTATCTTATTCCAAATTGATTTCCAATTCTTTTTTGTTAAGCGATCTTCATAAATTCCTATTCTCTCTTTATCCTCTATAAAATAAGGTGTCGGTTTCACTTCTAAATTAATAACATCATAAATTCCACAAGGGGCTGTTAATATAACATTGTCTTTTTTATCTAATTTTACGCCTAAAGCTGTTGCTGTTTCTGGAAACTTCGATATAGCATCAACAGAAGAAGAGTAAGGAGGCATATTACTTTTAATATGCATTCTTGCTTCATTCTTTACCGACCAAGGAATGTTGGGTATAAGGGATTTAAGTTTTTCTTCAAGTTTCTTGTCCTCTAATTCATCAATATTTGTTGGATCAAAATAGATTACATCAATATCTGGGATAGGAGTTCTTTCACTGAAATTATGTAATGTATCCCATATTTTTGAACGAACAAATCCTGCACATATCCACCAATCAGGCAAATTTAATGATTTTGCTGTTTTTAATATTTCCATCATCCATTTATCTTCTCTAATAAGTGTAATAATTTTTTCCTCATTAATCACAATAAAGTTACTCCTTGAAATATGTATTACATTAATTATTCTTTAACCTTGAATGATTATCCTTCTTTACTTCAATAAGAAAAGGCGATTACCTTTAAACAGCAATCGTACTCCGTTAGTTGAATAAGCAAATCATCTTAAAAGAGCCTTTAATGTAAATTTTTAATTCGCACCTTTGTGATACAATATAAGAAAAAATAATAGAGAGTAACGACCAAAAAAATAAATAACGGGAGGAACAACTATGCAGCCTATTTCTATTGAAAAATTTACTGAGAGATTTGTGAGAGAGAATAAGGGTGAGGATAAACAACAAGTCATTATAAATTTAAAAAATGCGTTAAATAGGAAAGAAAATGGAGCCACTTGCATTGTATGTAATCAACCAATTTGGGCTATTGGTTCTGCAATTACGGGAACTGATATGTGTTTTTCTTGCACAACAGGTGAATCAGATTCTTCTGAAGATTATGAGATTGATAAAGTTTGTCATATCTAAATAGTACGCAATATAACATAACAAATTAGACTGAACTAACAACGCAGCGAAAAGCAGCGTTTTTTTGTTGTGAATTTATTGTGATTTTGGTATGAAATATCTTGTAAAAGTCTACTAGTGAACCCGTACACCAATACAGGCGTTTTTATTTTATTACTTTTCTTAATTAACTTAAGCAACCCGTTAGTTAAACAAACTGATGTAGAAAATACCTCATTATTCGAGTCAATCTACAGGCAAATTCCAAAGAAATACATTTTCAATTACATCGTATAAGGATTCCCAAAATGGTTCTTTAGAATTTCCTTTTTTCCAAAGATAAATACCAAAAAGGATTAAAAAAAGAGCTACTAAAAGGACAATAATTCCATTAAATCTCATATTTCACCATACCTCATCAGTAGTTCTTTTTTAAACATTATTCCCGTATTAAAGTTCCCGATTTCATCTTTAACTAACCTGCCCCTTTAGTTCAATAAGAAAAGCTACCTGATTTGGCTGCCAGACTCTAAGGTAATGGACCTGTAGTCTTGATAATATAAGGAGTTTTAATAACCTACAGTTAATTGGTTAATTTTATAAGTGGTCAAGAGAGAAACTCCTTTTTTACACTACCTAATTCTTCTCTTAAGGATTTACGCATCGCTTTAAACATTTCTTTCATCTTTTTGTAAAAATAATTTGGTTTATCCGGATTATTAACGGTATCTTTTGTAACTGCATCTATTAAATGAATTAATAGTTTATCTTGATATATAAGTGATTCTTGTACTAACTCATAACAGAGTTTTTCTTCCTTAAAATTATAAAAGTCTTCACCTTCTACTGTAACAATATGTTCAAATAGCTTAGTAAATACAAATAATACAAAGAAACGAGTTATTACCGGATAGTTATTTTTATCTATTGTAAAACCTAAACTATCATCGATATAAAAATTACTTATTCCAAAATTACTATGCCCAACGGATGATAGTAAATCATAGAATAAACTATAGTATTTTTTATCTTCTCCCAATTTGAAGTCACTTGCGTTTAATCTTTCAGCAATTAAGTTGCCATTACGATCTTTAACAAGATTTTCCTTTCGATCATATATGTACTCTTTATTGAATAATTTTAAGTTTACTAGCGTTAACTCATTGAAGTCTTCTTCATTTTCATTCAAATATCTACTGCTAAGGTAATTTTCAAATATGCTTCTTACAAGAATTAAAACATCCTCGTTATGATTTACTTTTAATAAATTACGAATACTAATTAAGGTTTTTGTACTTTTAGTAAAATTAAAATACTCGTGGTCATAAGTAAATTTATTATTAGGTTCAGATTGTCGGAACAAATCTGCTGCTCCGTAAGAATACGCAGACCATTCAACAAATTTTTTTGAACGTAAAATAAACTGATTAATTAATTTATTTAACTCCTTTACGTATAATTCCTGATCTTCAGTCACCGTTCTCCTCCTACTTTATCCGCTGAATAACATACACAAAAATACGCTAATCCTTCTAAGAATAACGCCCCCGTTAGCTTACAAGGTATTTATTAACACCTTTTTATAAAAAATAAGGGTTGAGTTATCGTTTAACTTTTTGCTAACTCCTGTTTTGTTATAACCCATTTTTTCATACAAATAACAATTTCTTTCTTCCTCCAATATTGTAGCTAATTCCCAAGTGTTTGCCTGAAGGAACATTTCTTCAATTAAAATTATAGCCTTCTGAGCTATACCTTTCCCTTGATAAGTTGGTAAAATAAACATAGGACTAATCCAAAACTGTACATCTTCTTTCCAAAAAACGCAGATAGCACCTACAAGTTGGTCATCAGCTAATATCTTATAAAAACCACCATCTGGTCTATTTATTCTCGTTATTACTCTTTCAATAGTTTCATTTGATGGGTTGGTTTCATAATCTTTATACTTATCCAACAATGGCATAAATGCCTTAACTTGAATATCAAAGATAGATTGTGCATCAATATTTGTTGCTTTTTCTAACCTAACCTCCATAATTACACCCACTTTATAAATTTAGATTTCGAAACAATATTCTACGAAACCCCCACAACTTCCTTCTTCAACTCTCCTGCCACTATAGTTAAATAACAAAATAAATTTTAATGGAAAATAATGTAAATATTTTTATGAATTATAAACAAAGTTCAAATTTTGCTCCAATCCTAACTAGTTTTTACGATTGTTATTTATTTGTATGTTTGTCATAATAATCTATAGCTACTGAATCATAACTTCACACATTACTCTATTAAAACTTCAACCGGAGGGAACGATGAATAATACAGAAAATCTTCAAACTCCTGAAAGAGACCATTTGTGCTCTCAATTAGATAGACATTTAGATTGGATTAAATCTTGTGATACCAAATCCTCTATTGTGCTTGCTGTAGTGGGTATCTTTCTAACTATTTTTACTTCAGAACAATCTCTTGAGATGTTAATGAAAATAGTGACTCTCACACTAAAAAACATAAACTTCTCAAACATTCTATTTTTATTACTTTTCGTTATTGCTTGGTCATTTTTTATTTACGGGACCTACAGTTTAATTAGAGTATTAACACCCAGGTTATCTAGAGACGTTAATTCAAATGAAAATGTTGATGTAAATAGTTCATTGTATTTTTTTGAAAGTATTTCTCGAAATAAATACTCTGAGTATAAAGAAAGAGTATTTTTACAATCAAAAGAAGATGAGATTGATGATATTCTTTCTCAGATATATGTTAATGCTAGGATCTCAACCATTAAATATAAGTATTACAGCAAAGGTATTAGATATGTTTTCTTAGGAATTGCAATGGTGTTATTTCTATTTGTAGTGGGAATTATCCTTGTAAAAGTTGGGGGGATATAATATGAAGGAACTAACTTATGATTACAAAGAAAGAAAACAAAAGGTAGAAGAAATTCTAGATAACACTGATGCAGTAAATGAAATTAAGCAATTTCCTAGAGATGAAGACTTCACATACACGAATGGTTATAAAGCTTGGGCAAGTGCAATTTTTGTTGATTTAAGGGATTCTACTTCATTATTTACCCAGCAGGATGATGTGGAGATTTCTAAAGTAATTCGTGGATTTACATCAGAAATAATTGAGATATTAAGAACCGGATTAGATGGGAACGAATTAAAAGAAATTGGTATCCGTGGAGATTGTGTATTTGCTGTTTATTCAACTCCTTCCAAAGAAGATATATATGAAATTGCAAGCCGTGCTTTTTATGTCAACACATATATGAAAATGTTAAATCAATTGTTAAAAGAAAGAGGGTTACCAAATATAAAAGCTGGTATTGGTTTATCTTCCAGTAAAACACTTGCTGTAAAAGCCGGTCGTAAAAGCTCAGGTATAAACAACCTAGTTTGGATTGGTGAGTCGGTAGCAACCGCAGCCAAATTGTCCGATCTGGGTAACAAAAATGGCGTAGGTCCTATAGTGATGTCTAATGTATTTTACATTAATATGATCGATAAACAAATCGAGAAAAACTCCAAAAAAGACGTAAAAGCCTGGTATACAAAAGCCAATGATGAAAATTTTGGCGATTATTATCACGGGAACGTAATTAAATCTGAATTCGACGAATGGATTGTAAGTGGAATGAAATAGCCACAATGTGATTGGACCTTGAATAGAAGTTATTTATAAAGATTTGCTTGAAACAGCAGGTAAATAATGAAATTAAAAGAGAATGCAAATCCAGGCTCTTTTGTCCCGTTTGTTTAATAAGTAAGGAGGGGCCGCAGCTACCTCCGTTGTTAAACTCAAGCACCCGTTAATTGAACAAGGATATTACTTTTTATCCTTCAAAAGTATCATTATAGGGGTTAGCATACAAATCAATATCAATTTCTGCTTTAATACTATTTGCGAATTCAATTTGTTCTTTATCAAGGTGCAAACTAGGCGTATCCCCATTTTCAATGATTATTACAATTGAGAAACCACATTCCAGTTGAAAGTTCGTTTTAAACTGATTAATAATAGCTATTTTATTTTTTAACGGTCTTATAATTTGGTTCAATTGTTCCTTCACATCATTGGATTCTTGATAGTCGGTACCTAATTCCCAGGTGGTTTCTTTTCGATGTTTGACTTTAGTTGAAACAATATTTGGATTAGGCATTCTTACAATGACATCGCCCTTTTTATAGGAATTCGTTGGTTTAATTCCTAATGATTCAGTCACTTTATCAATAGGAAAGTCACCTCCGTACAAGCTGAAATAAACTTTTACTTGTGTTTTATTCAAGTGCCAAATCGCCCCTCCCTATTAGTTTCATATTCCCTCTTTATATACAACTATTATACCATTCCTTGTTCCACTAACCTGCCCGTTAGTTCAACTAGTTTAGTATAGTTTCTTTTGTTCTTTCGTCAGGAGAAAAACATTACCAGGTCGGACCACATCTGGCAAAAGAAGTGAATCCATAAAGTTGTCTTTAAATGGTAAATAGTTCCACGGTTTTATCGCATAATATCCTTCAATAAAACTTTCTAAAATATATTCTTGGTAAATCTTTGAACCTACTTCAGACTTACCGCTATGTTCCAAAGGAACATTTGATTCTTCAATTACCAACGAATGCTTACCTATTACTTTCCATTTGCCATTTTTTAAATCGTATAAATTTTTTACTGTCATAACTGATGTAACAGTTGATTGAACTATATCCTCTATTGGTTTAAGTTCCCTGCTGCGGCAATCAAATATAGCACAAGTAACAGATGATTTTTTATTTTGATGCCATAATACCTGTCCATATCCAAATGTCCTATCCGATAACGGAATAGCAAAAATATCACCTTCTTGCCATTTTTGTGGTTTAGGACGTTTCCAGGTTGTCAGAACGTTTCTTGCTTCTTCAATAAAATCAGAAGTTAGTTCTTGACGAATCGGTTGTATGGCTAATTCATTTATAATAATAGCCACTTCAAGTTTACTATTACCTTGTTTTGAATTTGCATTTATAAAAACACAGCCACCTTCAGCGTCGATATTTACTTTTTTATAAGTGTCTTTATCTTTGCTTTTCAAAGTATTGCGTAATTTTTCTTCAGCTTCATAATTGGTTTCTAGACCGAATTCCTCACCTAGACTTTGTGCAATCATAAAACAGGGATTAATTACGTCAGGAAGATGAATTTTAACTATTCCAATATCTAAAGACAAATTTTCATTATCAACCATATTAAGCCTCCCAACACAAATTTACTTTAAATTCTAAACATAAATAAAATGTTAAACAACAGTAGAGGTTATTAAACTAACCTGCCCCGTTAGTTGAACAAGACAAGGAACTGCCGTAGCAACCCCAATCTTTAACTATTGCCCACGTTAGTGGAATAAGTCTTAGAGAAAAATCACAATTAATAGTAATCCTATACCTATTAGAACTCCACCAATCAACTCAAAATTGTCCAACAAGAAGAACAACTTACTACTATTTTTAAAATCGAATGAATCAATCCTTTTTCTTAACCAAAATCCAAAAATCACAATAAAAATTAATGCGAAAAGAAGTAACATTGGAGTATTTTTAATATATGTTTCATTCCCCATTTTTTACACCTACCCATTAATCACAAAATAATAATGATTGATTCTGTACTCATTCTTCATTGAAATACTATATATACAATAGTAACACCTTCTGGCACTAACCTGCTACGTTAGTGGACAAGAAAAGGAGCTGCCGCAGCAACCCCAATCTTTAACTATTGCACCCGTTAGTTAAACAAAAAAGTTATATAGTATCTTTATTTTACAAAGATACCTGTTAGGACCATATAGGCTAATAAACTTACAACAAACAATACTCCAAAAATTAACCCTTTTATCTCTTTGTATGATTCTCTTATTAACATCATTAAAGACATTCCAAAAACAATTGGAACAAATTTACCCATCTTCCCAAAAATTTCAGTAAAAAAATCATCTCCTTTTGTTTCTATCACACTTTCCATTGAACCCATTATTAATCCATTTAAAGCAAAAATGTATAAAAAACACCAGAATATTCTCATAATGACGGCACCTTTTTTATTATCTTATCCCTTGTACTATTCAACTAACCTGCATCGTTAGTAAAAAAAGCGACTGCCCTTATTGATGAACAATCGCCCCCAGTTTAAAATTCATTAATATCAGAAATTACACCTTTTAACATTTCAATAGATTTTATTGGTTCTTTATCAAGTTCTAAACTGTGATTTCCACCATCAACCACTTTTAATAATAGATTTTGATTACTTTTCAATTCTTCAAAGCGTTCCGTAATAAAACAAACACTATCTTTTTCTCCAAAAATACAAAGCCCTTTATTATTACTATTAACCATTGTATTAAATACGTCATCATTTTGTAGTATCGGAGTCAACCATACTACTTTTGCATCTTTCAACATTGTATTATCGAGCAGATACCTTAAAACTTTTGTTCCGATTGATTTAGCCACTACATAATAATTGCTGTATTTCTTATCCTTGATTGCGTTGTCGATTGCAAGTTGTACATCTCTTGCTAAATCCCTTTCATTTAGAGCAGCCATCTCTTGCCTACTAAATGTGTAGTTAATGTGTAATACATCGAAACCTTTAGTGTAAAATACCCCTGTTGTAAAGTGCAACAACGGAGCGTGTGTTGTGTAACCCGCCCCAGGTAAGACAATAACTAAGTTATTTTAACTTCTTTTTGTTCAATCAATCTAAAAGGGATACTTTTAGATTCTGTTATTTCGTTATTAGACACCATTTTCTCACTCCCAAAGATTTTATAGTTCTCTATTCTTTACTATAAACCAATACTCCTTCTTGAAGTAACCTGCCCAGTTAATGGAACAAGAAAAAGGGCTGTCGCAGCAACCCCTTGTTCTACTCAAGCACCCGTCAGCTTAGATACTTTATTATTTTTACTTATATTAGAAATAATTAAAGGCAATTGCCCTAAATCATCTAAGATTAAATCTGTTGTGAAATTGTTCCATTGAATATCTTTTTTCCAAATTCCTTGGATTCCTAAGTTTTGAGCAGCTTTCACATCATTTTCAGGATGGTCGCCAACATAAACACTTTGATCTGGCAAAACATCGAGTTGTTTCAAAGCTCGCAAAAAGATATTGGGGTCAGGTTTTTTTAGTCCTTCCCATTCCGAAACTAGGATAGTTTGAAAATATTTTTCAATACCTAAAGCCTTTATATTATCCATTTGAAATTGTCCGATTCCATTTGTAATTATCCCCAGGTTCAAGTTGTTTTTCCTTAATTCCTCTAACATTTCAAAAAGGTTTGGAAAGGGGATGCAATTATTCTTAAACTGGCTTATATAATCTTGAAGTAAGTCTTCCCAAGTTACACTTGTAATTTCAAGTTCCTCAGTTAGTTGTTGATATACTTTGTCTTTCCAAACGTAACCACGGTGATCGAGTTCTATAAATCGTGTAATGTATTTCTCTTTTGGTATATGATTTACCCACTTATTTAATCTTTCATATTGGTTATCAATAAATTTCTTTACTGATTCGTCTCTATTTAACAAAGTCCCATCTAAATCAAATATTACAGCCTTAATCATAATGTCCCTCATTCCCCGAATGCATTTTTTACTTTTATTCTATATCAATAATCAATATACCTTCTTAAGCTAACCTGCCATTTAGTTGAAGAAAAAAAAGGATCGCCGCAGCAATCCCGTTTTTAACATAAGCACCAGTTAGTTGAACAAGAAAAACCCTAGCTTTTAATCTTTTTTATCCCTTTCGCCTTTATTACTGAATAGCCAATTGAAAAAGATAAATAACAAAACTAAAATTAAAGAGTGAATACCGTTATCAATCCAATTAAACGATTTAGAGCTAAAATAATCTTTCAAAATAAAGTAAATATAAAATAATATAAACAAAATCACATAGGAATAATTACGAAATATTTTCATATATCTCCTCATCCCCGTAGCCTTTCCTCCAAAAATTCTAAAATATTTTATTTCTTCACTTTAATGAATTTCTCCTTCTTTCACTAACCTGCTACTTTACTTCAAGAAGAAAAGGCGATTACCATTGTTCAGCAATCGCACCCTTTAGTTTAATAAGGATAATGAAATAGAATTCTCAAAACAGCCCATAGAAGCACCCCTGCAATAATAACTAGAACTCGAATTACCCAATTCTTCACTCCATAAATCCTCCTGATAATTGATAAGATATTTTTAATATCCTCTCTAATATACAAGTCTTATTTATCAGACTGCCTTTTAAAAAATAAGTAACACAATGAAAAAATGACCAAATATAATAAGTATCCTCCAATATAATTGTCACTAAGAAAATAGTGGATGCCATTTGCACGAAGTATGGCACGAATAACAACAGTAAGAATTACAGTGATAAGTGCAGAAATCAGGGCTTTCTTGGTTGTCATAAAGTTACTCCATTTTAGATTTATCTTTAATATTTTTTCAAAGAAAGTCTTTCTTTTTTATATACAATAGTATTGTACAATGCCCATCATTTTTTTAATACGGAAATTTAATCATTTATTTTATTCTTCTTGTTAAACTAAACTGCCCTGTTAGTGCAAGAAGGAAGGTTGCCATTGCTGCCAGCCCGGTTCTTCAACTCTTGCACCCGTTAGTTGAAGAAAGCCCTTTTGTTTTCAATCACCTACGACAATTATTTTTTAAATAGTGAGTGGGAGATTTCGTTAATAAGATTTTGATACTCTCCTTGTTTATTTTCGTTTATAAACAACTTGTATCTTTTCAAATCGGTGACTAACTCTATAAGTGCCTGTCCTTCATACGCTTCATCTGAGAGATAATAATCGCTTATTTTCCTCAATTCTAGATAGCTTCGCCATAATTTCTTCGAATTAAATATTGCATTGTGTAAGGCTTCGGTTATTTCGTATGTCCCTATTTTTTTATCGTTCTTGTCAAAAAACAAAACATCAAGACCCAACAACTTTCACTCCTTTTGGGAATCACCAATTAATTCTAATCCTTTATTTAATTAACCTGCCACGTTAGTCCAAGAAAAAGAGGGTGCCACCGCACCCCCGAAATTACAATCTTTCACTCGTTAATTAAAAAGTTTATGTGCCTATTCTTCACCTTCACTTACATCCGATGATTGTACCTTTTGAATAATTTCACCTTCACCAAATCCCATCTGGAACTTCTTTGGTTTATAATAGTGTTGGGCGTACACTGCATTAATATTGGTAGGGATAGAAATTTTATATTTTCGATATTTAGCAATGTTTAAATTAACAGGTTCCAAACACTCTAAAATAGCAATGTTTTCACCTTTGATATTTTGTACCATTATTGAGTCTGTAAATATATTTTTTGCCACTATCTTATTGGAGCTGGGTTCGATTTTTGATAAAAGTACATAAAATACATCTCCCTCAGAAAAATTGGAATGATCAACGGTTAATATGACAGCACCACCATCTTGTCCCTCACCGAATCCCAATTGAGCTTTTATAGAAACATTGTGATACCGATTAATAGTGTAGTTGTGAGAGTTTTGTTTTAAATAGTCAAAGATCATATTCGTAACTGTTTCAAAAAAGTCTAATGTGACATCAAGAGAACTATTAATTTTATGTTTCAGTTCCTCAGTATTATGGGTTTTTCCTTTTTTTTAAAATTCAGGTATCTCTTGTTCCATATGTCCATCTTTTAAAGTTAAGGTGCATTGAACATCAATAGTATATTGGTGCTTGTTTATATTATTGAAATCTTCAATGTACTGAAATTCAGTGGTTTGTGAAAAATTCTCCAATTCCTTTAAAATTGTTGAATATTCAGGGTATGTGCGGAGCTTCGTTCTGATAACAGCGAAACTTGCTTTGTTTATATCAACTTCTTTATTAGCTAATAAAGAAGTATTAATAAATTGGGCAAAATTATCAAAAAAAGAATGTAGGTAATGAAAAAAAGAACCAGTTATTTTTTCATTAGCGTCATCGTCTGACATAATAGTACCAAAGTACTCTAAAGTAACGGAAGGTAACAAATTACTTCTTCCATTATCTAAGAGCTCTTTATTCCAAAGATCATATGACTCCTTTATCCTGTTGTTAACGTATGTAAGTGCATTAATCTCCACTTCTGCAAGCCTGAGTTTTTTTGCTGCATTAGTTAAAAACTGAAGTGCATCAATTACCTTGTTATCAAATAATAACTTTTTATTCTGAAATTGAACCAAATTTTCATACACCTTTAAAACATTCAAACATCAACACATCCTTTTACACCCGCATAAGCTACTTTCTACCTTTCTATTCGACAGGTTAAGCTTAATTCCTTCTTTAACTAAACTGCCCGTTAGCACAACAAGAAAAAAGACCGCCGCAGCGATCATTTCTTTAACTCTTGCACCCGTTAGCACAATAAGGAAATATAAAATTTCAATTTAAAGGAATTTGAGATGATGTAATAAGTGAGTTTTTCCATCCCACTCAATTATGCATTGTTCTACACCTAAAACTGCTGTTTCTGGTTTCGAGATTTGATTATGAATCCATTCCTTAATTGAAGGCAATACCTCATTATGAAATTCTATATTCGCATTTTTGGGATAGAAGTCTTGGGATTTTGGATAAAAATTAAAACTTATTTTCTTATCTCTATTACAGGAAACTGAAGCTATAACAGAACCGTTGAGTTGCGGCGTGCGTGGACAACGACTATCAAATTCAAACTTTCTATTTAGACCAAAAGAAACATCAATATCTTCTTCTCTGGAAAAATAAAACTTAATTTGCCTTCTATTTGTGGCGTAAGTTTCTAATTTGTTGAGATTCCGAAAAAAACCAATCTTCAATTCCACACCCCCATAAATTGTCACAACTATTAATATTCCACCTCATTTTATTTATTCCCTGCTTAACATTCCTATTGAAGTAACCTGCCCCGTAGCTGAATAAGAAAAACCCACCAAGAATTTTTGGCAGCAGGATCTTCAACCCTTGCACCCGTTAGTTTAAGTGAATTTTTTCACAAGCATTTGATACAAACAGTTCATTGTCACCAAAAGTCTGCTTTAGTTTAGATCTATTATTATTTCCAATCTCCGTCTCTGCTCCCCTATCTTCCATAACAATTAAATAGTATATTGAAAAAAACTGAAACTTTTTCTTATAAATCCTTCTCTAATGAGTAAAAGGAGGCAAAAGAGTTGGATGAATTAAATTTAATTAGAAAAGCCATTCAGGGTGACTCTGATGCGTTTGAGCACTTGCTGATCGAGCATACTGATCGCCTTTACAGAACGGCATATTTGTATGTCAGAAATCGTGAGGATGCTTTGGATGTAGTACAAGAAACTGCCTATAAAGCATTTTCCTCCATTAGCCAGTTGA
>Ga0308176_10000632_pt1 | contig 22132 bp, 22 predicted proteins | sample PhyCR2_3_FD_203890 | JGI IMG/M metagenome (GOLD analysis project Ga0308176, IMG submission 203890) | Soil microbial communities from UC Gill Tract Community Farm, Albany, California, United States - DLSLS.C.R2 | ecosystem: Environmental > Terrestrial > Soil > Agricultural land | place: USA... | reverse complement strand
CCGTCAAGCTGATCGAGGACGGCAAGGCCTATGTCGACGACCTCTCCGCCGAGGAGGTGCGCGAGTACCGCGGCACGCTCACCGAGGCCGGCCGCAACTCACCGTTCCGCGATCGCCCGGTCGCGGAGAACCTCGACCTGTTCAAACGCATGCGCGCGGGCGAGTTTGCCGACGGCAGCAAGACGCTGCGCGCGAAGATCGACATGGCCGCGGGCAACATCAACCTGCGCGATCCGGCGCTTTACCGCATCCGCAAAGTCGCCCACCAGAACACCGGCGATGCGTGGCCGATCTATCCGATGTACGACTTCGCGCATGCGCTGTCGGACGCGATGGAGGGCATCACCCATTCGCTGTGCACGCTGGAATTCGAGGACCACCGCCCGCTGTACGACTGGTGCGTGGACAACGTCGACCTGCCGGCTCATCCGCAGCTGTGGCAGTCGGTGGTCGACGCCGGGCTGGAGGCCAGACCCGCCAAGCCGCGCCAGATCGAATTCTCGCGACTGAACCTGTCCTACTGCATCACGTCCAAGCGCAAGCTCGCGCAGCTGGTGACCGAGCACCTCGTCGACGGTTGGGACGATCCGCGCATGAATACCCTGCGCGGCCTGCGCCGGCGCGGCTTCACCCCGGCCGGACTGCGCCTGCTGATCGAACGGCTCGGCATCAGCAAGCAGAACAGCGTGATCGATTACGCCATTCTCGAAAACTGCGTGCGCGAGGATCTCGACGCCACCGCGCCGCGGCGCATGGCGGTGCTCGATCCGCTCAAGCTCGTCCTCACCAACCTGGCGGCCGACCACGCCGAAACGCTGCGCTTCGCCAACCATCCGAAAGACGAGAGCTTCGGTAGCCGCGAAGTGCCCTTCTCCAGCACGCTGTGGATCGAACGCGAGGACTTCGCCGAAGTGCCGCCGAAGGGCTTCAAGCGCCTCGTCCCCGGCGGCGAAGTGCGCCTGCGCGGAGTCGGCATTATCAAGTGCGACGAGGTGGTCAAGGATGCCGACGGCACCGTGGTGGAGTTGCGCGGCACGCTCGACCCCGAGTCGCGCGCCGGACTTCCGGGCGCCGATCGCAAGGTCAAGGGCACCCTCCACTGGGTCAGCGCGCGCGATGCGGTCGCCGCCCAAGTACGCCTGTACGACCGCCTGTTCAACGTGCCGGCGCCGGACGACGAAGGTGACGGCAAGAGCTGGATCGAGCACATCAACCCCGAGGCCAAGCGCGTTATCCACGGCTGGCTGGAGCCGGCCGCGGCGAGCGCCGAAGCCGAGCAGCGCTTCCAGTTCGAACGGCTGGGCTATTTCGTCGCCGACCGCATCGACCACCGGCCCGACGCGCCGGTGTTCAACCGCACGGTCACCCTGCGCGACACCTGGGCCAGGCAGGCCGGCGCCTGATGCTGCTGCCACTCCAGCTGCACCTGACCTTGCCGCCATGGGTGGGCGAGGTGGCCGACACCGGCCGGCGCTATCTCACGGACGAGGAGCGCGTCGGCCTGGCGATCGACCTGTCGCGCCAGAACGTCATCCGCAGCCATGGCGGTCCGTTCGGCGCGGCGGTATTCCACGAGGACGGCCGGCTGGTCGCCGCCGGGGTCAACCGCGTGGTGCCGCAGGCCTGCTCGGTCGCGCACGCCGAAATGATGGCCTTCATGCTGGCGCAGCAACGGCTGGCGAGCTTCCGCCTGAATGCCGTGGGTAACGGCCGCTACATCCTGGCCACCAGCGCGCAGCCGTGCTGCCAGTGCTTCGGTGCAACGGTCTGGGCCGGCGTCGACGAACTGCTGATCGGCGCGCGTGCCGAGGACGTCGAGTCGCTCACCGAGTTCGACGAAGGTCCGCTGCCGGCCGACTGGATCGACCAGCTCGAGCGCCGCGGCATTGCCGTGCGCCGCGACATCCTGCGCGAGCAGGCGCGCGCGGTGCTGGCCGACTATGGCAAGAGCGGAGCGCACTATTGAGCCGGCTGCGCGCCGCGTTGCCGTTGCTGCTGCTGGTGATCGCCGGCGTGCTGCTGTTCACCTCGGGCGCGCTGGACCGGCTCAACCCGGAGCAACTGGTCGCCCACCAGAGTGAACTGCACACGCAGATCGCCGCCAACCCGTGGATCAGCCGGCTGGCCTTCATCGGCCTGCTGACGCTGGCGATGGCGACCGGCATCCCCGGCACGGTGATCATTATTTTCGCCGGCGGTTTCGCCTTTGGCGTGGCCGAGGGCACGACCTACTCTTCGGTTGGCCTGACCCTGGGCTCGCTCATCCTGTACCTGGCCAGCCGCTACGCCTTCGGCGCCGGCAGCCGCCATCCGCCGGCGCTGGTGGCGAGGCTGCATCACGGCTTCGAGCAGCATCCGGTGAGCTACACGCTGTTTCTGCGCTTCGTGCCGGTGGCGCCGTTCGGGCTGATCACCGTCTGCCTGGCCTGGTTGCGTTGCCCGCTGTGGCTGTTCCTCGGCGCGACCTGGCTGGGCGGCACCGTGGCGTTGATCTTCGAGACATCGATTGGCGCCGGCCTGGGCCGGGCGCTCAAGGAAAGCGACCGCATCGGGCTGGGCCTGTTCATGCACCGAGAGGTGTTATTGCCACTGGGCGCGATCGCCCTGCTGGCGCTGGTTCCGCTGCTGATCGGCCACTTCACCCGCCACCGCCGTCAGCCGCAGCAGGGCGACGGCGGCTAGCGCGCGTCCAGCAACGCCGGCAGTTCGTCCATCGCGGCAAAGACCTGGTGCGCACCCGCCTCGCGCAGTCGGGCGGCCGGCGTGCAGGCAGCGAAGCCGAAGACGGTCATGCCAGCCGCGACACCCGCAGCCACGCCGGTCGGCGTGTCCTCGACCACCAGGCAGGCGGCTGGCAACACGCCCATGCACCGTGCAGCGTGCAGGAACAGATCCGGTGCCGGCTTGCCGCGCGCGACCTCGGCGGCGCTGAACAACGCGCCCTCGAAGCGCGCCAGCAGGCCGACCTGCAGGAGGCTGAAGCGCAGCTTGTCGGGCCCGCCGTTGGATGCGACGCAGCAAGGCGACGCCAGTCCATCGAGCAACTGCACCACGCCCGGCACTGCCACCAGACCGGCGGCCAGCGCGGCGAACAGGCGGCGGTCGTGCTCGGCCTCGAAGTCACCGGGAAGCGGGCGCCCCAGCAGCGCGGCCGCCTGTGTCAGGCAATCGGCCATCGTGCGGCCGACGAACCGTTCAATCACGGCCTCGGGCGCCAGCGCCAGACCCTGCTCGGCCAACATCTGCCCGAACACCCGGTTGGCGATCGGCTCGCTGTCCACCAGCACGCCGTCGCAATCGAAGATCACCAGGCCTGGCGTCACTCGAACACCGGCTCGCAGCGCACCTCGCAACGCACCGAGTTGGCCAGGAAACACTCGGCGTGGGCCGCGTGATGCAACTGCTCGACCTGCTCGCGGTTGGGCATCGGGCCACCGGAGAAATCCACCCGCGGTCGCAGCAGCACCTCGCGCATGGCGGTGCGGTTGCGCTCATCGCGGCCCATCGTGCCGACCGGCGCATCGCGGTAACTGTCCACGCGAAAACCCTTGCGCGCGGCCAGGCCGAGGAACCACAGCATGTGGCAGCTGGCCAGCGCGGCGACGAAGGCTTCCTCCGGATCCACCGCTGACGGATCGGACATCGGCACCGGCACGACGTCGGGTGAGGAGGACATCGGCACGCGCTCCCCGCCATCGAACGTCACCAGGTGGCGGCGGCTATAGCGGTTGTCCAGGAAGGCCTGGTCCTCGCGGGTCCAGAGCAGTTCGGCCGTGTGCTTGCCCATGTCGCCTCCCTTGCCTGTTCCGATTATCTGTAGGAGCCCGCTTGCGGGATGCCTCCCGTCAAAGCAGGTCCAGCCTCGAGCAGCCTGCTACCCGGGGCGTCAGCTGCGCTTGCGGAAGTACAGCCACGCACCCAGGCCCAGCACCAGCGCCGGCAGCAGGTTCGCCGGCAGCGGCGGCACACCGTAAATGGTGGCGAAGTTCACCAACGCCTTCTGCAGGAAATACCAGCCGATCGCCAGCAGGATGCCGACGAAGATGCGCTTGCCCAAGCCACCCGAGCGCAACGCGCCGAACGCGAACGGCATTGCGCACAGCACCAGCACCAGCACGTTGAACGGGTACAGCACGCGTCCCCAGAAGGTCACCGCGTAGACGCCCGGGTTTTGCCCGTTGCGTTCCAGGTAGCTCATGTTCCGGTGCAGGTCGCGCATCGGCAGGTATTGCGGCTGGATCACCGACTGTTCGAGCACGCGCGGATTGAGCCGTGTATCCCACTGTTCGCTGGCCGCCGTAGTGGTGTGCGTGCCGCTGGCGTCGAGGGTGGTGCTGCGTACGTCCTGCAAGGTCCACTGGCGGCCATCGTTCTGCGCCGTGCGGGCCCAGTCGAAGCGGCTGACCTGGCCGTCGGGCGTCAGCGTGAACACGCGCACGTCCGCCAGTTGCACCACGTTGTGGTCCTGCACCCGCCTGATCAGCGTGGCCTTGGCGTTGACGACGCGGTTGCCGTCGCGCGCCCACAGTCCGCTGCTGCTGGAAAGGCCCAGGTTGTTCGCCTTCATGCGCAGCTGGATCGCCTGCGCCTTCTGGTCGCCCCACGGCGCGGCGGTTTCGCCCATGATCGTCACGCCCACGATCAGCACGGCAACCACGCCGGCGGCGGAGGCGGCGATGCGCAGCCGCGACATCCCGGCCGCGCGCAGCGCGGTCAGCTCGCCGTTGCCGGCCAGGCTGCCCAGGCCCATCAGGCCACCGATCACCGCCGCAAAGATGAAGTACTCATACAGCCGGCGGGGCACGGTCACCAGCACGAAGCTGATCGCGTCGAAGGTGGTGAAGCCGTTGCGCCCGACATAACCGAGTTGGCGCAGCAACTGGGTCACCACGTCGAAACCGGTCAGCACCAGCCAGGTGGTGAGCAGCGAGCCGAGCACGGTCATGCCGACCAGCCAGTCGACCCGCTTGATCGCCAGCCGCATCACGCCGCCGCCTTGCGCGCGCCGCGCGGCTTGCGCGGCGCGTACTGCTTCCAGAACAGCCACGCCGCCACCGCCAGCGCGATCAGGTGCACAAGGAGCAGCGGCAGCGAATTGGCCCAGTGGCCCTTGCCGATCTGCGCGCGGCCGAGCGCCAGCAGCAGGTAATAAAAATAGAACCCCAGCAGCGCCAGCAGGATGCGCCCGTAGCGCGGCTCGCGCGGGCTCTGCCGCGATAGCGGCAATGCCAGCATCAACAGCACGAAGGCCATCGGCGGCGCATGCACGCGCCAGGCAAACTCGGCGCGCGCGTCCGGCGAGTCCGACGTGGCCAGTGCCCAACTGCCCTGCGAGTGGGCCGGATCGTCTTCGTCGTCCGCCTGCACTGCCGACAGCGCCACGTCGTTGCGTGCGTACTGCATGCGCCACCAGTCGTCGCGGCCGAGCGGGATCTTGTATTGCCAACCGTTGTGCAGCGCCATGAAGCGGCCCTCGCCGTTGCTCTCCTGGTACAACTGCCCGCCGGCGGCGGTGACCAGCTTGAGCTGGCGGATGCCGTCCTTGTCCACGCTTTCGGTGGCGACGAACGTCTTGCCCAGCACGCTGCCATCTCGGTTGAGCGATTCGACGAAGATGATCCCGCCCTTGCCCGGCAGTTCGGTGAAGCGGCCGGCATCGAGCCCTGCGGCGATCACCGAGCGGTTGGCCTCGGCGACCAGCGCATCGGCGGTGCGCACCGCCCACGGCCCCAGCCACAACGACACCACGCCGGTCACCAGCACGATGGCACCGGCCAGGATCGCCACCGGCTTGAGCAGCCCGCGCGGGCCCATGCCGCTGGAGGCCAGCACGTGCATTTCGCTTTCGCGATACATCCGCCCCAGCGCCATCATCACGCCGAGGAAGCCGGCCAGTGGCAGCAGGTTGGTCAGCCCGTCGAGCGTGCGCAGGCCGAGCACCGGGAACATCACGCTGGCCGGAAAGCTGCCGCCCGCCACCTGCTGCAGGACCTTCGCGAACGTGGTGCCGGTGATGATCGCCACCAGCACGATCGCCGTCGCCGCCACGGTCTGGGCCAGCTCACGCAGGAAGTAGCGGTCGAGGATGCTCAGCATGCGATAGGATTGAGAGTCTGGCACCGCAGGCCGGCGCTCAAACGCCAAGTCTAGCCGGTCCGCTCCATTTCGACTCGCAGGATCCCTCCCGATGACGCTTCAGTTCAGTCTGGTCGCCGCCAGCACCTCGCCCGAAACCATCGATACGCCCTGCCTGGTGGTCGGCGTCTACGAGAACGGCCTGCTCACCAGCGCGGCCGCCCGCGTGGACGGCGCCGCCGAGGGTGCGATCAAGCGCCAGGTCGAGAGTGGTGACATCACCGGCAAGGCAGGCAGCGTCAGCGTGTTGTTCGCGCCCTCGGGCGTGACCGCGCGCCGCGTGCTGGTGGTCGGCCTGGGCGCCCAGAAGAATTTCGACGCGGCGCGCTTCCAGAAGATCAACCTGGAGGCGGTCCGCGCGCTCGGCAAACTGCCGGTGGATGCGGCGGTGTCCTTCCTCGCCGAGGTGGACGTGCCCGGCCGCGACGCCGCCTGGCGCGTGCGTACCGCGGCGCTGGCCGCCGACCATGCAAGCTACCGCTACACCGCCACCTTCAAGCCGCGCGAGAAGAGCGCGCAGCCGGAACTGAAGGCAATCGCCTTCGCCGCCAGTGACGAGGCGAAGGCGGGCCTGGCCCAGGCGACGGCGATTGCCGAGGGCGTTCGCTTCGCCCGCGAGCTGGCCAACCTGCCGCCAAACATCTGCAACCCGGTCTACATCGCCGCGCAGGCGCAGGCCTTCGCCGATGCCAACGAGGGCGTCAGCTGCCGCATCCTCGACCATCAGGAGATGGAAAAGCTTGGCTTCGGTTCGCTGCTGGCGGTCGGCCGCGGTTCGGTCAACAAGCCGCGCCTGATCGCGCTGGAATACAAGGGCGGCAACGCGGGCGACAAGCCGTACGCCTTCGTCGGCAAGGGCATCACCTTCGACTCTGGCGGCATCAGCCTCAAGCCCGGCGCCGGCATGGAGGAGATGAAGTTCGACATGGGCGGCGCGGCCGGCGTGCTCGGCGCGTTCATCGCCGCGGTCAAGATGGGCCTCAAGCTCAACCTGGTCTGCGTGGTGCCATCGGCCGAGAACATGCCCGATGGCGACAGCTACCGCCCCAGCGACGTGCTCACCAGCCTGTCCGGCCTGACCATCGAGGTGCTCAACACCGACGCCGAAGGCCGCCTGATCCTGTGCGACGCGCTGACCTGGACTGCGCAGACCTACCAGCCGCAGGCGATCGTCGATGCCGCCACGCTCACCGGCGCCTGCGTCGTCGCGCTGGGCAAGCACGCCACCGGCCTGATGAGCAAGCACGACGACCTGGCCGCCGAACTGCTCGGCGCCGGCGAGCAGACGCTCGACCGTGCCTGGCGCCTGCCGCTGTGGGACGACTACCAGGTACAGCTGGACTCCGGCTTTGCCGACGTCGCCAACATCGGCGGCAAGAGCGCCGGCGCGATCACCGCCGCGTGCTTCCTGTCGCGCTTCACCGAAGGCCAGCGCTGGGCGCATCTGGACATCGCCGGCACCGCCTGGGACGAGGGCCGCAAGGGCCTGGCCACCGGCCGCCCGGTGCCGCTGCTGGCGCAGTGGTTGATCGACCGCGCCGGCTGACCCCTTCGCGCCCGGCGCCGCCAAGGCGGCGTCGGGCAGCGCCAACCTGCCGAGTCGACTAATGCCCCGCGCCGACTTCTACCTGATCGACAAACCGCGCTTCCGCGAGCAGCCGCTGCTGCTGGTGTGCGAACTGGCACGCCGCGCCTACACCGCACAGCAACCGACGCTGATCCTGGTCCGCGATTTCGAGCAGGCCGAAGCCGTCGACGAGCTGCTGTGGGACTTCGACGCGGACGCCTATATCCCGCACCAGCTGGCGGGCGACGATGACGACACCAACACCGCGGTGCTGATCGTGCCGCCAGGCATCGACACGCCCGATCGACCGTTGCTGATCAACCTGCGCGACACCTGCCCGGCCGGCCGCTACGAGCGCGTCCTCGAGGTAGTTGCCGCGGACGAATCCGAACGCACCGGTTCGCGTGCGCGCTGGCGCGATTACCAGCAGCGCGGCTTCGAATTGGCCAAGTTCGACATGTAGGTCGGTCGCCGCGGCGGTATGCTCTGCCTATCTTCGGGCAGGGGCCGGACGATGGATCAACGGATCGAGAGCCAGGCGGTGCCATCGGTGGCCGCCGGCCGGGCAAGGGGCGGACGGCCCACGCAACAGGACGAACTGGTCTGCCTGCATGACGCGGCGACGGATGCGCGCCTGCTGGTGCTGGCCGACGGCATGGGCGGTGACGGTGCCGGCGAGCTGGCCGCCGCCGGAGTCATCACGGTTACCCGCCGGCTGTGGGAACAGGGGCTGTGGCGCGGGCAACCCGGACCGTTGTTCCTGGAGACGCTATGCCAGGCTGCGCATATGGAACTGCGCCGTTGCGGCGAAGCGCTGGCGGGCGCCGAGCCCCATTCGACGGTGGTGGCGTTGCTGCTGCATGGACGGCGCGCCTGCTGGGCGCACGTGGGCGACAGCCGGCTGTACCGCTTCCAGGGCAGGCGCTGCCTGGGCCGCACCGAGGATCACAGCGTGGTGCAATGGAAAGTGGCCCGCGGCGAATTGCAGGTCGAGGCAATGGGTGAGGACGCCGAGCAGCACATGCTGTTGCGCGGCCTGGGCGGCCCGCGGCCGCCGCAGGTCGAACACGGCTTCGCCGCGCTGCGCCCGGGCCAGTCCTTCGTGCTGTGCAGCGATGGCGTATGGGAGCGGCTGTCCACCGCCGAGCTGGGCCGGCTCGCCCGGCGCCGCAATCTCGGCCAGTCGCTGGAAGCGGCACTGGCTTGTGCGGTGCAGCGCGGCGGCGCGGACGGCGACAATGTCGCCTTGATCTTTGCCCGGATAGGCTGGGCGCAGTGGTGGCGTGCCCGCGGCCAGGGGCTGTGGGCACGGATGGCCGGCCGCCGCGCCGTTTCTTCCGGTGAGGTGGCAATCTGAAAGTCATGAGGGTTCGGGTGCAGAAAATCGAATACACGCGCGCTTTGGCGCAGGGTCGTTACGGGCGGCTGGTGCCACTGCTGCTGGTCGGCTTGCTGGCGACCGGCCTCGGTGGCTGCGCCCAGCTGCGCCAGCTCAAGGCGCGCATCGGAGGGCATCACACGCCCGCCCCGGCGGTGGTGCCGGCCCCGGCCTCGGCGACCACGCGCGCGCCGGTGGACGAGCCGCCGCCGCCGTCGCTGGCCTCGATCATCAACGACCAGTTGCAGCTGGGTCATTACGCCGAGGGCGAGCGCCAGTTGCGCCGGTACCTGGATGCCTATCCCGACGACCGGGCTGCGCAGGCGATGCTGCGCCAGCTCACCGTCGATCCCGAACAGGCGCTCGGCCGCGCTTCTCGCGGTTACGTGGTGCATGCAGGTGATTCCTACAGCACGCTGGCGGCGCGCTACCTGGGCGATGGCGGCCGTTTTCTGATCCTGGCGCGCTACAACGATTCGGCCAACCCCTCGTTGTTGCGCGTGGGCCAGACCCTGCGCCTGCCCGCCTCGCGCCTGGCCGCGACCACCACCTCCGAAGACGCCGCACCCGGTCCGCCGACCGCCGGCTCGGCGGACGCCTCAGCCGCCGCCAAGGCGACGCGCTTGCAGGACGAAAGCCTGGCCCTGCTGCACAAGGGCCAGCGCGCAAAAGCGCTGGAGCGGATGGACCAGGCACTCGATGCCGATCCGCACCTGCCGCCGGCCGGCGCCGATGCGCAGGCGTTGCGCAAGCAACTGGTGTCGGTCTATCACCAGCGCGCGATCGTGCTTTACCGGGACCAGCAACTGGACCAGGCGATCGCGCTATGGAACCGCGTGCTGGCGATCGAACCGGATTTCGAGCCGGCGACCGCCTACCGCGCGCGTGCGCTGGAACTCAAGCAGCGCCTCAAGCAGTTCTGACGCCGCACGGCTTGAACCCCTTCCGTCCACCGGGAGGGCGATCCGATCCGTTGGGGATGCGGACTAATCGCGGGCCGCTTCGTCCTCGACCTGCTCCGGCGCCGGCAGGATCCGGGTCGGCAGTTCGAGCGGTGGCGCCGAGGTGACTGGCGACCGGCGAGGCCGCCGTTCGCGCGCCTGCAGGGCGTTGCACATCAGGTTGAAGGCGGCGAACAGCCGGCCCAGCTCATCGCGCCGGGCGAGCCGGATACGGTGCCGGAAGTCGCCCCGGCCGACCCGCAGCATGGCCTCACCGAGCACATCGAGCAGGCCGAGCAAGCGGCGGAACAGCCAGTAGGCGGCGCCAGTCACGGCGGCCAGGGTCACCAGCAACACCGCCACGATCGCCTGCAGCGTGGTCTTCTGCGCTGCCCGCAGCGGCGCATCACTGATGCCCAGGCGCAACTGGCCGACCTGGGCGGTCTGGTAGCGCACCGGCACGTCGAACACCAGCATCTCGCCCGGGTCGTCGCCGTCGGGAATGCGCACGCGGTAGCTGGCAATGTCGCCGGCGCCGGGCAGGAATTGTTCGTTGGTGCGTGGCGCCAGTGGCCGGCCCTGCTCGTCCGCACGGGTGCTGGCGATCACTTCGCCGTAGCGGTTGGCGACAGCAAGGTAGTAGATCTGCTGGTTGCGCGAAATGTCCTGCACCAGCGCGCGGGTGGCCGCGCGATCGTCCAGCAGCAGGTTTTCCGCCGCCTCGCTGGCAACCATGCGGCCGAGCGATCGGCCGAAGTCCTGCGCCAGTCCGGTGACCGCGGTGTTCTGCCGGGCGTAGATCGCAGCCAGGCCGATCAGCAGGGTCAGGCTCAGTACCGAGGCGAGAATGCCGGCCCAGCGCAGGCGCAGGGAGATCAGCCGCGTGGTGAAAGGCTTTTCGTGCAATCGCTCGTATTCGCGCAGCGCCAGGCGCAGGTCGTCGACCAGTTCGGACCCGCGCTGGTACCGCTCCTGCGGCGCGGGCGCCAGCAGCGTCTGCACGATATCGAGCAGGATCGAGGGGGTGAATGGATCGCGTGGCTGCAGCACCGGTTGCGGCAGGCGCTGGTGCTCGGCCAGCAGCAGCCGCACATCGTCGGTCTCGGTCCACGGCAGCTTGCCGCTGAGCAGCCAGTACAGCACCACGCCGAGCGAGAACAGGTCGCTGCGCGCGTCGGTGCGTTCGCCGCGCAGGTGCTCCGGCGCCATGTAGGCTGGCGTGCCGCCGATCTCGTGGCGCGGCTTTCCAGCCGAACGCGGGTCGCGTCGCTCGGCGATGCCGAAGTCGCTCACCTTGGCATGCAGCCAGCCGTCGGAGAGCATGATGTTCTCCGGCTTGATGTCCTGGTGGATCACGCCCTGCGCGTGGGCGTAGTCAAGCGCGCTGGCGATCTGCTCGACCAGGCCGAGGATCACCGGCAACGAGGGGAACCCCTCGCGCGCCACGCGGCTGGCAAGGGTGTCGCCGGAAAGGCGCTCCATCGCGATATAGGGGCGGCCATCGGCCATCTCGCCCACGTCGAACAGGGTGACGATGTGCGGATGGGTCAAGTGGCCGACCGCGCGGGCCTCGGTAACGAACCGCGCGCGGTAGGCCGGATCGGCGGCCACGGCGCTGCGCAGGCACTTGACCGCCACCTTGCGCTGGATCTCCGGATCGTAGCCGGCATAGACCACCGCCATCGCACCGGCACCCAATACGCCTTCGATGCGATAGCGGCCCACCGTTGGCGGGATCACCCGCTCCTCCGCGACTGGGATCAGACCAGCCACCATGCCGCCGCTCCCAGTGCGACCACCGCCACGGTGCCGAGCGCGAGCCAGCCGTAGCGTCCGGCACCGGTCGCGCCCCGCTCGCGGGTGAGGAAAGTGAATTCGACCTGCCCGAAGCGGACCCGGTCGCCATGCCGCAGCGTGGCCTCGTGGATGCGCTTGCCGTTGACGAAGGTGCCGTTCGTCGACAGCGTGTTCATGATCACGTAGTGGCTTTGCTGGTTCATGATCCATGCGTGCGAGGCCGAGACGCTCAGATCATCCAGCACGATGTCGTTGTCGCCGCGTCGACCGATCGTCTGCCGGCCGGCTCGCAGCGAAAGGCGCCGGCCCTCGAAATCGCCGTTGGCGCCTTCCAGCACCGGCGCGGCGGCGCTGGCCCGGCCAATCAGCACGGGCGCCGCCTCCAGGGCGAACTGGCGCAGTTCCTCGGCGGAGAACAGGCGGGTCCCCTGCGGTCCGGAGGAGCGTCCGCTCCGGGGGAGTACGGGTGTCTGGCCGGTCGCGTCCATCGAAAAGCCTCGAGTGGAAAATTCCCGCACTATAACCAAGCGCTTGTCATCAAGGCATGGGGGGCGGTCGACCGGTTCAGGATGGCACGGAATTCGTTGCTGAACGACGTAGCTCCCGGCAGCATCCGCTTGACAGGCAGTTCACCGCTGGCGTGACACCTCTGGCGCTCCTTCCCGAAAGGAGCCAAGCCATGAGCGACGACACCCGCAAGACCGGCAACCCCGACCGCCAGCGCGTCAATGTCCATGAAAAGTACGAGCTGCGCGACTGGGCCGACAAGTGGGGCGTGTCGAAGGAAGAGGTGAAAGCGGCGGTTGCGAAGGTCGGTGACCAGGCCGGTGCGGTCGAGCGCGAGATCAAGGGCGGGCGATAGCCAGGCTGCGGACGGTTTGCGGTCTGGCCGACAGCGAAGGCCCGATCGGCGGCCGGTGGCCGTGCCCGATGACAGGCGGCGAACTTCGCCAGGACGGCGATCGACCGGACTAGGCGCCCGGTTCGCCCACCGGGGCGTAATCCTCGTTGATCACTGCCAGGAAGTCGCGCCCGTAGCGCTTGAGCTTGGCCTCGCCCACGCCGCTGACCTCGGCCAGTTCGTCCTCGCTGGCCGGCATGGCGCGCAGCATGGCCAGCAGGGTGGCATCGTGGAACACCACATAGGGCGGCACGCCCTGCTGCTTTGCCAGGCGGGTGCGCAGGCTGCGCAGGGCATCCCACAGCGGTTGTTCGTAGGCCTCGATGCCGAGGTTGGCGCCGGTGACCAGCTGGCTGTCGCGGCGGCGGCGGGCGCTGCGCACGGGGCGGGCGTCCTCGCGTAGCAGCACGGGCTGGTGGCCGGTCAGCACCGCGCGGCTGGCGGCGCTCAGGCGCAGCGTGCCATAGCCCTCGGCATCGGCCTCGAGCAGGCCGGCGGCGAGCAGCTGGCGGAACACCGAGCGCCAGCCCTTCTCGTCCATGTCCGCGCCGATGCCGAAGGTGGTCAGCCGATCGTGGCCCAGCTGGCTCATGCGCTCGCCTTCGATGCCGCGCAGGATGTCGATCACGTGGCCGGCGCCGAAGCGCTGGCCGCTGCGGTAGACCGCCGACAGCGCCTTCTGCGCGGGCACGGTGGCATCCCACGTCTTCGGCGGCTCGATGCAGTTGTCGCAATGGCCGCAGGGACCCTGGTAGTCCTCACCGAACGCGCCCAGCAACAATTCGCGCCGGCAGCGGGTGGCCTCGGCGAAGGAGAGCAGGCCTTCGAGTTTCTGCCGCTCGATGCGCTTGCGCTCGTCGGCCGAGTCGGATTGGGCAATCATCTGGCTCATCGTCACCACATCGGCGAGGCCATAGATCATCCACGCCTCGGCCGGCAGCCCGTCGCGGCCGCCGCGGCCGGTTTCCTGGTAGTAACCCTCCATCGAGCGCGGCAGGTCCAGGTGCGCGACAAAGCGCACGTCCGGTTTGTCGATGCCCATGCCGAAGGCGACGGTGGCGACCATCACCACGCCGTCCTCGCGCAGGAAGCGCTGCTGGTTGGCCGCGCGCACCCGCGCATCCAGGCCCGCGTGGTACGGCAACGCCTCGATGCCCGCCTCGGCCAGCCAGGCGGCGGTGTCGTCGACCTTCTTCCGGCTCAATGCGTAGACGATGCCGGCCTCACCGCGGTGACCGTCGAGAAACTGCATCAGCTGCGTGCGCGGGTTGTGCTTGAGCGTGACGCGGTAGCCGATGTTCGGCCGGTCGAAGCTGGAGACGAACTGGCGTGCCTGGCCCAGCCCCAGCCGATCGACGATCTCCTCGCGGGTGCGCGCATCGGCGGTAGCGGTCAGCGCGATGCGCGGGATCTGCGGAAAGCGTTCCTGCAGTACCGAAAGCTCGCGGTACTCCGGGCGGAAATCATGGCCCCACTGGGAAACGCAGTGCGCCTCGTCGATGGCAAAGAGGCCCACGTCGATGCGTTCGAGCAGCGCAAGGAATCGCTGCGTGAGCAGGCGTTCGGGCGCCACATAAAGCAGTTTCAGTTCGCCGGCGAGCAGCCGCCGCTCGACCTCGCGCTGGTCTTCCCCGACCAGGCTGGAGTTCAGGTACGCGGCAGCGACGCCGGCCTCGCGCAGGGTATCGACCTGGTCCTGCATCAATGCGATCAGCGGCGAGACCACGATCGCGGTGCCCGCCCGCAGCAACGCGGGAATCTGGTAGCACAGCGACTTGCCGCCGCCGGTGGGCATCAGCACCAGTGCGTCGCCGCCCTCGGCCACGTGCCCGACGATGGCTTGCTGCTGGCCGCGGAAACTGGCGTAACCGAAGATGCTCTGGAGAAGTTCGAACGCGCGGGAGGACATCACACGCATGCTACCAAAGCGGCGTCTCGCTGCCGTCGGAACTGGCCGTCCGACGCTGTAAGACAGCACACCCACGTGCTGTAGGAGCGCGATTGCCGGCGATCATCGCCACCCAAGCGATCAGGCCGGCGGCAGGCCCCATAGCACGCGGTCCAGATCCGCATCGAGTCCGAAACGCGACAGCGGCACGCGGCCGTTGTGCACGTCGACGCCCTCGGCGCGCAACAGCCTGCATTGTTCGCGGAATCCGCGGCTGCCCGGCGGCAGGGCGACCTGGCCGCTGGCGCGCAGCACGCGATGCCACGGCAGCGACATTGTGTCGGGCGTCTCGCCCAGCAACTTGCCGACCAGCCGCGCGCGACCGGGCAGGCCGGCACGGGCGGCGATCGCGCCATAACTGGCGACCCGGCCGCACGGAATCGCGGCGATGGCAGCGTAGACGCGGGCGTGGCTTTCCTGCATGGACCATCACTTGGGCACGATGGGGCGGCAGGGTACCATCGGCCCGCATCAAGGAGCCTTCCCATGCGTCATTTCGAAGCCGTGCGATCCCATGTCGGCAGCCAGTACGCACTACGGCAGAATGACCCGTACCTGATCAGCTTTGATCTGGCGCTGCCGCTCGGACGCCACCAGGGCATCTATCTGGCGGAGCTGGAGGACGAAAATGGCCGCCGCTACCTGCGCCTGTCCACGCCGATCGGGCCGCTGGCCGGCACCGATCCGCGCCGCTGCCTGCGCTTCAACTGGGAGCAGCGCACCGGCTTCCTGGCGCTGGCCGACCTGGACGGCTCGCCTTACCTGCACCTGTGCGAGAACCGCCCGTATGAATTCCTCGACGGCAGCGAGCTGGAGCGTTTGATCGGCGAACTGGGGCTATTGGGCGATCAGATCGAACAGATCATCGCCACCGACACCGACAGCTTCTAGACGCAGCCTGGCGGGCGCGGCCCGCTTGGCGGACCGGCGCCGCAGGCGCGGACCTACAGCGCGTTGGCCAGCCGCACGAAGCCGTAGGCCAGCAGCGCGGTGATCGGCAGGGTCAGGATCCACGCCCATACCATGCGCTCGACCACTGACCAGCGGATTGCGCTGAAGCGCTTGGCCGCGCCCACGCCCATGATCGAGGCCGACACGTTGTGCGTGGTCGATACCGGGATACCGAACGCCGAGGCGGTAAGGATCACCGCCGCCGAGCTGCCCTCGGCGGCAAAGCCGTTGATCGGATGCAGCTTGACCATCTTGTGGCCCAGCGTCTTGATGATGCGCCAGCCGCCGCCGGCGGTGCCGGCCGCCATCGTCAGCGCGCACACCACCGCGACCCAGGCGGGCACATCGAAGCCGCCCTCGGCCGAACCGCCAATGCGCAGGAAACCCAGCCAATGTGGCAGGTGGTCGAGTTGCCCCGCGGCGGTGCCGCCGGCCAGCGCCAGCGCGATGATGCCCATGCTCTTCTGCGCGTCATTCATGCCGTGGGCCAGGCCCATCGCGCTCGCCGAAACAATCTGCGCCTTGCCGAAGAACGCGTTGACGAACGGCGTGCGCCCCAGCCGCCGCAACCAGCCCTTGCGATTGGCCAGCCAGGCGAACAGTGCGTAGAGCGCACCCATCAACGCAAAACCGATGATGAAGCCCATCAAGGGCGAGACCACCATCGGCACCACCACTTTGGGGATCACGCCGTTGCCGGACCACCAGTGCGCGCCGCCCTCCGACCAGATCACCGCGTGGAAATTGTCGCCCGCCGCGGCGATCGCCGCGCCGACCAGCGCGCCGACCAGCGCATGACTGGAACTGGAGGGCAGGCCCAGCCACCAGGTAAGCAGGTTCCACGCCGTCGCGGCAAGCAGCGCGCAGATCAGCAGCTGGGGACCGGCATCGATCACATGGGTGTCGATCAATCCGGCGGCGATGGTCTTGGCCACCGCGGTGCCCCACAACGCGCCAATCAGGTTGGTCACCGCCGCCAGCAGCACCGCCTGGCCAGGGCTGAGCACCTTGGTCGCCACCACCGTGGCAATCGAGTTGGCGGTGTCGTGGAAGCCGTTGATGTAGGTGAAGGCCAGTGCGATCAGCACCACCGTGAAAACCAGCCCGATGCTCATCAGCCGGCGCTCAGGAGTTCTTCAGCACGATCGAATAGACGATGTTGCCAACGTCGCGACACTTGTCGATCGCCTTCTCGATCAGCTCGAACAGATCCTTGGCCAGCATCGCCTTCATCGTGTCGTTGCCTTCCACGTACAGCGTGCGATAGGGCGCCAGCAGCATGCGGTCGCCCTCGGACTCCAGCGCCTGCAGCCGATCCTGCAGCTTCTTGACCGGATCGATGCGCAGGCCGCGGCGCAGCTCGCCGATCATCTCGACCACCACGCTGACCGACTCCTCCAGCACGCAGGCGCGCTGGGCGAAATCCACATCGGCCACCCGCTCGGCCACGACCGAGTAGCGCTCGGCGAACTTCTCCACGGTCTTGGGAATCTTGTACAGCGCGGAATTGAGCGCCTCGATGTCCTCGCGGTCCAGCGCGGTGACGAAGGTGTTGATCAGCTCCTCGCTGATCCGCGCGGCCAGCGCCTTTTCGCGGGCGCGGGCGCCGGTGAAATCGGCCATCACCGGCGCGCGATCCTTGTTGGCGAGCATCAGGTGCAGCGCCTTGGCGCTCTCGTGGGCGGCCTCGGCGCTCTGTTCGAGCAGGCCGTAGAACTTGTCGCCCTTACCGAAGATCGTCTGCAGTGAAAACATGGCGCGTGCCCGGGGAAATGAGGGGGATAATGCTGGAATGGTACAGGAGCGCTGCCGCTTCACGCACGGCCGCGTATTGTAGAGCGGCCTGCCACAAGCCTTACACTTGCGCCCATGCATCCCCCCAATTCCCTGCCGCGATGCTGACCGATATCGCGCTCGTCATCCTGCTGGCGGTGTTCAACGGCTTCTTCGCGCTGTCGGAAATGGCGCTGATCGCCTCGCGCAAGAGCCGCCTGAAACAGATGGCCCAAAGCAGCAGCCGCGCCCGGCTGGCGCTGCGCCACGCCGAGGCGCCGGAGCATTTCCTCTCCACCGTGCAGGTGGGCATCACGCTGGTGATGCTGGTCACCGGCGCCCTCGCCGGCGACCGGCTGGGCGAACACTTCTCGGCTTGGCTGCAAGGCAGCGCGGCCCACTGGCTGGCGCCGTACGCGCGCGGCCTGGGTGTGCTGCTGAGCTTCGTGGTGATCTCCTACGTCCAGGTGGTGATCGGCGAGCTGCTGCCCAAGCGACTGGCGCTGTCGGCGCCCGAGCGCATTTCCAGCGTGGTCGCACTACCGATGCTGATCCTGGCGCGCATCACCGCGCCGTTCGTGTGGCTGGTCAACATCTCCAGCGGCCTGCTGCTGCGCCTGCTGGGCGTGCGCCGGCAGGGCCAGGGCCGGGTCACTGAAGAGGAAATCCGCCTGCTGGTCGCCGAGAGCGCCGAACAGGGTGTGCTCGACGCCGACGAACACAACATGGTCAACCGCGTGCTGCGGCTGGGCGACCGCACGGTCGACAGCGTGATGACCCCGCGTATGCGCATTGCCTGGCTGGACCAGGGCGCCTCGCGCGCAGAGAACATTGAAGTAATGCGCGAGACGCCCTACTCGCGCTACCCGGTCTATCGCGGTGACGAGAGCGACGTGGTCGGCGTGCTGGAGGTCAAGAGCCTGATTGGCGGCATCGCCGGCGAGACGCCCGAACTGTTCCGCCAGTTGGCCAAGCCGTTGTACGTGCCGGCGACGGCGCGCGCGATGGATCTGCTCGAAGAGTTCCGCGACGCCGAGACGCCGATGGCGCTGGTGGTCGACGAATATGGCGACATCGACGGCCTGGTCACGCTCAACGACTTGCTCGCCGCGGTGGTCGGCGCCAGCCAGCTCGGCCATGGCGGCAGCGAGGAACACCCGCCGATCGTGTCGCGCGAGGACGGCAGCTGGCTGATTGACGGCTCGCTCTCCACCGAGGACCTGCGCGAACTGCTGCACCTCGATCGCCTGCCTGGCGAACAAGAGCACGAGTTCCGCACCGCCGCTGGCATGGTAATGACCGCGCTGGGCCACATCCCGCAAGTGGGCGAGGTGTTCGCCTGGCGCGGCATCCGTTTCGAGGTGGTCGATCTCGATGGCGCCCGCATCGACAAGCTGCTGGTGATGCCGGCGCCGCGGATCGAGGCGGCGGACGACGAGCAATAAAAGCCGTGCCGTTCGGGGACACGAGGACCATGTAGGAGCCCGCTCGCGGGCGATGCTTCTGGGAGGCATCGGAGCAAGAGCATCGCCCGCACGCGTGCTCCTGCCGGATCAAGCGGGCCCCTGCGGGATCCAGTGCCTTTCGGCTTTTTATCGCCCCTTTGCTAGGCTTGACCGATGTCTCAGAAGCCCGCCACTTTGAGCGCTCCGTTGTCGGCGCCACCGTTGCCCCAGCCGGAGCAGCACTGGGCCTTGTTCCTCGATGTGGATGGTTGCCTGCTCGAGTTCGCCGACGATCCGGCGGCGGTTTTCGTGCCGCCCGCGCTGCAGGCGCTGCTGCAGGCGCTACACGGCGTCCTCGGCGGTGCGCTGGCGCTGGTCAGCGGGCGCGGCGTGAAAGATCTCGATCGCCTGTTCGGCACGCCGGCCTGGGCGCTCGCCGGCCTGCACGGTTACGATCTGCGTTATGACGACGGCCGCCAGCGCGAGATCACCGTGGATGCCGCCGACCAGGCGCGCATGCGCGCCGCCGTGCAGGGCTTGGCCGCGCGCCTGGAAGGCGTGCAGCTGGAAGACAAGCTGCATGCCATGGCGTTGCACTGCCGGCGCGCCCCCGAACGCTTGCCAGCCCTGCGCGAGGCGGCCGAAGCCGTGGCCGCCGGCCTGTCCGGCTACGAACTGCAGCCGGGCAATCTGGTGATGGAATTCAAGCCCACCGGCATGGACAAAGGCCGCGTGGTGGACGAGCTGATGCAGCAGCCGCCGTTCGCCGGGCGCTCGCCGGTGTACCTCGGCGACGACCTGACCGACGAGCATGCCTTCGCGGCAGTCAACCGCGCCGGCGGCGTGAGCGTGCGTGTCGGTGAGCGCGAACCGACCCAGGCCCGGTTCACGCTGTCTAGCCCGGCGGCCGTTCAGGCTTGGCTGGAGCGGGTGTGGGATGCGCTCGGCCATGGACCAGACAACACAAAGGGAGTTTCCATCGATGCCGACAGCGGCGGAGGACAGCCACCCGACCACCAGCCCTGAGCTGGAGGCCACCGGCGCCGGCCGTACAGCCACGCCGGGCGCCGCCCGCGTATGGGTCGGTGGCGCGCGATGAGCCGTACCGGCAAGAAACCCGGCCGGCTGGTGGTGGTGTCCAACCGCGTCGCCCTGCCGAAGCAGACCGCCACCGGCGGCCTCGCCTCGGCCATGCGCGCGGCGCTGCAGGAGCGCGGTGGTCTGTGGTTCGGCTGGAGCGGCAAGCTCGCCACGCACAGCGCCGAGGAGATGCACCGGCTCACCGACGGTCCGATCGACTATGTCACCGTCGATCTCTCGCGTGCAGACCACGACGACTTCTACGCCGGCTTTGCCAACCGCACGCTGTGGCCCCTGTTCCACTATCGGCCGGACCTGGTCGACTACCAGCGCAGCCATCTGGAAGGCTATCTGCGGGTCAACGGCATCTACGCCGACGAGTTGGTCAAGCTGCTCGAACCGGACGACATCATCTGGGTGCACGATTACCACCTGATCCCGCTGGCGGCGATGCTGCGCGAGCGCGGCGTGCGCAACCGGATCGGCTTCTTCCTGCACACGCCGCTTCCCGCCGCTGCCTTGCTGATTGCACTGCCGCGCCATCGTGAGCTGCTGGAGACGCTGGCCAGCTACGACCTGGTCGGCCTGCACACCGCGCGCGACCTGCGCGCGCTGGAGGATTATTTCCTGCACGAGGTCGGCGGCGCGATGCGGCCGGGCGGACGGCTGCGCGCGGCGAACGGCCGACTGTTTCGTGCCGGCGTGTTTCCGATCAGCATCGACACCGCCGAGGCCGTCGCCACCGCGCGCCATTCGCTGGCCGAAGAAGAAGTGCGCGAGCTGCACGACAGCCTCGATGGCCGCGCGCTGATCATCGGCGTGGACCGGCTGGACTACTCCAAAGGCCTGGCCCAGCGTTTCGAGGCGTTCGCCCACCTGCTCGAACGCACGCCCGGGCTGCACCGGCGGGTCACCCTGCTGCAGATCGCACCGCCCTCGCGCGGGGGGGTGCCGGAATACCGCCAGATCCGACGCGAACTCGAACGCACCGCCGGCCACATCAACGGCAAATTCGCCGCGCCCGACTGGGTGCCGATCCGCTACGTCAACCAGTCCTTCCCGCACCGGTTGCTGGCCGGTTATTACCGGGTCGCCCGGGTCGGCCTGGTCACGCCGCTGCGCGATGGCATGAACCTGGTCGCCAAGGAATACGTCGCCTGCCAGGACCCGAAGAACCCGGGCGTACTGGTGCTCTCGCGCTTCGCCGGCGCGGCGCAGGAACTGACCGAGGCGCTGCTGGTCAACCCGGCCGACACGGTCGAAGTGGCCGACGCGCTCGAACGCGCGCTGGCAATGCCGCAGCGCGAACGCATCGCGCGCTGGCGTTCAATGATGGACGTGCTCGAGCGTCACGACATCACCGCCTGGCGCAACGCCTTCCTGCACGCGCTGGCGGCCTGATTGCGAGCGATTGACGACGGGCTGCCCAGCCTCGCCTGCGTGGATTCGGCGGCGTACCGTCCGCGTGGCCGACTGGGCTTCACTCGATCCGGCGTACGCGTACACTCGGGCATCTGGTCAGTCCATCGCGAATCACAGGGGAGATACCGATGAACCTACGCCGTCGCGCCGCCGTTTGTTCCAGCCTGTTCGTCCTGCTCGCCGCGAGCGGCGCGTTGTCCGCTACCGACGCGCCGCAGGCGAAATACCCCGACTACCCCAGCGAGACGCCAGCGCACTTCACACCGGTTACCGCCAGCTTCGACTACGTGCGGCGCGAAGTGATGATCCCGATGCGCGATGGCGTCAAGTTGCACACCGTCATCATGGTGCCCAAGGGCGCAACGCACGCCGGCATCCTGCTCACCCGCACGCCGTATGACGCCAACGCGCTGACCAGCCACACGATGAGCGGCCACCTGGCGCCGATGCTCGAAGGCTACGACAACGCCACCGATGTGATCGTCGAGGACGGCTACATCCGCGTGGTGCAGGACGTGCGCGGCAAGTACGGCTCCGAAGGCGACTACGTGATGAACCGCCCGGTGCATGGCCCGCTCAATCCGACCCCGGTGGACGATGCCACCGACACCTACGACACCATCGACTGGCTGGTGAAGAACATCCCGCAGTCCAACGGCAAGGTCGGCACGCTGGGCATTTCCTACGATGGCTTCGAACCGCTGATGGCACTGGTCAACCCGCATCCGGCGCTGAAGGTGTCGGTGCCGATGAACCCGATGGTCGACGGCTGGATGGGCGACGACTGGTTCCAC
>Ga0308176_10000631_pt1 | contig 22141 bp, 21 predicted proteins | sample PhyCR2_3_FD_203890 | JGI IMG/M metagenome (GOLD analysis project Ga0308176, IMG submission 203890) | Soil microbial communities from UC Gill Tract Community Farm, Albany, California, United States - DLSLS.C.R2 | ecosystem: Environmental > Terrestrial > Soil > Agricultural land | place: USA... | reverse complement strand
TGGGGGCGGGTGGGGTGGGGGGGGGGGGGGGCGGCCCTCGGAACGGCGGTGGCGACGGTGGTCGACCGCGTGGTCGGCGGGTTGGACGGGCGGCCGGCGCTGTTCCTGCTCGTCGTCCTCGCGTTGCCGTTCTGGGACGGGCTGCCGGCCCGGGTCACGACCCGGCTCGCCGAGCTCGTGGCGGTGGTCGCCGCGGTCGCGGTGCTCTGGTTCGGGATCGCGACGCTGCGGCCGGAGGGGTGGTGGCGGACGGAGATCGCGTACGGGATCGCCTGCGGCATCGCCGGGACCGCGCATGCCGTGTTGAGCCGACGCCGTACCGTGGAGCCGTGAAGTCGGCCGCCGTCTACACCACCGCCCGGGTGCTGATCTTCCTCGCGCTCGCGGGTCTGGGCTGGCTGGCGGGACTGCGCGGCTTCCTGCTCGTGTTCGTCGCGCTGCTCGTCAGCGTGCCGCTGTCGTACTACTTCCTGGCCCGGCAGCGGGACGCGTTCGCCGCGGACGTCGAGCGGCGGGTGAACGAGCGGCGCGCCAAGCGCGAGAACCTGCGCTCCCAACTGCGCGGCGACGACGACCAGGCCACCGGCCAGGGCTGAGCACGCCGGATCGAGCCGCGGCCGGGGTTGTGCGTGGTGCAGGTCGGCGGCAGGGTTGGGTCGCCCGACCAGGGGTTTCGGTCGGGCGCATCGGGTAGTTATCCGGGCAGTCGATGCACTTCGGGGAGGACAGCCATGACCAACCCAGCCTCATCGGGCGGGGACGAGCGGCCGCCGCCCGCGCACGAGACGACGGAGCGGTTCGAGCCGACTCCGGCGTTCGATGCGCTCGCGGCGGAGGTGCCGCTGGCCGAGCCGATCGGGGGCAGCGCGTCGACCCTCGCCCCGGAGGCGGACTACCCGCTCGCCCCGGCCCCGACCGACGCCGGCCCGCTCGCTCAGGTCAAGACGTTCGCCGCGGAGAAGCCCGCGGCGTTCCTCGGCGCTGCCCTGGCCGTCGGCTGGCTACTGGGCAAGATCACCTCGCGCGGGAAGCGCCGCTCCGCGAGCGATGAGGACTGAGAGACGGGGTGGAGGACGTGACAACGCAGCCGGGCGACTCGGTAGCGAAGATGAAGGCGGCGACGTCATCGCCGGGTGAGCTCGCAGCCGAGGTCGCGAAGGACATGTCCACGCTGGTGCGGCAGGAGGTCGCGCTGGCCAAGACCGAGCTGCAGCAGGAGGCGAAGACCGCCGGCACCGCGTTCGGGGCCTTCGGCGGCGCGGGGTTCGCCGGCTACTTCGTGCTGGTCTTCCTGTCGCTGGCGATGATGTGGGCGCTCGGCTCGAAGATGGCGCTCGGCTGGGCCGCGCTCATCGTCGCCGGGGTCTGGGCTGTGGTCGCCGCCGTGCTGGCGCTGCTCGGCCGCCGCAAGCTCAAGGCGTTCAACCCGAAGCCGGAGCGCACGATCGAGACGGTGAAGGAGGACGTCCAGTGGGCGAAGACCCGGAACAGCTAGAGCGCGAAATCGAAGCCACCCGGGCGAAGCTCGGCCAGGACATCGACGCCCTCGAGGAGAAGATCAACCCGAAGAAGGTGGCCAACCGCTCGGTCGCATCGGCCAAGGAGAAGGTCGCCGAGGTCAGGGACAAGGTCGCCGGCAAGGCCAACGAGGCCAAGCAGAAGATGCAGAACGGCGGACCAGGTGGGACCGGCGACCAGAAGGGCCTCACCGACACGGTGAAGGAGAAGGCGGGACCGCTGGTCGGCACCGCCCGGGAGAAGGCGCAGCCGCTGATGGACAAGGCGGCGCCGGTCGCGCAGCAGGTCAAGGAGAAGGCCGCGGTCCGGGCCGGGCTCGACCCGCAGACCGCGGACACCAAGCAGGTGGCGACCACGCTCGCCGGCGACAGCTGGGCCATCCTGCAGGACCAGACCCGGCGCAACCCGGCTCTGGTCGGCGGGATCGCCTTGGTGCTCGGCTTCCTGCTCGGTCGCTGACAGCTCGCTGGGCGCCCGGGGCCTGCGGTGGTCCCGGGCGTTCGGCCCAGCTCGGCCGGAGCGCCGCGGCCCGCTCCATCGGGCCGCAGGTCCCGGCCGTCGTGAGCAACGGGGTGCCGGTCCGGTTCGTCTCCGCAGTCGGGGACACTGGGACAGGCAACCGGCGGGAGGTCAGGTGGGAACCGGCATCGACGGCAGGCCGCGGCTTGGCGCGGTCACGCCGCTGGAGCCGGGCGATCCCCGCACGGTCGGGCCGTACGGGCTGACCGGTCGGCTCGGCACCGGCGGGATGGGCACCGTCTACCTGGGCCGGGCGCTCGGCGGCGGGCCTCGGGTCGCGGTGAAGGTCGTGCATGCCGAGCTCGCCGCCGACCCGGAGTTCCGGGCCCGGTTCGCGGACGAGGTGGCGGCGGCGCGGCGGGTCGCGCCGTTCTGTACCGCGCGGGTCGTCGACGCGGATCCGGCCGCGCGGGCGCCATACCTGGTCACCGAGTTTGTCGACGGTGTGCCGCTGAACGTCGCAGTGTCCGACGGTGGACCGCTGGACGAGTCCACGCTGCACGGGGTGGCTCTCGGTGTCGCGGCGGCTCTGTCGGCGGTGCACGCGGCCGGGGTTGTACATCGTGACCTGAAGCCGGCCAACGTACTGCTCTCGCTGTCGGGGCCGCGGGTGATCGACTTCGGCATCGCCCGCGCGCTCGACGTGGCCAGGCGGCACACCCAGGCCGGCATGCTGGTCGGCACGCCGGGGTGGATGGCGCCGGAGCAGTTCCGTGACGGGACGGTCGGGCCGGCGGCCGATGTGTTCAGCTGGGGCAGCCTCGTCGCGTACGCGGCAACGGGGCACAACCCGTGGTCGCACGCGCAGTCCGGCCCGTCGCTGTCGCCGGCCGAGCAGGCGCACCGGATCCTGTACGGCACGCCGGAGCTGGGCACGCTGACCGGACCGCTGCGCCGGCTGGTGGAGTCCGCGCTGGCCAAGGACCCGGCCCGGCGGCCGACCGCGCGCCAGCTGGTCGACGTACTGCTCGGCGGTCCGGGCGGTGCGGATCCCACCCGGGCCGCGGCGACCGCGCTCCAGCAGACCTGGGCGGCGCCGACCGGTCCGAGCGGGGACCGGCGCGGGCAGGGTCCAGCGCCGACGGGCCGGCCACGGGCCACGGACGGCCCGCCATGGGCAGCGGCCGGCGCACCGGCCGCGGCCGGCCGGCCCGCCACCTCCGGACCGCCGCCGGCCAGCGCACGTCCGTCGGCCAGCGCACGTCCGTCGGCCAGCGCACGTCCGTCGGCCACCGCACGTCCGCCGGCGGCCGGGCCGACGCGGGCGTTGCCGGCACAGCGGCCGCCGGCGACGCGGGTCATGCCTCCGGCGCCCGCCCCGACCCCGCCGCCGACCGCCCCGCCGACGACCTCGCCGCCGCCGACCGCGCCGCCGACCGCGAAGCCCGCGGAGGAGCGCCCGCGCAAGCGCCGCCGTCGCTGGTGGACCCGCAAGCGGGTCCTCGTCCCGCTCGGACTGCTCGTCGCGGTCGTCCTGCTGGCCAACCGCGACGACACCACCCGGCCGCCGGCGTCCGGCTCCCAGCTCGGCATGCCGGTCCGGGACGGCAACATCCAGTTCGTCGTCTCCAGCGTCCGCTGCGGCGTGCCGGAGGTCGGCAGTGGGTTGGTGAAGCGCACCGCCAGCGGGCAGTTCTGCCTGGCCGACGTGCGCGCGACCAACGTCAAGCGGGACGCCCGGACGCTCTACGAGCCGTTCCAGAAGCTGGTCGACTCGGCCGGCGGCAAGCACAGTGCCGACATCACGATGCGCGTGGTGTTCCGGGACCAGACGATCTGGGACAAGATCCAGCCCGGCGAGCAGGTTCGCGGCACGATGGTCTTCGACATCCCGAAGAACGTCAGCGCCACCGCGCTGGAACTCCACGACGGCATCGCGTCGGGCGGAGTGACGGTACGAATCAGATAGGCGCCCCGCCGCCGGGTGGCCGGACGGAGCGCCTGAACTACGCTCGTGAAGATGGGTGTGCAACTGTCCGCGTTGGTGGGCGGCGCCGAGGTGGTGCCGCTGTCGGGCGGGTATTCGGGGGAGACGTTCCTGGTCACCGGCGCCGGCGAGCAGGCCGTCCTGCGGCTGTACGCGCGCCGTCCCGAGCGGGCCGCGGTCGACCAGGCGCTGCTCGACCGGCTGCGCGGGCTGCTGCCGGTGCCGCGGGTGCTGGAGGCGGTGACCGTGCCGGCCGGCACCGATCGGCCGCCGTTCCTGCTGCTGGAGGCGCTGCCGGGGGACCGGCTCGACCTCGTGCTGCCGGCCGCCGACGAACCGCTGCGGCGCCGGCTGGGCGAGGCGGTGGCCGGCGCGCTCACCCTGCTCGCGACCGAGCGGATGCCACGGCCGGGCATGTTCGTCGACGCGAGCCTCGACCCGGCGCCGTTCCCGCCGGACGGTGGCGACCAGCGCGCGTTCCTGGAGGCGAGGCTCGGCTCCGGCTGGTACGCCGGGCTGAGCGCCGCCGAGAGGGACGGGCTGCGCGCGGTCGCCCGCCGGGCCAGCGCGGTGACCGCGACGCCGGCCCGCATCGCGCTCGTGCACGCCGACTTCAATCCGAAGAACCTGCTCGTCGACCCGGCCACCGGCGGTGTCACCGGCGTGCTCGACTGGGAGTTCGCGTACGCCGGTGCGCCGCTGGGCGACCTCGGCAACCTGCTGCGGTTCGAGACCGACCCGGTGTTCGCGGCCGCCGCCGCCGGCACGTACACGGACCGAGCGCCGGACGTGCCGCCGGACTGGCTGGAGGTCGCCCGCGCGCTGGACCTCTACGCGTTGCTGGACCTGGCCGGCGGGGACGCCACCAACCCGGTGGTCGCCGGCGCCCGGGACCTGCTGCTCGCGACTGCCCGCACCCGCACGCTCGCGGCCGGCCGGCCGGACCCGATCGCGCCCTGATCAGCCGAGCGCGCAGGCGGATTTGACGTCCACCGGGCTGCCGTTGCCCGCGGCCGGGGCGGCCTCGGCTCCGCTCGGGGAGGAGGCGGACGGCTTCGGGGCCGCCGACGTCGGCGGCGGCGCGGCCGGGGTGGCCGACGCGCCCGCCGCGGCCGGCTTGGGCGGCTCCAGCGCCTCCTTCACCAGCCGGCGGATCTTCTCGTAGTCAGGGTTGCCGGTGTGGATGACCGGCGGCACGAACGCCACGCTGCGGATCGACGAGCCGCTGTGCATCCTGTCGCCGAGGGTGATCAGGTCGGGCAGCACAGAGCGCGGGATGTCGGTCTCGGCCAGCTTCTTGGTCGCGGAGGACAGCTCCTGGAAGTGCTTGAGCACGTTCACCGGAGTCGCCTGCTGCACCATGGCGCCGATCAGGCAGCGCTGCCGGAGCATCCGGTCGTAGTCGGTGCCGTCCCGGCGGGACCGCGCGTACCACTGGGCCAGGCTGCCGTTCAGGTGCTGCACGCCCGGCTCGATGTAGCCGACCGGGGGTACCCGGGTCCCGTCCGCGAGCAGCCCGCCGATCGGCAGCCGCTGCGTGACGTCGACCGTCACGCCGCCGATGGCGTCGACGAACTCGTTGAAGCCCTCGAGGTTGACCATCGCGAAGTAGTCGATCGGGATCCCGAGGATGTAGGACACCACCGACTTGATTCCGGCCGCCCCGCGGTCGCGCGCGCCCTCCAGCAGGTGCGGCTGGTTGGTGACGAACTGGTAGACCCCGTTGAGCAGGTCCGGGAACCCGTGCGGCCACTGGTCGCGCATCGGGCCGGGCGGCATCGGCACTTCTTGCAGGTTGCGCGGCAGGCTGAACAGGATCACGTCGCCGGTGTGCGTGTCGATGCTGGCCGCGACCATGCTGTCGGTCCGGGTGCCGGTGCGGTCAGGTCCGGCGTCGCTGGCCAGCAGCAGGATCGTCACCCGGTCGCGGCCGGCGAACGGCTGGTCGCTGCCGCCGCCGTCCTTGCCGGCGGCCAGACCGGAGTTCGGGTCCTCGTCCGGGAAGAGGTTCGTGACCAGGTCGCGCTGGAGGTACGCGTATCGGGCGACGGCGACCGGCGGCGCCGCGACCAGCAGGCTGAGCACGGTCAGCGCGAGGATCACGCCGACCTGCGCGACGCCGGTCTGCCGGATCGGGCCGAGCACCCGGTAGGACCCGGTGACGAGCACCACCCAGCCGAGCGCGATCGCCAACGCGACCACGATGACGACGGTCAGCCAGCCCGGTCGCACGGCCATCCGCAGCAGCTCGGTGCGCGACGTGGTCAGCGCAAGCACGACGATGCCGATCAGCAGGGCGAGCGCGAGGGAGAAGATCACCACCGCCGCCCGGCGGCGACCGGCGACCCAGTGCGCGAGCCCGGGGACGACGGCCGACGCCCAGGTGAGGGCCATCGAGCGGACCGGGGGACGACCGGCCGACCTGCTCGATGGATGCACGTGCATCTGTGCGACTCCCACCTTCCCCAGGGGCCGGCGGCCCCCCCAAACCTACCCGGCCGTGCTGTGCGTTAGGCATCGGTCAGGATGAATCCGTGACCAGAGCCTTCCTGGACAAGCGACCGCGCGACGTCGCCGAGATGTTCGACGGCGTCGCCCGGCGGTACGACCTCACCAACACGGTGCTGTCCGGAGGCATGGATCGCGGCTGGCGCAGATCAACCGTGGCCGCGCTCGCGCTCGGACCGCGGGACACGGTGCTCGACCTTGCGGCGGGCACCGCGGTCTCCACGGTACAGCTCGGATCTTGTGCTGCCACCGCCATCGCGTGCGATTTCTCCCTAGGGATGCTCAAGGCGGGCAAAGCTCGCGGAAGGCACGTACCGATGGTGGCCGGGGACGCGCTCGCGCTTCCGTTCGCGGACGAGTCGTTCGACGCGGCGACGATCGCGTTCGGGCTGCGCAACGTGGCCGACGTGGACGCGGCGCTGCGCGAGCTGGCGCGGGTCACCAGGCCGGGCGGCCGGTTGGTGGTCTGCGAGTTCAGCCGGCCGACGTGGGCACCGTGGCGGACCGTCTACACCGAGTACCTGATGCGGGCGCTGCCGGCCGTGGCCCGCCGGGTGTCCAGCAACCCGGACGCGTACGGCTACCTCGCCGAGTCGATCCGGGCCTGGCCGGACCAGCTCACGCTGGCCCGGCGGATCGAGGCCGCCGGCTGGCAGCGGGTTCAGTGGCGCGACCTGACCGGCGGCATCGTCGCGCTGCACCGGGCGGTGCGGCCGAGTTAGGAGACGGTGACGACCGGCGCGTCCCCGTCCTCCATCTCCTCCATGTCTTCGGCGAGGCGCATCGCCTCCTCGATCAGCGTCTCCACGATCTGCGCCTCCGGCACGGTCTTGATGACCTGGCCCTTGACGAAGATCTGGCCCTTGCCGTTGCCGGAGGCGACGCCGAGGTCGGCCTCGCGGGCCTCGCCGGGGCCGTTCACCACGCAGCCCATGACCGCGACCCGCAGCGGGACGGTCATCCCGTCCAGCCCGGCGGTCACCTTGTCGGCCAGCGTGTACACGTCGACCTGGGCTCGCCCGCAGGACGGGCAGGAGACGATCTCCAGCTTGCGCGGCCGCAGGTTCAGCGACTGCAGGATCTGGATGCCGACCTTGACCTCCTCGACCGGAGGCGCGGACAGCGAGACCCGGATCGTGTCGCCGATGCCCTTGGACAGCAGCGCCCCGAACGCCGTTGCCGACTTGATCGTGCCCTGGAACGCCGGGCCGGCCTCGGTCACGCCGAGGTGCAGCGGGTAGTCGCAGGCCTCGGCCAGCAGCTCGTACGCGCGGACCATGACGACCGGGTCGTTGTGCTTGACCGAGATCTTGAAGTCGCGGAAGCCGTGCTCCTCGAACAGCGAGGCCTCCCACAGCGCCGACTCGACCAGCGCCTCCGGCGTCGCCTTGCCGTGCTTGGCCAGCAGCCGCTTGTCCAGCGAGCCGGCGTTGACCCCGATCCGCAGCGAGACGCCGGCGTCGGCCGCGGCCCGGGCGATCTCGCCGACCCGGTCGTCGAACGCCTTGATGTTGCCCGGGTTGACCCGCACCGCAGCGCAGCCGGCGTCGATGGCCGCGAAGACGTACTTGGGCTGGAAGTGGATGTCGGCGATGACCGGGATCTGGGACTTGCGCGCGATCGCGGGCAGCGCGTCGGCGTCGTCCTGGGACGGCACCGCGACGCGCACGATGTCGCAGCCGGAGGCGGTCAGCTCGGCGATCTGCTGCAGCGTCGAGTTCACGTCCGCGGTGAGCGTGGTCGTCATCGACTGGACGGAGATCGGCGCGTCGCCACCCACCATGACCGACCCGACCTTGATCTGCCGGGACTTGCGCCGCGGCGCCAATACCGGAGGGGGAAGGGCGGGCATGCCCAGCGCGATGCCGGTCATTCTCATGCGCTCCGTTCGACCATCGCAGGTTCCGCCGCCGGGTCCGGGGCGGAGGTCTTTCTCTTCAGTCCGATCAGTGCCCGCTCGGCGATCGCCGCGGGGTTGAGGCCGGCCGCGGCGCGGACGTCGGCCGGCTTGCCGTGGTCGAGGAACTGCTTGGGCAGCCCCACGGTGCGCAGCGGCACGTCGACCTCGGCGTCCTCGAGCACGCGGGCCACGCCGCTGCCGGCGCCGCCGGCCCGGCTGGAGTCTTCGACGGTGATGACCAGCTTGTGCCGGGCGGCCAGCGGCGGCAGCGCCGGGTCGACCGGGCTGACCCAGCGCGGGTCGACGACCGTGACCCCGACCTCCCGGTCGGCCAGCAGCGCGGCCGCGCCCAGGCAGATCTGGGCCATCGCGCCGAACGAGACGATCAGCACGTCCTCCGGCCCGGCCCGGTGCAGCACATCCATGCCGCCGGTCCGGCTGATGGCCGGGATGTCGGCGGGCACGTTGCCCTTGGGGAAGCGGACCGCGGTCGGACCGTCCTCGATCGCGACCGCCTCGCCGAACAGCTCGCGCAGCCGCTGCCCGTCCCGGGGCGCCGCCAGCCGAAGCCCGGGCACCAGCGACATGATCGTCAGGTCCCACATGCCGTTGTGGGACGCGCCGTCTTCGCCGGTCACGCCGGCCCGGTCGAGCACGAAGGTGACCGCCTGCCGGTGCAGGGCCACGTCCATCACGGTCTGGTCGAACGCGCGGTTGGCGAACGTCGCGTAGAGCGCCACGACCGGGTGCAGCCCGCCGAAGGACAGCCCGGCGGCCGAGGTGACCGCGTGCTGCTCGGCGATGCCCACGTCGAAGACCCGGCGCGGGTAGGCCGCGGCGAACGGCGCCAGCCCGGTCGGCTCGAGCATCGACGCGGTGATCGCGACGATGTCGTCGCGCCGGGTCGCGACCGCGCACAGCTCCTCGCTGAAGATCGAGGTCCAGGACCGGCCGCCCTTCGGCCCGCCGGGGCGGACCTGGTGCAGCTTGTCCAGCTCGTGGTTCTCGGCGGCGGCGTAGCCGCGGCCCTTCTCGGTCATGCAGTGCACGATCACCGGGCCGCCGAAGTTGCGGGCCGCGGTCAGCGCCTGCTCGACCGCCTCGACGTCGTGGCCGTCGACCGGACCGACGTACTTCAGCCCGAGGTCCTCGAACATGCCCTGCGGGGCGATGAAGTCCTTCAGCCCCTTCTTCGCCCCGTGCACCGCGCCGTAGACGGTGTCGCCGACCACCGGGGTGGACTTGAGCGCCTGCTTGCCCCACTCCAGGAACCGCTCGTAGCCCTTGCTGGTGCGCAGTGTCGCCAGGTGGTCGGCCAGCCCGCCGGTGGTGGGTGCGTACGAGCGGGTGTTGTCGTTGACGACGATGACGAGCGGGCGATCCTTGGCCGCCGAGATGTTGTTCAGCGCCTCCCAGCACATGCCGCCGGTCAGCGCGCCGTCGCCGACCACCGCGACCACGGCGCGGTCGGCGCCGGTCAGCTGGTAGGCCTTGGCGATGCCGTCAGCCCAGCTCAGCGCCGCGGAGGCGTGCGAGCTCTCGAGCACGTCGTGCTCGGACTCCGACCGGGACGGGTAGCCGGACAGCCCGCCGGCCTGCCGGAGCTGGGCGAACCCGGCGGCGCGACCGGTGACGATCTTGTGCACGTACGCCTGGTGGCCGGTGTCCCAGACGATCCGGTCCCGCGGCGAGTCGAAGACCCGGTGCAGCGCGAGCGTCAGCTCGACCACACCGAGGTTGGGCCCGAGGTGCCCGCCGGTCCTGGTCACCTCGGTGACCAGGAAGTCCCGGATCTCGCGGGCCAGCCCGTCGAGCTCGGTGCGGGACAGCCGGCGCAGGTCCGTGGGTTCCCGGATCGACTCCAGCAGGCTCATTCGCTCCTCCTCGGCCGGTAGAACCCGGCACCCTCCGGTCAGCCGCCGGCTCCAACCGCGGGCTCGCCCCTGAGCCGCTCGGCGCCTCGGCCGTCGCGATCACACCCACCGTACGCCGCACCCGATCAACCGCCTGACGTATGGGGCGCCGGGCGGGCGGAGCGGCTGTGGTGTCCGCCACGGCCTGCAGTCTGCCAGGCTTCGGATCTTGCCGCAGGGTTGCCGGCCGCCTGCGCGCGCGGGCCCCGCCGGCCGGTCCTACACTGGCGCCATCGAGTTCGTGAACGCGTTCACAAGTGCGTGGTTGGGATTGCCCATGGTTGCCGAACAGGCCGCTGACGTCATCGTCGTCGGCGCCGGCCCAGCCGGTTCCACGGCGGCGTACCACCTTGCCCAGGCCGGGCTCGACGTGCTCGTGCTGGAGAAGACGAGCTTTCCCAGGGAGAAGGTGTGCGGCGACGGGCTCACCCCGCGCGCCGTGCACAGCCTGATCGGGATGGGCGTGCCCACCGACGAGAAGGACGGCTGGATCCGCAACAAGGGTCTGCGGGTGATCGGCGGCGGGCTCCGGCTGGAGCTGCCCTGGCCGGAGCTCGCGTCCTGGCCGGACTACGGGCTGGTCCGGCCGCGGCTCGACTTCGACGAGACGCTGGTCCGGCATGCCGAGAAGGCCGGCGCCCGGTTGCGCGAGCAGGTCACGGTCACCGGTCCGGTGCTCGACCGGACCGGTCGGGTGGTCGGGGTGGAGGCCCGCACCGCCGACGGGCCGGCGACGTTCTCGGCGCCGCTGGTGCTCGCCGCGGACGGGGTGTCCGGCCGGCTGGCGCTCTCGCTCGGCATCGCCAAGCGGGACGACCGGCCGATGGGCGTCGCGGTCCGGCGCTACTACTCCAGCCCGCGCACCGACGACGACCACCTCGAGTCGTGGCTGGAGCTGTGGCACGTCCGCCCGGACGGCAGCCGGATCCTCATGCCCGGCTACGGCTGGATCTTCGGCGTCGGCGACGGCACCTCCAACGTCGGGCTCGGGATCCTCAACTCCTCCTCGGCGTACGGGTCGACGGACTACCGCGGCCTGCTCGCGTCCTGGCTCGGCGGCCTGCCGGAGGAGTGGGGGTACGTCGAGGCGAACGCGACCGGCCCGGTCCGCGGCGGCGGCCTGCCGATGGGCTTCAACCGCACCCCGCAATACTCCCGGGGGCTGCTGCTGGCCGGTGACTCGGCCGGCGCGGTCAACCCGTTCAACGGCGAGGGCATCGCATACGCGATGGAGACCGGCCGGTTGGCCGCCGAGCACGTCGCGCAAGCGCTGGCCCGACCGGCCGGAGCCGCCCGGGAACGCGTGTTGGCCGCCTACCCGGACGCGTTGCGGGCGACCTACGGCGGCTACTACCGGCTCGGCGGCGTGTTCGTGAAGCTCATCGGAAACCCGCACGTCATGCGGATAGCGACCCAGCACGGGCTGCCGCGGCCGCTGCTGATGAAGTTCGTCCTCAAGCTCATGGCCAACCTCACCGATCCCCGCGGCGGGGACGCCTCCGACCGCATCATCACCGCCTTGACCAGGCTCGCCCCCGCCGTCTGAACCGACTCACCTACTCCGTACCCTGCAACCGCCCGTCAAAGGAGGGAGGCACCCGGATGCTCTCGCCCTACGTACCGATCGTGACGCTGTTCGTCCTGGCGGCGGCGTTCGCGCTGTTCTCGGTGACCGCCGCCCCGTACGTCGGGCCCCGCCGCTACAACCGCGCCAAGGTCGACTTCTACGAGAGCGGCATCGAGCCGAGCCCGCAGCCGGTCGGCGGCAGCCGATTCCCGGTGAAGTTCTACCTCACGGCGATGCTGTTCATCATCTTCGACATCGAGACGATCTTCCTCTACCCGTGGGCCGTGGCCAGCAAGAACCTCGGCACCCTCGGGCTGGTCGAGGTCGTCCTGTTCATCGTCACGGTCTTCATCGCGTACTTCTACGTGTGGCGCCGCGGCGGGCTTGACTGGAACTAGAGGTAAGCGGCATGGGACTGGAAGAGAAGATCCCCAGCGGGATCCTGCTGACCAGCGTCGAGAAGATCGTCAACTGGAGCCGGAAGTCCTCGCTCTGGCCGGCGACGTTCGGGTTGGCCTGCTGTGCGATCGAGATGATGTCGGCCGGCGGGCCGAACCACGACCTGGCCCGGTTCGGCATGGAGGTGTTCCGCGCCTCGCCGCGCCAGGCCGACCTGATGATCGTCGCCGGCCGGGTGAGCCAGAAGATGGCCCCGGTGCTGCGCCAGGTCTACGACCAGATGGCCGAGCCGAAGTGGGTGCTGGCCATGGGCGTCTGCGCGTCGTCCGGCGGCATGTTCAACAACTACGCGATCCTGCAGGGCGTCGACCACGTCGTCCCGGTGGACATGTACCTGCCCGGCTGCCCGCCGCGGCCGGAGATGCTCATCGACTCGATCCTCAAGCTGCACGACAAGATCCAGCACGAGCCGCTCGGCCCGCGCCGCGCGAAGGCGCTGGCCGGCCAGCGGACCGAGCTGGTCGCGTCCTCGGTGAAGTACGGGAAGTGAGATGACACTCGACATGGGGTCCGGAGTCGACCGATGACGCAGCCAGGTTCCGGCCCGGACAGCAGCGGCTCGCTGCCGGACCAGCGTCGTCCGCTTCCCGGCGAGGCCGCCCCCGGCGTGGTCGAGCGCGGCTCGTTCGGCGTGCACGGGTCCGGCGACACCTCCGGGTTCGGCGGACTGGTCCGCCGGCCGTGGGCCGCGCCACCGGCCGAGCGGCCGTACGGGGAGGGCTTCGACGAGGTCGCCGACGCGCTCATGGCGGCCTTCCCGGCCTTCGACGACGCGGTGAGCAGGGTCGTCATCGACCGCGGCGAGATGACGCTGCACGTGCTGCCCGAGCACCTGGTCGAGCTGTGCCGCACGCTGCGGGACGACCCGGCGCTGCGGTTCGAGCTGTGCGTGTCGGTCTCCGGCGTCGACTACCTCGGCACGCCGGACCGGCTGCACTCGGTGGTGCAGCTGACCTCGATGACCTTCCGCCGGCGGATCCGGCTGGAGACCTCGGTGCCGGTGGACGACCCGCACATCCCGTCGATCACCAGCGTCTACCCGACCGCCGACTGGCAGGAGCGGGAGACCTGGGACATGTTCGGGATCGTCTACGACGGGCACCCCGCGCTGACCCGGATCCTCATGCCGGACGACTGGGACGGCCACCCCCAGCGCAAGGACTACCCGCTCGGCGGCGTACCGGTGGAATACAAGGGCGCAACCATCCCGCCGCCGGACGAGCGGAGGGACTACTCGTGAGCAGGAGCGCGGGAACATGCCGCTGACAGAGGAGACCAGGGCCGCTGCGCGGGAGCTCATGGCCCGCTACCCGCGGCCGCGGTCGGCGCTGCTGCCGATCCTGCACCTCGTGCAGTCCGAGGAGGGCTACGTCACCCCGGAGGGCGTCCGGTTCTGCGCCGAGGAGCTCGGGCTGACCAAGGCCGAGGTCGGCGCGGTCGCGACCTTCTACACGATGTTCAAGCGCCGGCCGACCGGCGACTACCTCGTGTCCGTCTGCACCAACACGCTCTGCGACGTGCTCGGTGGGCAGGAGATCTACGACACGCTCTCGGAGCAGCTCGGCGTCGGCCACGACCAGACCACCGCCGACGGGCTGATCACGCTGGAGCACGCCGAGTGCCTGGCTGCCTGCGACTACGCGCCGGTCGTGACCGTCAACTACGAGTTCTACGACCAGCAGACGCCCGAGTCGGCCACCGAGCTGGTCGGCGAGCTGCGCGCGGGCCGGCGGCCGCTGCCGACCCGGGGCGCGCCGCTGTGCTCCTTCAAGGAGATCAGCCGGCAGCTGGCCGGGTTCGTCGACGAGCGTCCGGACGCGGTCGACGGCGTGTCGGCCGGCGAGCCGACGCTGATCGGCACCCGGCTGGCAGTGCAGCGCGGCGAGACGGCGCCCGCGTACGACGCGCCGACCCCGCTCGACAAGCCGGCCGAGCCCGCCGAGCCCGCCGGCGCGGCGGCGTCCGCGCCGGCACCGGCGGCGGGCGAGGCGAAGGCGGAGGCCCCCATCGGGGCTTCCGCCGGCACCGGGGCCGGCACCGCGGCCGAGCAGTCCGCCGCCGCCGGCACCTCCCAGTACGGCGGATCGCCGGACGAACCGTCCAGCGGCGCCGGCGAGGGCGTGCCGACCGCGGCCTCCGACCCCGCGGCCGACCAGGGCCCCGACAAGGAGCCCGAGCAGGCCAAGGCCTCCTCGGCCTCCGTGGATGCACCGACCGCCGGCGACGCCCCGGTCGGCACCGACACCGGACCCGCCACGTCCGCCGGCGGCGACGACGCGACCGGCGACGACAGGCCGACGCCCACCAACCGCGGGCGCAAGATCAGGCGCAAGGAGAGCTGAACCGTGCCGTTGACCCCGGTGCTGACCAAGCGGTGGCTGTCGCCCCGCTCCTGGACGCTGGAGACGTACGAGCAGCTCGAGGGCTACCAAGGGCTGCGCAAGGCGCTGACCACGATGACCCCGGACGAGGTCATCACCGTGGTCAAGGACTCCAGCCTGCGGGGCCGCGGCGGCGCGGGCTTCCCGACGGGGATGAAGTGGCAGTTCATCCCGCAGAACGACGGCAAGCCGCACTACGTCGTGGTCAACGCCGACGAGGGTGAGCCCGGCACCTGCCGGGACGCGCCGCTGATGATGGCCGACCCGCACTCGCTGATCGAGGGCATCGTGATCGCGTCGTACGCGGTGCGCTGCAACGTCGCGTTCATCTACCTGCGCGGCGAGCTGGTGCACGCGCTGCGCCGGCTGCAGTACGCGATCCGGGAGGCGTACGACGCCGGCTACCTCGGCACCGACATCATGGGCACCGGCTTCAACCTGGAGCTGGTGGTGCACTCCGGCGCCGGCGCTTACATCTGCGGTGAGGAGACGGCGCTGCTCGACTCGCTGGAGGGCTACCGCGGCCAGCCCCGGCTGAAGCCGCCGTTCCCGGCGACCGCGGGCCTGTACGCCTCGCCGACCGTGGTGAACAACGTCGGCACGCTGGCCAGCGTCCCGGCGATCATCATGGGCGGCGCTGACTGGTGGAAGACGATGGGGCCGGAGCGCTCGCCCGGGACGTCGATCTTCTCGCTGTCCGGCCGGATCGCGCGGCCCGGCCAGTACGAGGCGCCGATGGGCACCACGCTGCGCGAGCTGCTGGAGATGGCCGGCGGCATCCGGGCCGGGCACGAGCTGAAGTTCTGGACCCCGGGCGGCTCGTCCACCCCGCTGCTCACCGCCGAGCACCTCGACCTGCCGCTCGACTTCGACTCGGTGGTCAAGGCCGGCTCCATGAACGGCACCAGCGCGCTGCAGATCTTCGACGACTCCGACAGCGTGGTCTACGCGGTCTACAAGTGGACGACGTTCTACGCGCACGAGTCCTGCGGCAAGTGCACGCCATGCCGCGAAGGGACCTACTGGCTGGTGCAGATCCTTGCCCGGATCCTGTCCGGTGCCGGCACCGCCGAGGACCTCGACACCCTGCTGGACACCTGCGACAACATCAACGGCCGCGCGTTCTGCGCCCTCGGCGACGGGGCGACGAGCCCGATCACCAGCTCGTTGCAGTATTTCCGGGACGAGTACGAGGGCTACATCTCCGGTCGGATCCCGCCCCGGCTGCGGCAGACCGAGCTCGTGGGAGCGCACTGACATGACGCTGGCGACCGATCGCCCGGCCGAGCCACCCGCGCTCGACCTGGTCACCGTCACGATCGACGGCTTCGAGATCAGGGTGCCCAAGGGCACGCTGATCATCCGGGCCGCCGAGCAGCTCGGTATCCAGATCCCCCGGTTCTGCGAGCACCCATTGCTGGACCCGATCGGGGCCTGCCGGCAGTGCCTGGTCGAGGTGACCGACGCCGGCAACGGTCGTGGCCTGCCCAAGCCGGCCGCGTCGTGCACGACCACCGTCGCCGACGGCATGGTCGTGAAGACCCAGCTGACCTCCGCCGTGGCGGACAAGGCCCAGCAGGGCATCATGGAGTTCCTGCTGATCAACCACCCGCTGGACTGCCCGATCTGCGACAAGGGCGGCGAGTGCCCGTTGCAGAACCAGGCGATGTCCAACGGGCGGGCCGACTCCCGGTTCGTCGACGTCAAGCGGACCTACCCGAAGCCGATCGCGATCTCCTCGCAGATCCTGCTCGACCGGGAGCGGTGCGTGCTCTGCGCCCGCTGCACCCGGTTCTCCGAGCAGATCGCCGGCGACCCGTTCATCGCGTTGTTCGAGCGCAGTGCGCTGGAGCAGATCGCCGTGTACGAGGACGAGCCATTCGAGTCCTACTTCTCCGGCAACACGGTCCAGATCTGCCCGGTCGGCGCGCTCACCAGCGCTGCGTACCGGTTCCGCGCGCGGCCGTTCGACCTGCTGTCCACACCGAGCATCTGCGAGCACTGCGCGTCCGGCTGCGCGCTGCGTATCGACTGGCGGCGGGGCAAGGTCATGCGCCGGCTGGCCGGCGACGACCCGGCGGTCAACGACGAGTGGAACTGCGACAAGGGCCGGTTCGCCTTCACTTACGTCACCCAGTCCGACCGGGTGACCGAGCCGCTGGTCCGGGACGAGCGCACCGGCGAGCTGGTGCCGACCTCGTGGACCGACGCGCTGGAGCGGGCGGCCGAGGGGCTGCGTGAGGCCCGCGACACCGGCGGCGTCGGCGTGCTGCCCGGCGGCCGGCTCACCGTCGAGGACGCCTACGCATACGCCAAGTTCGCCCGCGTCGCGCTCGGCACCAACGACATCGACGCCCGGGCCAGGGCGCACTCGGCGGAGGAGCTCGACTTCCTCGCCTCCCGGGTGGTCGGGCTGGGCCCGGAGACCGGCGCGGTGACGTACGGGGAGCTGGAGACGGCGCCGGCGGTGCTGCTGGTCGGCTTCGAGCCCGAGGAGGAGTCGCCGATCGTCTTCCTCCGGCTGCGCAAGGCCGCCCGCAAGCACGGGCAGAAGCTGTTCGCGGTCGCGCCGTGGCTGACCAGCGGCGTGCGCAAGGCGTTCGGCACGCTGCTGGCGACCGTGCCCGGCGACGAGCCGCGCGTGCTGGCCGCGCTCGGCACGCCCGACCGGGCGGCGGACGCCCCGGTGGCGGTGCTGCCGGCGCAGCCGCCGGAGCAGACCGTGGCCGGCTCGATGGCCGCGGGCGTCGCCGGACCGGTCGCGACCGACGTGGCCAGGGCCGCGGCCGACGCGATGCGGCTGCCCGGCGCGATCGTGCTGGTCGGCGAGCGCGCGGCCGAGGTGCCCGGGCTGCTCACCGAGGCGGCCCGGCTGGCCTCGACCACCGGCGCCCGGCTCGCCTGGGTGCCGCGTCGGGCCGGCGAGCGGGGCGCGGTCGAGGTCGGCGCGGTGCCGACCCTGCTGCCCGGCGGCCGGCTGGTGGCCGACCCCGGCGCCCGCGACGAGGTCGAGCGGGTCTGGCGGGGGCTGCCCCCGACGACGCCGGGCCGGGACGCGGCCGGGATCGTGGCTGCGGCCGCCGACGGCGAGCTGTCCGCGCTCGTGATCGGCGGCGTCGACCTCGACGACCTGCCCGACCCGGAGCTGGCCCGCCGGGCGCTCGGCCGGGTCGGGTTCGTGGTGAGCCTGGAGATCCGGCAGTCCTCGGTGACCGACCTGGCCGACGTCGTGCTGCCGGTCGCCCCCGTGCAGGAGAAGCAGGGCACGTTCCTCGACTGGGAGGGCCGGGCGCGCCGGTTCGAGACGACCATCCGCGGCGCCGAGGGCCTGCTGCCCGACGGCGGGGTGCTGCACGCGCTGGCCGATGAGATGGACGTCGACCTCGGCCTGCCGTCCATCGAGGCCACCAGGGCCGAGCTGGCCCGGGTCGGCACCACCCGACGGGCCCGCCCGGGCGACCCGGTGGTGCGCCCGGCGCCGGTCCCGTCCCGGAACACGCACCGGGCGGTGCTGGCCACCTGGCGACAGCTGCTCGACCGCGGCTCGATGCAGGCCGGCGAGCCGCACCTGGCCGGCACGGCGAAGACGCCGGTCGCGGTGCTCTCGCCGGCGACCGCGGCCGGGATCGGAGTGGTGGACGGCGCGAAGGTCACCGTGCGCACCGCCCGCGGCGCGATCACGCTGCCGGCCCGGCTGGCCCCGATGCCGGACGGCGTGGTCTGGCTGCCGGCGAACTCACCCGGGTCGACGGTTCGCCCGACGCTCGGGGTTGGTGCCGGCGCGGTCGTGGAGATCAGCGGAGGTACTGCATGATCCTCGCCCAGGACCCGACGCTGGAGAACTTCGGCACCGACCCGTTCTGGCTGGTGCTGCTCAAGGTCGTCGCGGTGTTCGTGCTGCTGGTCGTCATGACGCTGTTCTCGATCGTGTTCGAGCGCAAGATCGTCGCCTACATGCAGGCCCGCAAAGGACCCAACCGGGTCGGCCCGCGCGGCTACCTGCAGAGCCTGGCCGACGGCCTCAAGCTGGCGCTGAAGGAGGAGATCATCCCGGCGCTGGCGGACAAGCCGGTCTACTTCCTGGCCCCGGTGTTCTCGGCCGTCCCGGCGTTCCTGGCCTTCAGCGTGATCCCGTTCGGGCCGATGGTGTCGATCTTCGGGCACCAGACCCCGCTGCAGCTGACCGACCTGCCGGTGGGCGTGCTCATCTGGTTCGCCTGCAGTTCTCTCGGCGTGTACGGGATCGTGCTGGCCGGCTGGTCGTCCGGCTCGACGTACCCATTGCTGGGCGCGCTGCGCTCGGCCGCGCAGATGATCTCGTACGAGGTCGCGATGGGGCTGTCCCTCGTCGCGGTCTTCCTCTACGCGAACACGATGTCCACCTCGGGCATCGTGTCGGCACAGCAGCAGACCTGGTATGTCCTGCTGCTGTTCCCGTCTTTCGCGATCTACACGATCGCGGTCGTCGGCGAGACCAACCGGGCCCCCTTCGACCTGCCCGAGGCCGAGTCCGAGCTGGTCGGCGGCTTCCACACCGAATACTCGTCGCTGAAGTTTGCGCTGTTCTTCCTCGCCGAGTACATCAACATGGTCACCGTCTCGGCGCTGGCGACCACGCTGTTCCTGGGCGGCTGGCGGGCGCCGTTCCCGATCTCGACCCTCTGGCCGGGAGCCAACTCGGGCTGGTGGCCGCTGTTGTGGTTCCTCGCCAAGGTCGTACTCGGCATCTTCGTGTTCGTCTGGCTGCGCGGCACGCTGCCCCGGCTCCGGTACGACCAGTTCATGGCGTTCGGCTGGAAGGTGCTCGTGCCGTTCGCCCTGCTCTGGATCCTGCTGATCGGCACGTTCAGCGTGCTGCGCAGCGAGGGTCACGGAACCCGCACGCTCCTGTTGTCCGTTGCGCTGCCGGTCGCCGTGATCATCTTCGCGGTCACCTGGCTCTGGCCGCAGGGTCATGCCGACGAGGACGAGGACGAGGAACCGCCGTCCCGGCGCGGGGGGCCGGACGCAGCGGCGTTCCCGGTGCCGCCGATGGACCTGTCGATCCCGCCGTCCCCGCGGCTGCGGGCCCGTGAGCCGGTGAGCACGGTGCCGGCCACCGACGCCGAGGTGCTCGACTCCGACGACCCGAACACAGGAAAGGACCGCTGATGTTCGACGCGGTCAAGGGTTTCGGGCTGACCTTCTCGCAGATGTTCAAGAAGAAGGTCACCCAGGAATACCCCTTCGACGTCCGCCCCACGGCGCCGCGCTACCACGGGCGGCACGTGCTCAACCGGCATCCCGATGGCCTGGAGAAGTGCGTCGGGTGCGAGCTGTGCGCGTGGGCCTGTCCGGCCGACGCCATCTACGTGGAGGGCGGCGACAACACCGAGCAGGAGCGCTACTCCCCGGGTGAGCGCTACGGCGCCATCTACCAGATCAACTACTTGCGCTGCATCTTCTGCGGCCTGTGCATCGAGGCCTGCCCGACCCGCTCGCTGACCATGTCCAACGAGTACGAGCTGGCCGACGACGACCGGCAGCGGCTGATCTACACCAAGGAACAGCTGATGGCGCCACTGCTGCCGGGCATGGAGGCGCCGCCGCACCCGATGCGGCTCGGCGACTCCGAGCAGGCCTACTACGTCGACGTACCGGCCCGGGCCGGACGGACGGCCGCGGACGCGACACCGGACGGCCCCCAGCCGTCGGTGCCGACCGCGCAGGCCGCCCAGGCCGGGGCAGCGCTCAACACCGACTCGGACCGCTTCATCGCGGGCTCCGACTTCGAGGGCTCTGACACCGAGGGAAGGGGTTCCCGGTGACGACCACGCTGGCCGCGGTCGAGATCTCCAACGGCGAGGCGGTCCTGTTCTGGATCCTCGGGCCGATCGCGCTCGCCGGCGCGTTCGGCACGGTGCTCGCCCGTAACGCCATCCACGCGGCGCTGTTCCTGGTCATGACGATGGGCAGCCTCGGCGTCTTCTACTTCATCCAGGAGGCGCCGTTCCTGGGCGTGGTGCAGATCATCGTCTACACCGGCGCCATCATGATCCTGTTCCTGTTCGTGCTCATGCTGGTCGGGCGCGACTCCAGCGACTCGATCGTGGAGACGCTGCGCGGCCAGCGCTGGGCGGCGAGCCTGTGCGGGATCGGGTTCGCGCTGCTGATCGCCGGCGGGGTCTACCGGGCGGTGCGCAACACCCCGGTGGCCGGTCTCGCCACCCAGAACGCCAACGGCGCCAACGTCACCAACGTCGCCGAGCTGCTGTTCACCAAGTACCTGTTCGCGTTCGAGCTCACCTCGGCGCTGCTCATCACCGCCGCGGTCGGCGCGATGGTGCTGGCGCACGTCGAGCTCGAACCCGGCGAGCGGCGCGGCCAGCGGACGCTCTCGCACGAGCGGGTCCGCTCCGGGCGTCCGCAGCCGCTGCCGGGTCCGGGTGTGTTCGCCACCCACGACTCGGTGGCCACCCCGGCGCTGCTGCCGGACGGCAGCGTCGCGCCGGAGAGCGTGTCCCGGCTGGTCGACGAGCCGCTGAGCCCGGACGAGCTGGAGCGGCACGGCGGGCCGGGTCTGCAGCCGGTCAAGCGCGGCATCGAGGGAGGGCAGCCGTGAACCCCTCCTACTACCTGGTGCTGTCCGCGGCGCTGTTCACGCTCGGGGCGGTCGGGGTGCTGGTCCGGCGCAACGCGATCGTGGTCTTCATGTGCATCGAGCTGATGCTCAATGCGGTGAACCTCAGCCTGGTCACCTTCGCCCGGATCAACGGTTCCCTCGACGGGCAGGTGATCGCCTTCTTCGTGATGGTGGTGGCCGCCGCCGAGGTTGTCGTCGGGCTTGCGATCATCATGTCGATCTTCCGTACCCGTCGCTCGGCCTCGGTCGACGACTCCAACCTGCTCAAGTACTAGGGGCGGTCCGTGTCTCTCGCGAGTGAGGCGCCGCAGCTGGTCGATGCCAGCAGCGGCCTGCAGTCCTCGGCGTGGCTGCTGGTCGTGCTGCCGGTGCTGTCGTCGGCCGTGCTGCTGCTCGGCGGCCGGCGTACCGACCGGTGGGGTCACGTGCTGGGCACGCTGGTGCCCATCGTGCTGTTCGCCTACACGGTCCTGCTGTTCTTCCAGCTGCAGGGCCTCGACCGGGGCGAGCGCAGCCGGAACCTGAACCTGTGGAGCTGGATCTTCGCCGGTGACCTGCGCATCGACATGGGGCTGCTGCTCGACCCGCTGTCGATCACGTTCGCGCTGCTGATCACCGGCGTCGGGTCACTGATCCTGGTCTACTCCAACGGCTACATGGAGCACGACCCGGACCGGCGCCGCTTCTTCGCGTACATGAACCTGTTCATCGCCGCGATGCTGCTGCTGGTGCTCGGCAACAACTTCGTCGTCCTGTACTTCGGCTGGGAGGGCGTCGGCCTCGCCTCCTATCTGCTGATCGCCTGGTACAGCGACCGGCCGGTGGCG
>Ga0308176_10000630_pt1 | contig 22168 bp, 34 predicted proteins | sample PhyCR2_3_FD_203890 | JGI IMG/M metagenome (GOLD analysis project Ga0308176, IMG submission 203890) | Soil microbial communities from UC Gill Tract Community Farm, Albany, California, United States - DLSLS.C.R2 | ecosystem: Environmental > Terrestrial > Soil > Agricultural land | place: USA... | reverse complement strand
CGGTGGGCGGTGGTGGGGTTGTCGCGGAGGTAGTCGGTGACCTTCTCGCGGCCGGCGACGCGACGGTGGGTGCCGCAGGCGGTGCAGAGGAAGTCGACGACCGGGGTCTGGCCCTTCTCGGTGCGGCGGATGTGGAGGCCGCCGAGCCAGCCGGTCATGCCGTGACCTTGGTGGTGCCGGTCTCGCGCAGCCTCCGGTCGGCCGCGGTGTTCGCGTGCCGGCAGGCTTCGCAGTCCTCGCCGCGGTTGCGGTGGCGGATGTAGCCGGTGCGGGTGCCGCAGATGTCCTCGGCGTCGCGGATGAGCTCGTCAGTGAGGTGGTCGTGGTGCACGCAGTCGGACTCGGTGCAGGTGCGGCGGACGAGTCCGACGGGGTCGCGGCCGTGGCCGAGGAGGAAAGCGGCCTGGGTGCTGGTGTAGCGCTGGCCTCGGAAGCCGAGGTGGGGGCCACCGATCCAGAGGAGGTGTCCGTCTTCGGTGGGGGTGGTGCGGCGTTCGATGGCCTCGGCGAGGGTGGCCGCGGGCGGCATCGGCGGGGCGGTGCTGCCGCGGGCCTGGCGCCGCTGGATGCTGCGCCGTTCGCTGGAGGTGAGGCCTCCGAAAACGCCGTCGGTCACGTTGTGGGTGAGGGCGTAGTCGAGGCAGGCCTCGGCGACGGGGCAGCGGCGGCAGACGGCCTTGGCGTGTTCCGCCTGGACGACGGAGGGGCCTTCGGTGCCGGCGGGGAAGAACAGGTCGGGGTCTTCGAAGCGGCAGAGGGCGAGGGTTCGCCAGTTGGCGGTGTAGTTCATCGGGTGGTCACCGCCTCGCGGTTCGGCCAGCGCACCGCGTCGATCGCGCGCCGGTGGGTGTCCGGGACGACGGCCAGGGGCCAGCCGAGCCAGTGCAGGCCCATGGCGAGGAGGATGTAGGCGTCGGCCTCGTCGTACTTCGCCGTGCCTTCGGTGGTGATGCCGTAGGTCTCGGTGACGGCCTGGCGGACGACGGCCTTGAGCGGGTCGCCCTTGAGCCGCTTGCCGGTCTCCGGGTCCTTCGGGGCCGCGGTGCCGACGGCGTAGATGATGCGGTGGTCGGGGTTGACGACGGCGTAGGGGATGCGGCGCTTCCACAGGTCGTGGCGGACCATCCACCGCATCGCGGAGAGGGCGTCGGCGCCTTGGTTGTTCTTCGAGAAGGCGGGGCCTTCGATGACGACGAAGTCGGCGTGGCGGATGTGGTCGGCGATGCCGGCGAGCTGCTGCTCGAAGCGGGAGTGCTGGGACTGTCCCTTGGCGTGGACGTGGTCGGTCCAGCCTTCTCCGGCGATGCCGGTGGTGCCCATGGCGACGTCGAGGCCGATGACGCGCGGGATGGTGGTGGGCCGGGTCCCGGCCGCCGCGGGGGCGGCCGGCGCCTCGGTGGTGATGTCGAAGAGGGTGCTCATCGGGCGTCACCGCCCCAGCCCTTCGCCTGCTTCCGCCGGCGGTACTGCTCGTTCTGGTAGGTGTTCTGCGCCTGGCGGCACGGCTCGCACAGGGGCTCTTTGCGGTAGTAGTGCTGGCGGGCGCCCTTGTAGGTGCCGTGAGCGATGGGCTTGAGCTGGCTGCCGCGGCGGGACCGCCGGAGGCCGATGGCGTCGATGAGCTGGTCCAGTTCGGCATCGGTGAGTTCAGGCACTGGGGGCCTCCTCTCGGGTGGTGGTGGGTCGGTCTTCGGCGGAGCGGTACGCCTCGATGGCGGCGAGGGCTTCGACCGGGCGGGTGGCGCGGTGCCGGCCGGTCGGGATCGGCCAGGAGCGGCCCATGACGACGGCTCCGACACCGACGGTGGTGACGGCCGCGCCGAGGGCGGCGGCGAACTGGCTCATGACGTGCCTGCCTTCTTCTTCTGGTTGGCGGGCTGCCAGTCGCTGCTGTCCTTGATGGGGCCGCGGCGCGGGAGGCCGACGGCGTCGTCGAGGCGCTCCTGCAACCGGTCGCCGCGCTGCTTCTCGGCGGTGAGCTCCTCGCGGGCGGCGGCGAGCTGCTTCTCCAGGTCGGCCAGGCACTCCGGGTTCGACTCGGTCAGCGCGGTGATCCGCTCGTTGAGGGCCTTGTTGCGGCCGTCGATGCGCCGGTTGGTGGCGTCGGCCTCGGCGAGCTGTCGCAGGATCTGGTCACGGTTGAACTCGGCGGTGATCGCCCGGCTCGTGGCGGCCTCGGCGGCGCGCCGCTGCCGGGCGGTCTCGGCCTTGGCGGCGTCCAGCTCCTGCTCGTGCCTGCGGCGGGTGACGAGTCCGAACATCACTGGGCCTCCGATCGCTGCGCGGGGATCAGCGGCCAGGAGCCGTCGATCGTCTTGTTCGGGTCGCCGCCCTGCTCCGGCGTGGCCCGCGTGCGGAACCACTTCTGAAGGCCGGCCTGCTGATCGGCCCGCCACGCCTGCTGCGCGGCGAACAGCTGCGCCGGGCCCATGTCGCCCAGCCGCGGGTACCGCTCGAACTGGGCCTCGGCGATGAGCAGCGCGGCGAGGGCGTCGGCCTCGGCGGTGTGCCAGTCGGTCAGCTGCACGCCGTACCGTTCGGCGGTCGGCTTCAGCTTCCGCATGCCCTTGCCGCGGAGCCGGGGGACGACCTGCTTGTCGATGACGTGCGGGTCGATCAGCGGCAGCGGGACCAGGCCCACGCGCTCCTCGACGGTCGGCAGGCCGTTGCGGACGAGGTCGTGGTGGAGGATCGACCAGTCGAAGGACTGGTTGAACGCGACGACCGGCATGCCCCACTCGATGGCCCGCACCAGGTTGGTGGCGATCTCGTCGAGGGCGGTCTTCGGGTCTTGCCCGTCGGCCTGGACCATCTCATCGGTGATGCCGTGGACCTCGGAGGCCTCGGCGGGGATCGGGACGCCGGGGTTGATGAGCCAGGAGAAGACGCGCTCGTCCCGGCCGCCGCCGCGGACGACGATTGCCGCGGTGACGATGCGGTCCTCGAGCGGGTTCGGGCCGGTGGTCTCCGTGTCCCAGGCGAGGCGGCGGACGTTGACGAAGGTGCTCACTGGCCACCGCCGGTGCGCTCGCCGTGGATCCGCCGGCCGAGGTCGCCGAGCGTCTCCCACTCGCCGGTCTCGTTCTGCACCCGCGAACCGAGCATCCGCGCGTTGGACACCTCGTAGCCGATCTGCTGGATGCGGCCCGGGGACGTCTTCGGATCGAGCAGCTCGTCCCGGTACGACTCGGCCGAACGCTGCGGCGCCTCGATGCCGCGCTCAATGCGGTCCGCGTCCGGGTCCCGCTCGCCGGTCGGGATGAGCCCGCCGTTCAGCAGCAGGTTCCGCAGCGCGACGGTCTGAGCCTTCGTCGTGGACTTGTCGGAGGTGTCCAGGGCTTCGCCCGCGGTCTGGGTGACGAGAACATCGCCCTTCGGACCGACGATGTGCCAGGTGACGACGACGGAGCACTCGCGCATCGTGGAACCGGACTTGGTCTGCTTCGAGCCGTACGTCGTCTCCGTCTTGAAGGGGAGGACGTTCACGCCGTGCTTGATGGTGACCGGGCCGAAGTACTGCACGACGGTGTCGGCGGCGCGGTAGTTGTAGCGGGTTCCGCGCTCGTTGTACTCGGAGCCCTTGTTGATGGTGCGGATCTCGCGGCGGACACGGAGCCAGGCGAGGTGAACGGGCACCATCTCGGGGTCGTCGTCGCCGGGCTCGTAGTCGGCCATCGGGTCCGGTGCCGGGGCGTACTCCTCGGGTGCCTGGTCGGCGGCCATCTCGTCGAGGAGCTCGTCGGTCTTCAGGGTGCGGCCAGCGGCTGCGGCGGCCCGCTCAGCGATCGTGGTCATGCGGCGTGCTCCTCACGGACAGAGCGGGGAATGTTCAGCTGGTAGTGGGTGCGGTCCTCGACGCAGTCCGCGTAGGCGTCCGGCCAGCGCTCGGCCAGGCGGTTGAGGTCCGCGGCCCGCTTGGTGCGCTCGTCGAGCGAGACGTGCAGCTTGTCGAGGACGGTGGCCGCCTCGGCCCCAGCCAGGCCGGCGAGGATGCGGGCCTTCGCGGCCTTCTTCCGCTTGTCGGCGACGGCCCAGGCGGCGTGCGCGTCGAGGTACTCGTCGACGGCCTCCTGCGTATCCACGTCCCGGGTGATGTCCACCGTCCCGGCGCGCTCCGGGTGGAGGCGGCCGTACAGGTCGAGGAGGACGTCCGGGTCGGCGTCGTGGGCGAGGACCGGCGGGCGCCGCTCGGTGATCTGCTGCCACGCCAGCTCGCCCGCGGCGCGGAGGTCGGCGACGAGCTGGGCGTGGTCGCGGACGCGGATCACGTACTGCCGGTAGTCGTTGCCGCCGATGAGGACGGCGGCGTGGACGTGGTCGAAGCCGCAGACGTCGGCCTGCCACAGGGTCTGCACCAGGACGTCGTCGGCGACGCCGGCGCGGAACGCGGAGGCCTTCATCTTGTCGCGGCACTTGATCTCGACGGCGCACTTCTCGGCGCCGTCGGCGAGCGGACACTCGAGGACGCGGCGGTCGAGGGTGCACATCTGCCAGGGCCGGTCGACGTTCTGGACGAGGCCGACGCGGCGGACCACGCTGCGGTTGCGTCGGGCCCATTCGCGGGCGACGGTCTCCTCGAACGCGCGACCCCAGAGGGCGGGTTCGGAGTCGTCGGACTCCAGCGGGAGGCCGCCGGTCTTGTCGTGCCAGACGCTGAGGGCGTTGCCGTAGCGGCTGATGCCGAGGATGGCGGCGATGTCGCTGGAGCCGATGCCGGAGCGGCGGGCGGCGAGCCACTTCTCGCGGTCGGCGTCGGCGGGGAGGATGAGTCGGCCGGTGGGGGTGACCCGGCGGCCGGCGGCCGGGGCCGTGGTGGCCCCAGCCTGCGCGGTCGTCGTCATCAGGCCTCGTCCTCCCAGCCACGGGCCACGTCCATGGCCCGACGCAGGGCCGAGGCGAGCGGCATCCGCTGCTCGGGCGGCAGGCTGACCCGGGTGGGCAGGCCGTTCTGGTAGACGGCCACCGTGACCCCGTCCGTGGAGGCGGTGACGTCCAGGCCCCAGCCGTAGGACGCGTCCTCCCACGACTCGCCCGCGGTGAGGGCGTCGATGAGCTTCTGGACGGCCGGGGTACGGACCCACTCCTCGACGTCCTCGCTGACACGGACGATGACCTCGGCCTCGTCCTTGTCGGCGCGGAAGCCGGCGGGGACGACGGTCAGGGTGCTGCCGTCGGTGGCCGTGTAGTCCCACGGCTTGGGGTCGAGTTCGGCGAGGACGATGCCGAGTGCGGTATTGAAGTCCATCAGGAGTCCCCCTGGGTGGTGTGGTTGTGGGCGTGGCGGGCGGCCGTCTCGTCGGCGACGTGCTGGTGGAGCAGCCGCCGGACCTCGGTCACGTCGGCGTCGTCGGGGCGGACCACGACCCGGAGCGTGCGGACGAGGCCGCGGAGCATGGCGAGTTCGCCGTCGTACGCCTCGGGAGTGGCGTCGGCCGCCGGGCGGCTCCTCTTCTCCTCGGCGGCGGTCGCGCGGGCGACGGACGCCTCCAGGCGGAGGAACCGGAGAACGGCCTGCTTGCTGACGGAGCGGGAGGTGCCGACCTGGAGGCGCCGCTCGGCCTCCTCGGCGACGGCGGTGATGACCTCGGCGCGGTGGGCGCCGACCAGCTGGTCGGCGTGGGCGATGTCGTCCAGGGTGGCGACGCCGCCGAGGCTGTCCTGGGACAGGGCGGCGATGAGGTGGCGGCGGGCGCTCATGCGGCACCTGCCTCACGCTGCGCCGGGACCACCGCGGCCGGAGCGACCGGGGCCAGCGCCCGCAGACGATCCGCCAGCGCGGCCACCTGCTCGCCGTACACCGGCACCTCGTAGCCCACGGCGGCGAGCAGCTGCTCCAGCCGCAGACCCTCCGGCGCGTGACCGTCGTGCCCCGACGAGGCAGCCCGGTCCGCGGACAGCTCCAGGAGCAGGCCGAGCAGCTCCTCGTCGTCCGCGATCGTCGTGAGCGCGTCGGTGAGGACGTGCTCCAGGTCGAGCATCACGCCGGTCGGGATCCGGCGGACGTAGATCCGGGTCGGGCCGGTGATGGCCGGCCGCCGGAGCAGGCGGTGCAGGTAGAGGCGGAGACGGTTCATCGGGCACCCCCGTGGCGGTGGATCAGGTTGGAGAGGAGGGTGGGGAGGTCGCTTGCGCAGAAGGCGACCCAGACGAGGCCCGCGGCGGTGAGCCAGATCAGCCACTCGATGACGTTCACTCGTCGGCCTCCGCGTCGTACTTGGAGGCGGCCTCCAGGGCCTCCACCACGTAGTTGGTGGTGGACTCCTCGTTCTGGCCCGCGGTGACGACCAGCTCGGCCACGCCGTCGTCCTCGATCCAGTCGAAGGAGAGGGTGGTGCCGGTCATCCAGGAGCGGCGCTCGTCCGCCTCGCAGTGGGCGCGGGCCTCGGCGGCCGTGGTGTACAGGCCCATGGGGATCGAGTCGTGGGAGGCGCGGTAGACGGTGGTCGGCGCGGCCTCCAACTCGGCGACGCGGGCCCGCAGCTCCCGCCGGCCACGCTGCGCCGACGCCAACGCGAGCCGCAGCCGCACGTAGGCCGCCAGCGAGTCCACCGCGACGTCCAGCTCCGCGTCGGCCGCCGTGCCCACCGGCATCGGCAGCGCACCCAGCTCACGGACCGCAGCCTCACGCACCCACGCCTCGTACATCCGGTCCCGGCACGGGACACAGATCACCGGAGCACCGCGACTACCCAGCCGAACGAACTGGGTCCCCGCCCCGGCCAGGGGTGTCGGGCACGTCGCGCACCGCTCCGGCACGATGTACCGCTCCACCGGCCGCAGGTACCAGACCTGCCCGGGGACGCCGTCCCACTCGAACGGCACCGTCACCAGCCGGCCGTCGTCCGAGTGCGCGACCGTCGCACGTTCCATCATCGGAGCCAGCAGGCGGAACGCCTCGGCCTCACGCGGGTCACCGGCCAGCTGGCCGCTCATCACCCACGTGTCGGTGTCCTCGGCGATCTCCCAGTGGTCCACCTGGGGCAGCCAGGACGGGGCGGAGTCGAGCAGCGACGCGAGAGCGGCCGCGGCGGTCGAAGGGGCGCTCATGCCGCCACCGCCTCAGCGGCCACCGGCAGAGCAACGGTGATGACCACCGGCACGTCCCGCCACTTCGAAGACAGCCAGTGTGCCCGCACCTCGCGGCCCTGGTCGACGTACGTGTTCGTCGCTGCCTGGACGGTTCCACCGAGCACCTCGGCGTACTGGGCCAGTTCGTCCAAGCCGCCGCCGTACACGAAGCCCCGCAGCTCCGGCATGACCGAGCTCATCGACCACTCGGCGGCGGGCAGGTCGGGGTTCTCCGTGAGGAGCTGCACCAGCGCGGTCGCGGGACCGAGCTGGGGAATCTGAGATGATGTGGCCACGGGGGCCTCACTTTCTGGATTGGTGTGGTCGCCGAGTCGGGGGTCGCCGGGCCTGCAAGCGGGCGGCCCTTCGGCGTTGATGGGTCAGGCGGCCTGCGCGGCCGGCCTCACCGAGCGGATGGCGCGGGCCGAGGCGAACGTCGCCCGCAGCTGCTCGCGCTGCTCCGGACGGAGCGGCGGCGCCTCGTCCACCTCTCGGCGGGCGGCCTCAACGACGGCCGGGCCGAGGATGCGAGCGGCCTCAGCGCGGGTCACGCCGGCACCGCCGCCATGTGAAAGGGCGTCTCTTCGGGCGCCTGGACGGTGCGTCCGCTGTGCTGCCAAAGGACGAGGAGGTCAACTCCAAGCCGTCTGGCAATTGCCACGGCCTCGTCGTAGAGCGAGGTCTTCCGCCGTCCGTTGCGTAGCGCGTCGATCTTCGAGGGGTGGCAGCCGGCCGCGTCGGCGAGGTCGCGGACGCTGACGGGCTGGCCGTCGCCGTCGCGCTTCATGAGCAGGACCAGCAGCTCAGGGCTCACGAGAACCATGGGGTTCTGCTGAGCGCGCATCTGTGTCACCTCCGTAGACGCTGTGTGCGTTTCCATGAACAAGGACGACAGTACACACCCGTAGACGCTCTGTCTACGGAAGCGCACACACATCAGCTTTGAGTCATCACGCCCGCGGGGGATGGCGCACCATGGGCGTCCCCGTAGACACTTTGTGCTGGGGGGCAAACGGTTGTGCCCGCTGACCTGGGTTTTTCGCGGTGATCGCCAGGCGTAACGTAGACATCAGGCGTCACGGACAGACTTGAGAGGGCACAATGCACGCCATGACGGAGCAAGGGCAGCGAACTGATTTCAGTGATCTCGTGCGAGACCGGCGCGCCGAACTCGGCATCAGCCTGCGCGAGCTGGAGTCACGCGCCCTCGACCCGGAGACCGGCGAGCAGGCCAGGTTCGGATGGATCAGCAAGGTCGAGAAGAGGAGGCCCGTAGATGCTCCGGCGCCGGCGGTCCTTCGGGCTCTCGCGGCGGGCCTGGGTCTGCCGCTCCGCGTCTTGCAGGAGGCCGCGGCGGCCCAATTTCTCGACATGGCCGCGACCGTGTGGAGCGATGACCGGACAACGCGCGTCCTGGCCGCCCGCATCGAGGAGATGACGGCGGAGGAGCGTCAGCAGCTGGCGGACATCGCGGAGACGTTCGCGCGGAGGCGTGCGCAGCGTGATGGCTCTGGCCAAGGCAAGCCGGACAATTAGTCCGACTTTCTATTACTCAGTGATTCACTCTGGTCACAGCCTGATCAATGTGGCAGCGTAGGTGATCCGCCTGGGGGGCGCTATTCGATCACTCCGCTCACGCATTCGAACATACGAACGAATGTGCGAGTGGCTGTACCAGGGAGGGTGACGGGATGGCGGACGGGGAGATCACGGAGCCGCGCAGAAAGCCGAGCGAGGCGCATGTACCCGCAGTAGATCGATATGAACCCGGCGATGTTCAGATCGACGTCGAGATGTGCGACGGCCTTCCCGGCGGGCGCGCGTTCATCGCGGTGGAGCAGGACGGCGCGGTCACCTGGCTCGCGGACAAGCGCAAGGTGCCCGTGCAGGCAGTCGGTGACCTCCTGACCGAGATGCGCAACATGGTGCGCAAGCGCGGCTGGGTCCAGAACTGGCCCGGCTCTAGCTAGCCGAACACCCCCCACCCTGAAGCCGCAGGCCCGTCCGCCTGCGGCTTTATTACTGTCCTTCGCCAGGCACTGACCTATCAAAGCCCTGCGGAAGGCCGTACTGGCGTGCCAAGGTGGGCTATGCCCTTCGACACACTCGGCGTCCCGACCCGCGCCATCATCTACTGCCGCATCAGCCGCGACCGCGAGGGCGCCGGCCTCGGCGTCGAGCGGCAGCGCGAGGACTGCGAGCTCCTCGCCAAGCAGCTCGGCATCGAGGTCGTGGCCGTCTACTCCGACAACGACCTCAGCGCCTACAGCGGCAAGCCGCGGCCCGGGTACCGCCAGCTCCTCGACGACCTCCGCGAGGGCCGGGCCGACACCGTGCTGGCCTGGCACACGGACCGGCTCCACCGCTCCCCGGCCGAGCTGGAGGAGTACATCGACGTGTGCGAGCCCCGCCGCGTCCAGACCCGCACCGTCAAGGCCGGGCACCTGGACCTCACCACGGCCACCGGCCGGATGATCGCGCGGCAGCTCGGGGTGCAGGCCCGGTACGAGGTCGAGCGGATGGTGGAGCGCGCCCGGCGGACCCGGGATCAGATGGCCGAGCAGGGCAAGCACTTCGGCGGCCGTCGCCCGTTCGGGTACGAGGAGGACCGGATCACGCCCCGGTCCCTGCTCTGCCCCTCCTGCGGGGCCGAGGACGGTTTCTCGATCGTGCAGCGGTGCCCGGAGTGCCGGGCCGATGCTCCGTTCGCTCCAGGGCGCGTCTGCGGCTCCTGTCGGAACGCTGACGGTGTCACCGTGCTCGGTGTCTGCCGGTGCGGAACAGACGCGGTTGTCGCGGAGGGCTCAGAGGCCTGGCACGTCGCCTGGGCTGCCGAGACGCTCCTGTCCGGCGGGTCGCTGCACGGCATCGCCGCCGAGTGGAACCGGCAGCAGGTGCCCACCAGCACCGGCGGCACCTGGGCTGCGACAGAGGTCCGCAGCATGATTCTTCGGCCCCGTAACGCCGGCATCATCCGGCACCGCGGGCAGGAAGCCGGGCCCGCCAGCTGGCCGGCGCTCCTCGAGGAACCCGTCTGGCGCAGCGTCGTCTCACTCCTGACCGACCCGTCCCGGCGGGACGCTCCCGGCGGTGAGCGCAAGCACCTGGGCACCGGGATCTACGAGTGCGGGCAGTGCTCGGCCGGGGCGCGGATCGTCACCAGCAACAAGAACGGGCGGCAGTACGCCGTGGCGTACGCCTGCCGGGCGGTGAAGAGCCACGTGGTGCGCAAGGCGCAGCCGGTCGACGCCTACGTGACGCTGCTCGTCCTGGAACGGCTGAGCCGTCCGGACGCTGCCGATCTCCTCGCGGCCCGGGAGGACCCTGTCGACGTGCGGGGGGCGCAGCGGGACATGCGGGAGGCCCGGGCGATGCTGGACACGCTGGCCGCGGAGTTCGGTGCGGGGGAGATGGATGTGCAGGAGTGGCGGGCGGCGCGGAAGGCGGCGCGGGAGCGGCTGGAGAACGCGCAGCGGCTGCTGGAGCGGGCCGTGGAGGTGAACCCGGTGGCGGGGCTGGTGGGGGCCGAGGACATCGATGCGGAGTGGGAGCAGCTGGATCTGGCGCGGCGGCGGGCGGTGATCTCGTACCTGATGACGGTCCGGTTGTTCCCGGGGCGGAAGGGCCGGCAGCCGGGCGGCACGTACTTCGATCGGGACTCAGTTCGGGTCGAGTGGAAATAGGGCGGCGCCCCCGGGTCGCGAGGGGCGAGCCGGGGGCGCCGTGGCCGGGCCGCCGCAGCCTGGGGGGCAAGTACGGTGGCCGGCCGGTCTTGGGGTGTGCTTCTACCTTTTGTTTACCTGGTTACCTCGGGCAAGATCTTCACGCGGCGCATCACTCGAACGTGTGTTTCCTGCGCAAGAGGGTTGCGAACTGACCAGAAGTCAGCATTGTGAATGTACCAACGATGGTACAGACAGTGAACGCCGCTCCGACCAGCGTGTATGCGTGCCATCCGATCCGCTGCCCGACTGGGTACCAGCCCGCCGACGCCAGATCGGAGACCAGGTTCGCGCCGCCCGCACCGAGCGGAAGCTCTCCCAGCAGAAGCTCGGTGAGCTCGTCGACCTCGACCGCAAAACGATCAACCGAATCGAGCAAGGCACGTACTCCACCCTCCTCGATCACCTGCTGCTCATTGCCGATGCTCTCGACGTGCCCCTCGCGGACCTCGTGCGCTGAGCGGGCCCGGCGGGAACTGCCTCAGCCTCGGGCGCGTACGATGAGGGTGCCGATCGTCCGCTTGCCCGGAGGAGCGGCCAGCACCTCGGCCGTCACGTCGGTGAAACCCTGCTCCTTCAGCAGCGGTTCCCAGGCACCGGGCTCGTAGTCCCACCGCTTCACGACGAGGGGGTCTTCGTCGGCGCCGCGCGGAATGTAGGAGGCCTGGCAGCCGTAGCAGCCCTCCACCGGCGGCCGCTGCGAGAAGACCAGCCGGCCGCCCGGGCGCAGCCGCTCACGGACCGCGGGCAGCAGCACCGCAGGGTCGGTAAACCAGACGGCGCCGTACACCGAGAACACGGCCTCGAAGCCGTCCTCGTCGTCCCGCAGGAAGCGGACGGCGTCCGCCCGGTGCAGCTCCAGGCCGGGCATCCAACCCCACCGCTCGCGCGCCGCGTCCAGCTGCTTAGGCGACACGTCGACGCCGACCGTTCGGTGGCCCAGCGAGGCGAGGTGCGCGGCGTTCCCGCCCTTCCCGCAGCCGAGGTCCAGCACGCGGCCGCCGGCCGGGGCCTCGAGGAGTTCGGCGCCCGGCCCGTGATCGGGGTACTGGGTCCAGTTGAACCAGGTCGTCTCGCCGAGGGCGTTCACGGGCCTGCGCTCCGGGCGCTGCCGCGAGTAGGTGTCCCAGGCGATCGCCGTGTCTGTCACGTGGTGCTCCGCTCATAGGGCCAGCCGCCCGGTGAGGCCCGGGCGGCTGGAGTCTTACACAGTGGTGCTACTGCTTGCCGCTGTTCGGGCTGTCGCTGCACCCGGCGTGGCACTGGGTGCAGTCGGCCATGTCCGGCCACAGTTCCTCGTCGACCGTGTACCCGGCGGCGGTGATGGCGGCGAGGGTCCGCTCGCGGGTGGCGCGCGGACCGCCCGGCATCTCCTCGTCCTCGTCGGTGGGCACGTGGTGGACGAAGCGGCCGGCGACGCGCTGGCAGAACTCGGCGTAGTCGATGGTGTGCAGGATGAACGCGTGCCAGCCGTAGTCGACCAGCTCGCTCGGTGCGAGGGACTGGTCGGGCTGCTGGCCGGACGCGGCGATGAACGCGGCGGCCTGGCCGACGATGCGGCGTGCGGTCGCCTCGCTGATCTCGGGGTGGTCGGTGGTGATACGGCGGGTGAGCCGGCCGGTCACCTCGGGGGTGACGAGGGTGGACGGGTCGGTGGTGCCCACGGGACGTTCCAACGCGATGGTCACGTCTTCCTCCGGTTGTGGACGGATGCCTCCGGTTGGAGGCGGTGGTTCCCCTGGCTGGTTGCCAGGAGCTTGGTGGCGGCCCGCCCCCGACGGGGGCAGGGACGGGCCGCAGGCCACCAGCGCGATCGGCGTCACGGGGACGCGCTGGTGGCAGTCGAGCCCGCTGGCGTCACGTCCGCCCTGCGACGCCAGCGGGGGTCATTGGGCGGAGCGCTGCCCCTTGTGCGGGTGACGCCGGATCACCACGTTGGCATCCGTCACCGCAGTGAAGTCCCCGCGGCCCTGCGCTGCCGTCCGGTTTTGCGCGGCCGTTGCGCAGACCTTGCAGCGTGCGACGGGCGCCGGCGGATCGAGGGGCATGCCCACGTGCACCGGCGGGCTCATGGTCCGGATGCGCTCCGTCATCGGCGGTTCTCCAGCGCGAGGCGGCGCAGTACACGGCGGGTGTCGCAGGTCGACGGATCCTGCTGGCACGTGCGGCAGTAGTAGCTGTGGCGGGCGTAGGACTCCCGGGCGCGGGCCCGCACGCAGGTGCCGCAGCCCCAGGGGTGGATCGGGTCGCCGTACGGTCCGGGCCGCACGCCGAGGTCCACGCGAGTGCTGGTGGTCAGCTCTGTGCCGCACCAGGGGCATTCCTCGCCGTCGAGCTGGCCGCGGGTGAGGGTGAAGGTCTTCGGGAGGGCGAGCATCGTCGTGCCGCGCTCGACGGGGTCGAAGGCGGGGGCGGTCATCGGGCGGCCCCCGCCTTCGCGTGGCAGCCGCAGGAGACGACGGTCCATACCCTGGCGGCGCGCTGGACGCGGCCGACGGCGGCCAGGGTTCGCGCGACGGCGCCGCAGTACCAGCAGGCGCGGCCGTGCAGCCGCGCGATACTCACCGGGCCCGTCACTCGAAGTAGCTCGGTGCACCTGCGGCGCATCCCCGTCTCCCCTCTGCCTGGTTGCTGCGGACAGACAGATGATGGGCCGCTACAAGGGGGGTAAGGGCTACAGCGTGTAGCCCCTCAGACGGCGCCGATCCACTCGGCGAAGCTCGTCAACGTCTCGGCATCCGCACGCTTCAGCCGGCGGATCGTGGCCGCCGAGTCCCGCGCCCACGGGTGCTCGCGGGTGTGCTGCGGGGCGATGAACCGGGCGACCTTCAGCGACTCGAAAGCGTCATCGGGGCGGCCGGCCCAGACCTGCGCGCGGGCCAGCTCGATCCAGAACCCGGACTGTCGCTCGGCGGGCAGCGTGTCGGGCGGGGTCCACTCCTCGGCGACGGCGAGGGCCCGCTGCACGTGGTCCTGGCCGAGGCTCACCGCGACGGACACCTCGTGCGCGCGGACCGAGTCCGGGCCGAACTGGGTGCCGTCGTACGCGGCTTCCGGGACGGTGTCGCCGAGGAGCCGGGCCTCGTCCAGGTGCGCGGTGGCGGCGTCCGCGTCGCCGGCGCGTCCAGCGATGACGGCCGCGCGCATGTGCAGGGCGCCGCGGGCGGCGGTCGACGCGCGGCCGATGGGGCTGGGGCTGGCGTCGATGGCTTGCTCCAGGGCACGCAGGCCCGGGGTGTGCGCGCGGGCCGCGAAGAAGACTTCGGTGCGGACGTAGGCGGCGGTCGCCTCGGCGATGCGGTCCTCCGACTGCGCGGCGGCCCAGCGCATGAGCTCCACCAGGCGGGCGGAGAGGTCCCGGGCACCGAACTTGAAGGCGACGGCGTCGGCGGAGCGGGCTGTGGTGGCCAGTAGGTGGGCGGCGTGCAGCTGCTCGGCGCCGGTGGTGTGGTGCAAGGCGGCGAGGGTGTCGGCCAGGAGCTGCGGGGCGTGCTCGGCGATGCGTGCGTACTGGGCGGCGAGACGCCACTGCACCAGCGTGCCGACGGCCGGGCCGAGGTCGGGGAGCGGCCGGGGCTGGGCGTCCGGGGGGATGTCGTAGGCGGCGATCGCCGCGGAGATGCTGGGCAGGGCGGCGTGGACGCGGCTGTCGGTGCGGGTGCTGCCGGTGATGATCCGGCTCGGATCGACGCCGAGGGCGGCGGCGATCGAGTCGAGGGTGTCGTCGCTCGGGGAGCGGGCGCCGCGCTCGATCGCCTTGATCGTGGCGAGAGAGACGTAGGCGGCGCGGGCGAGGTCGGCCTGGATCATCCGGCGTGCGTGGCGGATGGTGGCGATGCGCTGGCCTACCTCGCGGCTGCTGGCGGTGGGCATAGGGGAACCGTACCGAGACGGGCCCGGCCGGGGTACGCGAAAGGGACTACCGGAGGAGCGTCGGCAGGTCGGTCAGGTGGTCGATCCGCCAGTCCGCGGTCTCGACGACTTCCCGGGTGTCCGCCCACAGGTGCCCCCACGGCCCGCGCCGCAGGTGCGCCGTACGGAGCCCGGCCGCAGCCGCGGGCGCGACGTCGTTCGCCGGGTGGTCGCCGACATACAGCGTCTCTCCGGGCGCCGCCTGCCCGGCGGCGACGGCCCGCTCGAAGAACTCCCGGCGCGGCTTGGCCACGCCCCACTCCCCGGACGTCGCGACGACGTCCGCCGGCAGGTCGAGGGCACGCAAGAGTTCACCCGCGCGGGCGGTTTGGTTCCCGGCGATGACGACGCGCAGGCCGAGCTCTCGGAGCGCGGTGAGGGCGGGCCGGACGTCGTCGTACAGGTCCGTCTCGTCCAGGCGCTCGCCGCGGCCGGCGGCCTCGCGTGCGGCGTACTCGGCGGCGAGGTCGATGCCGGGCCGGATGAGGCGCAGCGCGTCGGCGTTGTCTCGTCCCTGGGCGACGACAGCGCCGACGAGCGCCGAGACGGTGTGCCGCGGTGCGCCGAGCCAGTCGGCCCAGGCTGCCCAGTACCGGTCGTCGCGGACGAGGGTCTCGCCGACGTCGAAGATCACAGCGCGAATCATGGGCCAGAGCGTATCCGGGCATGACGAAACGGCCCCCACCGCCCGCGAGGGGCGATGGGGGCCATCTCAGACTCCAGTTCGGTTGTACTCCTCCACCAACGGATGCGGCGCCACCGGCTCGATCCCGGCCTGCGTCATCTGCCTGCACCAGCGGTCCGCGCTCCACGAGAACGCGCGCAGTACCGACTCCAGTCGTGACTGCCGAGTCCGCAGCTCCCCGTTTTCTCGGTCGACTCGATCCACCGTCGCCTGCAGTACCGAGAACTCCTGCGCGCGGTTCTGCGGCGCGGACTGGATCGTGGCGACCGCCTCGTTCGCGCGGGCTGTAGCCTGCGCCGCGCGCACCGTTGCCCGGGCGACGAACCAACCGCCCCCGCCCAGGACGCTTCCGGCGGCTCCGACGACTGCCGCCCACTCGCCCACGTTCATGGGGCCTTGCCCTTCCGGGGCACGCGCGGGCGGGGGACCGAGTATTCGGGCACCGCGCTCGCCCACAAGATCACCCCGACGTGACTCGTCAGGTACCAGAGTGCGACGAAGCCGCCGCGTGAATAAGTGCCGGTGAAGACGGCGAACGAGTAGGCGATGGCCCACACGGTGGGGGGAATGAGTGCGGCGATGAAGCCGCCGCCGTCGCGCCCGACCCGCAGGAAGGCGGAGCTGAGCGTGATGAGGCCGCAGGTGATCCACAGCCACGACCAGTGCCGTAGGTCGCAGAAGCGGGTCAGGAGCTCCAGTCCGAGGTCACTGGGCGGGGTGACCAGGAAGGAGAGCCCGTAGGCGGTTTTGCCGGTGCCGAGGACGGCTAGGAACGCGCCGCGGCGGCCGAGCTGCTTACGGAGCCGCCGGACCGCCCGGCACGGCATCAGACCGCCCGCGGAGGCACGGCCGTGGCTGGGGCGCTGGGGACGGTCGGCGTGACCTGCCCCCGGGTGATGAACATCAGTACGGCGAGGACGCAGCCGTTGACGGCGGCCGTCGTGGTGGGCTGCACGTTGTAGCCGAACGCGGCGACGGCGGAGGCCAGCGTCGCCACGAGGGTCGTGAAGGCCTGCACGGCGATGGGCCGGGTGAGGGCTGCGGCGATGGCGCCGAGGAACGCTGAGACACCGGCGACGGTCCAGCCTGCCTGTTCTTGGGTGAGGCCGACGTTGAAGGTGACGACGAGGCCGAGGACGGCGCTCAGGCTGTTGAGCCAGAGCGCGGGTTCGCGTCCGAAGATCTTCATGAGGGGTTCTTCCTAGACTGGCTGCGCGAGCTGGCGGCAGCCGATGACGGTTCCGGAGGCGTTACGCACCTCGCGGTAGGGGACGAGCAGGTCGCTGCGCCGCTCGGCGAGGGCGAGGGCGACGACGAGGGAGACGACGTAGTAGTAGCCGTCTCGCTTGGGTGGGAGGTTCTGCGCGTGCCCGAACTCGACCAGCACGGGCCACATGCCGCTGCTCACTTCGAACGTGGCCAACCGCGCGGGCACCGGCTCGGGTTCGATCACCTCACGGAGGTACGGCTCCAAGTCGTCGCTGCCGTCCTCCCGCTCCGGGGCATACAGGCGGATCGGGTGCGGGGTCAGGTTGAGGATCATGAGGTGACGGTGAAGCCGTGGCGGTCGCCAAGGCGGGTAAGGCTGGTGCGGCCGGGGATGCCGTCGGCGGCCTTGCCGGTGTAGCCGAGGCGGCGCTGCCAGGCGGCATACGCGGTGACGGTGGTGGTGCCGTAGTGGCCGTCGCTGTACCCCTTGGCCAGCAGGCCCTCGTCCACCAGGGCGGCCTCCACGGTGCGCACCCCGGCGTAGGTGACCGGCTGGCCGGACGCCTTCGGGTTGGAGCGGGCGGCCGCGACCAGCTGCGACAGGTCCACCCGCGGCTTCTGCGGGGCGGGCAGGCTGGTCGTCGGCGGCTTCGTGCCGAGGCGCTTGGCGACGCGGGCGAGGACGTCGTCCCAGTCGAGGCCCTTGGGGTCGATCTTGCCGGGCTGCCAGTCGAGGTGACGGATCAGGCTCCGGGCGCCCCAGCCGTGCGCCCGGCAGATCGCCGTGCCGACGCGGACGATCGCCTCCACCTGCTCCGGGGGCCAGGGGTCCTTGCCGTCGCCGAGGTTCTCGCACTCGAAGCCGTAGAAGTGCCGGTTGCCGTCGGTGTTCGCCTCGTCGTCGGCCGGGGGCTTGGCCTCGGCGATGACCGCGCGGAGGACGTCGTCGTCGCCGAGGCCGGCGTGGTTCGCGCGGCCGTAGCCGACGAGGTGGACGGTGCCGTCCTTGGCGATCATGCCGTGGCACAGCGGGCCGGGCAGGCTGGAGTAGCCGTCGCGGACGATGGCGACGGTGTGGTCGGTGCCGCGGGTCACGGTGTGGTGGATCATCACGCCGTGCACCGGGCCCCACGGCCCCTTCGAGTTGCGGTTGTGCGTGGTCCAGCCAGGGTGCTCCTGGGCCGTGGCGCCCTCGGCGCGCAGTGCCTTCAGGAATCCGGCGGCGGACAGGGGTGTGGCCATGTGTGCTCCAGGCATAAGAGAAGCCCCGGCCGTCGGCGCGGGGCGGGGCGGGACGGGGTGGGGCTAGACCTCGTAGGTGAGGTTGCCTTCGATCCAGCCGTTGGCGGTCATCGTGATCCCGGCGGTGGCCAAGGTGGCGGTGATCTCACCGGTGTTCATCAGCGCGAACGTGGAGATGCTGGTGGACGAGTCGGTGAGGACCGCCCACCCTGCGCGCCAGGAGCCGGTGCCGCGGCTGATGGTCAGGTCGCCGCTCCAGCGCATGCCGCCGAGCGATGCCGGCGCGATCGGCAGGGTGAGGGCGGGCATGTTGCCGGTGGTGGTCGAGCCCCAGGTGACGTTCCAGGCGACGGTGACCCGGTTGGCGATCTGCTGGTAGCGGGTCATGACGGACCCGTTGCCCAGGCTGATGTTGCTGAGGGTCGCCGTGTACGGCTTCCACTCTGCGGCCAGGGCGGCCAGCATGGCGGCGGTGATGCGCTGCCCCGGCTGGGGCGATGTGTAGGCCACGCGGCCCTCCTACAGTGCGACGGTCGCTGGGGTGGCGAGACGGACGTCCGTCCCGGCAGGCTGCGGCTTGGTGATGCCGTTGACGGAGCGGATGACGGTGAACGTCTGCGGCGACGTGGCCCCGGTGATGCCGGTCACCGTCATCACCTCGCCACCCGCCCGGATCTGGAAGGGCGACTCGTACTTCCACACCGGCCCCGCCGTGACCTTCACCGGCAGCGTCGTCTCCGTCGCGGTCACCGCCGAGGCGAGCTGACTGCCGTCGGTGTCCACCCGGCCCAACAGCGCATCGTCGAGGACACCGACCCGCCACGGTCCCGCCGGCACACAGTCGAACGTGATGGTCCACTTGCGGGGCAGCAGCGTCTCCTTCAGACCCATCACCATCAGGTCGACGTCATCCGGCGCCACCCACTTCGGCATCCCCTTCAGACGGAGCACGTCGCCCTCACGGAGCGCCAGCACCGCGGGGATCAGCTCCGGGTGCCGGTGCAGGTTCACCGTGACGGCCGGGTAGCGGGGCTCGTCCCAGGTGCCCAGGTACAGCTCCCAGTACGCGCGCGGGCCGGTCTGCTCGTCCGTTGCCAGCGACAGCGTGATCGCGTCGTCGTACACGCCGACCCCGGCCGGCGGGTCCTGCACCGACAGCGGCCCCGACCCCAGCACCACACGCGTCGCGCTGCCGCCCTCGCGGGTCACCGTGACGTCGTTACGGATACCACTGTCGTCGTCCACCGGCTCCAGCGGCGCGGCGATCTGCCCCTGCGCGTAGTCCAGGACGAGCCCGGGCGTCTGCGAGTACAGCGTCGCTCGCGGCCGGTACAGCAGCCGCAGCGCGGTCTGGTCTTCGGTCAGCAGTCCACCGTCGCTGGCGGCCGCCGTCTTGATCAGGTCCAGGACCGGCGCCATGTCCTGGTAGCCGACAGGGTCGGTGTCGCCGGCCTGGCCGGTGAGCATCAGCGGGAGCTTCTCCTCACCAGCCAGGCGGGACATGCGCGCGCCCGCGGTCTCCCCGAGCCACGCGTTGATGGCGCTGTCGTAGGCCGCGGTGGTGTCGCTGGCCCACACGGAGATGTGCCCCAGCGCCAGGCCGTTGAGGTCGGTGGTGTAGCCGTCGGGCGGAGAGGTGACGGCGGTCGGTCGGCCGGTGACACCGGTGAACGTGGTGTTGAACTGCCCAGCCGAGCCGTTGATGTCCGACCAGGTGATGGTGAAACGGGCGAGGCTGCCCTCCTGGACGAGCGAGAAATGCACCCGGACCCACTTCCCGAACAGGTCCGGGCCGGTGGCGAGGCCCTGGCTGACGATCGTGTCGCCGTCGGAATTACGGCCGATGATGTTGGAGCCGTCGGCGCCGGTCTGGATGTACCAGTCGCGGACGGTGCCGGTCGTCACGATCCGCAGGAACGTTCTGCGGGTGGTGGGGCCCTTGTCGAGGCGGTACATGAACTGCACAGACCAGGCGGGCCAGCTGGTGGTCGAGGTGTTGCGGAAGGTGGCGGACAGGGTCGCGGGCGCGCCGTCCTTCCCGTCGAGGATCGGCAGCGGCCCGGACGAGGGCAGGCTGCTGTCGGCGGCCCACCGTACGCCGGTGAGCAGCATCGGGTTCGCGGTGGCGATCGGCGAGTACGCCTGCGTCGCCGCCTCGCCCTCCTCCATCGGCCAGTACGCCATGGGCCCGTAGCTGGGGATACGACGGCGCAGGGAGGATTGAAGGGCCTTGGTGCCCTGGCCGAGGCGCCGCAGGATGCCCGCCGCCTGCACCGGTACCCACGCGTCCGCGCCGCTGGGCTCCCACTTCTGCGGCCACTCGCTGATCTCGCCGATGAACCGGTCCACGCGGTCCCGGATGACGGCGGTGCCCGACAGGGTCCAGGGGCGGCCGGCCGAGTCGGTGAAGGACGTGGTCCCCGCAGGCTGCGCGGTGAAGTTCGGCGCGGCCACCACCACACCGCTGGCGCCGCGGACCTCGGCCCGGTAGATCCGGCCGGCGACGGGCGGCCGGGTGGCGACGGCGTCGGCCTGGCTGGGGGCGATGAGGAGGGGCGCGGTGCCGACGAACACCCCGTTGGGGAACGGGTTGGTGAGTGCCAGCTCCGCGAACTGGGTCCAGGGCCCGTCGAGGGATGCGGCCCAGTACCAGCGGCAGGTGGTGCCGCCGACCAGGGCGACGCGGACCGCGGCTCGCCGGGGCAGGCCCTTGGGTAGGGCGGTCTGGGGGATGCCGCCGACGGATCCGTCGGTGGTGCCGTGGAAGATGAGGAGGCCGTCCTGGAGTCGCATGTGGTAGCTGCGCTGGCCCGCGGCGCCCCACTTGCCGATGAGCATCTGTGCGCCGGGCGCGTACCAGTCGGCTTCGCCTTCCCAGCGCAAGTCGATGTCTTTGGTGAGGTCGAGGGCTGCGGTGTCCGGGGTGGACGCGTAGCCGGTCGGGGTGCCGTCGAGCTGGAGGTACGACGTGGCGCCGGGCAGCGACAGGCGTACCCGGGTGTTGCGGCCGATGCGTCCGTAGAAGGGGGACATCGGGTTGCGCGGGGAGTACTTCCCGTCACGGTTGTTGATGGTCATGGGCACGGCCGCCGGGTCGGCCGCCGTGCCCTCGTTACGGATCCCGCGCTGGTGGGTGATCGGGGTCCGTGTGTAGACGTCCGCTGTGAAGTCCGTCCAGGCTCCGTCGATCAGCATCTCCGCGCGCAGCCCCAGCGGATCTTCTGGGAACGCCATCTGCCACCCCTTACTTGCCGAGAACTACCTGTACGTCGCCGCCGCTGATGCCGACGCGCTTACGAATGAGCCCGATGATCGCGTCGCCGAGCTCGCCACCACCGTCGAGCCGCACAACCTGCGGCGACTGGCCCGTCCTCCCGCCGGCCGTCCCGCCGCCGACGGCGGCCCCCACGGTCGCGGACATCGCCGCGGACGGCGTCGGCGTCGACACGAGGTTCGCCATGGTCCGGTCGACCTCCCCGGCGGTGGACTCGATACCGGCGACGATGCCCCGGGGGATCCACCGGCCGACCTGCTTGGCCATGACTTTCGAGGGGCTGGCGATACCGAGGGCTTTGGCGACCGGGCCGGGGATGACACTGCGGGCCCAGCCCATGATCTGGCTGCGGATCCAGCCGCCCATGCCGCGGATGCCGTTCCACAGGCCGCGCACGACGTCTTGGCCTTTGCCGAACAGGAGGTTGCTCAGCGAGCCGATTCCGGCGGAGATCCGGCTGGGCAGTCCTCGTACCCACGCCACCAGTTCGAGGGCCTTGCGGACACCGGCGTCTTTGAACCGCTGGAAGGAGTTGGTGGCGGCTGCCGTGACGACTGCGGAGAGCCCGGAGATCGCTGCCCCGATCCGGCCGGGGAGGCCGGTCAGCCAGTCGCGGAGTTCGGTCATCTTGCGGACGGCCCAGTCCTTCGCCTGCCCGAACCAGGCGGACACGCGGCCCGGGATCGCACCGAGCCAGTCGACGGCGGCCAGGATCCCGTCCTTCGCCCACACGACTTTCGCGACGACCCAGTCCCACGCGGCGAGCGTGGCGGCCTTGATCTGATCCCAGTAGGTGACGATCAGCAGGACCGCCCCAGCGATGAGCGCGACCACACCAGCGATGATCCAGAACATGGGGTTCGCGAGCATCGCCGAGTTCATCGCCCACACGCCGATGGAAGCGATCGCGAAGGCGGTACCGAGCGCGGTCACGCCGGCCGCCAGGCCGACGAGCAGGCCCTTGTGGTCGGCGGCGAAGGTGAAGAACCCTTCCAGCTTCGGCAGCACGGTCCCGCCGAGGAAGTCCACCAGGTTCTGCTGCATCGTGTTCTTGAA